>OGHC01000197.1_pt1 | contig 54645 bp, 69 predicted proteins | sample 1571381 | NCBI WGS metagenome assembly OGHC01 (sample SAMEA2581945, study PRJEB24529) | metagenome | biome: Human gut stool | place: China | collected 2011 | reverse complement strand
AAACGGGAAATCTTCGCAAAGAAAAGGACGAAAAAACCAGAGGGAAAGGACAAACACCCCCGCAAAGGAAAACGGAAAAAACATAAGGGGGAATTCCGCAAAGGGAAGTCTCGTTGCCGGAAAGTCCCATAGCGTTTCGTTGCGGAAAAATTCCGTGAGGCGGCAAGAAAACATTAAAAAAACTCCCCGGAATTTTCCGGGGAGTTTTTTTGTTTTGGATATCGGCAAAGTTTTACTCGCAGTCGGCCAGTTCGACTTTGTTAAGCAGAAATTTCGGGGTTTTGCCCTGAAAAGAATTGTATTTTTTACATAAGGCCAACGCTTCCGGATCCGGCGCGGCGTTTCTGAGCTGTTGTGCCGGCGCTGCCGGTTTGGCCGGACGAGCCTCTGCCGGCGCTGACATTTTGGCTTCCTGCTCTTTGTTTTTGTCGACTTTGATTTCTTCCGGCGCTTTTAAGATTTTGTCGAGAATGCTTTGGGTTTCTTTGGAGCGGCGGTTGGTGTAGACGATGTTTTGTTTGTCCGCCGGCATCATTTCCAACAGCTTTTCCATATTTTTGATTTGTTTGTTTTTTTTGATCAGGTTAATGTCGTCGACCACCAGAATGTTGATTTTGGACAAGTCAATCTGTCCTTCGTTGACCAGATCGACCAAAAGGTCGGGCGAACCGATGATGACGTCTCCCTCTTCTTCGCCGTCCGCGTCTTCTTCGGTTTCTTCATGAAAGCGGTTGAGCATGGCCAGACTGTCGGAAATCGTTACCGATTTTTGCGAATCGGAAGTCATGATCAGAATATTCAGCTTTTCCCTGCGGCTGATGATGTCGATCAGCGGCAGGACATAAGAAACGGTTTTGCCGCAGCCGCCGGGCGCGATGGTAAAAATGTCCTTGCCCTGCAAAATGGCGGGGATAACGTCTACCTGTACGGTAGTCGGCTTTTCAATGCCGCATTCGTTGATCGCCTTTACCGTTTTTTCGCTTAAGCCCAAATCGAGAAAATTCATTTTATTTATCCGTTTTAAAAAAATTAACCTTGTCCGTATTATCTATTTTTTGCTTTAAGAGTCAACCTTATAATGCCGCAAAAAAAACAGGCTGCGGAATGTCCGCGGCCTGTAAAAGCGCGTCGTTTAAATTTAAACGCGGCCGTAAACGTCTTCCAGACGGACGATGTCGTTTTCATCCAGGTTATCGCCGGCCTGAACTTCGATAAATTCGACGTCGCTGTCGGTGGCGTTTTCGATCCGGTGTTTGGTTTCGACCGGAATGAAAACGTGTTCGTCGGTCTTTTTGGTCAAAACTTCGTCGCCCAAGGTAACCAGTGCGGTGCCTTTGACAATGATCCAGTGTTCGGCCCGGTGGTGGTGCAGCTGAAGCGAAAGTTTTGATCCCGGCGTTACTTTGATTCTTTTGACACAGAAAGTTTCACCGCAGTCAATGACTTCCCAGGTGCCCCAGGGGCGGGTGTCTTTTTGTCCGCGTACGTAATTGTTTGCCATTTCGTTTAATCCTTAAATTATACAATAAAAAATTATACCTGCCGGAAGGGTAAGGCAATCGGGCTTAAGAGTCAACCGTTATCTTGCCCGGGCACAAAATGCCCCGGCGCGTGATTTTAGGCTTGATGAAAACGCGGATAAAGCATATAAATAACCATGATATTTTTTTGCTGAATGGAAAGTGTTATGCAGTCACCGGCTATCAAACAGGCTCTCGGCATCCTCAAACAACTGCGGCAGATTATGGAAACGCCGGAAAGCGTTCCCGATAAGCTCTCCCGCATCCTTCAAACCATTGCCGCCAAAATGCAGGCGGACGCGGCCGCCTGTTACGTGGGCGTTGACGACAATTATCTGGAGCTTTTTGCCTCATACGGTTTCAAACAGGCTTCGTCCCACCGTCTGCGCCTGCGCTATAACGAAGGCATGGCCGGCGAGGTGGCGGAAAGCAAAAGGTCGCTTGTAATCAACAACATCTGGATGTATCCGAAGTTCGTTTCCAAGCCGGAACTGCTGGAGGAAAAGGATTTTAACTCGTTTATCGGGGTGCCGGTACTGCAGTGGAACCGCACCGTCGGCGTGCTGGCGCTTTATAACGCGGCGGAAGTGAGCCGTTCGGAAATTGACCTTGAGCTGCTTGAAACGATTGCGATGGTGCTGGCGGAAATCCTTTCTTCCGAGGAAATGACGCGTTACAAAAAGTCGCTGATCAAAGCGCGGGGGCTGTCAACCAAAGAACGCATCAAGGGGCTGAGCTTAAACAAAGGGTATGGCATCGGGACCGCCGTCGTGCACCGACGTCGTCAGTCGGTGACCAACATTTTTGCCGAAGACCGGGAAAAGGAACTGCGGCGGTTGGAAATCGCCCATCATCAGATGAACGAGGATCTGGACGCCAAGTTCAATTCCACCAAGCTCGGGCTCGGAGAACACGTCGATATTCTGGACGCTTACCGGATGTTTGCCAAAGACAAGGGCTGGTACGGCAAAATCGCCGACAACGTCAAGGGCGGCCTGGCCGCGGAGGCGGCGGTCGAACGCGCTTACGAAGACATGTGGAACCGGTTGTCCGCCAGTACCGACAGCTATATGCGCGAGCGTCTGCACGATCTGCGGGACGTGGCCGACCGGCTGCAGTCCTATCTCAGCGGCGATTACAACCGGATGCCGGAAAGCGGGGCAAAGGACATCGTCATCGTGGCGCAGACAATGGGGCCGGCGGAACTGATGGATTATGACTACAGCCGGATCCGCGGGCTGATTCTTGAAGACGGAACGCCGACCATGCATGTGGCGATCGTCGCCAAAGCCTTAAACATTCCGGTGCTGGCGAAGATCAAGGGAATTTTTGCCGAAATTCAGAGCGGGCAGACGGTGGCGCTTGACGGCAACGAAGGTTTTGTTTATGTCAATCCGTCGCCCCAGGTCGAGGCCGACTTCCGCAAGCGAATCGCCGAACGGGAAGAATTGCAGAAAAAACTGGCGGCTCTCCGCAGTCTGCCGGCAAAGACGCTGAACGGGGTCGATGTCGGGCTTTACGTCAATGTCGGGCTGCCGATGGATTTTGACTATATCGAAACCACCAACTGCGACGGGGTGGGCCTTTACCGTACGGAGATTCCCTTTATGACTTCCGACGCCATGCCCGACGTCGAAAAACAGGTGTCTTATTATAAGGACCTGATGGACCGCTGCGGCGACAAAAAAGTGATTTTCCGCAGTCTGGACGTGGGGTCGGACAAGCTTTTGCCCTACTGGGCCTATGCCGGAGAAGCCAACCCGGCGATCGGCTGGCGTTCGATCCGGATCACGCTTGACCGACGGGCGATCCTGCGCAAACAGATCCGCGCCTTTTTGCTTTCGGCGGCGGGCAAGGAACTGAACGTGATGTTTCCGATGATTTCCGATCTGGCGGAATTTGAAGACGCCAAGGAAACGCTGATGATTGAGCTGGAAAAAGACAAAAGCCACGGCTTTCCGGTGCCCAAAAAAGTCAATGTCGGGCTGATGGTTGAGGTGCCGTCGGTGATTTTCCAGCTGGACGACATTTTGCAAAGAGCCGATTTCGTTTCGGTCGGAACCAATGACCTGGCGCAGTTTATATTTGCCTGCGACCGCGGCAATCCGAAGCTGTCCGAACGTTACGACGTGCTTTCGGCGCCGTTTTTGAACGTGATGAAAACGATCGTCGACAAGGCGGACGCAGCCGGTGTTTACTGTTCCGTCTGCGGCGAAATGGCGAGTAATCCGATCGAAGCGCTGGCGCTGATCGGACTCGGTTACCGCAACCTTTCAAGCAACGGCGCCTCTTTCGGCCGGATTAAGAGCATGGTGCGTTCGGTCAATACCGAAGAAATCGCCGACTATATGCGGCTGCTGCTGAAATCGACCAAAAATACCCTGCGTCCGCAATTAATTGCGTATGCTTATGATCACGGTATTGAAATTTATTAAAAAGTGTGGTTGAATGGGGCGAATTTGAAAAAACATGCGCAAAAAACATCATCAGGGGACAAGATCGTGATAAAAGAAGCCGAAGCCGAGAGAAAAAAACAGAATGCCGCCGGGAGCGGAGCCGCAGCCGGAACAATGATGCCAGAACCGGCCGAGGATACGGACAGAATCGGCAACCTGCTGTGTCACGAACGGTTGAAAAAAGGGCTTGAACTGGAAGACATTTCACAGGTGCTTTGCATCCGCCGCGTATATCTGGAGGCGATTGAAAGCGGTAATTATGTCGAACTGCCGCCGCTGCCTTATTCCGCCGGCTTTGTCAATTCCTATGCCAAGTATCTGGGGTTGAACAATACGCGCATTACCCAGCTGTTCCGCGAAGAGTTGAACGACGGCGCCAGGGAAAAGCGGATATTTATGACCGAAGACCTGTCGGCGGAAGCCGGCCTGCCTGACAAACGTTATATTATCGGAGGTATTGCCGCTCTCTTTCTGATCGGCGGATTGTGGTCGTTATGGCATCGTTCCGGTGATGAGAACGCGCCAACGGAGAGAATCGTGAGCGAAACGGCGGCGGATGCCGCGGCGGGAGAAATCGAATATTTTTCTCCGTCGACGGACGAGGCGGAAGCCGTACAGTCGGGCGCGGTGCCGGAAACGATTGCGCAGCCGGCGGAACAGGAAGCCGAGGCGGCCGTTGAAGAACGTCCGGTTGAGCAAGTCGTAATGAAGGAAGAAAGTTTTATCGAACCGCAGGTCAGACATGTTGCGGAAGAAGCGGCCGGTTCGGCGGCCGAGAATGCGGCGGCGGAAATCGTAAAGCCGGCAGCGGCGGAAATGCAGACGGAAAAGGCGGCGGCTTCGGTTGAAATCAAAATCAGCAAGGAAGACACCTGGATTGAAGTTCGGGACAATAAGAAAGTTTATTTCAACAAAGTCATGCGGCCGGGCGAAAGCTACCGGGTGCCGGAAGGCAAAGGGATGATTTTGTCGGCCGGCAAATACAACGGCGTCGAGGTTTACGTCAACGGACGGCTGACGCCGGTCATTCAGCCGAACAAAAAAATGAACATTGCGCTTGATCCGTTTGTGGAAGCGGCGGAACATTAGCCGACAGGTGAAATTTAATCGGAAAATAGCAGGCGGGGTCTTGCTATTTTCTTTGCGTTTAAGGGAGAGAAAATTATGGCGAAATTGCAGTGCGTGCGCGGTACTTACGATTTGTACGGCGCGGCGAAAAGAAAAACCAAGCAGGTAGTGAGAACCGGCGAGGAAGTGGTGGAAAAATACGGGTTTGAAGAAATAGAAACCCCGATTTTCGAGTTTACCGAAGTGTTTGCCCGCAACCTCGGCGATACCAGCGACATCGTTACCAAGGAAATGTACTGTTTTGAAGACCGCGGCGGCGAAAGCCTTACGCTTCGGCCGGAAGGCACCGCCGGAGTGGTTCGCGCGTTTGTTTCCAACGGCATGCAGCAAAATCTGCCGGTCAAGTTTTATTATCACGGCCAGATGTTTCGTTACGAGCGGCCGCAGAAAGGCCGTCAGCGTCAGTTTACCCAGTTCGGGGTGGAACTGCTCGGCGCCGATACGCCGCAAGCGGATATTGAAGTGATTGCCATGGCTTACGAATTTTTGGAAAAACTGGGGCTGTCCGGTCAGGTGACGGTGGAGGTCAATTCGCTGGGCGATGCGGAAAGCCGCAATGCCTACCGGGAAAAGCTGGTGGCTTATCTGAAGGAACATTTTGACGAACTGTCTGCCGACAGCAAGAACCGTCTGGAAAGAAATCCGCTGCGGGTGCTTGATTCCAAGGAGGAATGCGACAAGGCGGTGGTGGAAAAGGCGCCGCTTTATGCCGACAGTCTGAACGAAAAGTCGAAGGCTTTTTTTGCCAAGGTGCTGGACGGGCTGGACCGGCTGGGGATCAAATACCGGGTCAACAACCGGCTGGTGCGCGGGCTGGACTATTATTCGCACACCGTGTTTGAACTGGTGACCGACAAGCTCGGCGCGCAGGGAACGGTTTTGGCCGGCGGCCGTTACGACGGTCTGGTCGAACAGATGGGCGGCGGCGCGGTGGCCGGCATCGGCTGGGCCTGCGGGGTAGAGCGGCTGGCCATGCTGCTTGACGAAGAACCGGCGGTTGAAAGACCGGTAGCGGTGATTCCGGTCGGTGAGGAAGCCGAAGACAAAGCGCTGGAGATTGCCCACCGGCTGCGTCTGGCCGGGCTGAAAACCGAGCAGGGATACAGCGGCAACCTGAAAAAGCGGATGATCAGAGCCGACAAGGCCAATGCCCGCAAAGCCGTGATTATCGGATCCGAGGAACTGGCAAGAAACGAAGTGACGGTCAAGGATCTGGACAGCGGCGAACAGAAAAACGTTGCGTTGGATCAATTAATCGAGGAAGTGAAATAAATGAGTTTTGCCGAAAATTTAGCAAACGTTGTCAACCGTTACGACGAGATTTCGTCGCTTTTGTCGTCGCCGGACGTAACGCCGGAAAACCTGGTGAAGATGAACAAAGAACTGGCCGAACTGGGGCCGGTGGTTGAAGCCGTAAACCATTACCGCAAAGCGGAAAAAGACCTGAACGATGCCAAGGCAATGATGGAAGACCCCGGTATGGACAGGGAAATGCGGGAAATGGCGGAAGCCGAATATTACGAGCTGAAGGAAAAGCTGCCGGAACTGGAAAAGGAAATTAAAATCCTGCTGCTGCCGAAAGACGAGGAAGACGAGAAAAACGCCATTCTGGAAGTGCGCGCCGGTACCGGCGGCGACGAGGCCGCTCTGTTTGCCGCGGTTTTGTTCGAGATGTACCAGCGTTATGCGCAGAAACAGGGGTGGCGTTTTGAAATTCTTGATGCCGACGAAAACGGTTTGGGCGGTTATAAAGAGGCGTCGGCCAAAATTACCGGCAAGGATGTTTTTTCCAAACTGAAGTTTGAATCGGGAGCGCACCGCGTGCAGCGCGTTCCGGTTACCGAATCGCAGGGACGGGTGCATACGTCCGCGGCAACGGTGGCGGTGCTGCCGGAAATTGAGGAAGTGGACATGTACATCAACCCGGCCGATCTTAAAATCGACGTGTACCGCGCGTCGGGTGCCGGCGGCCAGCACGTTAACCGAACCGAATCGGCGGTAAGAATCACTCATATTCCGACCGGTATCGTGGTGCAGTGCCAGGACGACCGTTCACAGTTCAAAAACAAGGAAAAGGCGATGAATCACCTGCGCGCCAAGCTTTATGACCAGCAGAAAACGGCCATTGACGCCGAATATTCGGAACGGCGTAAACTGCAGGTCGGCAGCGGCGACCGTTCGGAGCGCATCCGCACATACAATTATCCGCAGGGACGGGTGACCGACCACCGCATCAACCTCACCCTGTACAAGCTGGACGATATTGTTTCCGGCGACGCGCTGGGAGAAATCATCGACGCTCTGATTGCCGAAGACCAGGCGCGGCGGCTGAGCGAACTGGAATAAGAATCTGCGGAAGCGTTACTGTTTTTTTAAGAAAATGGCGTTATTGTATTTGGAAACGGAGAAAATAAAATGAAAAAAATTGCAGTTATCGGCGTGACCGAAAGCGTCGGAAGAGAGATTTTGGCTTTTTTGGCAGACGGCGGTTACCGGCCGTCGGACACGGCGGCTTTGGAAACCAAGGTGCCGCTCGGTACTCAGGTGTCTTTTGGCGAGGAAGAAGACATTGACGTCGGCAATTTGGAAGATTTTGACTTTGCCGAGGCGGAAATTGCAATTTTTGCCGCATCGGAGGAAATTTCCCGCCGTTATGCCGCCAGGGCGGCGGCCAAAGGCTGCAAAGTGATTGACTGCAGCGGCGCCTTTTTTGCCGACGCGGATGTGCCGATGATCGTGGCCGGCGTCAATGACGACGGACTGTCGGCGGCGGCCAAAAACATCGTTGGCGTGCCGTCGGCGGCGGTGGCGCAGATTCTGCTGCCGCTGAAGGCCGCGGACCAGGCGTACGGAATCAAACGGCTGATCGTTTCCACCTATACTTCGACTTCGGTTTACGGCAAAGAGGGGATGGACGAATTGTTTAACCAGACCCGGAAAATCTTTATGAACGAAAGCCTGGCGGACAACCAGAAGGTTTTTGAAAAGCAGATTGCCTTTAACGTTATTCCGCAGGTGGAAGAGTTTATCGGCGAAGAAACCAGACTGGAGTGGCAGATCAATGCCGAAACCAAAAAGGTTTTGGGACGCGACGTGAAGGTACATGCCAACTGTGCCTTTATTCCCGCCTTTATCGGCAATGCCGTTTATGTCAATGCGGAATGCGAAAAGGAAGTTGACGTTGACGAAGTGCGGAAGCAGATGAAACAGACGGAAGGCGTGATCGTGTTTGACAAGAACGTCAAGGGCGGTTACGTGACCTTAAACGACGTGCAGGGCGAAATTGAGGTTTACGTCAGCCGGCTGCGGCAGGACGCTTCGGTCGAAAACGGCTTCAGCTTCTGGTCGGCGGCGGACAACCTGCGTTTCGGGGTGGCCGGCAACGCTTATAAAATCATGCGGAAATGGCTGGGGATGAGTTAGGTTCCGGCCGGTAAATTTCAGACGGGAGGCAAAAATGAAAAATTGGCGTTTGTGGGGATGTTTGCTGTTGTGGTGTTTTGCGCTTGCGGGCTGGTGCGCGGCCGACGCGGCTTATGCAGCGGAAAAAAAATCTCCGGCTGTCGAAAACGCCGATTTTGCCTCCCTGACAAAAGAACTGAACGGCATTGAAGAGGTTTTAAAATCAGGAAAGGTTGACAATGCGGCCATCAGCCGGTATGTGTCGTTTCTGGGAGACCTTCGTTCCCGTCTGCTGGAAACGCAAAACCGGCTCAATTCCGGCTTGAAAAGCATCAACCGGCGGATAGAGTCATTGGGTGAGGCGCCGAAAGAAGGCGAGGAAGAGCTGCCGGTTATTGCCGAAAAAAGAAAAGAATACAATGAAGAGGCGGTGTTTCAAAAAGGGCGGATTGCCGAAAACGATCTGCTGATCAACCGGGTGGACGAGCTGACGGCGCTGATCGTTATTGTCCGCAACAAGGTTTTGTTCGGCAATTTGTTCGTCTATCAGGATCCGATGATTTATCCCAGCAACCTGCTGAAGGCGACCGGGCAGTTTCTGGATTTTTGCTTTAATATAATCAAGTCGCCGGTCGATTGGTACCGGGATCTGACTACGGAACAGAAAAACACCGTGGATTCAAACGTCTTTACCGTGATTCTGGCAATCGGCGCGACGCTTGCTGTCGGTTATATGCTGCGGCGGCTGATTATCCGCCACCTCGGCTATAAGCAGAATCTGACTGCGCCGCCGCCGTATTTTACCAAAGTGATGGCCGCCTTTTTCGTGGCGTGCGCATACGGGGTTATTCCGGCAGTGCTGCTCGGCAGTTTTCTGGTCTGGGTTATTCATACCAAAATTCTGACTATCGGCTTTTTCGGCATTGCCCTTTCCAGCGCGTTGTATTACGTGCTTTACATTTTTCTGGCCAATGCGGTGGTGCGCGTGGTTTTTGCCCCTTATAACGGCATGTGGCGGCTGGTCAACATGGACGATGCCAAGGCCAAAAGGCTGGCGGCGGCTTTTTATTTCAGTTTTTTCGTGGTTGGTGTCAGCAGTATGCTGCTGCATATTGCCGGCGAGGCAAACTATACGGTTGAGCTGATTTACTATCTGTCTTTGATCAACAGCGCCGTCAAGGCTTTTTGCGTGGTATTGGTGGTCAAGCGCTTTTTCTGGGAAGAAGACGCGGTTTGCGAACTGACGGAAGAGGGGGCTGACGACGAAGATTTCGTCGATGCCAAAACCCGGACGGCGTTTCGAGTTATTTTTCTCACTTCCGTTTTGGCGGCGGCGGTTGTCGGCATTTCCGTATTCGGCTATCCGCGGCTTTCCGAATTTATTATCAACCGTTTTCTGCTTTCGATGCTGGTCATCGGCGTGTTTGTCATTCTCAGAAAGTCGGTATTCGAGTTGCTGAAGCGTATTTTGCTGTTCAACTTCTGGGTAAAAAAACTGCGGGTGCGCCGGCAGCTGATAGAAAAACTCGATTTTTGGCTCGGCGTGGTCGTCAATCCGGTTTTCGGCATATTGACGGTTCTGGCGCTGCTTTCGCTGTGGGGCGTGTCGACGGATCTGCTGCTGCAAAGCATTTGGAAAATTCTGTTCGGTTTTAAGGTCGGCGGGGTTGAAATTTCGCTGCTTTCGATTTTGCTCGGCATCGGCGTCTTTTTCGCCTGTCTCAGTCTGATCAAAATTTTGCGCCGGAAGCTGTTTGACAACATTTTGTCGCATGTGGAAATGGACGACGGCATCCGTCATTCGCTGGCATCGGGTTTCGGTTTTGTCGGTTTCGTGCTGGCGACGTTTCTGGCGATTGCGGTGATGGGCGGGGATTTAAGCAACGTTGCCCTGGTTGCCGGTGCTCTTTCCGTCGGTATCGGTCTCGGTCTGCAAAATATCGTTAACAACTTTGTTTCCGGCATTATTCTTTTGTTTGAACGGCCGGTTAAGGTCGGCGACTGGGTTATCATCAACGGTGAGGAAGGGCGGATCAAGCAGATCAACATCCGTTCGACCGAGGTGGAGACATTCAAAAAATCAAGCGTCATTATTCCCAACGCAACGCTGCTTTCAACCTCAGTTACCAACCTGACCCACAGCAACAACTGGTCGCGGCAGTCGGTGACGGTCGGAGTGGCTTACGGTACCGATCCGAAAAAAGTGAGCGACATTTTGCTTGAATGCGCGAAAGCCAACAAGAAAGTTCTCAAAAATCCGGCGCCTTACGTTTTGTTCCAGAATTTCGGCGCCAGCAGCCTTGATTTTGAACTGCGCTGCTATACCAGCGATATTTGGAGCGGGTGGTCGATCCCGAGCGAACTGCGTTTTGAAATAGACCGCCGCTTCCGCGAGGAAGGAATCGAGATTCCGTTTAATCAGCTGGTTGTTCACCGCGGCGGAGAAATCAGCGAAGAGGCGCAAACCCAATTCTATGCCCGTCGCAGCGGCGCGATGAAAAAAGAGGCGGCGGCAGGGAAAGAAAAGGAAGAACGGCCGGCAGAGAAAGGCAATGCGAAAGAAGGCCGTCCGGCAGAAAAAAAGGATGGAAAAAATGCGAATTAGCGATTTAAAGGGCAAAAAAATTGCCGTATGGGGGCTGGGAACCGAAGGTGTTCAGGCGGTGCGTTATCTGACGGCAAAGGAAATAACCGACAAAATCGTCCTTTTTAACGATACGGAAGCGGAAAAGCCGGAATGCTGCCGGCCGTTTGAGTTAATTTGCGGAGAAAAAATTGCCGCTTCTCTCAATCGGGCGGAAGTGATCATTCGTTCGCCCGGAGTGAGCATTTACCGGGAAGAACTGGCGGAAGCCAGACGGCGCGGGATCGTCGTCACTTCGGTAACCGATCTGTGCTTAAACGAGTTTTTGTCCCGGCCGGGCTGCCGGGTAATCGGCGTCAGCGGGTCCAAGGGCAAAAGCACCAGCGTGAGCGTGCTGGCTTATATCTTGCGCGAAACCGGACACAAGGCTGCCCTGGGCGGCAATATCGGCCGGCCGATGATTGAGCTTTTGGACGACGATTACGAATTTGTGGTTGAAGAGTTTTCCAGCTATCAGGCTTCGGATCTGACGGTTTCGCCGCAGATTGCCATGTTCACCAATTTGTTTTTTGTGCATACGGACTGGCACCGCGGACATGAAAACTATTGCCGTGACAAGATACATCTGATTGCCAACCAGAAACCGGGCGACGTTTATTTTGCCAACCGTCGCAATCCGCAGCTGGTCGAATATACGCGGCCTTATGCCGGAAACTGCCGCTGGTACAATGAGGCGGAAGTTTTTCATGCTGAAGACGGCGTTTTGTACCGGGGAAAGGAAAAACTGGCGGATATCAGGGAACTGAAGCTGAGCGGAAAGCATAACATGGACAATCTGGCCGGCGTATTTTCGGTGCTTGAATATCTGGGAATTGACGTCAGACGGGCGGCGGAGATTTTGAAAGATTTTGAGCCGCTGCCGCACCGTTTGCAAAAAGTGGCGGAAAAAGAAGGCGTCGTTTTCATCAACGACAGCATTTCCACCGCGCCGGAAGCGGCCATCGGCGCCATGGGCAGTTTTAACGGCAATCTGATTCTGATTTCCGGCGGGCAGGACAACGAGCAGGATTATCGCGACTATGCGAAAACGGTAGAAAACAACGAGCGGGTAAAAGCGGTAATCACTCTGTATCAGACCGGTCCGAAAATTGCCGGCGTTTTGCGGGAGTTTGTCCGCCGGCCGGGATTTGAAAACATTGAGGCCAAAACGCTGGAAGAAGCGGTACAAACGGCTTTTGACAAGTTGAAAAGCCTTGGCGGCGGAACGGTTTTGTTTTCGCCGACCAGTCCCAGTTTCGGTTTTTATAAGAATTTTATCGAGCGCGGCAATCATTTTATAAAAATTGTGCAGTCTTTGTAAAAATAAGACTTGTATTTAATTAAATATTATTATAACTTATGCCCTGACGCCAACTTAGCTCAGCTGGTAGAGCAACGCATTCGTAATGCGTGGGTCGAGTGTTCGAATCACTTAGTTGGCACCAGTTTCAAACCCTAGGATTCCCTGGGGTTTTTCTTTTTTTCGGGGCTTTAAATTGGATGGGGAAAAGTGTCGATTTTTTGTAAAAAATGCGAGTCGTTTTTATCAAAGTTGTAAACTTTTTGTAAAGTCTTATATGTCTGAAAATGTCGATTCGAGTGCTTGCCTTTTTTCGTCATCGATAACATGGGCATAAATTTCCGTAACTTTTACGCTTGAGTGGCCGACAATTTCTTTTGCAAGCAAAATATTCCCGGTTTTTTTTACAATCCAGGTGATTGCAGTATGTCTCAAATCGTGAAAACGAATATAGGGAATTCCCGTTGATTTTCCGTTTTTGTCATAAAATATGGACTGCCAGGCGTGTTTTATATCTTTTATCGGTTTGCCGTTATAATTAAAAACAAACTCGTTTATTTTGGGTTGGTTGGACAGTATGTTTTTTAATTCCGCAATCATCGGAATTGTTAAAGATTTTCCGCCGGCTATATTTTTATTTTTTATCTTTACGGTAATTTGATTGTTTGTGAAGTCAATATTTGCCCACTTAAGATTAAGGATATTGTTACGCCGAAGACCGGTGTAAAGTGCCGTATAGATGATAGGTTTTAAATGTGCGGGGGCTTTTTCTATAATCCTGTCCGCACATTGTTTGTCTTTAAGAAAATTAATTTGAGGGGACGGAATAGGTAATTTAAACTTTTGCGGATTGGCCTTATTAGTTTGAACGTTCCATATATCGGCAGCCAAATTTCTAACGGCAGATAATATCGCTAATTCTCTGTTTATGGTTCCATTTTTAACGTTTTCTCTTCGTGTTTGAATATATTCATTTATCTTGGCGCCGGTTAGTTCATGAAGGTATTGAATATTTAATGTCTCTTTTATATGTTGCAATCGCCGGGCAATATCTATGGGCTTTGTTGCGTATCTTCCTTTCTCGACAAAATAGCGTCCAAAGGCTGCATCTATTGTTATGCTGGGCAGTCCGTTTGCATCTTGCGTTTCTTGCGTGATTTGGTGAATGCGGTTAATGGCATATTGTTCAGCTTTTGCCAGTTGGCGGCAGCCAGTAGTTTCTCTAAGCTGTATTCTTCCTCTTTTGGGGTCGACAAATGAGATGTAGACTTGATAGATCCCGAACTTGTTGAGATACAATCGGTATGCTTGATCGTGTTTTTTAACCATTCATCCAATGCCCAGACGGGGAACATCAAGCGATGGCCGACAGTTTTATAACGTAAGCTGTCGCTTTTTATAGCAACATCTATAGCGTAACGGCTTATGCCCAGATATTCCATTGCTTCTTTTTTGTTAAGAATCTTTTTTAACATATTATTAACCTTTCGGCAATATGAAAAATATTATATTATTTACCGATTAAATCGAATTCGTCCCCGATTTGGCGGATGATTTTTGCCAGATGTAAAGTAAGTCCGACAATGAACTCCGGGGACTTGTCTTTCAAAAGCTCTTCCTGCTCATTGCGGGTGAGGTCTGTAAAGCATAAGTCTTCGTATTTCTCCCCGCGTCTGATACGGAAGTAGCAACCGTCAAGATTTCTTTCCATGGCGTTTTCCTTTCATCAAATTTCAAAAATTTATTTCGGATAGATAATGAATGCATTACGGGAGGGCGAATATATTCTCTGTACATAATAAGCCTAATATGCTTAATATGCCTAGAAGGATAAACAGTATAGGAATAGATAAAAATATATAAGAACTGATACGTGCTCTGCCGTACCATCTCTTTTCAGAGGCAATTTCTTCAAGCCCAAAACTCATAAATAAAGCCCCTGCACATAAAACAAATAGACTAATGATAATCATTTCAAACGCTCCCCAAGTTCAATATCGAAAACGCCACCATCATATTTAAGATCGGTTTCCCTACCGCGTTGCAATGTTACTTTTTTTATGCGAAAGGTCATTCTTTCCGCATTTTTTCGGTATGCCTTTTGAAATTCTACCTTGTCGTAAGGAAAATCAAGCAAACAACTTCCCGGCTTGTAAATACCATCAAGCTGCGACACATATTTAAACCTTTTTTTCCAATATTCAGACATGGCACGATATTCGTGAGTTTTCCGCCCGGATTTAATTTCTTCAAACCAATGGTCGGTCAAGACAAGTTTAAGCGGTTTCATTTTTCTTTCCTTTCGATTTTCTGGCTTTCATCAAATCCTTATATTGCTCGTGAGACAACAGCCGTTGTTCTCCGTCGTCGGTTTCAACAATAACGCCGTTTCCTTTGTCAGTTTCCCAAAATCCAACAAGACGGAAATGGGGAGACAATTCTTTTGCTATAGCGACGCAGACTTTTTGCGGTACCCCCCACATCTGTGCTTCCTCTTCTGTCGGATAGACAATGAAAGCGTTTCGGGTGAGTGGTAATAGGGGGCAAACAACGTAGCCGGTGATTATGTTTGTCATTTTTCTTGTTCCTCCAAAATTTTGATTTCCTCACCTGTGAGCGGGCGGCTGCTCTCAAACAGGCAATCGTTGCAAATGTCTTCTTCATCAAAGCTCAAAACGCAACCGCAGATGGTGCAATATCGTTCGCCGAAGTCTATCTCGTCGTCCGGCTCACAATGTTTAGCCCGGATCTCGGCAGAATAGGGCAGCTCGTCTTCAATCGTCATCTTTATCACCTAAAAAAATGCAGCAGAAAATGAAAGGTAAAAACATCAAAGCCAAAAACAAACCTAAATTCTTTTATTTTAAGGAAATTGTCGGCAACAACACCCTCTTGCATAATTTCAATTCTGCGAGTTATTTCTGCCGTTTTTTCTTTATCTTTCATCTTTCTGCTCCAAAAGTTCGGGGTTTTCGTAAACGTTGCCGATTATCTCACATCGTTCATTTACTACGGTGAAATAATAATAATGTATTCCGCTTGGTTTACCTTTCTCAAAAGGTTCAACATAAAAAGTAGGAGCTTTCCAGCGATAAATATACGTTTGTCCTGTTGTTTCTCCGGCATAATAAGTTATAACAATATCGTCCTCATAAATAAGCTTGCCGTTCTTATCCTTTAATCCGGTGCATTGCTCCCACTTTAAGCTATTAGGCAAAGTGTTTGCTAACCCTATACATTTGTTGTCGTATGTATAGTAATTCGCGTCTATAAGATTTTTATAGATAAATCTCCCCTGATAAAATGCCCTGAATAAAAATCTATCGTTCATCTTTCACCCCCGTATAAATATATTTTTCGGTTGCAAGCATTTCTTTGGCAAGCTCTTTTCTTAGGTGCTGGAATTTGGAGCGGTTAGCGCTTGCCCAACAATTTCCGTGCCAATTTATTAACTCTTTCCTGTATGCTTTAAGCGCGCTTAAAGCACCATCCGCCAATGCCTGCAAATAGGCAATTTGTTTGTCCATATCTTCAAGCTCAATTCTCATTTTTATTCCCCGTCTTCATCTCCGATAATTTTGTATCCAATTACAAAGGCGCTAAAAGGCAAACTGTCTAAAGCTCCGTTAATGTCCTCGCTAAGACAATGTTCATTATAGACACCCCCGTTTTCCTCAATGTACTCTTTTAAATCATCTTCATCTATTTCTATTACGGTTCTTATTGTTCTACTCATCTTTCTTATCCTCGTAAAAAGTTACCTCGTCCCTGCGGACGGGACGGCAATTTATATATGAGCTTCTATTTCCTGCATCATCGAACATAGTAAATCTATATTCGGCCCCTTTTTCTATTTTTCCTAAAGTTCCACACATTGCCCAATTAAAGTTTTCATCCCAAAACCAGCATAAACACTTGTTGTCTATAATATATTGCCAGTCGATAGGCTCTTCGTAGAGTTCCCAATCGTTTTTTGAAAGCCATAATCCCAAATCAGGTTCGCACTCTCTGCCAAATTCGTTATAAATTTTTCCTTCTTTATAAAAGATGTACCCTTTTGCATTTACCGGTTTTGATAATCCTGTTCTTCTAATCTTAGCCCCGTTTCTGAACTCGGGCAGTAGTTCTTCTAAATATGCCATTAGTCTTGCTCCGCAAAATTATTACATCTTTCAATCTGTTTGCTGTCTATCAGCACCGTAAAAGCCCAAGATGGAGCTCCCATTTGGAAAGCAACTTCATCACAAGCAATATTACAACTTTCTCTGTCATCATCCTCTGTTGGTGGTTCGTAGTGTATGCAATTTTGACAAATACTCATTTATCAATCTCCTTTATGGGATTTATCTAATTTTGGTTTATCACAAAACCAACTCCACCTGAAATTCTCATCCATAGCCACCCAGCCCGGGCGCATTTTCGGTGCTATATCTCGCATAAATTCATCGATCGTCATTATTTGCCTTTCAAAAAGTTAAAGGTGGGGGTTGTTTTGGTTAGCGAACAAACTGAACCTTACTTTTTTAATCGCTAAAACTTATCTTTTTGACAACCCCCTCAAAAGTCAGGGGACGCCTTAGAAGTCTCTTTAACTGTTAAAATAAGGGGCGGGGTGGCCGCCCCGGGGTTTTTAATCACTTGTGTTGTTAAGGGCGAGGGGCTGTATTCCCTTATCTTTTTCAGTTTCTGATTTCTCATTTTCCCCGAAAACTTTTCCTAAAATTTCGGATAAGCTTCCGATTGCAGCGGCATGTTTGATTTCTGGGTCGATATTATTAAAAATCGTAACGAGATCATCCATTCTCCCGACCGTAGCGTTAACGCCGCGGACGGCATCTTCTTCCTCATTTGATTCTTCGTCGGTTATTGCAGTCAACATAAAGGCTTTAATACTTCCTCTTAACTTGTTGAGTTCATTAAGAGCTTTGTCAACCGCGGCTTCTGTTTCTTTTCTTTTATTTTCTTCAGACATGTTATTCTCCTTATTTTCAGTTAAATTATTAGTTTTTCATATCCGGATGAGTGTTTTCAAAAATCATCCGTTCGGTTTTTGTGTTTGGCTGATCAAGAAAATTCAGCCGGTTGACCAGGTGCAGAATAATTAAAATTTCTTTCATGCACTGGATTTCATATCTGGCAGCGCCTTCTGTCTTTTTGCCTTGAATAACCAGTTTGGGATAAACGCGTCGCCGGAGTTCGATTTCTCTTTCTGCGCAGTTGATCAGATTTTCGATTTTTTTATGTTTGTCTTTTGCGCCGATTTGGTATTTATTGAACATTGTTTACTGCCTTTGGTGTTTTTATTTTTGCGCGGTAATTGCGGGCGGCAATTCTACGACACTCACGGCAATTGTGAGTTAGGCCGTCTTTTGCTTTCTTGTCGCGATTAAACCGTGTAAGCGGCAGAGTTTTACCGCAAGTCGAACAGATTTTTGTTTCCATCATTCTTCTCCCGATCCGGGAATTTTCGGCAGCCGGCACCAGTAACGGGGACGATGTTTTTCGTTTACGCAGAAGAATTTCTCGCCGTCCCAGTTCATGAGGTCGGGAATATAACGGGGACAGTCTTCGCGGCCGTTATAATGCGGGTTAGGATAAAGCACCGCAAAATCAATATAGCGTTCGTTTTTAAGCGGCTTAAACTCAGGATAAGGATGCCAGATCATAACAGACTCCCCAGAAAAACGAGAGCCAGGACAATTCCGAGAACGGCTGCTGCGGTAATGTCTGCTGCGGAAAGCGACGGCGCCGGTTTTTGATAAGTGGCGTCGAAATGATCAAGAATCTCGTTGCTGATATATTTTTTCATTTTTTGACCTCCCATGTCTATAATTAGCTTTGATTAGCATTAAATAAACATATTCGGTTTAGTTTGTCAAGACAAAAATAAACATATTAGGTTTAATTTTGTGCATAAAAAAGAAAAGCTCTTAAAAATGAGAGCTTGGAGCAAAGATTATATATATTTATAAATTAACCATCTGCCGATCGGAGTTTAGTTTACGTTCCTCTAGCAAAGTCTTTATTTCAGAGCACTGATCGTCTGTGATGTAGCGATAGGCGGGAAAGTGAAAGATGTCTTTTAACTCGTGATATACTTCTATCGTTTTTTTGCCTTCGTTTTTTGCAACTGTTTTGATGTCTTCTTTTAATAATTCAACTTCAATCGCGCTGATGTATTCATCAGGCGCGGTGAGGTTTGCAGGGCCGTTAAAAAAAAATCGCCAGGATCAACATGGCGATTATGGCAACCACAACGGGGCCGGAAAGAAAAATGGTTTTGTTCCCGAAAATGTTGATGTTTATGCCTTTTGGGGAATTGTTTATATCGTTGTCATTGACCGGGGTTGCCCGTGAGAGCAGATCCCTTATTTTCTTGTCGTCGTCATCCATAGTTACACCTCATTGTTGTCAGCTTATTTTTTTGAGATCATGAAAGACCTCTATGATGTTGGAGATTTGTTCGTCTGACTGGCTCTCGGCCGGCTTATTTTGCATTTTACTGTAAATATAAGCAACAACCTCGGCCTCGTCTTCGGGGATCAGGCTTTTGCGCTGTATGTGTTGCCAGCTTTTTATATTAAACAATATTTTTGCCAGTAGTTTTGTATTCAAAAAAGTGCCGGCGGTGGTTTCTGACTGCCATTCTCGAGGCAGAATCTCATAAGGTTTAACACCTAAGGCAGAGGATATTTTCTCGACCTGCTCCAAGTCCATTGACCGCGCGTTTGTTTCGAGCCGGCCAAGATGTACCTGGCTGATGCCAAGTTTGTCGGCTAATTGCTGCTGCGTTAATCCTCTTTTTTTGCGCAATTCCCGGATATTGTTCTTAATTATCTTATCAACCATTTTTGCTCCTCTTTAATTATATATAAATTGTACCAAAAAGGTTTATCAATTGCAACACAATTAAAGCCAAAATATCAACACAAACCAAAGATGTTTCTTTTTGTGTTGACAAATTAAACCAGATATGTTTGTTTTATCCGCGGGAGGTATTTTGATATGAGACTTCACGAATATTTGGCTAAGGAGAACAAAAAGACAAGCGATCTTGCGCGTTATCTTGGTTTGCCGCATACGATTGTTTTGCGCTGGGTCAAGGGGCAGCGCATTCCTCGACCAAAAAACATGCAAAAAATTGTTGCATACACCAATGGTGAGGTGATGCCGAATGATTTTTATCAAATGGAAGAAAAAGAAGATGAGTAAAAAGAAAAACAAAAAATCAGCGGCGGGCGTTGTACTCCGGTATTCGTCGGGCAAACCGGTGGATGTGGTTTTCTTTTTTAAGCAACATGTTTTGGATGATCCTTGTTGCGGTGATTTTGTCTAAAGGAGAAAAGATACTATGAGATTGGAATGGTTATCGGAAAATGAAAAATATTTAGAAGAAGCCGTTATGGATTATAAGGAAAAAGAAAGAAAATTTCTTGAGAAAGTGCGGCGAGCAATTCCGCTGTTGAAAATCGAGAAAAGACGTTCTCAGGTTTCCTATCTTAGAGAAGGCTTAGAGAAAGAAACTTTTTATTATGAGGATAATGCTGTTGGTTTCTATATCGGTAAAGATAGGGTTGATTTTATGGGGGAGACATGCTGGAGCTTGGATGAAAAAGTCTGTGAAGATATGAAAGTGCTTGCTTCTGCCGTGATTCGGGGTTCCGGTAGGCCGTTAATATATTGGCGGCGGTGGTTATGGAGCTTAAAATATAAACATATTTTTAAAAATCTCCTGAAAAAGAGGTTTTAGTGATGCTGGGTGCGGTTGCTTATATGACGGCTGACGAGAAGCGGGCGTTGCGGGAAAATGTTGAGAGAATGTCGGCGGATGCCGAGATTGACCGGGATGCGGTTTATGAGGCAATGGTCAAAGGGCATATTTTTATTAACGACCTGATTCATATTCAGCAAATGAAGAACGGGATGTTGAGGAATATCGGGTTTGAGCCGTTTGCTTTTGAGGCGGCAGATTATATCCGTATCGGACAAAAAGAGACGGAGGAAGACCGACGCCGGGAATTGTCTGTAGTGGTTACCGAAAAGCTTAAAAATATGCCGTCGGATGAGCTGGATCGGATTGTGGTTGACACAAACAAGTTTAGCAGTGTGCTTGGAAACGTTGTGCAATTGCGGGGAAGTGAAAAGGAGCCGGTTATGGATATTGTAAAAGAAGCTGACGAAAAAAACAATGTCGGCGGCATTGCTGTCGACAGGCTGCGTTCGCTGATCGAACGCATTGAACGCCTGGAAGAAGAGAAGAAAGCCCTCTCGGGTGATATTCGCGACATATTTGCCGAAGCCAAATCGGCCGGCTTCGACGTCAAGATTATGCGGGAGATTTTAAAATTGCGCAAGATGAATGCCGCCGACCGCGACGAACAGGAGTACCTGCTCGACACCTATCGCAAAGCGCTTGATTTATGAGATTTCCCCTATTTCCTAGCAGGCGGCCGGCCGTCTGTTGTGATGCCTGATCCGAACGATGGCGCAAACTCGAGGGGAAACGGTTTTTAGAGGCCGCATATTGAGAGTGAAAATCAGGCAAGCCGGACAATTTTTTAAGGGAGAAATTATGACTGAGCAATTTTTGAAAAGATGCGCAAGGTGCAAGGAATTGAAACCGGTGGAAGACTTTTCCCGCAACAAACAAAGCCGTGACGGTTTGTGTTATTATTGTAAAGTCTGTGACAAGGAGAGAGCAAGGGAACGTTACGTTAAATCTCGGAATAAAAAAAAAGGAAAACAAGATACTTCTGCCGATGATGGATCCGACTGTAATAAATCAATAAAAGTGCGTCGTCGCGGTCGTCCGTCGCTGACAACACAAAAGAGCCGTGTCCGACAATCGGTGTTACAACCGCAATCGTTAAAGAAGGCGATTCCCGATTATAAAAACGGTAAAGTGATTTTTATTGATGAAACGACGATGCGGGCAGAGACAAAAAGTGGTTTTGTACGGTTTGAAAAGGTGTGTCCGCCGAAGAAACGGATAATCTCGCCAGCGCTCAAACGGTCGAAGAAGGTTGTGAAAAATGTTTCCGGTTACCATCGTTCGGATGCTTTAGACGGCTGTGTCTTTCGGGTATTGAAATATGAGAGACAAGGCGGTGCGAGGTATTCTATAGAAGAAGTTCGTACGGGCGAGCGTTATTTTCGTGCATTTGCTGACAAAGAAAAATTTTTGGCGGATATTTTGTCGCTTGTAAAAAATTATTGAAGGAAGGATGAGATATGACGAGAGAATTTTATGAAGTGCCACTGGTTGATATTATGGATATGCTGGAAGATATCCCGCTGTCTGTTATGGCCGAAGTGATGACGTTGGTGCGGGATTATTGCCGGTATTGGGATGAGTGGGAGACGGACGACGGTTTTGAACTGCCTGAAATGTCCACCGCTGCACGGATCGTATGGAACCATATAAAACGCGACTTGGCCGAAAGCAATAAAAGATATTTTCTGAACAAAGGCAAGCAAAAGCGGTAATAAAACAATGGCGGAATTGATCAGAGATGCGTTCATGGTACCGAGAACCGTGCGGGATGCCCTGCTGGGGGATTTCCCGCCGGAGGTCTTTTGCGAAGTGATATGCGCTATTGACGATTACGCCAGATATTGGGAAATCCATCAAACCGGCGAAGGGTTTGACATTTCTGATTTGTCGCCGGTGGCGAAGGTGGCTTTCAAAATGGTTTATAAAACCATCACAGAATATAATTCACGATATCTACAGAAGGTTTTAGCCAACAGTTGGAACGCTTCTTCCGGTTGGGAGAAACGAAGAGGGGCCGACGAAAGAAACCGTCGTCGGCGGGAAGCTTATGCCGCCAAAAAAGGACGGATTAAGGAAGTAGATTGTTCGGAGTTGGTAGGTAACGACAAAGATGACGCCACCGCTGCCGGAAGGAACGAAAGGGTTGCCAAAAAAGAAGAGGCGGTTGTGGATAACATGGGCGTTTCGTCTGATTTTATGGATGACGAAGAGCTGTCGAACGGTGACGAAACGATGATGAAAGCGGTGACGAAGACTGTCGATGAAGCCTTATCCAGCAATGGTTTGAGCGAAAGTATGCGATCGCATGGGGTTATTGGTTTAAATAACAACCTCGTTAAACACTCGGTTGTTATTGAGGAAAGGGGGTATGGGGGAAAACAAGTTATTCACAGGCCGGTTGTGGATAATCCGCCGGACGATCACCCGTCAGACGGCCTGACGGGCAATAACCCTGCCGCCGTGCCGGCGGAGGGCAGTAACCGGCGTTTGGACGCCGGCAATAAGCCGGATCCGCCTGATGCGGATCCGGCGGCGGAGAGCGCCGGGAAGCCAAAGCCGGACGCTTTGGCGGCAATGGGCAAAGGGCAATGGGAAGCGCAGGCTTTCGGACTGCCGGCGGAGGGCAGGGAGATGCCGGAAACCGGCAATGTTCCGCCTGAAGGCGGCAATAAGCGGCCCCCAACCCGGCCTTCCCCCGGCGCGGGGGAAGGAGAAAGCTCGGCAAGTGTTCATGTGCGCGGCGGCGGATGGGACAAAGACCAACCGCCAAAGCGCTGGCCGGCTGGCGATGAAGTGGTGATTTTGCCGGATTTCCGGCTTGATTTTCTGGACCCGAAGATTGCGGATTTGAATTTCTTGGATGATTTTCTGATCCGCGGGGTTGAGGACAAGCTGAAGGCGTGGAAAACGGGCCGTTCGGTTGAGAAATGGTGGATCCGAAGACTGATTTTCAGGTTTGCCGAAAAACAGAGACGGACGGAGAGCCTGTCGGCAGAGCTGTTGCGGCGGGCGCGGTTGAAACAAGGAGGAGCAGATGACGGAAGCTAAGGTTTTTTTATGGAACAATTTGCTTGAACAGGTTGTCTTTAAGACCGGGGTGCCGGATGAGGTTATTTGCGGGAGAAGCCGGAAGTTTGAGGCCGTCACCGCCAGAATTGTGTTTTATTGCGCTTTGCGGATGGCCGGGTTTTCGACGGTGAAAATCGGGTGCAGTTTCGGACGCAACCCGGCAACGGTTATTCGAGCAACCCGTGAAGCACTGCCGCGGATCAAAGAACTGGCGGCGCTTGTCTGTCTTGACGCCGGCGTTACTCCCCGGGATTTTTCCGATCGGAGAAAAAACAGTCGGCGTCGGCGGACTTTTAAGAAAGTCCCGGATTATAAAAACTGCTGTATCAGAATTGCGGAGGCATAAATGACGGAAATGGAGCTTTGCAAAAGGAAACTGGAGAGGGCGGTGGAGATTCACCGGCTGGAGAGCCGTCCGGGACCGATCGGGGTTGTCTGTGCGTTGGGGCTGATGATTCCGTCGCACCTGTGGGCAAGTGATGCCGATGATATGATTGCCGCTGACAACCGTGACTGTGACGATGCGAGAACGGTGATGGACAACTGGTTTGCAGGCCTTTCGCGGCGGGAAAAGCTGGTGGTGTTTTTCCGTGCGGGAGGCATGGGCTTTAAGACGTTGATGCATGTTTTGGACACGGAGTTCAAAATTGACGCGACTTCAAGGACGACGCTGTCCGCAGACTACCAGCGCGGCATGCTGAAAGTGTTGATGAACGCCAAAGACCATGGGCTTTGGACGGTGTTTCCGAATTTGTGAAAAACGTTTTATATGATGTTGACAGAATACTTAATTTAGTATATATTAAAAATAGGCAAGGGAAACTTGCCTATCCCGCTCTACGTGAGTATCGGGCTTTGAAAACCTGGCAACAGGTATGCCGGGTCGCTATGTAGATGAAGATGACAATTTTTACATAGCGTGGACAAAAGGACTCAGGTATAATACGTGAGTCCTTTTATTTTATGCCTAAACCGTTTTTAACAGCAATAAGCAATTTTTCCATTTGTTCATTAGATATGACGCAATTTAGGTATTTTCTTTTACCAAACTGATCTTTTCCTAATTTGATAGGAGATAGTCTGTCAAAGCAGACTGTATTGATCATATCTGCCTTTACCCAGTGGGTTTTGCAGTCAAACGGTTTAGGAAGACGGGCAGGTAATTCTATTTCCATATGGTAGTCCATAAGGTATTCTGGTTTTGTTGTGCTCAAGGGAACAACGGAACATAAGTTGCTTCTTGTCCTGAAACGAGGAGAAATAACTATTACCGGACGTGATTTTACCATTTCGGGTATGATAAACCCTTTATAATCACAAATAAGTACTGCACCACGTGGGGGATGATAGTTGAGCATATTTAATCTCCTTAATATTGTTTCTTTATAACACTTTCTTAAGCTTTTTTTCAAGGAAAAGTTATCCACAGCAAATGTTTAAACATGTTTAAACATTTTTGTATTGGACATTTTTTGCGGTTTTGCGCTATAATTTTTATATGATGAACAAATGGGTTCAGATATTTCTCGCTTAAAAAATTGTTGGAAACCCCGGAGGGCTTAAGCTTTCCGGGGTTTTTGCGTGGAAACGTCAACGTGGGGTAGTTTTCTTACTCGAAAATACGCGCGCGAGAGAAAAATATAAGCGCAAGGCCTTGAAAAATAAGGGCTTGCGGGTGGTTAAATATGGGGCTTTAACGAGGCAGTTTGAGGGCAAAAATGCTGACAAAAGAGGAAATAAAAGCAAAATATCCGCTGGGCGGGCGGCCTCCTAAATTTAAAACGCCCGAGGAATTGGCCGAGAAGATTTATGATTTTCTTGAGCACAGTCTGAATCGAATTGTGGAGTTTCCGGGTAAGAGCGAGGTTTTGCGAGTTAATGTTCCGGCGCCGACGACCTTGGAGGCCTTTTGCGTTTTTTGCGGGATACGAAAAACGACTTTTTACGCATATGGGAAAAAAAGAGGCTTTGAAAATATCGTAAACCAGTATGAAGCAATTGTCGAGGAGTTTTGGGTAAGGCAGGCGGCGGAAGGAAAGCCCGGTAACAAGGCCGAGTTTATTCTTAAAAATATGAAAAACTGGAAAACCAGCAGTTGGAATGATGATAGAGACATTAATCTGAGCGGCGAGGTCGGCGGGGTGACGGTTCGGTTTGTGAATATGGCCGGCGGGGCGGAAGAGGAAAAGCAGGAAAGCGGCGGCAATGATGGCGGATATGCAAATACCTGAAGCTTTTGCGCCGCTGTTGACGGAGAGATGGCGTTACAAGTTTTATTACGGCGGGCGCGGCGGCGGCAAGTCTTATGCCTTTGCCGACAGTCTGGTGCTTTTGGGGGCGCAAAAGAAAATATTTGTCGCCTGTTTGCGCGAAATTCAGGATTCAATCAAAGATTCCGTTTACAAGCTGTTGAAAGAGCGAATTGAATTGTATCAACTGCCCGGTTACCGGTTTTATGAAGACCGGATCGACAACGTTAAAACCGGCAGCCGGTTTATTTTCAAAGGGTTGCGCGACCAAAACAGCCAGAACATCAAGTCGCTGGAAGGCGTAGATTATTGCTGGATCGAGGAAGGTCAGACGATTACCCGCAAAAGCTGGGATATTTTGAATCCGACCATCCGCAAGGACGGATCGGAAATCTGGATTTCGATGAACAGGGAAGAGGAGACCGACGCTTTGTGGGTTGCGCTGGCCGCTAACCCGGACGAACGGACGCTGGTGCGCAAAGTCAATTATTATGACAATCCTTTTTGCCCGCGAGAGTTAAAGCAGCAGGCGGAGAAATGCAAACGCGAGGATTATGAAAGCTATCTTCATGTCTGGGAAGGGGATCCGCTGCCGCAGGGAACGCTGAAGCTTATCTCGAGCGCCGACGTTCACCGAGCGCTGGCGTTTAAGATTGACAACGCCGACAACATGCTGCCGCTTGTTGTCGGGGTGGACGTGGCGCGGTTTGGCGACGACCGGACGGCAATTTGCCGCCGCCGCGGCCGGCAGGCTTACAAGATGCAGACCTATAAACATCTGGACACGGTGGCGGTGGCCAACCTGATTGTGCGGATTATTCGGGAAGAGAAGCCGGTGCGGGTTAATATTGATGCCGGACAAAACGGCGCCGGGGTGATTGATTTGCTGATCGACCGCGGTTATCAGGAAGTGGTGCGGGAAGTGAACTTCGGATCAAACGCGCAGGACACCGAGCGTTATGCCAACCGGCGGGCGGAGATGTGGGGGCGTTTGAACGACTGGCTGAAGACCGAGAGCGGCGTTTCTCTTACCGATATGCCGGGGATTCTGGAGGATCTGACAGCGGTTAACAAGGAATTTGATAACCGCGGGCGGCTGATGTTGGAGAAAAAGGAGAAAATCAAGAAGCGGTTGGGCTTCTCGCCGGATTTGGGCGACGCGCTGGCGTTGACGTTTGCCGAGGCTTTTTATCCTTCCTCGCTACAAACGGCGCAGGCTGAGTTCGTGGACGGCAACGTCTATGTTGACGATGTCGCAGGCGGTTTTGTCGACGGAAACGTTTATATTTAATTTTCAAATTTCAGGAGAAAGAGATGAGTTCGCTTATTGGGGGCAGCCCGAAGGTGGCGCCGACGGTGGTGGAAGAAGTGAAACCCGAAGTAATCGACAATTCTGCCAAAACGCAGGAAGAGGAACGCCGCCGGAGACGCCGTCAGGGTGCGGCCAGTCAGTTTTTGTCGGGACAGACGACGACCGGCGGCATAACTACGACCAAAACCACGCTGGGAGCTTGAAAGCATGACGGAAGAACGGGTGAAATATGCCTTGAAAAGGCTGTCGGCGCTGAAAGACAAACGGAAATTCTGGGAGCCGTACTGGGACAAGGCGGCCGAACTGTGTTCGATCAATTCCAGAATCTATATTAAAGATGATAAGGGACGTTTTGTACAAAAAGTGTTTGATACGACCGCGCGTTCCGATCTTACCCGTTTTGCCGCGGCATTAAAGTCAATTCTGGTGCCGAGCAATCAGCGTTATCACCGGATCAAAGCCAGCAGGCCGGGGCTGGATGACAATGATGCCGTTCGGCGTTTCTTGGAATATGTCAACAATCTGCTGTTTAAGTTTCGTTATGCCGCCGGATCCAGCTTTTCAAGCGAGGCGGATATGATGCTGACGCAGCTGGGATTGTACGGACAATCTCCGTGGCTGGTTGAAGACAACGTCGGCCGCGGCATTTCTTACCGCACGATTTTGATGGCCGAAATCTATTGTGACGTGAACCGTTTTAACCGGGTGGATACGGTTTATCGGGAATATGAAATGTCGCTGAGGCAGGCGATTAAGGAATTTGGCTCTCGCTCGACGGCAAAGATGAAGGAACGATTTGAAAAGCAGCCGGACAGCAATGTCCGGCTGTTGCATGTGGTGGAGCCGCGTGAGGATCGGAAGCCTTTGCGGCAGGATTATTCGGGAATGCCTTTTGTGTCGTATCACATTAATCTGGACGACGAGGGTGGAGAATTGATCTATGAGAGCGGCTACCGCACACAGCCTTATATGGTGCCTCACTATCTGGGGATCCCCGGGTCGGCATACGGCGACAGTCCGGCATTGCAGGCCTTTTTCGATATCCTCACCATCAATGAAATGAGCAAAACCGTGCTTCGGACCGGGCAGCTGCAAGGCAATCCGCCGATTTTAAGCGCCGCTAATATTGCCAACGCCGCCAGAGCCGGTACCGCCGGCGCGTTAATTCCCGGTGCAATTGATATTCAGGGGCGGCCGCTTTTGGCGCCGATGCAATACGGCAACAATCTGTCGATTACGCTGGAGTTGCAAAATCAGGTGCGGGAGGCGATCCACAACGCCTTTTTGCAGCCGCTTTTCCTGTCTTTGGCGCAAACCAAGGAGATGACGGCCGAGGAAGCCCGTTTGCGCGAACAGGAAAAGGCAATGCTGCTGGCGCCGATGGGCGAGAGGATCAATTCCGAGTGGATGGTCGGCAATTGTGAACGGGAAATTGATATTATCCGCAGCTATGGGCTTTTGGACGAAGTGCCGGACGAGCTGATGGAGGACGGCAGTTTGCAGATTGAGTTTGAAAGCCCGCTGGTACATATGCAGCAGGCGGGAGAGATTAAAGGCGTGTTTGAAACCTTGGAAAGCGCGATGTCGCTCTCGCAGGTGGATCCGACGGTGCTTGACCGGATCGATATGGGCGAGGCCTTGACCATTATTGCCAACTACAAAGGCGTGCCGAGCCGGATTTTGCGGACGCCGGAACAAATTCAGGCGCTTGGTGAGGCCAGGGCGCAACAACAGCAGGCCGAGCAGCTGTTGCAGGCGGCGCCGGTTCTGTCGCAGTCGATGAAGAATTTGAAGGAGGCGGGCGCATGATAATTGATTTATGGGCAAAGTATAAGCAGGTGCGGGCGTTAAAGCGCCTTTTTTTTGATCCTGACGGCAAATTGAAAGAGGATGCCAAAATCGTTCTCGAATGGCTGAGGGACGAGGTCGGTGCCAAAGGGCGGCGGTTAAATGAGAGCGGAATGTCGCTGCTTTTTTCCGCGGACGGACGCTTTGACGCGGCGGCGGTGGCGTATATGGCCGGCAGCCGCCGGGTTTATGACCTGCTGATCTCAAGGCTGGCGGTTGATGAAACCGAGGTGTTTAACCTGGCGGCCATGACCGAGGCCAAAAGAGAAGACGATTTGTTTAATGATTTAACGCAAATTTGAAAGGAAAAGGAATGAGCGAAGATATTGACACGCTGCCGGATGAGCCGGCGGCGGAAAACGTTAATGCGGAACCGGCGGCGGATTTGGCCGGGGCGGAAAACGCAGCGCCGGCCGACAAGTTTTATATTCCGGCAGAAGATAAAACGGAGGAATGGAACGAACTTTATTCCCGTTTGGGTCGTCCGGAAGCGCCGGACAAGTATGAAATCAGTTTCCGCGAAGCGGACAAGCCTTTTGCTGCCACCATGCAAAAGGCTTTTTTTGACAACGGGCTGAGCCAGAAGGCGGCGGCCGGTTTGGTCAAGGCCTGGGACGACATGCAGGAAGAGCAGGCCAAAATGTGGAACGAACGGTCCAAAGCCGAGATGGAAGCCTGGCAGCAGGCGCAGGGCGACGGGCTGGCAAAAAATCAGGAACTGGCGCGCCGGGGCGCGGCGGTTCTTGGTCTTGGTGAAGAGGCGGTCGGTGCAATGGAAGCGGCAATCGGCACCAGGAACTTTATGGATCTTTGCTTGAAGCTCGGAAACGCTTTGAGCGAAGACACGGCCAAAGGCCTGAGCGGCGGCGGTGCTTCGAAAGACGAGGCAATGTCGACCGTCGATTATTTAACCGAAATTTTTGAAAAAGCGAAAGGAATGAGAAATGGCTAATATTGACAGGCCGGCAACTTTACAGGAGTTGTCGGTTGAATATGCAAAGAAACAGCCGCAGCAGATTAATGATCTGTTGGAGGAAACTCCGATTTTGGCGGGCGTTAAATTCGTGCAGTCATCGCACCCGCTGTGGAATGTGGCAGAAAAGAAAACCGAAATCAACGGCGCCGGTTTTGTGAAAATGAACTCGCCGCTGCCGAAAATGTCGACCGGTTCCAAACTGGAGCAGGTTGATCTGGATATTATGGGCGGCGAGATTTTCGTACAGCAGGACAAGGCGGTGGCCTTCGGCGGGTTGGCCAAATACCTGGCCAAGCAGATGCCGAGCATTTTGGCGGAAGCCGGCATGCAGACGGAAAAACACATTATTTACGAAAACTATCGCCAGTATGCGATTGATAATGAGAATGTGCAGACAGCAGGGGGAACCGAAGGTTTGTACTCAATCGTGATTGTCCGGCAGGTGCCGGGAGAATGCTGCGGTTTGTATTCGCCGGAAGGTTTTAAGCAGGGGGCAATGCTTGACGTGCAGCCGCTTTACGGCGGCCAGCTTTGCCACGATGAGAACGGCGTTGCCGGTTATGCCACACAGGTCAAAGGCTACTTCGGCATGCAGCTGATGAATCCCAAGACCTGTTCGACAATCGTCAACATTTCCGAAAACAAGCTGCCCACGATCCGGCAGATCAACGAGGCTTTGCTGCAGGTGCGCGCCAAACCGGGCAATACCCGGATGATGATGCATCCCAGAGTTTTGAACTGGCTGGGAGAGGCCTACAAAAAGGAAATGATCCGCATGACCAACGCCGAACAGGGCTTAAACTTCCTGATCGGAAACTGGAACGGTATTCCGATGGTTTCGTCGTATCAGTTTATGGAAGGCGACGAACCGCAGGTGGTTTTGGATTAACAGGAGAAGAAAGAATGTATAAACATAAATTGCAGGTGTGGGGAGAGGATCTGGCGGTTGCGGATATTTCTCAAACCAGCGTTGACGGCGAGGCCGTCAACGGCGGCGGTACCAACGGCGGACTGGTCGTCAACGTGATTGCCGAAAGCGCGGTCAAGGTTGCCGGTTCGGTTACGGTTACGATTTTGGGCGATGACGTCAAAGACGGCGATTTTTCGACGACGGAAACAAGCGCGAATTTGACCGCGGGAGATTATGCCGCCGGTGATTTGATTGCGCAGATTGCTTTGGCGCCCGATGTTAAAACCTGGCTGAAGGGCAAGGTTGCCGGCAACAGTTCGGCAAGCGGCACTATTTGCGTAACCCTCGGCTATCTGGCCAGATAGGAGATGAGAGATGGCAAAATTCGTAGCTTTGAAAGAAACGCTTGACGGCGGCAAGATTATTGCCGCCGGGGCGGTTGTTGAAGGAAAGGATTTGGACAAACTCAATCCGAAGCTTTTCCGCAAGGCAAATGCGCAGGAGAGTTTGACGGCAACCGAAAACAAAACGGTTATTACCGATAAGCAGATTGCCAAAGTTCTTGAGCAGGTGAAGGCGGCCGCTCTTGCCGAGCTGGAAGACAAAATCACCGAAAACGTGATGGGACGAGTAGAGAAAATGCTTGAGGAAAAAATCCAAAACGACAAACTTCCCGAAAATGAGGCCTGACGCAACCGTCGGGCTTTTTTGTTAACAAAACAGGGGCCGGATTGCCGGCTTCTGTTTTTTTTAAGAGTTTTTAAGAAAAGATGAGTATCGAGATAATCAACCGCGCTTTGATCAAAATCGGCGAAGGGACGATCACGTCGCTTTCGCAAAACCCGTACGGAGATTTGATGGGGCTGGTTTATGAGGATCAGCGCAAAATGCTGCTTTCTTCGCATTACTGGCGTTTTGCCTTGAAACGCGCGCGTCTGGCCGAACTGGACGAGGAAACGGGGTCGACGCTGTTTGCTTATGCTTATGCCCTGCCGGCTGATTATCTGGTCTTAAAAGATTTCGGCGAGTTTTATAAAATGCCGAACGTGAGCGACGCGGTGGTTGCTCCGGACGTTCGTTACTCGATCGAAGGCAACCGGATGCTTTGCCAACAGCCCGGCAATATCAATATCACTTATATTGCCGACGTTTCGGATCCGAAGCTTTTCACGCCGTTATTCAAAGAAGCGCTGATTGCCCTGATTGCCGCCGAGATGAGCGTGCGGATTAAGCAGGGGGCGGATTATAAGCAGCTTTTTCTGGCCGAGTTTGAAAAATATATTACCCAAGCGCAAATGAACAACGAGATTGTCCGCGATATGGAAACGATGCCGGACAACAGCTGGGTAAACATCCGTGACACGTGGAGAAACGAAGAATGGTAAAACCGGTCTTAAATCAATTCAACGGCGGCGAGATCAGTCCGTGGCTGGAAGGGCGAATCGATTTGCCGAAATACAATTATTCGGCGGCCAAAATGCTGAACTTTATTCCGCAGGTAGAAGGCGGGGTGAAGCGCCGCGGCGGGTCGCATTTTGTGGCGCCGGTCAAGGAAGTGGACGCGGTTTTGTTTAAGATTGTGCCGACGCCCTCTGAGGCGATTGTTTACATCAACAACGAAATTGCCGATGAGCTTTATGTGGCGCCGGGCGAGAAAGTGAGCTATTCCGTCAAACTCGACGGCTATTTCCCGGTGAGCGGCACCTATGTCGTCGAGGAAGATACGACGCTGAACATCTCTTTGGTTTCCACGCTCTATCGGGCGACGTTAACGGTTAAGACAATCCCTGAAGACGCGGACGTCTTCATCAACAGTTTGCGGCAAAATCCGGCGGTGGTTACCCGCGGCGCGACGGCGGCTTATGAGGTGATGAAAGACGGCTTTGATACAAAAACCGACAGTATTCAGGTTAACGCGGACACGGAAATTACGGTTAAGCTGGCAATGAGTTTTGAAATCCGCACCGCGGAAGCGGGGGCGAAAATCGTCATCAACGGTATTGAACAAAGCAAAATTGAAGTTCAAAAAGGCGATTTGGTTACCTGGACCGTGTCCAAGCCCGGCTACAAAACCCAAAGCGGCAGCCAGACGATTGAGCGGTCGACAATTTTATATATTGATTTGGATGAGAGCGGTTATGCCTTAAACGAAGTCATCTTTGAGAAAAGCAAACCGGGTACTTATAAGCTGAAAGTAAAAATCAGCGGCTATTATCATTTGTCTGGCTGTGGTGCGGGCGGTGGTGCCGGCGGTTCTGCCGGTGCGCATGCATGGTACGGCGGTAACGGGGGCAGCGGTGCGGCGTTTGCCGGCAAGGTATGGCTGGAGGCCGGAGAATACACGATCAAAGTCGGCGAAGGCGGCCGCGGCGGATGGGCCAGCGGGCGCAACGCGACCAGAGGCGAGTGGTGGGGTTACTCTTCCGCGCTGGAAGTCAACGGCCTGACTTATCTGGCTTTTAAGGGAAAGAGCCTGATTGATCTGTGGGGCGGCCGCGGCGGCCACGGTACCGGAGCTTATGCCGAAGGCGGCGGTGACGGCGGCAAATTGGCAGTCGGTACGTTAAAAATCGTTTCTTCCACCATTAAAACCGCCGGCAAAAAGGAATCGACAGCCTCATTGCTGCAAAACGGATTTGGCGCCGGCGGCAAGGCGGGAGATTTGGGCGAAAACGGTGCCGGCGGTACCAACGGTTATGTAAAGATTGTATATCTGGGGCAGGCTTAGGATGGCAGAGAAAACAAGCAAAAGAGCCGATTTGATCAAGTTTAAGTTTGCCGGCAACGCCGGTTTTATGCTTGAGTTCGGCGACAAATACATCCGCCTGTTTGCCAACCACGGGCAGGTTTTGAAAGACGATGCGGCTTATGAGCTGGAAAGCCCTTATACGCTTGAAGACATTTGGAACGCGGAACTTGAGTGTTATAATCTGCAATTTACGCAAATGGGCGACGTTCTTTATATTTTTCACCAAAAATATATGAAAAAGCTGGTGCGCTATGCCAACGACGACTGGCGGCTTGAGGACTGGGAACTCTTGAACGGCCCGTGGAATCACGTTAACACCGAAGATATTAAGATTACCGTGAGCGGCACGACCGGAACCGTTACTTTGACGGCAGATGCGAATTTGTTTGCCGAGGATGACGTCGGGCGCCTGATCCGGCTGACGCTGGTCAATGACGACACGCCGGCGTGGCAGGTTGAGGAGAGTGTCAGCAAGGGGGCGGTGTGGACGTCGGACGGCAAATATTATGAAGCTTTGAACGAGGGGACCACTGGTAATGTGACGCCGTCCCATACGGAAGGCAGCCGCTCCGACGGGAAAGTGACGTGGAAGTATCTGCATGCCGGTTACGGCACCGCCAAAATCACCGAATATGTGTCGGCCACCGAAGTCAAGGCCAAAGTGATCATTGAAATGCCGAAAGCGCTGGTAACCTCGCATTTTGAGTTCGGCATGATCTATCCCGGCCGTAATTATCCGATGTCCGGGAGTTTTTACAAAAACCGTTTGTGGCTGCTGATTGATGCTGATGACGGTTTGAAAGCCTGCGGATCTTGTTCCGGCGACTTCAACAATTTTGCCGATCAGAAGTTTGGCGAAGTGACGGCGGAATGTGCGGTTACGGTGCCGGTCAACTCCAAAGAGTACAATCAGGGGCGCTGGATTGCGGGCGGCGACGTGCTGTTTGTCGGAACGTCAAGCGGAGAGTTTTATATTGACGTCATTTCCAACGGTGAGGCGCTTTCGGCCGACAATGTGGCAATCCGTCAGATTTCAGGTATCGGCAGCAAACCGATCCAGCCGATAGCGGTCAACGGGCATATTTTGTTTGTCGACCGGTTCGGCACTTCGATCCGCGATCTGGTTTACAGCTACGAAAGAGACGGTTATGATCCGCTGGATGCCAGTCTTATGGGTAAACATCTGTTGTCGTCGGGAATTGTCAGTTGGGACTGGCAGGACGTGCCGGACAAGCTGTTGTGGCTGGCAATGGCCGACGGTCGTCTGGCGTCTTTTACCTTCGACGCCCAACAGCAGGTGGCGGCTTTGGCGCAACATGATTTTTCCGGTTCGGCCGAGGCGGTGGCGGTAATTCCTTCAAATGACGAACGCCGCGATGATGTGTGGGTGATTGCCAAGCGCAAAATCGGCAACGTGATGAAAAGATATGTGGAATGGATTGACGGCGGCACCCGGTCGGATTATCCCGACGACGTTGAATATATCCGTGATTCGGTTGAAAGAGAGAAAGCGGAGTTGGATTATATTCGCGATTCCTGCTTTTTTGTTGACAGCGGCTTGATTTACAACCGTCCGGTCGGCGATGTGACGACCAAGCTCTCGGGACTTGATCATCTGAAAGGCTGTGAAGTGGCGATTTCGGCAAACGGTTTGGAGCGGCCTCATCAGATTGTGGCCGAAGACGGTTCGATCGAGATTAAAGAAACGGATGCGCGGGTGGTGGTCGGATTGCCGGTTAATTCGGTGTTGCAGCCGCAAAAGATATATATTCAGTCGGACAGAGGCGCCGGGCTTGCCGCCGTTCAGCGGATCGATCATCTGACGCTGATGGTTTACCGTTCCGGCGGCGGGACGGCTGGTCCGGCATACGACCGGCAGCAGGAAATTTTATACCACAACGGCAAGGAGCTGATTGCGGGCGAGGTGCGCCTGTTTACCGGCAACGTGGTTATTCCGTGGCCGGACGGTACTTCTTTGTTGAAAGACCGCGGGGCTAATATCGTTATTCAAAACAAAAGCGTTTATCCGATGCTGATCCAGGCAATCGTGCCGAGCATGGAGAGTTCGCGTTAATTGACAAGAGGCATATTAGGATATATAAAAGAAAAGCCCGGTGCGGCAACACCGGGTATTCAGTAACCACTGAAAGAAGTTGACATGTAACTTCAATCAATATGGTTACAGTATAAATCCGAGATTCGGATTTGTCAACTTCTTTCATACAAACGAAAGGAGTGACGGCAATGATAGTGAAAATTATTATTGTCATACGAAAACTAAAAATTTTCTTCTTGATAAAGAAGTAAATTTTGGAAGGAGAGCAAGCAATTGCTCTCCTTTTTGGGTCGGGAGGTTGTTTTGATAAGAAAATTTGAAAAACGGGATTTGGAACAAATCACGGTACAAGAAGAGCAGGAAGCTGAAGCTGCAAAGTTTGCAATTCCTTCAACCGCCGAAACGTTTGAGACGGGCGGGGTGGCGGTTGCGGTGTTTTGGTATCAGGAGATAACACCCGGCCGGTTTGCCTTGTTTTCCGTCATCAATGCGACGGCCGGACGGAAGATGTTTTCTTTTGTTAAGGCAATGCGCCGGCTGATTGAACAAAGAAGCCGGGAACTTTCGGCCGAGCGGCTGGAAATGACGGTGCTTGACGGTTTTGGCGCCGGTCGGCGTTTGGCCGGGCTGCTTGGTTTTGAATATGAGGGGACCATGCGAAAAGTTTTCAACGGCAAGGATTATCAACTGTTTGCGAGGATATTTCAATGAGTGCGGGAGTGATGGGCGGTTTGGCGGCGGCTCAAACCGTTATTGGCGGTTATCAGGCTTATCGGCAGGGGAAAGCGCAGGCGGAGGCTTATAACGCCAACGCCGACATTTTGCGAAGAAATGCCCGGCAGGTGCGTTTGGAGGGGGCACGTAACGAAGACATACAACGGGCCGAGAACCGGCAGCAGCTGGCAGAGACAAGAGCCTTGATGAGTGAAATGGGAGTTGCCGACAGCGCGACGACAATCGGCGCTTTGGCGCAAAATGCTGCCAACGCCGAACAAAATGCGCTTAACATCCGTTATCAGACGGAAACGGCGGCCAGAAACTACATGCAGCAGGCAAGCGATATGAATTTTTATGCCAAGCAGGCCAAAAAACAGGGGAAAAACGCGTTTCGCATGAGTCTGCTTTCGGGTGCGGCCAACGGAGTAGCGGCGGCATACAGAGCCAGCCAGCCGGTGGATACGGAAGGACAAAAAGAGTTTTCCTGGCTTTTCGGAGGATGAGATGGTTGGAGAGATTAAAAGAAACTACTTGAGCGGCACCAAGCTGGTGACAGAGAAACGCCCGACCTGGCGCGACAGCGGCATCAATGAAGTCGTCAACAGCGTGGCCGGAGCGGTGGAAGCGGGAAACAATTACTTTGAACGGGAAAAGCAGCTGGTATGGAAGCGCTTAAATCTTGAGGCGGCGAATTTGCAAACCGAAGAGCTGAACGCAATCAGGACCGCAAATTCGATTGACGAGATTCCGGGAATTGTCGAAAACTTTCAGAAAAAGCTGAAAGAAAACATGCGCGGCCAGAAATGGGGCAAGGAGTGGATGGAAAACCTCGGCAGCGGTTTTCTGTCTTACAACAAACAGGACGTTCAAAACGCGTTCAGGGCCAAGGAAAAAGAGCTGGCAGGAATCAGCCTGAACGAGACGTTGAAAGCCTATGCCGACCAGATTGCCGCCGCCCCGGAAGACGAGGCGGCTTTTTTTTCCGCCGACGCCGATAAACTGATTGACGCCGACACTTATCTGACGCCGACCGAGAAGCAAAAGGCAAAGGAGAATTTTGCCAAACTTTCTGTCAGCGGGATGGTAAACAACAACCCGGAAGTTGCCAAAAAGGCGTTGTCCGATCCGGGACGTTTCCCCAACCTGACGGATATTGAACGCAGGGAGTATCTGCAAAAAGCCGACAATCTGTTGGTGGCAAAAGAAAAAGACCGGCTGGCGGCGGAGGAAAGGGAGAGAAAGCTTAAGAAATCAGCTGCTGATCTTAACATTACCAGAGCAAAATATTTATTTGTGAGCGGCGAAATGAGTGCCGAAGAGGCGCTGAAAGTTGCCGATGATAATTATATGGATTCTCCTGAGACAGCGTTGACATTGAGAGAGCGTGTGCTCGGAAAACAGAGTGGGGAGAAGAGCGACCCGGATGTGTTAAAAGAGCTTGAGGAAAAAGTTAAAAACAAGACGGCAACTAAAGAAGAGATTGTTTTTGCCAATATAGACAAGACGCTGAATGACGAGGATTACAAGGAGTTGCTTGCTCAGGGAAAAGAGCTTGGTCTGTGGGCGAAAGACGGGGAAGACAAAGACGCTAAATACCGGGCAAATCTGCCGCTTGTTGACGAGGGCAGGGACGCGGTTAATCAGGCTTTTGTCCGCGGAGACTTCGACAAAACGACCAGAGACGCCCTGTTAAAGGATATTGACGAGAAAGAAAAAAACACGATGGCCGCATGGGAGGCCGATTTGAAGCTGAGAATGTCTGCCGGCGAGGTTGTGGACGTGGACAAAGAACTGGCAAATTCCCCGTATCCGGCGCTGGCAACGGAGAAAGTCGACGGTTTGAAACAATATCAGGAGACAATTAATAAAAAAACGGAAGAGGAGAAAAAAGCCGAACAGGAAAAACAGAAGGCGGAAAAAGAAAAACTGGATAAGGCGGTTAAGGAACAGGAAGAGAAAAACCAAATCAATACCTATCTTGATTTGCGCAATCAGATTGACGAAGCGGTAAACGCCGAGGGACTGCCGGGAGAAAAAGAAATTAACGAGTTGGTACGCAACGGGGCTTTGACTGAAGAACAGGCCGGCAAGTTGAGAACCGCCCGGGAAAAGAAAGAAGCAGATTTTAAGCCCGGAACTGTAAAAGTAGCTGATACGGATAAGTTTTCATATTATGAAAATGTGGAAACAAAAATTGCCGAAGTTATTCAGAAACAAGAAAACGGGATGGCAGACTTGTCTGATTTTGAAGGATTAGTTGATACTATTACAGAAGGTGTTTCAAAAGGATATTTGTCAAAATCTGAAGGAACTTCTTTTTTTAATAACCTTTATTTGCCTTATGTTGAAGAATACAATGAAATGTTGGAAATAAGCGGGGAAAAAAAGAGAACTTGGAACAGTTGGTTTACAAAAGTCAGCCAGTTGCAAAAGTTTATTGACGGTATCTATGGAGAAGATGACTATGACGAGGGTAATAAAAAGTTACACGGAGAAAAGATTTCTGATCCTGAATACAGAGCCTGGAAACAAAGGAAGGCAAGAGCGGCTCTGCCTATTTATAAAATGTATTTTGACAAATTCAATGAACTTTCGGGCGGTGAGCCGGTCTCTTCTTTGTCTGATGAACAAAAAGACAAATATCATCAGGAAGCTTTTAAGTTTGTGCAGGAAAGCTGGCAATTAGACAATCCCGGAAAAAAAATTGCAGATAATACCGACTTCTCTCTTGGTGAATATGGATTTGGTGCAGCTCTTAGGTATCTGAATACTTCCTATGCCGGGACAGAACGGCAAGCTGTTTGGAATAAATTTTTGGAAATTAGTCCCGGGCTTTCTCCTGATGACAAGAGAAAAACATTAAAGAAATTAATTGATGAACAAATTGTGAAAGATTTGTCGATCCCCCGTTTTGCTGATGAACAAGCAGCCCGACAAGCTTTTAATCAAGGGGAATTTAATGAAAATGATACGATATTGGTCAACGGGATTAAAATGAAATTAAAGGAAAAATCTGATGATTAATGAAGAATTAAAAAGAAAAATTGATGAAGAATTGCATGATTTGCATAATTCTGAACAGTTAAGAGCAAAGGCCGCTGATGACAGCGGCCTTTCTTTTGTACCGGTAGAAGATAAGGAAAATGAAAAAAAAACAAGTTCCGGTCGGTCTTGGGATGATTTTCAGTTAGTTCCGGTAGAAGATGATTTTGATCCTTGGAAGATTAAGCCGCAACATATATTTTCCGTTGACGGGAAAAATACAAATGCGGCGGAAAAGATGGATATTGTGGAGAAGTCGTGGGTAAAAAAATTTGCCGAGAGTGATTTGGGAAAATTCGGTAACACGATGTTTCAAAGTTCTACCCGCGGAATTTTTGAAACCTTAAAAGGTTTTGGCGATATGGCTACTTTTTACGGCGACAACATGATCATCAGCAAGGATAGTCAGGAGCTTTTGGGGTTAAGTGACACAACAGTTAACCGGTTGAATAGTTTTGGCCGTTTGTGGCAGTCTGCCGGGGAAAAAATAAAACAGGCCGGAGATTTTGTATTATCCAGCCCGGAGTTGCAGTTGGATGAGGATATTTTTGAGGGAGATATTGTTGAAAATCCAAGTGTAACCCGCTTTGCTTCGGCAGCAATGAGCGCCGCGCCTTCGTTATTGTTTATGACAAGAATTGCAGCGGCAACGAAATCTCCGGCGCTGGCATACTATTTAATGGCCGGCAGCGAAAGCGGAGATTTGTATGCAGAAGCAAGAAACACCGGGGATCAAAATAAGGCAAATTTACTTTTTACGGGAAGTGTTGCCGGTACTGCGCTGATTGATTTTGTGTTTAAACCTTTGGATGCAATTATGGGAAAAACATCTTCTTCTTCGCTGAAATCTAAAGTGTTTCAACGAATAAAAGCAGGTTTTTTGGAGGGTATGCCGGAGAGTTTGCAACAGGTATGGCAGAATTTTGTAAGAAAATACGGGATAGATGATACACAAAATTTAATGGAAGGGGTTATTGAATCTGCAATCGGCGGATTTGGCGCCGGTGCCGCACTGGCGGGGGCATATCAGTATGCGGATGCGCGTGAGGGATTAAAAAACAAAGGGGCGTCGGATGAAGAAATTAATCGACTGATAGATGCAAGCACTTATGTTTTGGAAAACAATGCGGATGCGGCTAATGATGCTGCTTTTCAACATATTAACGAACGTCTTGATAATCTGAACAAGTTTATTGAAGAAAACAAAGGCACGGCAGAGGCTCAAAAGGCTTTGCAGACAAAACAGGAACTTGAAAGCATTTATGATGATGTTTTTAATGCCTTAAAGGATAAAACCGGAGAAAACAATGCGGCTGCTTCTGCCCGGATTTGGCAGGGTTTTGCGCTTTTTGCCAGCCAGGAAACAGGAATGTCGCCGAAAGAATATATAACAGATTATATGCCAAAAATCGTAAAAATGAATTATAACGATTTTAATAGTCAGACACAACGTTATCGTACTCGTAACGCAAATGAAAACTGGGCAAATATTGTACGGGATATTAAAGCAGCCAGAGGCAAGAAAGTTGCTGATGATCGGATGACATTAACTGAATTCTTAGTTTCCCGCGGCGGGATTAAAGATGAAGGCGGTGAATTGTCCGCTCTTGATGCGGTGGTTGCCGCTGATATGGGTAAAAAAGGCAAAAGGTTAAAAAGAGAGGAAAAGCGCCTTGTTCGAGAAGATGGTTTAAGCCTCGATTATGCCCGAGAGGCGGCAGCAGAGGCAGGGTATTTACCGGCAGATGCAGATGTTAATACTTTGCTTTCCGCGCTTGATGATGAATTTCGCGGACGACCGCATTATCTGCTGACGGAGACTAATTCTGCTGCAATTGATGAGAGAGAAGCGCTGCGCAATTATGAAATGGCTTTTGAGGCGGCAGGTGTTGATATTGAAGCGGACAGCCCGGATACAATCCGTCGAAAAATGGATGCTTATGCTGCACGAAAAAAAGAAGATGAGGTACTGGCAAAAGTTGGTTTATTATCGGATGATTTGCAGGAACGTTATTTTATTCTGCGGGAAAACGATGTTAATGCGGAAGAAGCTTATGCCGAGGTGATGCGCGAAAACGGCGATCTGGCTACTTTGGTGGATGATGATATACCTTTTCAATATCAAAAAGGAGAACGGATAAGAAAGATAGATGCCGAGAGACTGGCGTTTGAGAGAAAAGATATCAATCCCGACTTGATAGGGAGAGAAAACGAAGTTAAAGAAGCGGTTGACATCAACCGCTTTTTTGCTGACAGGAAGGCCAGCAAAGAAATCGGCATTGATGAGGTGATGGCGGCGGTGGATGCAAACGTCAGACGGAATGAAAACGGTGTGCGCGTGCTGAAAAACAGCGTTACCGGTGAAACGGTGACTTTATCAAACAGCGCTATTAGCAAAATGTTTAGTTCTACAAGTAACCGACTGGATAGCCAGAATATCGGCGGTATTTTGGGCAAAGAGGCAATAGCCAACATCGGCAGTATTTTTGACACGGCAATGTTGATAAAAACAACGCCGGATGCCAAACACGGCTCTAAAAATAAAATCCGCCGTTATGCCAACGTTATCCGTTCCGACGGAGAAAATTTTATCGTCAAGATGACGGTGAAAGAAATGGCCAACAAGCGGCCGGAACTGACGGATATTGAAATTGAGGACAACGGGGGGCGGGATCTATCTGCCTATGATATGAAAGTGGGCAGAAAAAATACCGCTGAGGGTAATATCTCCGGGGATAAATCCCCGACCTTCCTCAACGGTAATGATATAAGTATAAATGATTTGATTGATTTTGTCAACAGTTATTCGGAAGACAGTATTCAAATTGATGGTAAAAACAAAGCCGCGCGCAACAGCGCGGGGCGGCGAATTGTCCGTACGGAAGAAGGATTGCGCGCCTTTTATGAATGGTTTGGTGACAGCAAGGTTGTTGACGAAAATGGTCAGCCACTTAAAATGGTTCATTTTTCTGGCAATGAATTTTCTCAATTTGATAAGAACCGGACAGGAATAAATAACGATGAATCCGCGGTGGGTTTTTGGTTTGCTGACAAGGACGATTTTGCCTTTAATAATGAATACCACCCTGTAAGGTATGATGTTTATCTTAAAATGGATAATCCTCTTATTATTGAGGGAAAAGGCACAGAAACTAATCCTTGGGCTGATACTGATATTGATAATCTTGACCCGTACACAAAATTTGAAAAAATGTTTAATGACCTTATGTATCAAGACCCTCAAATGTGGGATGAAAGGGTAAGCGAATCATTATATGGCGGCTTTGAAACACAAAAGATTAAACTGCATTTTGCAAACCTTTCGGAGGGAAGAAAAAGAGAAGTCATAAAAAGCATTGTCGATAAATTGAAAACTCAAGGGTATGATGGCATTATTATAAAAAATACCCAATTTGATTCTGTTAATCCTGATGAAAGAATAAATCAATATGTCGTCTTTGAGCCCAACCAGATAAAATCCGTTGACAACCGCGGGAGTTTCAGCCGGACCGACGATAATATTTATTATCAAATGTCATATTTTGATGATTTAGGTTTTTCAAAGAGCGTGAGGGATATTAAGACATTTTTAAGCGGCTTAAAACCTAAAGAAGAAGTTCGGCTCATGTTTGATAAGAAAAAACGCTATTGGTTTGCGATTGATGCAAATGATTATATCCATAACGATATGATAACAAAAGCATACAAACAAGGGCTGTATCCTGAATTTAATAGCGAATACGATGCGCGGCAATATTTTGATGAAAACTATATGGCCGATGATGAGTATTTGATTAGATTTAAGGCAACAAAATATGGCTCAGAAAATGAATTACAATCCATTCTGCAGGAACAACTTAATCAGGACGAATATACAACAGCTTATTCTATAAATACCGATGGCAATAGTGGGTATATTATTTTCGCAAGGGGCGATTATGACTTAAAAGATACGCCGTTAAAAGGCTTGGAAAATATAGCAGATCGTTGGGGAAGAAATCCAAATAAAATGAATGAAGTTATCAAAACAAACGATAATACTGTTTATCAGACAGGCGAGTCGGGTGAAGGAGAGCCGAACCTTGAGACTGAGGCGGTACAGGGGCAAGGAGAAGACAGGATCAACTCTATTCCGAAGGGGGCGTATTCTCCGCAGATGAATGTGATTTACCTGTTTGAAAATGCCGACGCTTCGACTTTTATGCATGAAAGTTCACATTTTTTCAAAAAACAATTAAAATATTTTGCCGGCAAATCTGAAAAGTCTGCCCAGCTGTTGAAAGCGGTGGAAGATTGGGAAAATTCAGAGTTCGACCGGCAATTTGTTATTGATGAGAAAGACGGAGATTTCAGGGTCCTGGATAAAAACGGCATTATTATTCATGAGGGGTTCAAAAGTGCGGATTTGGCAAGAAATTATGCTAAAGAAGAACTATTTGCCCGCGGTTTTGAGCAATTTTTAAGAGAGGGAAAAGCACCCAGTAATTATTTGAAGCGTGTTTTTGATATGTTCTTGAATTGGCTTCGTCGAATTTATACAACGGCAAAAGAAATGCGGGTAAAAATCAACAAAGACATTTCTGCCGTTTATGGGGATATTCTGGGTGGAGAAGACCTGGATTATTATTTGCAGGCGCCGATTGACGAAGTGGTAAACTATAACCGGGAAAAGGCGATTGAAGAACGACGGAAAATGGACGAGGTTTATAAGGCAGCCAACCGGGATTATGCCGCCGGGAAAAACAAACTTCAGAAAACCGTACAGCAGATTTTGAAAGACGCAAAAGATTTTACACAGGACGCAATCGTGCCGTTGGAAGAGGTGGTTAAATCCATTTCACCGGAGTTGTGGGCCAAAAATCGCCGCCTTGAAATTGCCAAGCTGCAAAAAAACAGTCAATATGCTAAACGGGTAAAAGGCTTTTTTGACAAGGCGCAAAAGCTGATGCCGGAGGTTTTCAACAAACTTGATCTGGCTTTGAAAAACAGGGATGTGGAAACGGTTGCCGGAATTTTGTCCGAAAACGATATGACGAATGATTTTATTGAGGTTCGCAAAGTGTTGGACGAATTGCGCGAGCAAATGATTGAGGTGGGCGTTGAAATTAATTACCTGCCCGATTATTTTCCGCGCAAATTGAGAGATGCGGACGGTTTGCTGGATTATCTGCGGCAAAAGTACGAGGGAAAACCGGAATATTCAAAAATTATGCAGGTTCTGGAAGAAAAATCCAAGGACGGACGGATAAGAAGCAAGGAAGACCGGGCGCAAATTGTTAACAGCCTGTTTCGCGGTTACGGCGGAACGATTTCGCTGGCAAACGTCGGCAACGTGAAAGAGCGGAGTATTGATTTGATTGATGCCGAGATGAACAAATATTATAAAAACTCGGTGGATGCGCTGGTTGATTATGTATCCGGTGCAATCAACCTGACGGAAAACAAAAAGTATTTCGGCAAGGAGGCAGAAGACGTGCAAATTTTGCGGCGGCGGGTGGCCAACCGAAAAACAACGATTGCCGAATATGAAAAAATGGATGCCAAAGAGGCAAAATGGAAGGAAATCAAAACCCGCAATTATAAAATCGGCGCTGTTGATGCCCAAATCCGCAATACTTATGATGATTTGCTGCGGCAGGATCTGGAAGAAAGAAAGGTACGGCTTGAAACGGAAGTTGAGTTCTTGAAAAACAGGAAGGCCGAGCAGGTCAAAGAAATAGCCTTGCGGAGAATGAACGAGGAATTGAAAACGCTGGAAGACGAGTTAAGCGAAAAGGCAGACAATACGATTGAAGAATCTGTAGGCAGTCTTCTTTATGATTTGGCCAAGGACGGCGTGATCACGCATACACAGGAAATGCGGCTGAAGGAATTGTTGGTGGCCAGATTCAGCAACAGGGGGTTGGGTAATGAAATTTTGCGAATGTTGCGTGACGGCGGTTATATATGGACACTGGGTAATGTCGGCAGTGCAATTACACAGTTCGGTGATTTGGGGTCGGCTGTTTATAAAGCCGGATTTTGGAATACCATGTTTGAAAATGTAAAAGCATGGCAGGGTAAATCTGAAATAACGCTTGAGGATCTTGGGCTGAATAAGGTGATTACCGACGGGGGATATGTTGATACGTCAAAATTAACAAAGTATTTGGACAAGGTTTTGAAATATACCGGTTTTGAAAAGATTGACGGGATTTCTAAGATGACGCTGGTGAATGCAGCCGTAAACAAAGCACGGCGGGATGCACAGGCCGGCAGCAAAGAGTTGGAAGAATATCTGCGGGTTGAGTTCGGCAATCGCTGGAAAGAAGTGGCAAACGATTTGAAAGAAGGGCGGAAAACCCCGGAAATTATCGAATATGCAATGTTCCAACTGATGGATGTGCAACCGGTAACGATTGATCAGATGCCGAAATTTTATGCCGAAGGCGGCAATAAGCGAATGTTTTATATGATGAAGTCCTATTTTATCAAACAGTTGAACGAATACCGCAAAATATGTTTTGAAACGGCCAAAACGAATCCGCATAAGGCCCTCGTTGATCTGATGCGGCTGACATTGTGGCTGATGCTGTTTAATGCCGGGGCTGACTTCTTAAAGGATCTGCTGTTTGGTCGGGAAATTGACGTGACGGATACGTTGCTTGAAAATGTTTTTGTCGGCGGCAGCATTAACCGATACACCGGTATGAGTATTAAACGTGACGGTTTGTTTAAGACAATCCAAATCCAGCTTGTTTTTCCTGTTGCTCTTGATGAAATAATAAAAGATATTTTGAGTAACCGGGATATAGCGGATTATAAAAGCTGGCGGAATGTGCCGTTAATCGGCAATCCGTATTATTATTGGTTTGGCGGCGGCAGCAAATAATTTTTGGTTGATTGTTTATATATTTTGCGTATTATTGGTTTATTATATTAAGGAGAGAGAATATGAAAAAAATTTTTTATTTTTTGATTATATTTAATTTCGGATATGTTATGCACGATGTTGTTTATGATATTATAAAGCCTGCAAAAGCCGAGGTTGCTGGGATGAGTAAATGGGACTTATATAGTGATTGGGATTTTAAAGGTGCAGTGGAATATATTTTTAACGATAAGATATCTGATTTAGAGAGCGATGTTTCTGATTTAGAAAGCGAAATATCCTATTTAAAAAATAGGGTTTCTGATTTGGAAAGCCGGATTTCTTATTTAGAGTAGGTGGAAAATGAGAAAGATTTTTTATTTTTTGATTGTTTGTGGGGCGCTTTTCCTTTCATCTTCGGTTATGGCTGCCAGTGGTGATTTATGCGGAAAAATAGGCGGAAACTGTTTATATATATTGAGTAAAGATAATGCTGAGTTTGCTGTTTTTATCGATGATGTAACTCGTTACAATGCAAGTAAGGAAGGATGGGAAAAGGATTTTTCCCGTTGTATTCAGGATTATAAAAACTTGGAATGTAGTATGGAAAAACTGAAAGATATTTATAATCTTGCACAGTGGATTAATAAAGTAGATTATGATGTTTTAGCTGAATTGAACAAAGTTTATGGGAAAAAAATTGAAAGTAAAGATGGTGCGGCGGCGGTATATATGAACTATGTAGATAATGTAAGAAATCTAGATCCATCTAATGCTTTGGCTGCTATAGAGAGATGTGAAAAAGATTCTTTTACTTTTTTTCGGAAGTTTTGTGAAGCAGCTAAAGATGTAAAGATTGATAATGAAAAGATTCTTTATACAATTAAATTTATTAAGAAAAAGAAAGAATTGATTATGTCAAAGCAGTATTGACAACCTCATATATTTATGTTTATTATTATAAACGAGCGGAGGCTCCAACCCGTGGAAAGGTTGTATGCAAAGCGGAAACGCACCCGACAGATTGCGTTTTTTGTTTTTAATTATTGGGGAAGAGTACGAATATATTGAATAAGTACTGCATGACTTTGTACATGTTTCCAACTTCCCCAACCTAAATTCTTTTGGAAAAGGATACAAAGATGGAAAAATCAAATAAAGAGTTGGAAGTTGAAAACGAGGCGCTGAGAAGTACCTTGAGTTTTGTGCTGGCCAAATTGAAAGAAGTGGTCGAACTGCTGGAGGGCGGTCGCCATGAGTAAAGAAGTTTGTTTGACGGTTGACAATATCGAAGTGATTGACAACGAACCGCGGATTAAAGACGTAGTATTGGGTGAACGTCTGGGGTTGGATAGACCGAGGGCGATAAGACAGGTTGTTAAGTCGAACATGGCGGAATTGCTTGTTTACGGCTGTGCGCCATTAGTAATGGCGCACGAGAAAATCGGGTTTGTAACCCGGCAGACCGAAGCCTATTATCTCAATGAGCCGCAGGCGCTTTTGATCTGTATGTTTTCGCGGACACAAAAAGCGGCGGCGGTGCGCAAAGAGCTGATAAACGTTTATATGGCTTATCGCACCCAAGGGCTGACCAAGGTTAAAGAGCATTACCGTCAGGTTGGCAGGAAAGAGAGTTTGCCGGCCGGGGAAGGCAGTTTTGGCTCATTATACAAAGATGCCGTCCATGCGGTTTTGAATGAGGAAGAAGCGGGCCGAAAAGAATATCAGCTGTCGGATTATGAAGCGCAGGTGATTGAAAAAATGAGAAGCTGGCGCGCTTATTTCGGGGCAAATTTGATGCTGGAGTTGAAAGAGAGGTTAAAAAAATAATCCGGCCGGATAATTATTGCTTGCAACTTAAAAGGGGTGTATTTGTAAAAATACACCCCTTTGTTGTTGACTAAGAGTATTGTTTATGCAAAAATACAATTGAAAGGTTGTGTCATGCGAAAGCTGTCAATTCTTATTTGTATTTTTCTTTGCGGGGCGGCGTTGGCGGCAAGCCGGCAGCCGAACAAGAGCGTTGAGGTGTATTTTTCGCCTTCGTCCGCCTGTGAGGAAAACATTGTTAAGATGATCAACGGCAGCCGGCAGGAAATTGACGTTGCGGTCTATTCGCTGAACAATACGGATATTGTGGAAGCATTGAAAGAGGCCGACCGCCGCGGAGTGAAAGTGCGGATCCTGACCGATCGTTTGCAGGCGGCCGGCAGAAGTTCCAAGGTGCGGGACCTTTACCGGGCCGGCGTCAATATCCGGGTGCACTCGAAACATAAGATAGAGCATAACAAATTTGCGGTGTTTGACGGAGAAACGGCAGTGACGGGAAGTTATAACTGGACAGAGCCGGCCACCAGCAAAAACAGTGAGAACTGTATTTTTTTCCATGACGGGGCGGCGGTGGCAGCATTTTCCGAACGTTTTGTCTGGCTGTGGTCGGTAAACACAAAAGAAAAGTCCGACCGTTGGTTTGCGAAAAAAGAAGCGTTGGCGAAAGCCGATTGACAGCCGTTGGGGCTTGAGGTATAAAGAAAAAGTCCGGTGCTGGAACACCGGACTTAATTCTTAACTTCGGAAAGGGTTAACCTTACCTTAACCATTCCATAAGGTTAAGATATATCATTTGACCGAAAAAGTCAAGTGAAAAAGGTTTTCCCTTTCCCAACCGCCCGTAAAGGCTGAAAGGAAAGATATGATAATAAAGTTTATTATTATCATTCGGAAAATCCGAATTTTCCTGTCAATTAAACGATAGGAGGGAGGGAGAACCGGTAACGGTTCTCCTTTTTTATAACCGGCCGTCCGTTGCGGACGGCTTTTTTTATGGAGTGAGATATGACTTTATTTTCGGATGTGAGCAAAGTCAATTATGTGGCGGACGGGACGGCGACGGAATTTCCGGTGCCGTTCAAGTTTTTTAAGAACAAAGACGGGACCGCGCAGATAAAGGTTTATTCGGGTACCGGCGACGAGTTGAAAGTTCTGGAAGAAGGCAGCGACTACACGGTTGAGGGCAACGGCGAGGAAATTACCGGCAAGGTCGTGTTTGCGGCGCCGCCGGCGGAGAACGTGAAGCTTGCCGTTTTGCGCAACAAGCCGTTTTTGCAGGAAGCGGACTATATCAACGGCCAGTTGTTTGACATGGAGCAGCTGGAGGATTCTTTTGACGGCGTGTATATGAATTTGCAGGAGCTTCAGGAACAGCTCTCCAGAGCACTTCTGGTTGATCCGGTTTCCGGTGATGATCCGCAAAACATTGTGGAAACGGTGCTCATGTATAAGAACGCGGCGCAGGCGGCGGCAAACGAAGCGGTAGCCGCGGCAGAACAGGCAAAGGCGCTGATTGAACGAGCCGAAGCGGTGGTCGAGGCGTTGGGTACGCTGGCGGACGAAATTAACGGGGAGGTGATCTGATGGGAACGGTGGTTGAAAAAATCCGCTATATTGCCGGAACAAAAAGCGCTATTCGGTCGGCAATCTTAAAGAAAGGGGTTGAAGTCGGAGACGAGGTGACTTTTCGGGCGTATGCGGAAAAGATTGCGGAGATTGAAGGCGGGCAAAGTGTTGCCGCGTACGTTTTTGAGAACAGTACACAAGACGGAGAGTTTCCTCTGAATGCGCTAACGTCTGACAAGGTGCAGACGTATCAAGATGACGAAAGTCTTAAAACCTGGCTGGAGACGCCGACCGGAGATCCGGCTTATATGGTTCTTGCCGCCGACAATATCAATGCTTTTGATAAAGATGTTGAAACTTATACCGGCAATTATAAAATCGTCTGGAAATTCCAGATGGCGGTTAAAGCCCGGAGTTTTAAGACCAAAGTGACAAACGGATACGACAACTGGCGTCTGTACGGCAGCAACAATCCGTTGTCGGTTTACAATGCCTGGACCGGGCGCAAGTATTCCGACGAGACGGGAGAACTGTTGATAAATACGGCGGAGCGCTATCAGGTTTTAAGCGAAGTGACGCTCTCACCAAAGCAGCCGTATCAATATTATATCCTGACCGGTGCCGAAAACGGATCATGCGACCTGTATGAAGCTTCGCTTCTGGCAACGTCGGGAACGGTTTCCTGTTCGCTTGCCGAAGGAAACATGACGCCAAAGATAAGAGTTTATTTGGAAGACTACATGCAGCTGATTACGCAGCCGTTTTATCACAAAGGCAAAACGTTCGATGAACAAACGCTGATTATGAAGCCTTATGAGGAAGGCGGCAATCTGATCAATTATACGGACGACGGTTCGGCGGTTGATCTTAAAATGTATTTGTTGACCGGTACTGACAAGCCGGCGCTTTATCTGCTGTCGCCGGATGATACGTTCGAGCGGCCGGAAGGCTATGCGGATATGACTGAAGTGGCGGACTTATCTTTGCCGGCGCATATTTACAAAAACGCCGGCGGCGAATGGGTGATGGGAAAAACAGACTGATGCTGAGGTTTTTAATTGTGTTTTGGCTGGGGCTTTTGCTCTGGCTTTTTTTATAAGGAGGAAAAAATGTTTATTGTTAATAAAAAATTCAGCCGGGCATGGGAACCGGTGACGGAAGCGGCAACGGGGGATACTTTTGCCGTTCAGCCGTTACTTCGGGATATTGAGTATATTGTTTTGGATCGACAGCCGACGGAAGACGAGCGCGGCGGGATTGTTCCTGCTAAAGCGCAGCTGATGTTTAAAAAGGTCGGCGGAGATTTGTATTTGCGTGATCCTGATGGATTAGGCCCCTCAATTGTCAGCATTGAAAGGATAGAAGCATGAATGACGTATTGTATGCCGGCGGCGCGTCCCCGGCGACGGGAACGGGCGGCGGCGATATTGATGTGAGCGGCCTGCTGAAAACGGATGCCAGCAATCTGGCGCCGGCCGGAAGAGAAGCAATCGCCGGAATTGCGGTTGCAAGTGTCAGCTTGGACAATCTGGCGGATAAGGATTTAAGCAATCTGTCGTCGGTCGGCAACGCGAAACTTCCGCTGCCGTGGAGCAGTTTTCAGGCCAGGAACATTTTGGCAAACGGTACGATCGGAGCCAACAAAGTTTCGACTTTTGCTTTGGATTTCTTGCCGGACGAAGGTTTGTACGAGATTATGGGCAGCGTATTTTTTACGTCGAGTTCAATCGTTACGATCCGCGGCGCGTTGAATCCCTCAATTTATGACGCGATTGCGTCTTCGCCGACAGCCGGTGTTTTTTTGACGACGGGCGAATCCCGCTGTGCCGGATTTTATGCCGCTTTGGTTAGTAACAAGACGATCCGTTTTTCAAATACCGGCAACAACGAGGCGACCAACGGTTATATCAATGTTATTGCATACCGAAAAGTAGGAGATTAGGAGAATGTTTTACGCTTTTATAGAAGACAATAAACTGGTCGGCGCCGGTGAGTGCCGCCAGTTGACGGAAGGCGTCGATAATGTGGAAATTTCGGAAGAAACGTTCAGAAATATTGAGCGTTATGTATGGAACGGAACGGCTTTGGCCGAAGATCCGGATTTTGAAGTTAAGCGCCGGTCTGCCGAAGTGCGGGCAGAGCGGAACGAACTGTTATGTCAGACAGACAAGTATATGCTGGCCGATTTTCCGATCAAATATGACGCGAAAGAAGAGTACCGCGCGTACAGACAATATTTGCGGGATATTCCGGCAGCGGAAAATTTCCCGAACGAAGCGGTATTGACGTTTGAGGAGTGGACCGTTAACCGGTCCTGACCGTCATGAAGGCGGCGGTTAAAAAGGAATTTGCAAAATTTTTGTTTCAACGCATGTCGAAAGAAAGAGCGGTCGATTTAATCAATTCGTTTCCGCTGCTGGAAGCGCAAAAGAAAATCTTGATTGAGGTTGACGTTTTGAAAATTCCTCAAAAACAAATAGCCTGGCAGGAAGGGCGGGAGGTGAAGACCATCTCCCGCCGGTATAACAAAGCCCTTGAAATGTCCTCGGATCTGTTAACTGCTTATATTTCAAGGCTTTTGGAGTGTCCCGGAAAGTAGAACCGGCGGCGTTCTTTATGATTATTGTGACAGGTACTCTGGATATGAAGAAAGTATCCGGAGTTATTTTTATAAATAAGTTTTCGAAGGCTTTCTTCATTAACTCAACAATAATGGAGAAACGATCATGATGATTAAAACAGCAGACGGAGAAAAGTCCGTCGCCTCCAAAGGACTGGCCGGTGCCGCTCTCGGTTTGGCTATTCCGGGAACCGTGGCGCTGGTTAACCAGCTTTCAAACGGCGGTGGTTTGCTGGGCGGCCTGTTTGGCGGTCTGGGAAATGCCGGTGCCGTTGCGGCCGGTGCAACCGCGGTCGGTGACAGCCGGGTGATTTCGGCTTTGGAAGCGTATATTGCCAAGCTGGAAGCCGAACGCTATACCGACAGTATCGGCATTGACGTCTACAAAGAAGCGATTGCGTTGTCAAACAAGAACGACGACAAAATCAACGCCAACTACAAAGAACTGGCGGCAGCCTTTGCCGCTTTGGACAAGCAGGTGGCGGTCGATAAACAGGCGACGGTCGACAACTTCGCATATCTCAACAATCGTATTGATACGACCAGAAACGAAATTCTGTGTTATTGCAACGCGACTTTCGTTCCCGGAAAGCTGGTTATGCCGCTTGACAACCTCTGTCCGTCCGCCATGCCGCGGTACAACGACTGGAAGGCGCCGACGGAATCGACTACGCCGGCAGCATAGCAAAGGGAGGGCGGCATCATGGGAAAAATCGACGCAATCGAGGAATTTAAGCAAAAGCTTCATCAAATAGAAAGCCAGGGCAGCGCTCCGGTGCGGGCGCCGGTATGGCAGCGTTTTGATGAGCTGGTCAACAAGATGTCAAACGATCAGCAGGCGTTTGTCAACGGCGACGAGAAAGCCCTGGCCAAGCGGCAGCAGCTGATGACAACCTTTAATGACTGGCTGTTTGAGCGCTTTAAGGACGAATTTGTGCAAGTTCCCGCGTTTGCCGCTCTTGCCGGAGAGTATGTTGACGTTGTGGCGGAAACGGCACAGGAGTTTGGCCGGCATGCGGCAGGTCTGGAGAAAGAAAACGAGGAACTTCGCCGGCAGCTGGCCGAACTCCGCGCCGAACAGGGAGACAAACTGTTATGATTGAATCCTTGCAGCAAACAGAGCTTGATCTTTTTGAACAAGAGATTTTAACCGATTTGTTCGGCGGCGTTACCGAAGAACATATGACGGTCGGATCCGGTATCTTCAAAGTCAATATTTCCGGGCAGGTCCAGAAATATATTGACAAATTTGAAAATCTGGTGCGGCCGCTGATGGATGAACAGGGGAAAATCGAAGGTTCAACGATTAAACAATATCTTTCGGGTAATCTGGCGGCGATTGTGCCGGACGGCAAATTCCGGCTGATAGAGGTCTATCGGCAGGCGGCGCCTCTTATCCGTAAAATAGCGGGAGGCATGAAATGAAAACTTTAACCGAACATGAGGATTTTTACAGCAGGCTGAGCGATGCCGGCGAGAAACTGCTGGATAAAATCGAGGCCAAGCTGGACAAGGGCGAGAAAATCTCGTCCGAAACGGTGGCCGACATGGCCAAAGCCGTTGGGCACATGATGAAGTCTGAGGCCAAGACGATTTGGATGATGAAACATCATGAACACGGTGAGGAACTGTAACGACGGGGAGCGGAAACGCTCCCTTTTTTATGGAGCAAAAAAAGTAATGGATTGGAGTTTGTTTGCCGGCGTTTCGGCGTTGATCGGCGTATTGTGCAACTTTATCAGAATGGGAGAATGGAAAGCAAGGCAGGAAACAAAAGTCGATAATCTGGAAAAACGGATGGATGCGTTTGAACGTTCAATCGGCGAGCTTTTGCGGAAAAACGACGTGCAGACGCAACTGCTGACGGAACTGAAGGTTAAGCTGGATTTGATGTTTGAAGACAAGTCCAAAAAGAAAAGAGGAGAAAAGCTGTGACGGAAGACGATGTTTTAACGCTGGCGCGAACCGTATGGGGCGAGGCCAGAGGCGAGGGGACAGAAGGACAAAAGGCGGTAATTCATACCGTCTTTAATCGTTTTAAATCAGGGCGCTGGTATGCCGGCAAAACGATTGCCGCTACCTGTAAAAAGCCCTGGCAATATTCGTGCTGGAACAAAAACGACCCGAATCGTGCCAAGATGGAAGAACTGACTTATATTGAGCTTAAACCGTACATTGATTTGATCGAAGAGGCGGAATTTGAACCGGATCCGACCAGCGGTGCAACTCATTATTATAATCCGAAGGTTTGTGCGGCGCCGAAATGGGCGGCCGGCATGCGGCCTTGTTACGTTTGCGGGCATCATTTGTTTTTTAAGGGGATTGACTGATGGAAAATGAACATAAAAATTGCCGGTACCGGTTTTGGCGGTGGCTGATCGGGCTGGCCTTGAAAAACAAAAGGGTTTACTGGCTGCTGTGGGGAATTCTGGCCGTGCTGGCAATATGCGCATGGCGGTTCGGTCTGGCGGGGTTGCTATGGTAAACAAGCTGATACGCTGGGCGGTGACCATGCTTATGGTTGCCGCCCTCTGCTTTGCCTTTTACGAGGCAGGGCAGGAAGTCGGCCGGAGCGAGGCCAGAGTTCAAGTGGTAGAAAAACAGGTTGAGGTGATCCGATATGTGGAAAAGAAGAAGGCTGAGATTCA
>OGHC01000142.1_pt1 | contig 64928 bp, 51 predicted proteins | sample 1571381 | NCBI WGS metagenome assembly OGHC01 (sample SAMEA2581945, study PRJEB24529) | metagenome | biome: Human gut stool | place: China | collected 2011 | reverse complement strand
GCTTTTCCGCCCGGAATTTTTCTCCCCCCAAAAAAAGATTGAACGCCGGCGGCAAAAACTTTATTCTTGTTTTTTTTTCACAACCCGACGCAACAAAAGGCCGAACCTTCCCCGGCCGGTTGCGCTGCTTTTCCGCCCGGAATTTTTCTCCCCCCAAAAAAAGATTGAACGCCGGCGGCAAAAATTTTATTCTTGTTTTTTTTCACAACCCGGAGAAAAACAATGGAAAAGATTTTCCGCTATTCAATCAAAGCCGTCATCATCCGCGACGGCAAACTGCTGGTCGAAAGCTGCGACTACGGCCGCGGCCGTTTCTGCAAACTGCCCGGCGGCGGCCACCAGTGGGGCGAAACCATGGAACAGGCTCTGATACGCGAATGCCGGGAAGAACTCAACCTTACCGTCCGTCCGGAACGGCTGCTTTTTGTCCGCGACTATATCGCCAAAAACCACGATTCGCCTTTTGACGACCCCTGTTTTCATCAGGCGGAACTGATGTTCCTCTGTACGGTCGAAGACTTCTCGCCGCTTTGCAACGGCAGCATCCCCGACGGCGAAAAACAGCAAATCCGCTGGATTGAAATCGACCGGCTGGCCGATTCCGATTTTTTTCCCCAGGCAATCGTTCCCTGGCTTAAAAACATTGACAAAGTGACACAGACGATTGTCCTCGGCGACGTCAACTGAGCGCCGGCGGCGTCCCGGCGCCGGTTCCGCACCAACAGGATTCGCCCTCTCCGCCGGATATTCCGCCAATCCTCTGCCTCAGCCCGCATTGAACATGCCCTCCTTCGTTAACGGATGCAATTCGGCCACACACCCGGCGCTTGTTTTCTGACACAGGAAAAGGGACGGTTCAGCCGTCCCTTTTCTCTTGCCTCCGAAACATAGCTTCCGGCGCATTTTCAGCGATTTACCGCAGTTTGCCTTTCAATTGCGGACGGCCGAGCTTTTTCGCCCGTTTGCTGATCTTGCGACGGAGTATGTTTTCCTCGTCGAAAGTTTCGCCGATAATCGCAAACATCATCGGCACAAACAAGGTGGCAACAAAGGTCGACAAAATCATGCCGCCGATCATGCCGGTACCGATGGCATGGCGGCTGCCGGCACCGGCACCGGTGGAAATGGCCAGCGGCAAAACGCCGAAGGTAAATGCCAGCGAAGTCATCACGATCGGACGGAAACGCAGTTTGGCCGCGCTGACCGCCGCTTCCGCATAAGTCAACCCGCGCTGCACTTCCATTACCGCAAACTCAACGATCAGAATGGCGTTTTTCGCCGCCAGACCGATCAGGGTAACCAGACCGACCTGGAAATACAGATCGTTTTGAATGCCGCGCAGATAAATTGCCAGCAAAGCGCCCAGTACCGCAAACGGCACCGACAGGATAACCACGAACGGCAGCGACCATTTTTCATATTGGGCGGCCAGAATCAGGAAGATCATGATCAGACCGAAAACAAAGGCCTGGGTCGATGCGCCGCCGGTCAGCTTTTCCTGATAGGCGGAACCGATCCACGACAGCGAATAGTCGTCGCCCAGAACCTGACCGGCCACTTCCTCCATCGCCGCAATCGCCTGACCGGACGAATAACCGTCGCCCGGATCGCCCAGCACCTTGGCGGCCGGGAAAATGTTAAAGCGGTTAACCAGCTCCGGTCCGGTAACGCGCTCGACTTTCAGCAGAGTCGACAACGGTACCAGCTGCCCGCTGTTGGATTTGACATAAACGTAACGCAGGTCGTCCGGAGTGCGGCGGAAGCGTCCTTCCGACTGCAAAATCACCCGGAAATTGCGGCCTTTGTAAGTAAAGTCATTAACATAAAGACTGCCGAAGGTTGACTGCATAACCGCATAGATGGCATCGATCGACACATTGAGGATCCTTGCCTTTTCGCGATCGAGATCAACCCGGTACTGCGGCGTGCTGACCGAAAACGTGGTACGCACGTTTTTCAGCTCCGGCCGTTCGTTGGCGGCATTGACAAATTCGGTCACCTTATCCATCAGCTCGTTTGAACTCTTGCCGCCGCGGTTTTGGATATAACCTTCAAAACCGCCGGACATGCTCATGCCCATAATCGGCGGCATGGAGAAGGCATAGCCGATGCCCTCGGGCCGGCTCATGCCGAATTTGGTATAAAGCTGAGCCAAAGCGTCCGCCGACTGGTCGGCGTTTTCCCGCAGTCCCCAGTCTTTTAAGATGATGAAGCTGATGCTCGAATAGGTGTTCTGGCTCGACGACAGCATGTTGTAACCGTTAACCGTCAGCACGTCTTCCACGTTCTCGTCTTCCCTCAACAGTTTGACCACGGAGTCGCTGAAATTCGTCGTCCGCCTCAGCGACGAGGCTTCCGGCATGCTGTAGGCCATCAGCAGGTTACCCTGGTCTTCACCCGGCACCAGCCCGCCCGGCACGATCTTGAACAAAAAGGCGATCGCTGCCAGAACGGCGACGAAACTGACCGTTGCCGTTTTCCGGTGGTTAAGGAAGAAACGTACGCCGGAAAGATAAGCCTCCGTCACCCATTCGAAAAAGTTGTCAAACCATTTGAAGAAACCTTTCGGTTCCTGATGCTGACGGTTGGGTTTGATAATCAGAGCGCACAGAGCCGGCGTCAGCGTCAACGCGACAAACGCCGAAATAAGCACCGAAACCGCAATCGTCACCGAGAACTGTTTGTACATAACGCCGGTCATACCGCCCAGAAAGGCAATCGGCAAAAACACCGACGACAACACCAGAGCCACCGCGACCACCGGTCCAGACACTTCCTGCATCGCCTTGATCGCCGCTTCTTTCGGGGTCAGCTTTTCCTCGCTCATCAGACGTTCGACGTTTTCCAACACGATAATTGCGTCGTCAACCACGATACCGATTGCCAGAATCAGCCCGAACAGCGTCAGCAGGTTGATTGAAAAACCGAGCAGATACATACCGGCAAACGCGCCGATAATCGACACCGGCACCGCCAAAATCGGGATCAGGGTCGCCCGCATATTCTGCAAGAATAAATAGACGACGACGATAACCAGCAGCACCGCCTCAAAGAAGGTATGGATAACCTCGTTGATCGACACGTTTACGAACAAAGTCGTATCATACGGAATTTCGTAACTGATGCCGTCGGGGAAACTCTTCGACAGTTCGGCCATTTTGGCTTTGACCAGATTGGCCGTTTCCAGCGCGTTGGCGCCCGGCTGCAGATAAACAGCAAAGGCCACCGCCGGTTCGCCGTTGAAATAGGAATTGACGCTGTAGTCCTGCGCACCGAGTTCGATCCGCGCCACGTCTTTCAAACGGAGAATGCCGCCCTTGTCATCGCTTTTAAGAATAATGTCGCCGAATTCCTTTTCGTCGACCAAACGTCCTTTGGTGTTGACCGAATAGGTATAGGGCAGATATTCGTCCAGCGGTTCCTGACCGAACTGGCCGGCCGCAAACTGCGAATTCTGTTCCTGCACGGCGGCAATCACGTCCTGCGGCGTCATGTCAAAATCTGCCAGCTTGTCAGGTGACAGCATAATCCGCATCGAATAGTCCTGCGAGGCAAACAGCGAAGCGCTGCCCACGCCCTTGATACGGCGGATTTCGTCCAGCACGTTCAACAGCGCATAGTTGGAAACGTAAATCGTATCATAGCGTTCGGAAGAAGACTTCATCATCACGACCTGCAAGATCGAGTTTGATTTCTGTTCGACCGTCACGCCCTGCTTGGTCACTTCGCTCGGCAGTTTGGAAGTCGCCGCCTGCACCTTGTTGTTGACGTCGATCGTCGCCTGATCCGGATCGGTGCCGATGTCAAATACCACGCCGATGGTCAGATACCCCTGCGAAGTGGCGTTGGAATACATGTAGATCATGTTCTTAACGCCGTTGACTTCCTGTTCGATCGGCGCCGCCACCGTATCGGCCAGCACTTCCGCCGTCGCCCCCGGATAGGTGGCGCTGATCTGAATTTCCGTCGGCACGATGTTGGGGTACTGCTCAATCGGCAGCACCTTCATCGAAACCAACCCCGCCAGCACAAAAACCAGCGACACGACGGTCGCAAAAATCGGGCGGTCAATAAAAAACTTGGAAAACATTGCTTTTTTCTCCCGGATTATTCCTCGACGGTTTCCCGTTCAGCCGGCTGCTCCACGTTTTTGGGATCAACCGTCATGCCGGGACGGATCTTCATCAGGTTGCTGACGATCACCCGGTCGCCGGCTTTCAGACCGCTGTCGACGATCCAGCCGCCCTCCTTGGTCATCAGTCCGGTCTGGATATTGACCGATTCGACCATATTTTTGTCGTTGACGATATAAACGTAAGAGCCGTTGGCACCCTGCATGATCGCTTCCTGCGGCACGATCAGGGCGTTGACCCGGGTCAGCCCTTCCATCACCAGCCGCAAAAACTGTCCCGGTTTCAGACGTTTTTTAGGATTGGGGAAAACCGCGCGCAATTTGATGGTACCGGTTCCCTCGTCAATGCCCGAATTGATGAAATTAATCTCTCCGGGCAACGGATAAACGCTGTCATTGCTGAACTTGACCTTGGCAACGACTTCGCTTTTGTTTTCCGGGTTGCGGATCAAACCGTTGTCCACCATGTTGGAAAGCGACATCATCTCGCTTTCGGAAGCCGAAAAGATAACATAAATCGGATCAAGCTGGGTAATGTTGGTCAAAAGGCCGGTTGCCGAAATCAGGCTTCCTTCCGACTGCACTTCCATGCCGGTAACGCCGCTGATCGGCGCGGTGACTTTGGTATAGTCAAAATTCAGCTGTGCGGTTTCCACTTCCGATTCCGCCATCAGCACCGCCGCTTTCTGCGCTTCCAGTTCGGCCTGAGCGTCATCGCGCGACTTTTCGCTTACCACCCGCTGTTTGAACAGCTTCTCGATTCGCGCCCATTCGGTTTCGGCCCGCCGCAGCTGTGCCTTGGCCTTGGCCAGGTTGGCCTTGGCATTGTTGAGCCTGGCCTTGTATTCCTTGGGATCGATTTCAAACAAAACGTCTCCCTCTCTGACTTCGCTGCCTTCGATATAATTTTTCTTCAGCAAAATGCCGCTCACCCGCGCCCGCACTTCCGTTTCCTTGTATCCCTGCGCCCGGGCGGAAAATTCAAAACTGAGAGGCACGTCTTCCGCCGCCACCTCAAGCACGTTTACCGGCAGCGCCGCGGTTTTGGCCGCCGCATTCTGAACCTCGCTTTTGTCTTCCTTGCAGGCGCACAAAGACAGTACCACCGCCAATCCCGCCAACAATTTGCTACTTTTCCACATTTTTTCACCTTTCGTTTTAAAAACCCGACAAAATTTTCTCATACGATAAACTGTTTTTTTACACCCGTCATCTTAATTTTTCATAAACAAACAATTTTACCGGCGGGCAGAAAAATGCCGCATTTTGTACGGCCGGCGTTTTTTCCTGCCGAACCACAGGTAACAGACGAACAAAAACAGCAACACGCGGGAAACCGGCATTGCCAGCCATACGCCGTCCAGACCGAACCACAACGGCAGCGCAAACAGACACAGGGGCAGCGCGACAAAAGCGTCACCGTAAATCAACAGCGAAGAATCCGTGATTTTGCCGGTCGCCTGATAATAATAACCGGCCACCCGGATCACTCCCAGCAGTACGAACGCCGTCGAACTGATAACCAGTCCGTGTGCGGCAAGAACCGCCGCATTGCCGTGCAAATTGAACCAGGCGGGAAAAACGTCGTGTCCGACAACCGATACGCACATCAGCACAATTCCCAATCCGAAAGCGGTATAATAGCCCATGTTGCCGATAATGTTCTGCCGGCGGTGACGGCCGCCGCCGTAAAGATAGGCGACCAGCGGCTGCACCCCGAGTGCCAGCCCGGTCATCAAAAGCGAACCGAGCGATTCGACCGCGCCGATAAAGGTATAGGCGGCCAGCCCGTCCACCCGTCCGTATTTCAACGCCTGATAATTATGGAAAAACAACATCGCGATAATCGACAACTGGTTGCCGAGCGAAGGGAAGCCGCTTACGACAATGTTTTTCAAATACTTCGGCTTCAGCTTAAACATCTGCAGGTCGAAACGAAGAGCTGTTTTCCGGGTAAAGAAATAGGCCAACCCGGCAACAGCAATCAGCATCTGCGCGGTAACCGTGGCATAGGCCGCGCCGGCCACGCCGCCGCCGAGCGGAAAAATGAAAACATAGTCCATTACGATGTTCAGCAGCAGTCCGCCGACCATCAGCCACATCGACAGCACCGGCCGGCCGTCGTTACGGATTACCGCCAGCACGCCGGTTACCAGCATATAGGCCAGATTGCCGTATATCAAAATCCGCGAATAACGCACGGCGCCGGGCATCAGTTCGTCGGTAGCGCCGAACAGACGGAGTATGTCGGTCAGAAAACAGTTGACGACAGTCATCATCAGCAGGCTGAACAATACCTGCCAGACCAGCATGTTGCCGAGGCTGAGCCGTGCCAGCCGCAGGTTGCCGCTGCCTCTCGACTGGGCGATAATAATTGCCGCACCGGTTCCCAGCATGTCGCCGACCGCACCGAACATCATCACCAGCGGCCAGGTAACGGCCACCGAAGCAAGCCCGAGTTCTCCTGCACTCCAGCCGATAAAAATGGTATCCACGATACTGTAGGAACCGACGATGAGCATGCCGACCATCGACGGCAGCACATAAGAAAGAAAAAGTCTGGCATTTTTATTCATCGACCGCTTCTCCCGCCGCGGCAAATGCCGGTTCCGCCGGCGCGCCGTCGTTACAACATGTCGCCGTTGCCGGCAGCTTCACATCGGTTGCAAACGGACCGAACGCCGTCAGAAACCCCGCAAACACCAAATCAAACCGCGCCGAATTGCCTGCGGATTTTCCTTTGACCGTCATTTTCCGTTCCTTAAAAAAAACTTTTTCCAACCGGTGTTTTTTAATGCGGATTTTTTTAAATTTCAAACGCTTTTTTTACATCCGGAGATCCGCATTTCATTACCCCGCCGTAAAAAAACTTTCATATTCCGCATACGTTTCATAACAAAGAAAACAGCCCTAAAGGCCCCCAAAGGACAGCCGGACCGACAGTAACCGGCGGCCTCAAAATTCAATCAATGTTCAACAACCGGCCTTATGAATGATTCTGTTCCGAACCGGCATTTTAACAAACACAAAATTTTGATGACAATTTTGCACCGCCAATATATATTCGCCATAAAAGACTAAAAGTAAAGGCAGCCGTCATGAAAAGCATTCTTCTCTTTTTCATTGTTCTTCTGCAAATTTCCGCCGGTCAGGCAGCGGAAACATTGCTGGATTTTTCTTCAGCCGACAATCACGTCGTCACCGTAAACGGCTATCCTCTGTTGCCGATTGAACCGCAGCGGAAAGTTTTTGAAGCGGTAACGCTGAACACGCGCGGCTTTAACACAATCGAAGTCGACGGTGTTCAAAAACGGTTCCGCCTGTTTCGCATCAAGCCCGGTGACATTTTAAAATTTTCCGTTAACGGCGAAATTTATCAACTGAATCTGTTTCCTCGAAAACTGCCGGTTCCCGATATCACGGAATATACGGGGGGGGTACATAGCAACCTCTTTTTTCAGTCCGAAAGGTGATGCCCAATCGTTTGCAACAATCATGACAACAGACGGAACGATAGAATTTTACCATACAAATCCGATAAAAAATTATGGGATTTCAGACTTCAAGCGACAAAAGCTTACCGACGGCGGCATCCGCTATACATTTATGCAGCAAACCAAACCCATGCCCCCTTATGCCTGGTGGTACGGAAAGCTGATTGTACTCGACGAAAACTTTCAAAAAATCAACGAGCTTTCACTGATCGCGCCGACGGCAGACGAGGGCTTAATTGAAAATCACGACTCTTTGTTATTGACGGACAACCATTATATACTAACCGGTTACCGACAACGGAAAGAAAGAATAAACGGCAGGGAAAGCTCCGTTGTTACCCTGCTTTTGCAGGAAATAAAAAACAACCGGGTCATCTTTGAATGGAACAGCGGTGACCATCCCGAACTGATCAAAGAATCGCTGACAGCCTGCAATTACAAAAAAGACCTGGATTACGTGCATTTTAACAGCATGATCATCGATCCCTCCGACAACAACCTGATATTGTCTTTCAGACATACTTCCGCAATTTACAAAATAGATCGGAAAACCGGAGAAATCATTTGGCGTTTAGGCGGCAAAAACGACGACTTCGGCCTGACGCCGGAACAACGTTTCAACTTTCAACACACGGCTTCTCTGACCAACGACGGATATCTGATGCTTTATGACAACCACACCGCCGAAATCAACACCGAATGTGCCGGAAATTTTTCCTTTTTGCCCCGAAAAACTTCACGGATTTTAAAATTCAAACTGGATGAAAAAAACAAAAAGATACTGAACTGGCAAGAAATTCCATTGTCCGTATATTCCGAATTTATGGGCAACGTATTTGAAACGGAAGACAAGACATACATTGTCGGCTATGGCAGCAACAAGGGAAAAGCGGCGGAAGAACTGGACAAAGACGGCACCCCTCTTTGGACCTTCAAACTCCCGGATAATCTCTTTACTTACCGGGTTTACAAATACCGCTAACGTTACAAATACGGATTTCTCCAACGACATCAGACAGCAATTTCCGCGCCGGCGCCGCCGGTCATCGGCGCCGCTTCGTTGACACTGCCGGCAGCCGCCGGCGCTTTGGCCGGATTTTTGCGCTTGAACATGTCGGCGGTTGTTAAACGGACAACACCGGCTTTTTCCGCAACGGCAAACGGAAAACTCTCATACCTTTTGCCAGACAAACGCCCCTGTTTCCGCCGGCGCGGCAAAAGCTTTCACTTTCCGATTTTCAACTTTTACGCGAAACATTCAGGAAAAGTTTTCGACAACCTCCAAAAGCTCCCGTTCAATACGGGCTTTTTTCAGGTTTCGCCGCAAATCAACGGTTTTAAATTGTACGGCATACCCCAAATCTTCCGACGCCGCGTTCAAACGATGAACCGGCACATCCGGCGCAACATCGCCGTATTGCGGATAAATCAAAATCGCCCTTTTGGCACCATGCAGCATACAGTATGTCATAACCTGAAAAACATCGGCATTCGACACGTCTTTTAACGAATGAAACTCTTTATATTTCGTATCAATCACGATTTTGTTGTTTTTTTCAAAAATATCCACAAAAGTATCGCATTTCTTCCGCCCCGTCCCCGCTTCCGACAACAGTCTTTTTCCCTTTTGCAGCTCAATGTCCAGCGTCGGACACTTTCTTTTGAAAACCTCTCCTATAAACTCCTCAAACAAAACATTCATGTCCCAGACCAGTGCAACGTTTTCTATCTTATTCCTCGAAAGGTCGACGGAACACTGATTAACAAACATTTTAGCCAAAGAAAGAGGCTTTTTAAACAAAATCTGGTTGCGCGGCAGCGCAATCCGGTTTGCCTCGGCCGCCGAAACGGGCAACGGCTCAACATCGGCGTAATAATTGACGATCCGCCGCAAAATCCTTTTATTGCCGCTGTTTTCGCTTAACTTGTAAAGACAAACGGCAACATACAAAAAGAGCCTGTTCAACATATTGTTTTCGGAAAACTCGTCATATTGACAATAAAACTTTGCCCTGTTGACGCAGCTTTTTCTTATCTGCTCCGGCAGCATCAGTTTGCCTTTGATAAAATTGACCTCCGTTTCTTCCGTTACATAGTTCCTAAGCGGCTGCTTTTTCAGACAGTCAAACAACGAAGAAGCATATTCATAAATCAGAATTTCAAGAAAAGGGTTTTTGCACGCCGCCAGCCTGGCACCGCTTTCGGTCCTGATGTCCAACCGGCGGGTATACGACAGCATATACACCAGATTTTCCATAATCTCGCGCCTGTCGTCATTGGCGGACAGTATCTTCGGCAATATTTCGATTTGGACGTTTCCGCATCTTATGACTCCGACAAAAGATTTTGAAACAATCCCCTGCGGCGTCAGGGACACAACGTTCTGCAGCTTCTTTTTCCTCAAATAGGCCGAAAGCCTTTCCGCCTCGCAGCGGCTCAGGCTATTTTCGCCGGAAACGGAATATTCTTTCAGCCGAAATACCTTCACGCTAAGCCTCCAACGCTTTCAGCGCCTTCAGAAATTCGTCGTCCGCCATGTTTTCAACGTCACAAAACTTACAAAAAACGCTTTCCCCCGCTTCTTCGCGCAATTCCTGATCCCGGATTTCTTCGGAAACGACAAACCCCGGAACCAGCAACACCAGTTTTTTCCAGTCGCCGTAAAAGTACTCGTTCAGCAACGGCAAAACTTCGAATTGAAGCACCTTCCGCAATTCCTTAAGCGTCCGCACGTTCATAAAATAGCTATGGCCGATCTGATGGTCTTCATCCAGCAAAACGGATATTTTGCCGTTGATATTGCGTAAAATGCGCCGCAAATCGACTCCTTCGACATTATCGGCGACAAGACGAACGTCCGGCATTACCGGAACGAAGACGAAACGACGGCGCAAAGCAATGTCAACGCTTGCGATCGACCGGTCCGACGTATTCATTGTTCCGATGATGTAAAGATTTTTGGGAACGGAAAAACGATTGCGGGAATATGGCAGACAAACCGAAAAAGCTTCCCTTTTGTCATCTTCGATCAAGGTTATCAGTTCACCGAAAATTTTAGAAATATTGCCGCGGTTAATCTCGTCAATAATCAAAATATACGGCTTGCGGCAAACTTCTTCGCCCGAATGCTCCAAAACGACGGAAACCAGCTTTTTCGTATCAATCACGTTGTAATTTTCCCGGCCTTCGTTCCTGGTTCGGTAAAAACCATAAATAGCCTGCTGAGAAAAATTCCTGTCGTATATTTCCGAAACTTCAATATCCTGCCCCGCATACAGCCACTCCACGCTGCGAAAATGGCAGTAGCGGACTTCGCTGTTCTTGTCATACCTGTATTCGCCGGTAATTCTGCCCACTGCCCGGAACTTCCGGTTGCCGTTGGCAATAATCACGACGTCCCCGATTCTCATTCGATCTTTGAATATTTCAAGAGCGCTTTTGCCCCATTTGTCCTCAATCATCGAAAAATCGTCCGCACAGTTGCAATTTGAAAAATCCTTATCGTTACTGTACCCCAGGGCGACAACGTTATGCCCTATGCAATAGTCGTACAGATTGTCGCCCGGTGCGGCCTTGTCTACCAGCGACATTTTAAATACGCGCGTGCGGGAAAAATCCACGTCGGCGATATTCTTCCCCATATTTGTTTTTCCGGCGCCGCTTGCCTTTCCGGCATTCTCGCAAATTTCCCGGAAAATTCCTTTTTTCCCCTCATATCGAACTTCGTTCGCCTTACCTTCCCAGGAAACGCAGGGTCTGATCCCCTCAACAAACTCCTCATAGGAATATGACTGGTGAAAGGTAACGAATTCTATCTGTCCGGCCTGCTTCAACCGTTTAAATTCGGCCTAAACGTCTTCATAACGCATATCGGACAAAAATTCTTCATATCTCTTAAGAGCATGACGATAATATGAATTTTCATTTTTCCTAACCTCGTCGCCGTTGATGTAATCACCGGCAAGAATTTCCTCTTCCAGCCTTTTATATTTCTGCAAATCGTAATATCTGAAAATGTTGTCGCTTTTCAAACATTCCGTGTTTATTTTTTCTATATGCTTAACGTATTCGTTCAAAACCTCTTCCGAATATTTTTCCTTCCGGGAGCGCAAATAATCCGAAAACATTTGTTTAAAAGTAACGATTTCCATTGCTTTCAAAACGGCATGATAGGTCTTTCCCGTTCCCGGCGGACCATACAAAATTTGATTCAACGGAACATTCCCCGCTTCGGCAGCATTAAATTCGTCTTTCATTTTCTCGTTTTCTCCATTTGCGTTTACAACGTTTTCTTTTAACAGCATATCCTCAACGACACGGGCAAAAAGGGCGTTGGAAATTCCCGCTTCTCTCGCCATAAGAACAAGTTGCCCCATCCTTGAAAAAACATTTTTTTCCGGAACGACGCCAAACAGTTTTAATATTTTCAACTGCATGTTGTCGGCAAAGAAAGCGGGAAACTCGTCAGGAAAAACCATGTTCAGATATTTCCTCATCCACTGATTAAGAGAAACATCCCCGGCCAAATCTCCCAGTTTCCGATAATCTTCCAATGTCACCAGCGGCTTGCATTGTTCCGCCAAACGGCAATACTTCAACAGGGCGTCCCGGATTTCCGTTCCCCTGAGAACGGCCTCGTCGGGAGAAAGGGGACGAAATCTCCTGCCGTGTCCTTCGGCCCAGGATTTTTCCTTTTCAGAAAAATAAAGCCCGTACTTGGCCGCACTGCCGCCGCCGATTCCCCCTAAAATTTTACATTCTCCGAACTCTAATTCATAACACAGATTTTTACGAAATTGACGCGGATTGAGAAATATCGTGTCTAACAACGCCTCCCCTTTTAGTTCCGCCAATTTCGGAGGAGAATACTCTTTAGCAAATTTTTCATACAGTTTAACGGCTTTTTTCTCAAATTGAGTATAGTCGACATCGGTGTCCGATTTTTGCCTGATTTGTTCGATGATTTCCCGTTTGTCCATCATGTCACCCTATAAGTTGAATTTTTAAAATTTTAGAATTAACAATTACGATAGTCAACGAATAAATTAAGCATGTCCCTCTTCAGAGGAAAAAACAAAGCCGGATTTTCTCCCCCTGAAAACAGCCGGGAAAAGGTTTATTTAAAAAAACGGAGGGTTTTCGACAATTTAGCTTGCTTCTCCGACGTTTGTTTTATATTCTGCTTATGGACGAAATGGTTATCGCCATCCGTCTAGGGCTTCGAAAACCCTTGATACGTTTAGTCGTGTGCACACGACTTTAAATATTGTGCCGACTTATCTTGTCTGTTTTTTTCGGACGGATGTCGGCGAATAAGGCTCAGCCAAATAAGCCGAGCCGTCTGAACGTATACGGTTTTCGAACATCCGCCCGCCTTTTGCCAAAAGTGCGGGTTCTGTTTTAACTGGTTTTAAAAGGATGTTAAATCGTATGAAAAACAAACTCTTAATTTCGACAGCGCTGGCCGCCGCGTTTACCGTCGCCAACGCTTATGCCGTTGAACCGGCCCAAAGCGCCGTCAGCGATGTAAAAAATTGGAACGACAACATATATGAACTGGAAGAAAACACGTCACGGGGCGGCGGCGTGCTTCGCCCGGCAGCAGACGAAAAAGACCTTACCGCAGGCAAAATCGGCGGCAACCGAATAACGGCGCGTCAGACTTCCGGCCACTCCGGCGAAGTATATGCTCAGGGAGCCGTATTATGGCTCGGCAAAAAACTTTCCTCTGTCAACGCCGGAGAAATTTCAAACAACGGTCTGAACGTAACAACGGAAAACAACAACAATGCCAAAGCAACCGCCAACGGCGGCGCTTTTGCGATCTATAAAGGCGGATATATCGATAATCTTACCGCAAACTTCACCGGCAACAAAGCTTCTTCCCGATACACGGGAGAAGGCGAATACAACGGCACGGGAAGCTCGGCCGGCGGCGGCGCAATACACGTTGAAGGCCAGTACGGCACGGACGAAAAAACCGGCATCAGGGAAATCAACGGCAATTTCACCGGCAACGGCGCCGAAGGAGCGGCTTATGCCAACGGCGGCGCGATTTACTTCAAAGCGGGCGCCGATCGTGACGGACAAACGGGAACCGGCCTCGTTACAACCACGATTAACGGCAATTTTGCCGACAACTTCGTCAAGGCAATCACAGCTAACGCCGCAGCCAAAGCCTCGACCGGCGGCGCAATCTCGGTAAAAAGAAAAGACGGTAAAACCGTCGATCTCACATTAAACGGCAGCTTTACCAACAACCGTGTCGAAACCAACGCGACCGAAGCACTGGGCGGCGCGCTTTACAGCGAAGGCATGATCACCCTCGGCAACAACACCGTTTTCAGCGGCAACAGCGCAACTTCGACAACAGGCAAAGCTTTCGGCGGCGCGATTTATAATACTGCGGACGCCACGCTGAAAATAAGCAACGCCGTTTTCAGCGGCAACAAAGCAAACGGCCGCCTGAACGACATTCATAATCTCGGCGCGCTCAATGTTTCCGGCAATCTTACGCTTGACGGCGGCATTTCCGGCAACGGCACGACCACTTTTGCCCGGGGATCGCAGCTTACCGTAAAAACCGGGACCACGACCATTTCCAACCGGGTGATCAATAACGGCGCAACATTGAATCTTACCTTTGACAACGGTTTCAGCGGACGATATGAGCTGATCACCGACGGCGGTTCGCTTGACCGCGAATTTTCCATTGCCGGAAACAATCTGTACAACATCACCGGCATTGAAAACGGCATCTATAACGTAAACAAAAAATCCGCGGCCGAAGTCAGCACCGCTACCGGCGCCACCGGAAACCAGGCGGCCGCCCTCACCGCTCTCACCGCGGGCAAGGCAGACAACGCCGTATTTAACGCCGTCGCCGACGCCGTTTCCGCAATGGCCCAGTCGACTGACCGCACACAGGTCAAGGCCGCGTTGGACGCCGTTACCGCTCTTGCTCCCGAGGTCTCGCCGATGGTACAGCACACGCAGTCGCAGACCGCAAACCAGATCTTCGGCGCCGTCGGCACCAGATTTGCAGGAGGCACGATTGCCGCGGCCGAAGGAACTTCCTCCGGCGACAGCGTTTTTGAACGTGCCGCGGTATGGATTCAGGGCCTGTTCAACAAATCGAAAAGGCATGATACGGCAAGAACCGAAGGCTTTGACGCCGACAGCTCGGGCGTTGCCGTGGGCGCTGAAAAATTCGTAACCGACAATTTCAAAATCGGTTTGGGATACGCTTATGCCAACACCGACATCGACGGTTTCATGCGTTCAACCGACGTTGATACCCACAGTGCGATTTTGTACGGCGAATACAAACCCTCCCAATGGTATGTAAACGGCATTGCGACTTACGGCTGGTCCGATTATTCGGAAGGCAAAAACGTCGCCGGCATCGGCGTTGACGCCGATTATGACGTCGAAACGTTCGGCCTGCAGGCCATGACCGGATACGAACTGCAATCAGAGAGCTTCGTTTTTGTACCGGAAACAGGATTGCGCTACGTTCACATCAGTCAGGATGCCTATAAAGATTCCGCCGATCAGCGCGTTTCCGCCAACGACAGCGATCTGTTAACCGGCGTTCTCGGTGCCAGAATCAACCGCTCCTGGGAATTTGAGAACGGCATCAGCCTGAAACCGGAAGCCAGATTTGCCCTGACTTATGATCTGGTCAACGACGCCGGCGGTTCGGTCGTAACCCTGGCCAACGGCAGCGCCTATGCGGTTGACGGCGAAGCACTCGATCGTTTCGGCATGGAACTCGGCGTAGGCGTAACTGCGGAAGTCGACGACAACATTGAAGTTTCGCTCGGCTACGAAGGCAAATTCCGTGAAAAATACCACGACCACACCGGTCTGCTTAATGCCAAATACAAATTTTAACTTCGGCATTGCTGCAAACGCCCCGGAACTTTCCGGGGCGTTTCATTTTATGCGCGGCCATGGGCTTTCCGGCCGAAAGCTTAGCTAAACCAAAGGATAAAACGGACGCCGCAGCCGTTGGATTGTCGCAAACAAACACCATATACCACCATTATTGCGAAAACAAACAGACAAAAGGAGTAAATTCGGTGCGTACAGGCGTTGTTTTTGTTCTGACAGCGGTTTTGGGGTGTCCCCCGGCATGGGCCGCAGACTACGAAGTTCCCGTTTCCGGCACATTGGCCAAAGCCATCGCCGCCGCCAACGCCAACACGGACGGCGACACCTACGAAATCGAAATAGCCGGCAGTTCCGCCGATTCCGGAACCGTCCGCAAAAGCGCCTCAATTACCGGCGATTCGACCGCCCGGCTTTCCGGTTCGCTGACATTTACCGGCACCGGCGTCAAATCCGCGCTTGACAATCTGTCGTTTACCGCCGGCAGCGGTACGGCCGTCACCAACGGAACGCTCGGCTTCGGAGAAGCGCAGGACCTGACCGTCAACAACGTCAGCTTCAGCCAAAGAACCGGCGGCTACTACGGCGGCGCCTTTGCCAACCTCGGCAACACCGAGATCAACGGCAGCTCGTTCACCGGCAACCGCGGCAATCTCGGCGGCGCCGTTTACACTACGAGCAAAACGCTGACCGTCAACAACACCTCTTTTTCCGACAACAGCGCTTCCGACAACGGCGGCGCCGTCAACAACTGGGGTACGCTGAGCATTTCCGGCTCGTCTTTTGAGCGCAACCGCTCGGGCGGAAGCTACGGCGGCGCCGTCTATACCAAAGGCAAAACCACAATAACGGACACCGTCTTTTCCGCTAATACGGCAGCCGAAGGAGGCGCCGTTTACGCTTATGACGGCAAAGCCGACCTGACGGTTGCCGACAGCCGTTTCATCGGCAATTACACCTCCGTCAACCAACAGGGAACGTCAAACTACGGCGGCGCAATTTACGGCAACGGAAAAATAAACGTCAGTCAGACGCTGTTTGAAGGCAACCACGCAACCGAAGCCGGCGCCGTAAAAATCGGCCGCACCGGCAGCGAAAGCGTTTTTACCGGCAGCGAATTTAAGGACAATTATGCGGAAATCCGCGACGGCGGCGCCATTGTCCACAGCGGCGGCAAACTGACCGTCGGACAAACCTCATTTACCGGCAACAAATCTTTGGCCGGCAGCGGCGGCGCGATTTTGACGGAATCTACCCTCAACATTACCGGCAACAGCCGTTTTTCAGGAAATACGGCGGCCCGCGGCGGCGGCGCCATCCAGGCCATCTACGGCGCGAACGTCACCGTCGACGGCGCTTCTTTTGACAACAACGGCACCCAAAGCGGCAACGGCGGCGCCGTTAACGCTTCTTCCGTCACTCCGCTGAGTGTCAGCAACGCTTCTTTTGTTCAAAATTATACCGGCAAAGGCCATGGCGGCGCGATCTACGCATCGGGCACAACTTTCATTGATAACGCTTCATTTTCCCGAAACCGTACCGATAACGGCTACGGCGGCGCCTTATACGCATCGGGCGAAACCGTGCTGCAAAACGTCGTTTTTGACGGCAATACGGCAACTTACGGCGGCGCCGTCATCAGCTCAGACAACCTCACCATCGGCGGCAACTCCTCTTTCACCGGCAACAAAGCCGAAGCCGGCGGCGCTCTGTTCGCAGAGAGGAAACTGACGCTTGACACTTCGGAAGGCAACATTCTTTTCAGCGGCAACACGGCAACCAATATAAATGAAGGCGGCGCAGACGTTTACCTCAACAACAAAGAAACCGCCGTCGTCATTGAAGGCGATGCCAACACCTTGTCAATGGACGGCGGCTTTGCCGGCGTCGGATCAATCGACAAAAACGGCGCCAACACTCTTATTTTCGATCAAAATGCCGACAACCGCCTGTTTGTCGGAGACTTTACACAGACGGCGGGAACAACTTTGGTTTATGCCGACAACTTTTTCGGCGGCAAGAACACCGTTGCCGAAGGCTCGGTTCTGCATTTTGCCGGCAATGCCGCCGTCAACAACCTGCGGCTGCAAACCGGCGGCCGGCTGGATCTGCGCCGGCCGGGACCTTTTGCCGCCAACACTGTAACGATAACCGACCTGATTTCGGACGGTTCCGCCGTCGTCGTCCTGCAGACGGACGGCACCGACGCTGACCTGTTGAAAATAACCGGTTCCGCCGACGGCATGATAACCATTGACGTCCGGGCAGCCGGTTCCAACCCGACCAAAAAGGAAATAGAAGTGGTCAACACCGAAGAGGCTTCCGGCAACGCCGAATTTAAGCTGGCCGGCGGCAAAGTGGATATCGGCGCGCACGAGTACGGCCTGACGCACGGAGAAGACGCCAACTGGTACCTCGAAACCGAAGGAGAGCTGACCAAAACCGCAAAATCGGTCGAAACCATGCCGGCGCTTCATCTGTCAATCGTCAACGCCGGCATGAACGAACTGCGCAAACGTCTGGGCGATCTGCGCAGCTGCAACTCGGACGCGCCCGCCGGCGTCTGGATCCGCGGCTACGGCAAACACCTCCGGGTGCATGAAAGAACCGGCGCAAGACTGAACATGCTGGGCATGGAAGGCGGTATTGACGCCGCCGCCGAACTTTTCGGCGGCCGAACCTATCTGGGCGTTATGGGCGGTTACCTTTCCGCCAACGACATTCGTGTCTTTCAATCCGGCGCGCCGGACGCCAAAGGACATACCAAAACCCCGGTCGCCGGCCTTTACGCCACCTGGCTGCCGCACAACAGTCCGTGGTTTGTCGACCTGACCGCCCGTCATTTCTGGGTACATACCGACCTTGACAACCTTTCCGGCGGCAACCGAACCAACGGCTACGACATCAAAAGGGGCTTTTGGGCCTTTACCGCCGAAACCGGCCGCCTGTTCGACTTCGACGCGCCGCGGGTGCTCAACGCCGGCAGCTCGCTCATAACCTTCGAGCCTAAAATTGAACTGCGTTACGTTCACGGAAAAGCAAAAGACTTCACCACCGACAACGGCGAAATCGGCTCCATCGATTCCACCAGTTCGCTCGTCAGCAGATTTAACCTGCAAACTTCCTACCTGCCGGAAGGCCGCGCCTCAAACTGGAAACTGTTTCTGGAACTGGGACTGTACAACGAATGGATCGGCCGCACCAAAGTCAAATTTGCCGACACGCGCCTCACCACTTCCGACTTGAGCGGCCTGGGCTTTGAAGCGTCGCTCGGCTTCAACGCCGCCGTTGCCGAAAACGCCTATTGCTACGGCGCCGTCACCCTGGAAGCCGGCGAAGCCTATACCTCATACCAGTTGAACGCCGGCCTGCGGGTCAGCTTCTGAAACAAAGGGAGAACATGCCATCTAACCGGAAGGTAAATCGATTTTCGTGTTAAAATCCGAAGTTATTCCTTGAAAGTCAAAGCAATCTTTAATAAGCTCGGGCTAAAAGAATTAACTTAAGAGATGCAGACATGAACGATACGCAACGAACGATTGAACAGGCGCTTTCCTTGCGCGCTCCGCAAAAGGAAAGCCTTGACATTCTGGTACAAATTTTAAACAAAATCGTCTTAAGCAAAGAGATGTCCGCCGACGAAGCGCTGCGCCTGATTCGGGAAGTCTGCCCTTCCGTCAAAGACTTTGAACATGCCTTTCCCTGCATTTGCTTCGCCATTGCCACCGGCGTGGGCAAAACCCGGCTGATGGGCGCAATGATCGCCTATCTGCACGCGGAAAAAGGCATAAAAAACTTCATGGTTCTGGCCCCCAACCTGACAATCTACAACAAGCTCAAAACTGACTTCACGCCCAATACCGAAAAATATGTTTTTCCCGGGTTGAAAGCGCTGGTTGACGTTCCGCAGATCATCACCGGCGACGACTATCATCAGGTCGGCAGTTTGTTTGACAACCCGAACGACAACCGTGTCCGCATCAACATCTTCAATATTTCCAAGATTGATTCCGACAAAGACGCACGCGGCATGCCGCGCGTCCGCCGAATGGCCGAATATCTGGGACAGTCTTATTTCGACTATCTTTCCGGTTTAAAGGATTTGGTTTTGATTATGGATGAAGCGCACCGCTACCGGGCCAACGCCGGCATGTCCGCCATCAATGAACTGCACCCGGTTTTGGGGATTGAACTGACGGCCACCGCAAAATCCGTCGGTGCCAAGGGCAAACCCTTCCGCAACATTGCCTATGAATACAATCTGGCACACGCCATTTGCGACGGTTACGTCAAAAAACCGGCAGTCGTCGGCCGCCTGGATTTTAACCGCGACCTGTATGGAAGCGGCAATTCCGAAGCGTTGAAAAATCTGAAAATCAAAGACGGCATCAAAGTACACGAAAGCATCAAGGCGGAATTGCAGGTTTATGCCGACAACAAGAAGGCCAAACTGGTCAAACCTTTTATGATGATTGTCGCCCAGAACATCGACCATGCGGAAAGCATCGAGGCAAAAATAAAAAGCGACGATTTTGAAGGCGGCCGCTATAAAGACAAGGTTATCGTCGTCAACTCCAAACAAAACGGCGAACTGAAAGACGAAGTTCTGCAACGGCTGCTGGCAATCGAAAACGCCGATGAACCGACCGAAATCGTTATCCATGTCAATATGCTGGGCGAAGGCTGGGACGTCAACAACCTTTATACTATTGTGCCGCTTCGCACCGCCGATTCCAAAATTCTGGTCGAACAGACGATCGGCCGCGGTCTGCGTCTGCCGTTCGGAAAACGAACCGGCATTGACGGCATCGACCGCCTGCATGTGATTGCGCACGACAAATTCTCGGACATCATTAATGCCGCTCAGGCGGAGCAATTTGAGTTTCAGCAGGAATATATCGACAACACGGACAGCGGCCTGACGGGAAAAAAGGCGGAAGACAACACCAGTAAACTGGACGAAGAAGTGAAAAAAGGTCACATCGTCGTCACCCGGCCGGCACCGGACAAACAGGGTACTCTGCCGGTTTTTGACAATGATGTCAATAAACGGATCGGTAACATCGTGCGCGAGGCAATTAACGAAACCAGCCGCTACGCCCTGACCGCCGAAAACCTGCTGACGCCGGACAATCAAAACAAAATTGTCGAAATCGCAACCGAAAAAATCAAGGAAATCCGGCTGGAAAATTCCGAATTATCGCTTGAACCGCTGGTTGACATCAAAGAAACGGCCAAGCGCTATACGGAAAGCTTCATCAAACTGAACATTTCCGTCCCGCGGATAAAAATTCTGTATGAACAGGAAGGTGATTTTACTTTTGACGATTTTGATATCGATACCGCGGATTTTGCCGGTTATCAACCTTTGCGACCGACAGTTATCATCGGTGAACTGATGGATAAAAGCAAACAGGATGAAATGAAGGCCGCATTTGTCGACTGCCATTCGGACATCACGCACTATCTGCTGGTGCCGCTGATTGAAGACCCGGCCATCTCATACCAGAAAAACGCCGACTTGCTGTACAAGCTGATTCATCAGGTGATTGATTACATCACTTCCTACTCCGGCAGCGAACTGAACACCCGGAAGATTCTGTACTTCCACGGTGAAAAACTGGCGCAAAAAATCTGCACGCAGATAAAGGCCCATCTGCGGGAAGCGCCGATGACCAAACGAGTCAAAATAGACAGCGGATATGCCGCGGTCACTTCCGCCTCTTACAAAATCAGCACAACGGAAGGACAGGAGCCTGTAAATATCCGCGCCTTCGTCCGCGACAAGGAAAAAATCCGCAATTTGGTCTTTACCGGTTTCAATAAATGCCTGTTCGCTAAACAAAAATTCGATTCCAATACCGAAAAGGAACTGGCGGAAATTCTGGAACGCACGCCGGCCGTGCAAAAATGGTTCAAAATCAACAACGACCGCGCCGGAGAAATCTTTGACATCAAATATTCGGACGACGATCGACAAATGCACCGTTACTTGCCGGATTTCATCGTCGAAACCGTCGACGCCAAATACATGATCGAAACCAAAGCGGCAAATCAGATGAGCGACAAGGTTGTGCAGGCCAAAAAAGAAGCAGCCGTCGACTGGTGCAAAATTGCCACCGGGTTTGAGCGGGAGCATCACGGCAAACCTTGGCACTACCTGTTGATCCCCGACACGACCATTGTCGCCGACCGCGGTTTTGACAAACTCGTCAGCGATTTTAAGGTAAGGTGAGATGAATAAAGAAACTGCCATAAAATTATTTGAAGAACAAAATGTTCGTGTGAAGTGGGATAAAAACCAGGAAAAATGGTATTTTTCCATTGTTGATGTTGTGGCAGTATTAACATCTTCCGAATATCAAACAGCTAGAAGCTACTGGAAAATATTAAAACGCAGGCTTTCCGAGGAAGGTAATCTAACGGTTACAAATTGTAACCGGTTGAAAATGGTTGCTCCGGACAGTAAAATGCGCCTGACTAACGTCGCTGAAGCAAATTGAAGAAAAGAAGACTGAATGATGGATTTTGTTTGTTGTATATACGATAAAACAGTAAATTTATTTATATTCATATGGGATATTTTAACCTATAAGGATATGAAAGTTATTGAACTTGGGCTGACTGCTATGGGATGTTATATTGCATATAGAGCTTTATCGACTTGGCGTGAACAGGTTATTGAAACTCCAAAAATAAACTTGGCGCGTGAAATAATGGAAAGTTTTTATACCGTTGTTGATATCATAAAAGATATCCGTCGCAATTTCCGCGAAACATGTACTGATGAAATTCGCAAATATTTCAAAATGGAAAATTTAACGGAAGCTCAATGTACGTGTTTAGAACCATATTATGAAATACAGCAAAATATGGATATTTTTCTTCAATTTCAAAAACTAAAAAATAAAGCAAAAGTAAATTACGGAAATGTTCTTGATGAAAGCTTTCATGACATTATAGATATCATTAACGAAATTAAAACGGCTTCAAGAAATTTATATAAAGATTGTGATAAAGAATACAATGCCTATGATATAATTCAGGAAAACAGAAATATAATATATCAATCTAAAGATGACGACATCAATAAAAAGCTTGATAAAGCGATAAAAACAGCTGAAAAACACCTAAAACCTTTATATAATGCTAAATGCTACAAGGAACCAAATAAATGACTGAAAAATTGCAGAGACTGGAACTGACATGGCCGGGGAAGGAAGACAGATTTAACCCGGAACCGCGGATATTGCTGGAAGACAAGAAAAAGTCCTATTCCCGATCGGCCGAACAGACGGATTTGCTGGACTCTGCGGTCAAGCCGACTTTCGACAACATGCTGATCCACGGTGACAACCTGCTGGCCTTGAAAGCTCTGGAGCAGGACTATAGCGGCAAAATCAAGTGCATTTATATTGATCCGCCGTATAACACCGGCAACGCTTTTGAACATTATGACGACGGTCTGGAACATTCCATCTGGCTTTCGCTGATGAGAGACAGATTGGAGATTTTGAAAAGGTTACTTGCGGAAGATGGCAGCATTTTTATACAAATAAATGATGATGAGTATCCTTACTTGAAGATTATATGTGATGAAGTTTTTGGACGAAATAACTATGAAGCGACTTTTTATGTTAAGGTACGTCATGAAAATAGAATATTAAGAGAAGATACCAGATATCAACTGGTAATTGAACAGGTTTTGTTTTACAAAAAAAGTAATTTATTTATTCCTCCCCGTAGAGAAAAAACAAAGGATATTAGTTTAGATTATATTTGGGATATAGAAATAATAGGAAAACCAACTTCTATAGAACGTATACACGGTTATGATGTCGAGATATATAAACCGACTGATTATAAAATTACCAAATCAGAGAATGGCAGTTTTAAACAATATCAAATTCGTGGTTCTCTTATAACTCAAAAAGGTTCCGCTTCGGAATATTATGAACAAAATTTAAGAACACGAAGAGAACTAGATGGATTAGGAACTTTATATAAAGTTATTGGTATGGGAATCAATGGGGATGGATTAGGATATAGATATATTATTCAACCATCTAAATCTGATAGTAAAAATGGATTCTATTTTCAAGGTAAGCCCAAAAAATCAACTGTAAATAAGGGATTGCCATATCCTAATTTTTATGATTGTGTAAATATATTTAATAATGCAGGATATGAGGGAGGAAATGAATTTAGAGGTGGTAAAAAACCTGAAGATTGGATATGCTTCTTATTATCATTAGTAACCAATCCTGGCGACCTTGTTTTAGACAGCTTTTTAGGTTCCGGCACCACCGCTGCCGTAGCACAAAAAATGGGACGTCGCTGGATCGGGGTAGAAATGGGCGATCATGTTTACACACATTGCATTCCCCGCCTGAAAAAAGTAATCGACGGTGAAGATCAGGGCGGCATCACCAAAGCGGTTAATTGGCAGGGCGGCGGCGGTTTCAAATTCTATGAACTGGCTTCTTCCCTGATCGTTACCGACAAATACGGACAACAGATCATTTCCAAAGAATACAACGCCGACATGCTGGCCGAAGCCATGTGCAAAATCTTGGGTTATCGCTATAAACCGGATAAGGAAATTTACTGGAAGCAGGGCTTTTCTTCCGAAAAGAACTTTATCTATACCACTACCATGAGCTTGCAGGAAAGTTCGCTTGACCGCCTTGCCGAAGAAATCGGCGACAACAACCTGCTGATTTGTTGCAGCGCCTTCGTCGGCAACAGCAGGATATATCCTAACATCTCGGTCAAAAAAATTCCCGCCGCTATTCTCAAAAAATGCGAATGGGGCCGCGAAGGCTACCCCCTAAACCTTCGCAACTACCACCCAACCGACGAAGAATTTGAATTCGAGGAGGAATAAAAAGGAAAAACATTGTAAGATCCCTAAACTCGCTCACGCTCCCTCGCGGGATGAACACCTTTCTGTCAGGCCTCCGACGGGCCAAAAGCCCAGCGGATTAGGCATCTTTTGCCCCTCCGATCATCACCTTTGTTCAGGCATCTTTTGAAAAAGGAAAAACATGGTAAGAGCCCTAAACTCGCCCGCTCACGCTCCCTCGCGGGATGACAGTTGGAAGTACCTATTCGCGGGACGGCATTTTTTTATGAAGACTTATTGTTTCAGTGGCATTCTGTTCACTCACAGGCCGACAAATAAACAACAAGCAAAAAAGCTCAAAATAACCGTTCATACAAGTCAGACCATTCGGGATTGTTTTCCTCTATCAGTTTTATCTTCACTTTCTGAAACGCTTTTTTCAAAAACTTTTCCCGGGCATCAGCTTTTTACTTCCCAGGTAACATCAAACACCTGTTCAATGGTGTAATTCAATTTCAGATTGCGCTTTTTGCCGCCGATAAGGCGGTTGCACTTCTTTTCCAGCTCACGCTCAATGTCAAAAGTATTGAACTCGTTATCGTTCATTTCTTTTTGCAGACGTTTGATTTCTTCATCCAAAGCCAGTTTTTTTGCAAAATCTTTCTCCAACTTAAACTGGCGTTTCAGATTGCCGATCTTATTTTTCATCTTTTCGCCTTTCAGATGAATGGCCTGTTTTTCATCCGCCAACCAGCGAGTAAGCTTGTCTACCTCAATTTTTAACAAAACATCGACCCGGTGCTTTTCGGATTTCTCATATTCGGCAATATTCCTTTCGTGCAGCCGCCGAATCAAATCCTGATACCCCATCTCAACCGGCGCAGCCGTTTTCCGCACATTATCAAAAATGTCTTCCGGTTTTAAATTTAACGCTTCGCCGTAATCGTCAATAACTGCCGACAACAGACGAAAAGACTTTTCCGGCGCATTTTGCCTGAACAAAGACAAAATCAGCCGCCCGCGTTGTCCGGGTTTTAACTTGTCTCCCGCCTTCAACAGCAAATGGCACGCCTCAACCGGCTGCGCCAGCGCCTCCCGTAAAATAATCCGCCCGAACTCACTGTCCGGATTATACGGCGTAGCTCCCCGCCAAACGGCTTTGCGATCCTGCGGAGAAAGAAAACGATTATTGTCGCGGCTTGAAAAATCCAGACAGAAATTGAAATTCTTATTGAAAACAATGTCCGACGGCCGGTCAAAAACCTGTTCTTCAAAAGGGCCGAACACCTGCCGCGCCGGATTGATAAACATATCAGGATGATTTTTTTCCAGCATGATAACCGACAAATCCCAGAAAATTTGCTTGCGGCGTTCCAAATAATCTTCAACCCGCCGCTTGATGACCTGCAGTTTTTCCTGTGTGGTCGGGTTCAGGTTTTCCAGAACCAACTGGCGCGTTTCTTCCATTTTGGCATCACGCTTCACGCCAAGGCTTGCCTGTAATTCGTCAAAAGCACGGTTAATTTCCTCGGTTGTCCGGCACAATTCAAATATGGAGGCCACCGCACGCTCAAAATCCACGCCGTCGGACAATGTGCCCAAAATTTCGTCGCTGGCACCGAATACATCGTCAAACAATTTAAATTTATATTGCAAAATATCATAAAGGCGCACATCGGCAAGATTCTGTTTGTTGATAAAATTGATGATTACAACATCGCATTTTTGCTTATAACGATGAATACGCCCGATTCTCTGTTCTATTCTTTGCGGATTCCACGGCAAATCGTAATTGACCAGCAGCGAACAAAACTGCAAATTCAGCCCCTCGGCCGCCGCCTCGGTGGCAATCATGATCTCCGCCTCTTCCCTGAAAGCCGCAACCAGAGCTTTTTTCATATCGTTGGCTCGCGAACCGGTCAGCTCCGCCGAGTGATTTTCGACAAAATCGTTGTAAATCCGATTGCAAAGCGGGGAATTGTTCTGACCGTTAAAGGTAATGATTTTATCCTTAAAACCGTGAGCCGAAAGATAGTCGAAAAGATAATTCAAAGTCCGGTTGCTTTCCGTAAAAATAATTACCTTGCGCAAACCTCCCTTTTCCCTGATTTTTTCAAATCCCCGGTTGATCGCGCCGACAAGCTTTTCCGTCTTGCCGTCAACTTCGATTTTACCCGCCTTGTCAATCAACGACTGCAAAAATTCCTTTTCGGCTTTAAGGTCAGCATCCGTCGGATAATTCTTAGCATAAGCGTTGCGGCAGCGATCGTCAAAATCCGACAGGGAATCCTGATATTCTTCCAGCAAATCTTCATCAAACACAATAAGATCACCGGTGTTTCCGCCAAGTTTCTCAATACGGCACAGCCTTTCCATCAACTTTTCCAATGTTCCTTTGACCGCCGCGGTGGAAGAACTCATCAATTTGCGTATCATCAGAACAATCAGCGTACGATAACGGGTGGTAACGGCAATTTTTGAAACATCCTGAATATAAGCCGAAACTTCCCGGTAAAGTTCTTCTTCCGCAGGAGTCGGATTAAACGCAACAGTCATTGCCTCGCGATTGGTATATTTAATATACTCCGAAACATCTTTGCGCAAAGTGCGGTGCAAAACGCACTTTAAACGTTCTTTCAGCTCAATATGATGCCGTTCGGAATACAGGTAATTTTCCATAAAAGAATATTCATTGCCCAAAATATGCGGATCAATAATCGTTACCAGCGAAAAAATGTCCATCAGAGAATTTTGAATGGGTGTTGCCGTCAACAAAAGCTTTTTCTTGCCGTAAAAAGCCTCATTAATCCCGTCAGCCGTTTTGGTCTTGCCTTTATAAAAATTACGGAGCTTATGCGCTTCGTCCAAAACGACCAGATCCCAATCATATTGTTTCATGCAATCTTTCAGCTGCACCGCACAATTATACGAACAAACCGTCACGCCTTTAAACAACAGCGGATTTTCCTTTTCCGACTTCAAAGCCTTGCCATAAATCCCAGCCTCAATAACCCGGGTCGGCAAATTAAATTTCTCCTGCATTTCAGCCTGCCATTGCTGGCAAAGACTTGCCGGCGCAACAACCAGAACGGAAGTTCGCCCGCGCGAAAAATATTCGGAAATAACTATGCCTGCCTCAATCGTCTTTCCCAAACCGACTTCATCGGCCAGAATAACACCTTGCGACAACGGGGATTTCAAGGCAAACAACGCCGCTTCGATTTGATGCGGATTCATATCAATTTTAGATGTTTCCAATGAACCGGAAATGTTCCCCATATCCGCCTGGTTATTGGAAGCTAAAACTTCCAAAGCCCAATATTTTGCTTTTATTTCTTCTGTCGTTATCATACCAAAACCACAAACTATAAATATAAAAAGTCAGTTTTTTACCTAAAAACTTTTCCTCCACGCAAACCTGTAAAAATACAACTCCGTTTCATTCCGGCCGCGGACGGCAGCACCGTCCTGCGGCTTCCGTCCCGTCCGGCCATTGCATCGGCTTTGTCTTCCGGCCCTTCGGAAAAAACATTGAATGATTTTACACTCCGTTTTACACCCCCGGCATAACTTAACCGCACGACAAAACCCAACCGGCAGTGGTTTTTCCTTTCTCTCCCGGAGAGTATAGCCGAAGATCAAAAATTCGGCAAAACTAATTTTGACGTTTATAATCAATTATACGGATTTGAAGCAGAAAGTTAATTCACCTTGCAGTTGAAGCCTGACTGAACAGAAAGACTTTCAGGCATAAAAAAATGAGCCGGAAATCACCTGACCCATAGATATCATCATCGACCGCATGGGCAGGATCGGTTCTTCATTCGCCCCTCTCCGTCGCTCCGCACTGCTTCACCGTTCCGCACCGCTTACCAGCTTCGCCGACCGTCATACCCGCATCTTGCTGCCATTTGCCGTAAACCCGCTTCTTTGCGGGTTAAACTCCGGCCACACAATTCAAAAAAAGCCGGTCACAAGAACCGGCTTTTCATTAATGGTTGCGGGGGCAGGATTTGAACCTACGACCTTCAGGTTATGAGCATTTAGGGCTGGCATTTAAATGTTGATATTTTCAACATGTTACAAGTAAAATCAATGTGTTATAATTTTCAAGAATACGCCTAAATACGCTAAAAAACGCTCATTTTTTACCTCTGTGGTTGAACCGTAGTTGAACCATTTTGACCATTTTTGCCCTTATTGCAAAACACATATTTTTTCATTTAACCTATTGAATAATATTGACAATCTTTGATAAAAGCAGTATAAATAAACTGTAAATTGGTTGAACAGAAAAGAACTGCAAAGTTGAACCAATTACCTATTATCAAAGATTATAATTATATTAAAAAAGGAATAATATGAAAAAGACAGCTAAAAATAGAATAAATTTTACTAAAAACACTCTAATTAATCTCCCTATTCCATCCCAATCAAGAGCCATATACTATGATACGAACGAAGATAAACTCTATCTTCAAATTACGCCAGCAGGAACAAAAACCTTCTATCTTCTCAAAAAAGTTAATACAGAAACTCTCAAAATCAAAATTGGGAGATTTCCAGATATGGCAATTGATAAAGCCAGAAGCATCGCTAAAACCCTAAAAGCAGAAATTGAAAATGGCATCAATCCAGCAGAACAAAAACGCCAATTCAAGCAAGATATTACTTTCTACGAAATGTATGAGGAATTTAAAAACAAATACAGTCTAAAAGAGAAGAAAGCCTCTTCATGCCGAAATGATGAATATAACATTCAATATTGCAAAAACCTATTTAATAAAAAAATCACCCAAATACAAAAAGATGATATTAAAGTATTGTTCAACAGAATTTCTGATACTAATGGAAATTACCAAGCCAATCATGTTTTAGAGCTTATCAGAGCCATGTTTAATAAAATGATTAGTTGGGGGTGGAACGGTCAAAATCCTACCGTAGGCATTCATAAACATAAATCCGTCAAAAGAAGTAGATTTATACAACCCGAAGAGCTTCCTGTTTTTTATCGCCAGCTTAAAACCTGTGAACAATATGTTCAAGATATTGTCATGCTTTCTCTTCTCACAGGAGCAAGAAAGAGTAATGTTATGGCTATGAATTGGAAAGATATTAGCTTCATAAGCAATCAATGGTTTATAGAGGGAAAAAACACTAAGAATGGTGAGGATGCTTTCATCTACTTAAATACAGAAGCAATGAAAATCCTCAATCGCCGTAAGAATGAGCGAATTGATAATAATGAATGGGTCTTTCCTTCTCCGAAAAAATCTGAAAAGCAAAAATCATCATCAGGACATATTACGGATATTAAAAAATCTTGGAAAGCACTACTGAATAAGATAAATGCTGAATTTGATTGTGAGGCAGATAAAATTACCAATTTAAGATTCCATGACTTGCGAAGAACATTTGGTTCATATCAGGCTTCTAATGGCATTTCCTTGCCTATTATTGCAAAATCTCTAACCCACAAATCAATGCAATCAACAGAAATCTATTCCAAAATTGTTGATGAAGCAACGAAATCAGCCAGTGAACTAGTAGCTTCAAAAATCAAAGAATTAATTAAATAATATAATTACTGAGGAATAATTATTATGAAAAAGACAAATATTCAGCCTAAATTACTAAACAGCGAAGATGCAGCCGTCTACCTAGGTCTTTCTAAAAGGACGCTTGAAACTTGGAGATGTAAACAAAAATATAATATACCCTATGTGAAAATAGGTAACGCTGTTCGTTATGCTATTGACGATTTAAATGCATATATTGAACGCCAAAAAGTTAACTTCGACAACTTTATTGCTTGACTTATTTTGTTATAATCACTATATTAATAATTAATCTATGTAAAATTTACGCAAAGAATGGTGATTATATGCTGATAAATTTCAAGTTTAGTAATTATAAAAGCTTTAAAGATGAAGCCGAATTTTCAATGGAACCATTAACAAATAATGGTTCCATTAGCAATGCTGTTGAAACTGGCTATAAAAAAGCACCTTATGTTTATAGGACATCAGCAATTTTTGGTGCTAATGCTTCTGGTAAGTCTAATTTTATTGAAGCAATGAACTACTTTCAGCATTTAATAGAAAGCAGCTACTTAAAAAGATTAAATGAAGCAATGGAACTCCCCTCATATAAGCTCTATGATAAACAAGAAAATTCAAGATTTGAATGTGAATTCATTAAAAATGGAATAGCTTACAGATATCTTATAGAATTAAATGATACTGAAATTGTGAAAGAAGAAGCTTTTTACACCGAACTTTCAGAAGATAAAAGAGAAAAGTGTTTATTCAAGCGGACATCAGAAGATTTTGTTAGCCCATATGGTTTGGATAAAGAATTTGCAAAGCAAACCTTAAAAAACAGGCTTTTGATTAGTGAATTTGTGAATAATAGAAATATTCAAGACCCACATATATTGAATATCTATAATTGGATAGTTATGGATATTGCAATTCTTTCAACCCCGTATGAATTAAATTTAAGAAGTGATATCGCCAGAAGAGACCTTGATTTAGAAGAAAAAACAAAGTTTTTAAACAAGGCGGATATTCATATTGATAGATTAGTTTCTAACAGAGATGGGCTTTTTTCCATACATAAAAATGAAAACGGAAAAGAAGTCGCATTCAACTTTGAAGAAGAGGAATCAGAAGGAACAATTATTTTATTGGCTTTATCTGATGATGTTTTACCTGTGTTGGAAAATGGTAAAATACTTTTCATTGATGAGCTTGATAAATCTTTACACCCTCATTTGGTAAAATACTTAGTTAGCTTATTTAATAATCCCGAAACAAATCAGAAAGGAGCACAGCTTATCTTCACTTCTCACGCCCACTATTTGATGGATGGAGAGCATCTGACCAGAGACCAAATTTGGTTTGTATCCAAGGAAAATGGCTATTCCAGCGATTTATATTCTTTGAGTGATTTCAAGCAAATCAAAAGAAAAAAAGGTGCTTTTTACAATGAATATATGTATGGCATCTTTGGGGCTATTCCCAACATCAATGGAGACTAAACGATGGCAAGGACACAAAGGAATAAACAATTACGCCCCTTGCATCTGTTTATTTGTGAGGACAGTAAATCTTCAAAATACTATATGCAGGGATTGGGAAGAGCCAAAGGTATTAATATTAAAGCCGAAGAAGCAGATGGGACAAGCCCTGAAAATGTTTTAAGAAGTGCAAAAGAGAAATTAAATTCTTTTACAGATAAGGGATTTGTGCAGATTTATTGTCTTTTTGATAAAGATGATTGTGAGGATGAAAAATTTAAGAAAGTTGTTCAGCAATGTAGAAAAGCAGGTTTTGTAGATGCTGTTTCGGTTCCTTGTTATGAATATTGGCTTTTATTGCATTTTAAAAGAACTAACCAGCCGTTTAGAGATGCCAGAGAATGCTGTGAAACATTCCAATCCGAATATAATAAGAAGTTTCAAACCCAGTATACAGTTAAGCAATTGAAGGCAAAAACAGATATTTTTAATGATTTGAAAGATAATTTGGATTCTGCAATAGCTAATGCAGATAGTTTGGAAATGGAAGAGAACAACAGCCCTTACACCAATATGCATCAAGTAATTAAGGGGATTTATATAGGGTAAAGTTGGGAAAATATTTTCACTGGAATTCAATTTTTATTCCCGGGAGTGATAATAAACAACTGATTAGTGCTTTTTTTTCACCATAGCTATTAACACCATAAGAACTTGCCGATAAGAATACTTGTTTTTTCGCTCGTGTAACTGCTACATAAAAGACACTAAGGACATCCAAAAACATCTTTTCAAATGGACTTCCTTTCTCTGTATTCTCCATATTTATTTTACAAAAACAATCATCAACCATATTATACTTGTTTCTGCAAACTTCACATAAGGAATAATAGCTAGGGAAAACACATTGCTCCATGTCTGGTAAAATCACATATTGCCACTCTAATCCTTTGGCTCCATGTACAGTAGATACAATAACGTCATCTTCTATAAATTCCATATTTTGTTTTAAAGAACGATTCTCAAATGTATCAATAAGAAAAGAAAATTTGTCTTCGTCATTTAAAATAGAATACTTTGAATTCAAATTTTCGAAAAAAACTTTTACTAGTTTTAATAATGATGTTATAATTTCATCATTATTATTTTCATATTGTTTCTTTATTTTTGCAATTACTGAGTTTAGAAAAGAAATATTAATTCTTTTGTTTTTCAATTTTAAATAAGTATTAAATATTATTTCAAGACAATCTTGATGAAATGTTACATATTTTTTATCATCCTCTGTAAATAGTGCATAGAAGAAATTGATATTGTTCTTATTTAGTTCCTCTATGATGACATTTAAGTTTCTATTTCTAGTATAAGCTAAAATTGCTATTTTAGCAGTTGGGTCTATATTTTTTAGCTGATTTATTTTTTCTATAACCCATTTAGCTTCCTTTTCCTGATTTTCAAAATAATAAAAAGGAAGTTTTGCAATATTCTCTATATTAGGTTTGCTATAACAAGTGTTTTCCCTTATATTTCTATCCAAATAAATCATATTAGGATTATTTCTAAACCTATAATTTTTATCCAAAAAAATACTATGCAGAGAATATTTCTTTTCAACAATACTCATCAAATTGGGAATGGCTCCAATAAAGCCATATATTCTTTGCAAAGGGTCTCCCATAAAAACAAGAGTTGTGTTTTCATCAATGAGTTGTTTTACAATAGCCATGCTTAAAATATTAGTATCTTGAAATTCATCAATGATAATAAATGGATAAACTTTCTGATAAAACTTTTTCAGTTCTTTATTTTCGTCAAATAATTTTTTCAATAGTATTAAATACGCATTGTATGGTATTAAATTATTGGGTAAAAATTTTTGTAATATTTTTTGTACATAATCTGAAAAATTTTTATTTAGAAAATCTATATCTAGATTTTTAACCGCTTCACTAAATCGGCTAATATCCTCTGCTTCTGACAAAGACAAATTAATACCCAATTCTGTTAATTCTTTAATTTTAGAATCATCAATTGATTTCATGGTGTTTATATTTGATAAATTTGGATGGATAAGAAAACCATACCTATTTAATATTCTTCTTGCAAACCCGTGATAATTTGAAATAAACATTCTTTTGTTTATAGTAGAAGGTTCATTTATTCCATTAATCCCCATTAAAGGAAGTTTCTCTGCAACATCTTTTTTTATTTTATAAGCAGCATTAACACTAAAAGTTAGGGCTAATATTTTTTTATTTTTAGGTAATTGATTCGAAGCCAAAATATATGCTATCTTGCTTATCATTGTTTTAGTTTTTCCGCAACCAGCAGGGGCTTCCACCAAAAGCCTTTGTTTGTTACTAAAAATCACTTCCAATTGTTTAGAGTCACCTTCATGGTCTTTTTCGATTAATTTGCGTAAATTTTCTATCATTCAACAATCCATAATATTTGAATTTTATTGCTTTTGTTATAGCTTACTTTATAGGTTCTTGGCTTCCCTTTATCTTTTTTATCGCTAATTGGTAACATTGTGGAATATCAGTATCATCCAGTTCATCACCAATAATTCCACCTAAGATTATGCCTTTATTTAATGAAAACCAAGTGATATACAAGATTTTTAACAATTCATTAGAAGAAGACAATTCTGAAAATTTATATTCTTTGCTTACAGTTGGAATAGATTTATATTCAAATTTATTAATTGTTTTATTGATAATATTTGCTTGAAATGTCCGTTCTTTTCCTTGGGAATCGTAACGGACTAAAATTTTTTCTAACAAATTAGGTTTATTATAAAATATTTCTTCAACTATTTCGCTCTCAAAACATTTAGTTTGTGTGAAAAATAAATCAGTTCTATTTTCAAAAAGTTTTGCTCTTTCGCTTCCATCTAAAACATCTCTATCCACAATTCCAACAGCATCTATATTGAATTTTTGAAATAATTCTATTAATGGAATAACACTATATGCACTCCCAGCGTTGATTATACAAATACCATCATTATCAAAATCTATTTTTAATTTTTTTGCAAATTTATCTAATGCTCCATATTCAGATTCTCCCTCTACAATAAGAACCTTTTGCGAAAACATAGCCTCTTTAACAAAGGGAAAGTGCATAAATAAATGCTTCTTATGAGTATCTGATATATTCAATTTGCAACCGCTAACGATTTCTATTTTATTATTATGATAGCCCATTCTTAGTATTTTTTCATAATCATTCAATAAAATATCCCGAGAATGTGTAGATATTATTATTTGAGCTTCAAATTTTGAAATTCTAAACAGTTGTTTTATAATATTATTAAAGCAAATATCTTGTCCATTAGAGATGTTATATATTTCATTTATGAGTGTTCTTTGTAAAAATGGATTAAAATGAATTTCTGGTTCGTCAAATAATAATATGCAAGAGAATTCTTTTTCTTCGTTTGCTTTATCTTCTTTGTATTGTTTAACTATTTTATCAAAAATAGACAATAAAATTAATAAATTAAATTGTACTCCATAACCAGTATCTTGTAAGTTTATTCCATTTTTATCTTTTAATACAATGAGCTTTGAAAGCATATTTAACGTATCTTCTTCAATAGTAGGAGTAATGTTAAAACGTTTAAAACAGATAATATTATTTAATATATCCGAAATGTAAGTATTCAGTTTATTGAGATTATCTTTTACTAAATACATATCTTCCGAAGAAGCTTGCGTTAAATAGGCCTCAACCAGATAATTTAGTAAAGCCGCAGCTCCTTTGGATTTTGAGAAATCAATTTCTGATTTGGGATTTCTCAGAGAATCATACTTTATTGAATTTAAGCTTTTAATCATAACATTTGAGATAGGGACGTTTGTTTCTTTATGAAAAAATTTAATAAATTCATCAGGATTATCCTGTTTAGCAATTATATTAATGTTTGAAATATTTTGAGGGTCACACAAATCATCAAATAGACCAATTTCCTCATCATTTAGAAATAGCGATACTTCTACTTCTATTGGTAAGTTTATATCTGCAAAGTCTTTTTCATTAAAACTTTTAGCTGACAGGACACTATCAATTAAACATAGTAAATTTGATTTACCTATATTATTTTCACCTACAATAAAATTTATATCATTAGCCAAAGTTAAGGATAAGCTATCCAAATTCCTGTAATTTTTTACAGATAATGAAGAAATTTTCATGTAACGCTCCTAAACTTACATTTTATAGTTATTTCCATAAGTATATTACATTAAATTGGTAAATCAAAAGAATTAATTTATAATATCCATTAGATTCTAATCTACGAAATAAAATCCGACTATACCCTGCTTTTACAGCTTCAAAAGTGTAAAATCTAAGTTGTTTTGCTTGGCAATTTTACGAATGTAAAACATATTCTTAAATATAGATTTTACATATTTAGGATAAAGAGATGATTTTTAATTATATACGAGTTTCTACTGTTGAGCAAAATACTGAACGGCAGTTACGAGATGTTGTTTGTGATAGGGTATATGAAGAAAAGATTAGTGGGAAAGATACCAATCGCCCACAATTGCAAGCGATGCTGTCCAATATCCGTTCTGGGGACATCATTAATATTCACGAAATGAGTCGTTTAGCGAGAAATACTCGTGATTTGTTAAACCTTGTTGAAGAAATGACTTCCAAAGGAGCAACTATTGTCTTTCATAAAGAAAATTTGACATTCAAAGGGGATGGAAAACAAGACCCTTATCAAAAAATGATGATGACGATGTTGGGGGCTGTGGCAGAATTGGAACGTTCTATTTTATTGGAACGACAAAGAGAAGGTATTGCCGTTGCCAAGGCAAAGGGGAAATATAAAGGTGGCAAAAATAAGCTTACCGATGAGCAAGTGACTGAATTAAATATGCTCCACAAACAGGGAATGCCGATAGCTCGCATAGCCAAACAGTTCAAAATTACCCGACCGACAGTGTATAGCTATTTGGGAAATGGAAAGTGATATCGACCACACCGTTAAAGAGATACTGCGGTTAGATTCGTATTCAAAATAACGGCTTCAACAATTTTTCTTGCTAATTCGGAAGTGTTCCAACCAGAACTGTTAAATCCAAAAGTGGATTTTATTCCTTTGGGAGCATCTAACAAGGTGATGAGAGCATATTCTTGGTTCTGATAGCTGAAATGTCCGAGAAATGTTGTGATAACTTCATCTGGATTATCTAACTTATAATCGGTAGCAGTCAGACCGTAGATGTTAATGCCGTCAATGTTTACCTTACGGGCTGTTCCTGTAAGCACATTATCTCTTAATTTCTTTAAATCCTCTTTTGTGGCAGATTTGATAAAAGCAACATAATCTTGGATAAACTGCTGTGTGGTTGCCGTTTTGTCCTTTTTCAGGAGTTTCATTATGTTGTTGGGAGTATAAGAATAATCCTGATTATAATTAAAATCTTTTAAATTTCTGATTGATGCCGAGTTTAAAACTTCATTATTTTCAAGATTTATCAAAACAAATGCCCCACCAACAGCATTAAATTTCTCAATTTCTTCTGCCAATATGCTGGCGTTTTTCTTACAGATGCTTGTTTCCGTATGGCAGGTTTCAACAAAAGATTTGTTGTCAGCAATGTTTTGATGAGCACATCCCATCAAAATTAGAGAAATCATCATCAAAACCTTTTTCATTACCTTTCTCCTTATATTAAATCAATCCTTCTGCCGCCCAGAGAATCGTTTGAATTACAGGTTGTTGCACTTGATACGGAAGCACTGACAGCATTTTCATTTGCCCAATCTCGCAAATCCTTAAAATCTTCCTGCCGCATTTTAGCCATCGGTATCATTCGCTTAATGACCGTTTCAAAATCCTGCATTGATAAATCGGCATTATTATCTCCGTTTGCTTTACGTGAATAAGCTTCCATCAAAGCATCTTTGACCCAAGCTTCAATTTCTGCACCTGCCAATCGGACATTAGCTCCGTAATTGTCTTCACCTGACATCTTTGCTAATTTATCCAAATCAAAGTTTTTAAGGTCTCTGCCAGATTTACCGATATGAATTTCCAAAATCTTCTTTCTCTCTTCAAAATCAGGCAAATCTACAAAGAAAATCTCATCAAAACGTCCTTTACGAAGTAATTCTGGCGGTAGATTTCTGATATTATTGGCTGTTGCAAAGGTAAAGACAGGGGATGTTTTATCCTGCATCCACGTTAGAATATTGCCGAATACCCTTGAAGATGTTCCGCCGTCACTTCCGCCTCCCGATAAACCTTTCTCTATCTCATCAATCCAAAGCACACACGGAGCAATGGCTTCGGCGGTTTTCAAGGCTTGTCTGATATTGGCTTCCGAATCACCGACATATTTGCCAAATATCTTTCCCATATCCAGCTTTAACAATGGCATACTCCAAGCACTGGCAATACATTTGGCGGTTAATGACTTACCGCAACCAGGAATACCAACCAGTAAAACACCTTTGGGTGGGTTTAAGCCAAAAGCTTTGGCATCTTCCGAAAAGGTTTTTCCCCTTAATTCCAGCCATCTTTTTAAGACAGTCAAACCACCGACATCTTCCAAAGATAGCTTGTTTTCAACATATTCCAGAATACCGCTCTTACGGATAATCTGTTTCTTTTCATTAACAATGCTTTTGATGTCATTAATATCCAATTTATGGTCTTCAACCAAAGCTCTTGCCAAACAATTCTCTATTTCGGCATAAGTTAAGCCCAGAGATGCACTGGTTAAAGCGGACAAGGTTTCCGTAGTGCTATCAACCGAAACGCCTTTCATTCCTTTATATTGGTTAATAAATTTAGAAATTTGCTCGCTGACCTCTTGTCTGTTGGGCAACGGATAGTCCAAAACGGTGATTTCTGAATTGATACTGCCGTCTATTTCAGATTTTGAAGATACTAAAATACAGTTACAGCGATAGCCGTGGGTTCTGATATTAAGTGCAAACTCCTTTAATCTTCGTTGATAGATTGCTCCTGTTTGCGGTGACGATATAACGGGAATAATATCATAGAATACGAAGATTGTCGGCTTATCTGTCTTTGCAATACCTTCACAGGTATCAATCGCTTTTTTCGGCTCAACCGTACCAATATCAAACTGTTTATTGTCTGATTTCAGCCCCGATGCAATGCTCCAAGTGATTAAATCGTGTCCCAGCGTTTTGGCAACCAGTTTCAAATCCATTGTCAAACGGTCTTCCTCGGTTGATTTAATTAAAATCAACGGGTATCTAGCTTTTAAGTAATTTTGTAATTCATCAACAAACTTCATTTAATTTCTCCGATTGTTTGTATAAACCTGTTATTTGGACACTATCGCTACTAATGGCTATTTCGGTATTCAGCCAAGGTTTCAATTCCTCTTTCTTTATCCGATTGCCATTAAGAACCAATTTTTTGCCATAAAAAGGATGGGGAAGATTTTTGTTGTATCTGCCCAGTAAAGCCGCATCAACTTGGTATAAAATTTGTTTTTTTATTGTATCTGCATTGATTTCTTCCAAAGTATAGCCCGAAAACAGCAACACATCTAAATCCTTACGAATAAGGTTTAGCAGCGAACTGACCTGTTTAATTTGTAACAGAGGTTCACCGCCAGTTAAGGTCATTCCCCGAATATTTTGGGTTTGATTGATTAGTTCTGCCAGCTTTGCAATATCCATATCAAAACCATCCGTTTGACTATGGGTTGCCTGATTAAAGCAGCCATCACAATGAAACGGGCAACCCTGTATCCAGATAACAAAACGATTGTCAGGTCCATTGACCGTGGAACATTCCATTATGTGATGAAGGCGGATAATCTCGGTCATAGTTCCAACCTTCTCTTCGGTTTAGATTGTGAGATGTTCTCATTTACATTTTGTGGTTTTGATGGAGTATCAATGGCAGAAATAATCTTCCTTTTACGGTGTGGAGATGGATTTTCAGGCTGAGGTATTGAAAGTTTAGCTGGTTTTACCTTTTCTATCTCTATATCTGGCTTAATTGCATATTCTTTTCTTAACACAGAGGCTATCTGAATTTTCTTAGAACGTTTCCTGAATTCTAATAGAATTGTTTCAATTTCATTATTGGAAAAAGCAGATAAAGAAAATTTACCAATAACTACCCGATTTTCAGTTACAAATTTAATTTGTTTTCCAACATCAAGATATACTGATAAAAATTGAGTATATTTAATAATTTGATTTCCGTACAAAATACTGCTTTTTAGCAAACATTCTTGTGGTCTAAATATAAATATCTGTTCATTATATCCTAAACCCAATAAAACGAAATGTGCTACAAATGCCAGACAAAACACAATGAAACCACCGTTTAATATCAGAATAAAAAGAGTAGAACAAAACTTGGCAAAAGGATTTGATATATCTCCAATTAGTTCACTACTAATAATTGCAGCAAAAGCACCTATTAAAATTCCGTATCCACATATTTTTTCATATTTATAGAGTTTGTTTAAATTACGTTGAGATTTAATACCGGTCTCATTTATCGCTTCATTTTTCATATTTAGCTATCCTTAAAACCATCAATACAGTATATTTTAAGTGATTCATCTTGGGAATCTTCATAATATTCTTCTGTCCATTCGGTATTCAGCTCAACATCAGCTGATGAAAGCATATTTTCTAATGCTTCGGTTAAAGACTGGCAGGATTGTCCTTTAACCCCTCTTACACTTTCAATAACACGCCCATTTTGCAATTTAACAAGTAAACTTTTCTCATACATCAAACCAAATCTTATTTCAAAACCATCGGAATTTTCTTCTAACAGGCTGTTATATCCTTTTTGTTCCAATTGTTGCATAACCTGTTGGGCAGCACATTTTATATATTGTTTCTGAAACTCTTCTCCCATTCGTTTGGCAATACGACTTTCCGAAGAAGACATTGTATGTTTTTCGATGCTTAACTCATAATGATTGCCAAAATCTTCCATATAATAATTAAACCCATTGCTTTCGGCAATTATGGCAGGTCTTTTTTCTGATGCTATTCCCATTGATTTGGTATATGCGGAAGAAAAGGAATAAACGACACTGTCTTTATAGGTTAATCCTAAATTACAAAAAGCTTGGATAATTAAGTTTCTATCTGTATATTGAAATTTAAAATTCGTGCAATGAGACATTTATTTTCTACTGGCTAATTATGATTGTATTTCTAATATCCGGCATTTAAGTTTTTGCCTGTTTTATTCATAAAATTACTTTCTAAAACATAGCCAAACATTCTTGTTGTTTATCTTTTTTATTAATCTGCCAACAGTATGACTTTTCTCTTTTAATAGTTGCTAAACAATGTTTTTGCTCGTCATTATCTCTGATTTGCCAGCAATAGGTCGTGTCATTTTTAGTCTTTGCCAAACACATCTTTTGAGCATCATTATTACTGATTGCCCAACAATCAGCTTTGGCTGGATTAATAGAAGAAAAGATTAAAATAAATGCCCAAATATATTTTCCCATAAGATTTTTCCCAAAACAATTTTATATCTATACCCTATATTTCGATTTTGCGTCCTCGCTGTTTTTTTACAGTATTTTGCGATTTAGTTGCTGAATTATGATTTTTCGAAGATGTCGGAGATGTACTATGAACAGTATCTTCCACCTCTGTATTACCAGCATCATCTTGAATTTCTTCTAATATTTCAGAATTTTGTTTTTCACTATTTTCATCATTAGTTAGATACTTTTCCAACACATCGCTTTTTAGAAAAATTATCCATCCTATTTGAGCAATTATCCATATCCACCCACTGGCATTTTCTCCTCCCAATAATGCACAAAAAAACACAAATATTATAAATGGAATGGCAAACCATTTAATAGCCCAAATCAAAAACGTTGCCTGCTGATAAAGTTCATTTTGTATATCGCATCCACACCACGGACAAGTTTTTGCTGTATCTGAAATTTTTCTCTTACAACAAGGACAAGACCTCAACATTATATTCTCATTCCTTTTCTGCATAATTTAAAGAACAGTAAATTATACACTCATTCCTATCAGCCGTTATTTTCCTCTAATTCCGATGAAAACCAAGTATTTCAACAGATTAGGTATATTATATTCTTTTTTTCTTGCATTTTTTATTTTACCAGGTATGTTAAAATAAAAAGTTCATTATTTTTCAACACATTAGCTTAGATTTTTACTCTAATTCCAATAAATAAAAGAAAAAGGATTAGAGATGATTTATGCTTATGTTAGGGTTAGCTCACAAGTTCAAAATGAAGCTAATCAACATTATGAAATTGAACAATTTGCTGAAAAAAATGGCTTAAAAATTGATGAATGGATTGAAGAAACAATTTCATCTGGTAAAGATTTGAAAAAAAGAAAATTCAATTCTCTTCTAAAAAAATTAAACAAAGATGATATTCTGATAACAACAGAACTTTCACGAATTGGTAGAAAGTCGTTTGAAATTATGGGCATTCTTTATGAATGCTTGAATAAGGGCTGCCAAGTTTGGACAACCAAAGAAAAATACAAGCTTGGAGATGACCTAAACTCTCAAATATTGGCTTTTGCTTTTTCTATTTCTGCATCAATTGAGAAATCATTAATTTCTGCCAGAACCAAAGAAACGCTTGCTCGGTTAAAAAATTCTGGTGTCAAATTAGGCAGACCACAAGGAAGTAAAAATAAAAATCTAAAACTTGCAGGTAAGGAAAAAGAAATTAAGGAATTGCTTGCCCAAGGTGTCTCAAAAGCTAAAATTTCAAAAATATATGGTGTCAACCGTATAAGTCTTTATCATTTTATCAAAAATCATCTAAATAAAGAGCCATAGTTTTTGCTATGGCTTTGGGTGTAAAAATAGTTTTTTAATGTTGCATATAATAAAAGCATTTCCAATCATCTTTTGATAAAGATAATTTTTTGGATTTTGATAATGAAATTGCTCAAAAGTATAATCATACTCTATTCCGATAGAGCTGATAAAATTATATGGCTCAATTGTAGCATAAATCCCATCTTCGTTATAAACATAGAAATATAGTTCTAAAATTACATTTTTACTATCTTGTTCATAATACATCACCCCAACAGTTCCCAATAAATTGTTTGGATGCACAAGATTCCAACCCTCTAATAGCGATAAAACGGCTTCTTTTACTTTATAAAGGTGAGCATCCTTAAAGGTCAGCTTAAATATATCAGAATGTTTCATAGAAAAGTTGTTTTGAAAATTATCAAAATTAAACTGTTGGTTCGTTGGTGCAAGAGCGTTCGCAGCTTTCTCCAATTCATAATTTCTTTTATATATGGTCATATCAGCACATCCTTTCTGCGATATTGTGAAGCAATTCTGCCAAAAATATGATTTTGAAAATGATGCCAAATATTGCTCAAAATTCCTTCATCTCTCAATTTTTGATATAAAGATATTAGCGAAGCAATGGATGGCTTGATATTCAAATCATAAAAGAGAACATTCATATAGTTCTCATTTTTTGCTAAATATTTCCTGCTAAATTCACGGAAACTACGAATTTTACCCTGCTTATATAATAAATTTGCAATTTCAATTAAAAATCTAACCTCATCATTCGTTGGATAATCTATATTTTGACCTATTTTTCGCATAAATACTCCTCATTGTAATATAAAGTATTTATCACTTTTTCAGAAAATATCCTTCGGGAAAATAAAGAAAATGATTGTCATTTAGCTCTTTTGTGAAGTAGTTGCATAAATTATTAAAATGATATTGGTCGGCAATACAAATTGTTTTCACATCAGCGTGCTTCACGATTTTTTTGATAGCTTTTGCAAATAAACGGTTGGTATCATAGGCAATATATTGATTCTTAATCTGGTTGGCTAAATCTATTGCTTTATCGTCCAGAATAGTCTTTTTGCTGGTCTGGTCATTTGATAATCTAATGAAATCTTTTGCATTATCAATTAGACCATTTTCATCATAAATAGATGTAAACGGTTTGTGGAGAATATGTAGATGTGCATTTGATGCCGATTTACCATATTCAATGACAGCTAGGTGCTTAAATTGTCCTAGATTGCTTATAGGCTTATGTTTTCCATAAACAATGTGATAAATATTTGTCAGCATATATTGGAAGATTTTAGTAATCTTTTCTTCTGAAAAATATTGTTGGTTTAATGTAATTATTGAATGATATATGCAATCATTGTATTGTGATTGTATAATGTTGATTAATTCTTGTTTTGCTTGTTTTATAATAGTTGATGTTGTGTTCATTCGATTTCCTTTTAATAATTAGATAAAATAATATTACTGTCCGCTTATCAGTGCGGATTTTTAATTTTAAGCTCTGGCGGATGAGGCATTGCCTGCTGTCCGCCAACACATCTAATATGGCATAGCCACCACTAGAAGGAGCTTGGTTTACTGTTGTGCTTTTAAAATCGTTGCACTATTGGAATTTGTTCTATTAAATTTGTACTGGTAATCTTTGTAACTGGATGTTTGTATTATTTTTGTACTTTTGATGCATTGGCTATCCATTCTTGGAGCCAAGATTTTGTTTTTGATTCTGATGTGTCTTGGCTAGTGGATAGTTCTGATGCGTTAGCAATCCATTCTTGGAGCCAAGATTTGAGAGGTGGATATGATTTTTTAATTTCATTATTTTTCATTTTGTTCTCCGATATAATATATTAATAATGTTATTTATCAGAATTTGATATAATTTTATTATCAAAATATCTCTTCCTGATGATTAAAATATACCCGAAAATTCCGAATCTGCCAAAATAAATTTTTGCTGTTTTGCTAAAAAATAATATTGACAAATCTGGAATTTTATGGATGAATTTCACACGCATTGATATTGAAAATCAATGCACTAGATGAAAAATTATGTGGATTTGAACTGAGGGGCTTAACTTTTCTGCGTGGTTGAACCGTAGTTGAACCGAGAGATTTTAGGCATAAAAAAATGAGCTAGAAAGCATCTAACTCATTGATTTTACTGGTTGCGGGGGCAGGATTTGAACCTACGACCTTCAGGTTATGAGCCTGACGAGCTACCGGGCTGCTCCACCCCGCGATAAATGATGGTGCATAGATACGCTTTTTCTCCATTGATGTCAAGACAAAAAAACAAATTTCTCAAAAAAACAGCGAAATCAGGATCGCAAATATGAAAACCGCCACCACCAGCCAATGCCAAAGTTTCATTTCCATCTCCTTTTAATTAAAAAGAATCAGCGCCAAAGTCACCAGCAATACGACTGCTGCGGCGATTTTCCAATGTTTTTGTTCCCACATGCCGTTCTTCCCGCATCTGTTGTCTGCGGTTGATATAGTCCGAATTTTCGGCAAAACAAGAGGAAATGCGTCTATTTTTCAAACCGCCCGCAAAAATCCGCGGCATCCGGCGTTTTATCCCCGGATCCGGCAAAAAAGCCGCCTGCTTGCAGACGGCTCACAACACCTCTTACAGATAAATGGAAATAACATAAAGTATAACCGCCGCGTAGACGCCGGCAAAAATATCGTCCAGCATCACGCCCCAGGCGTTTAAGACCTTGGAATCCGCCCAGCGCGCCGGCTGCGGCTTGGTAATGTCAAATACCCTGAACAAGCCGAAACCGAACAAATACAGCAGAAAGGCCCGCCAGTCCGCCGCACCGGTCAGCTGATCCGCCACCGCAACAAAAGTAAACAGCTGACCGGCCGTTTCATCAATCACCACGATCGACGGATCGTGTTTGGTATATTTCAAGACCTCTTTGGTGGCCAGGGTTCCGGCAAAAAAGACGACAACCGCCGCTGCGGCAATTCCGACCGTGCCGCCGTAATAGGCAGCGGCAAAAGCAAACGGAAGCGTGGCAAGCGAACCGGCCGTACCCGACGCAAACGAACAATAACCGACCCCGAACATGGTGGCAACAAAATACGAAAACTTTTTATACATGCTGATTTTCCCGACAAATTAAGTTTATGGGAAAGGTATATGAAAAATTTTTTTCATTCAATTAAAAAAATATGTTGTCATATATTTTTTTTGTGGTAAATATACATCCGTTATCGGATTGTAGTTCAGCCTGGTAGAACGCTACGTTCGGGACGTAGAGGTCGCTGGTTCGAGTCCAGTCAATCCGACCAACCTTACCTGCCTTTTGCGGCAGGTATTTTTTTATCCGCCGCCAAAGGCAACGGTACGGCAACACGGGATCAAAAAATGAAAGACATTATAAACGGCCGCTGCGGCTGGGCGGGAACAGACGAACTTTATATCCGCTACCACGACGAAGAATGGGGCAGACAGGTCACCTCCGACCAAGTTCTGTTTGAATTTTTGCTGCTTGAAAGCGCTCAGGCCGGTTTGTCCTGGATTACCATCCTCCGAAAACGCGAAGGATACAAAAAGGCCTTTCATCATTTTGACGCCGTAAAAGTTGCGCAAATGACGGCGGAAGACGTTGAACGACTGATGAAATTTGACGGCATCGTCCGCAACCGCCTGAAAATTGCCGGCGCAATCAACAACGCGAAATGTTTCCTGGCCGTACAAAAAGAGTTCGGCAGTTTTTATCAGTATGTCGTCTCGTTTCTGCCTGGCGGCCGGCCGATTGTCAACCGCTTTACCGTTTTAAGCGAAATTCCTGCCTCGTCGCCGGAGTCGGACGCCCTCAGCAAAGACATGAAAAAACGGGGATTTAAGTTTTTCGGTTCAACCATCTGTTATGCTTTTCTGCAGGCAACCGGTTTTGTCGACGACCACCTGGAAGGCTGTTTCTGCAAAAAATAAAAACCGGCTCCGGCAAATACAGCAACCGATTCCGGCTTCTCTCCCGAAAGAATTAAAACTGTATTTTCTCCAAACAAAAGATTGAAAAAAACGATTTATTATGAATAAGATATAATCGGCAAACCGTTAAGAGGTTTTTACATGAAGCAAATAAACGGAAAATTCAACTCGGCAAAAGTTTTTACGGACACGATTGACCCCGTTGCCGAAGAGCAGATAAAAACCCTGTGCAATCAGGAATTTACGCAGGGAAGTCTGATCCGCGTCATGCCGGACGTCCATGCCGGCGCCGGCTGCACGATCGGAACGACGATGACCGTCAAAGACAAAATCGTCCCCAACCTCGTCGGCGTGGACATCGGCTGCGGAATGGCAACTTACGTTTTGCGGGAAAAGGAAATTGACCCGGAAAAACTTGACGGTTTTATTCGTTCCTCAATTCCGGCCGGGATAAACATCCGCCAAACGCCGCACCCTTATATTGAAAACATCAGTCTTGAAGAGCTCAGGTGCCTGCCCCGCATCAACATGCACAGAGTCGTTCACAGCCTGGGCACGCTCGGCGGAGGCAACCACTTTATCGAAGTTGACCGGGACGACGACGGCCGCATTTATCTGGTGATACACTCGGGAAGCCGTTACTTGGGAAAACAGGTGGCCGAATATTATCAGGAAGAAGCCGGAAAAAACCTTGACGGCAATTCGTTCTGCCAAATAAACGAAACCATAGAAAGGCTGAAAAAAGAAGGCCGCCGGACGGAGATTCAATCGGTCGTAACAGAATTAAAAAAACAAGCCGCGACAAAGGTTCCCAAAGCCCTGGCTTATCTTGAGGGGCGGCTGTTCGACGATTACGTTCACGACATGAAGATTGTTCAGAAATATGCCGTATATAACCGGAAAGCCATGGCTGAGGCCATAATCGCCTTTTTGGGGCTGCATATTGACGACTCCTTTACCACCATTCACAATTACATTGATACGGAAGCTATGATTTTACGAAAAGGGGCGGTTTCGGCCGGGAAAGGCGAAAAAATTCTCATCCCCGTAAACATGCGTGACGGCAGCCTGATCTGTACCGGCAAAGGAAACCCCGATTGGAACTGCTCTGCCCCGCACGGTGCCGGACGTCTGTACAGCAGGGTACAGGCCAAACGCATATTCGGCATGAACGACTTCAGACGATCCATGTCCGGCATCTACACCACCTCGATCAACGACGACACGCTTGACGAATGCCCGATGGCCTATAAAAACATGAGCGAGATCGTAAACAACATAGCGCCGACCGCGGAAATCGAAAAAATCATCAAACCGATCTATAATTTTAAAGCCGGGGAAACGACGGATTTTTCAAAAAAGTGAACATTTAACGGAAAACAGGAATGATCGAAAACAAATATGATGACGAAACCTTCTTTGCCAAATACAGCGCTTTTCCCCGCTCCGTTCACGGACTGAAAGCCGCCGGAGAGTGGCACGAACTGAAAAAGCTGCTGCCCGATTTTGCGGAAAAACGCGTACTGGACCTTGGCTGCGGCTTCGGCTGGCACTGTTTTTACGCGGCCGAACACGGGGCAAAACAGGTTCTCGGTATCGACGTTTCGGAAAAAATGCTGAAAACCGCCGCCGGAAAAAATCGCTTTGGCAACGTCAAATTCCGGAGAACGGCCATCGAAGATATTGATTTTGCCGAGAACTCTTTTGATGTCGTCATCAGTTCCCTGGCGTTGCATTACGTGGAAGATTTCGCCGCCATATGCCGGAAAGTTGCGCAAATCCTGCCCGCCGGCGGCCGTTTTGTGTTTTCCGTCGAACATCCCGTTTTTACGGCTCAGGGAAAACAGGACTGGTGTTATGACAAAAAGGGAAACAAAAAACACTGGCCGGTCGACAATTATTTTTTTGAGGGAAAAAGGGAGGCCGTTTTCCTCGGAGAAAAAATAACCAAGCACCACAGAACCCTCACCACGTATATCCGCGGTCTGACGTCTGCCGACTTCCGGCTTACGGCACTGGTCGAACCCGAACCGCCCGCCGAGATGCTGCAAAGCATAACGGAAATGCGGGACGAACTGCGGCGGCCGATGATGCTGCTTGTTTCCGCGGCAAAAGAATAAAGTAAAAGCAATCCCCCGTTTTCCGTCCCGCCCGAAAAACGAAAAAACACCGATCCGGCCGGAAAAGCGCGGCAGCCTTTAGCGGTAAGACTGCCGGCGCTTCATGTAGTCGGCCAACGCCTTGTAAGGCGTTCTTTTGGGGGAAATGCAGTCAAACAACGCGTTGGCCAGACTGTAACCGGACATGTTGCGGCTGATTTTTATGTCCAGGGAATCCTTGATTTTCTTTTGCTGCCTTTCCGCTTCTGCCGGAGGAATGTTCAGGTTTCCGATATATCGGGAATATTCCGTCGCATCCGCCCTCTGGCGTTTGGACAACGCCATAATGTTGGCGCTGACCCGGTAGGAAATTTTCGAATAGGCTTCCTCCATTTCACTGTCCCTGATTGAGGCAAGGAACTTGCTCAAATCGGTATTGGGCACGTCGGAAGCGGAATTCGTCAGCTCGTAAAAACGGAGAATTTCCTTAAACCACGGCGTTGTAAACGCGTGCAGCTGATAACCGGCGTCCATGTCTTTCAACACCAGAAAGCCCCGCCGCTCGCCCCACAAAATGGAATTAATCGTTCGCGGCGGAATGCCTATGGCGCCGCCCTTCATCTTCCTTTCCAGATGGTTGTTCAGTTTGTTCAGATATTTGCCGTAGGTTTCATGGGTCACGAAAGGAAATCTGGCGTCCATCATGTCTTCCAGCAAATGTTTGGTATAACGGTCGTTGATCTGCGGCGTTTCCAGGGTGCGGGGCGTCGTATTGTCCATCAGCCGCCGCAAAACTTCAATGTTGGTCGTCTGTTTTCCGTCCGCATCCCTCGTCGGCATCTCATACTTCTCAATGTTAAACAAATCGTCGCCGGAAATTTTGTAATCGGGAAAATTCTTTTCGATGTAATTGATGATCCGCTGCAGTTTCATTCGTCTGTATTCTTCCTGCAATTCGGGATTAAGCCCCTTGGCCGCATCATAATACCAGACCATTCTTTTCAAAAGCTTATGCTGTTCGGGCTGCTGGTTGTGAATATAGGAACGCAACTGGGGAAAAGCGCCGCTGACGGCAATCGCGTCCAGCCGGATCCGTTCAAAGCGGTTTTCGTCGCTTGAAGGAATCTGTTCGGCGATACGGCACAGCCGGGTGATGTTGTAGGGCGTAACCCTGGAGGTTAGGCAGCGAAAGACAAAACCGCTGCTGCCATGGTCGCAGATATCGGTTCCCCAGATGTTGCCGACGGAATTGAGAATTTTGTTTTTCCCGTTTTTAATCACCGGCACCACGTTTTTGATCGCACCCGTCATCAAATCGTCGTCAATGTCGGAAAGCTTTTCGATATACTTGTCAAAATGCAGGGCAAACAGCATGAACTTCGCCGGCGGCAGTTTTCCGACGGCCTGCGACATGACTTCCAGCCGTTTTACTTCGTTAACGTCGTCTTTCAGATTCCGTTTGCCGAAAATCGGCGTTTTTATCTGTCCCAAATTGGCCACCAACACGCCGTAATCGACCGAATAAAACTTGTCGACAATTTCCCTTTTGCTGAATTCGACATGCTCCTCGTGATGCTTGTTGTAAAAAACGGAAACGGTAATGTCGTCCGGACGGGCATAATTCAAAACCTTGGGAAAAGTTTCCGCAATTTTGTCGGCCAGAATCCCTTCCCGGTCAAGCGGCATTTGTTCCCTGACATAATTGTTGAGGACGCGGCACAAAAGATTTTTGTCGTCGTCATTGTCGCCGAGCGCTTCCGCAATGCCGGCGAATTTTTTGCAGACCCGGCCTATCCGGTACAGTTCCAACGGACTTTTGTCCGAGAGCTGATACAGCAGTTCGGCCTGCGGAACTTTAAATTTTTTGCCTATGCGCAAAATTTTGGCAATATTTTCGATTTCATTGAAACTCTGTCGGCGGACGGCCTCGTCCGCAAAGCGCTTTTCCAGCCTTTCGTTGATATCGCCCGTTAAGGCCGGAGAAATAAAACTGTCTTCATTCATGATCAAAAACCGCATTTTTATCAAACAATGGCCCAAATATAACACAAACGCCTCATAAGCGCAAACATTTTTTGTCTAAAAAATTCAATTGAAATTGCGCCGGTAAAGATTACATCTTCTAAAAAACAGGGAGTTGTTCATGCTGCAAAACAAATCTTCGATGAATCTGCTCAACATCGTTGCGCTCGGCATCGGTTCGATCGTCGGCGCAGGTATTTTCGCCCTGCTCGGCCAGGTTATTCTCCTTTCCGGCCACAAGGCGTACTATTCTTTCATCATCGCCGGCGTCACCGCCATGTTTTCGGGCTATTCCTATGCCCGGCTGGCCGGCCGCTATCACACCGCCGGCGGCCTCACCGACTATTTTCACATCGCCTTTCCCGAAAAATGGATTTCCGGCGGCCTGTCGGTCGTCTATATGCTGACCTCGGCAATTTCAATCTCGATGATGGCCAAGGCTTTCGGCATTTATGCCACCGAACTGTTCGACCGTATCCCGCCGACCCCGCTCTGGATCAACTCGTTTGCCGCCCTGCTGATCATATCGCTCGCTTTTTTGAATATGCTGCAGGCTTCCGACGTCGGCCGTTCGGAAACGCTGATCGTCGGCATCAAAATGACGATCCTGCTGATTCTGATCGTCGTCGCCTTCGCCCGCCCGGAAATGAAACTGGCGCCGGTCGACTTCCGCGCCGGGCCGACGGACTTTCTCCGCAGCATCGGCATCACCTTTTTTGCCTATGCCGGCTACGGCGTCATCACCAACGCCACCCCTTACGTCAAAAATCCGCACAAAACGATCGAAAGGGGAATTTTTCTCACCCTCGGCATCATCATCCTGTTCTATCTCGGGCTCACCTACGTGGTCTTGAACTATACGCCTTCCGGCGACCTGCTGCACAATACGGACACCGCGGTAACGGCGGTCGCCGACCGGCTAATCGGCTCCTGGGGCTACGCCTTCATGTTTCTTGCCGCCGTGCTGGCCTTCGTTTCCGGCATTAACGCCACTTTTTTCAGCATCTTCCGCATCTCCCGTTCCCTCGGCGAACAAAAAGTGCTGCCCGCAATTTACGAAAGGAAATTCTGGCGGCAGGGAACCTGGGGCAACTTTACCACCACCGCGCTGATCATCGCCGCCACCGTCGCGTTTGATTTCAGTTCAATCGTCAATCTGTCGAGCGCCGCCTATCTGGTCAGCTACCTCGGCATTTTTGCCGCCGACTGGCGCCTGCGGAAAGAAACGGAATCTTCGCCCGCCGTCATCCTTGTCGGCATGACGCTGATGATCCTCATTCTCGTCGCCTTCATCGTCAGCATTCTGCCTTCCTGAAAGAGGCCCCGCGTCCCGGGGCCCTTGTCATATTTTGTTACGGTTCATCTGCGCGGTGTTGACGATCTTCAGCTTTTCCAGCCGCTGTTTTTTCACATACTTGAGATACCCCTCGTAAGAAAACAGCATCACCGCCGAAACAACCATCGGCAGCAGATAATAGATGATGCGATAGGCAAGCAGCGCGCCGAACAGCATCGCCTGATTATGATCGCCCGGGATGATATACATAAACAGCCCTTCAAAAACACCCAACCCGCCCGGCACCTGGCTGAACACGCCCAGCACCTGGGCAATGATAAACACCCCGATAAAAGTGGCAAAAGAAATGTCGACAAAAGGAATCAGCGAAAAATAGAGCACCAGCGAGGCCATCAAAATGTCCGCTGCGCCGATGAACACCTGCGCCAAAGCCATTCTGAACGGCGGCATTTCAAACACCACGCCTTTGACCATCAGCGGCTTTTTGTAAAACAGGCTGAGGCCGAAATAAACCGCCAGCCCGATCACCGACCCCAGGGTTACGACTTCGGTCGTCAGTTTGGAAACCGAACCGGCGCCGAATGCATGCGACGGGGTAATGACATAACCGACGATAATCAGAAAGAAACAGGCAACCAGATAGGTAAAGCCGGAAAAGGTTACCATCCGCACGATCTCGCCGCCGTGAAAACGCCAGCGGGTATACAGACGGTAACGGATGGTGCCGCCGGAAACGATCGCATGTCCGGCGTTGTTACTGACCGAAAAACCGATAAAGCCGGCAAAAATCCATTTCCACGGCGCCAGCTTGCGCTTGATGTAACGCAATGCCAGATAATCATAGGATGACAGCGCCACATAACCGCCGATCGAGGCCAGACAGGCCATCCACAGATTGTGCGGGGGAATGCCGAGCAGCGCGTCCTTAATGTCCGTCCAGCTGTATTTGGAAAGCTGACGATAAAGCATGTAGGCAGCCAGCACAAAGAAAAACAGTCCCGCCCAGGAAACCATTTTTTTCAAAATTTTTTTGGTTTGTAATGCCATTATTTTTCCTTACGTTTTCTAAATTCCGCGTTCAAAATGCAAACGCCCTTTGCTTATATATAGTAATTATAGTTGTTATTTTCTAAAAATATTATAAATATATCATAAAGTTTTGCAATTTTTTGGCGGAGAAGAAAAAATGAAAGTTTTTGTCACCGGCGGACATGGCGGAATAGGTTCCGCCGTCTGCGAAAAATTCGCCCGGGAAGGATACGAAGTCACCGCTCCCGGCAGCAAAGAACTGGACCTTTCCGATCTTGCCGCGGTAAAAAACTACTTTGCCGCGCGGGACGGCCGTTTCGACGCCGTCGTTCATTGCGCCGGCTACAATCCGCCGCTCTCGGTCGAAGATACCACGATCGAAGAGTTTGACCGCACCCAGAACATCAACCTGACCTCGCTGCTTGAAATCACCCGTGCGGTCGCCCCTTACATGAAAGAACAAAAACGCGGCCGCATCGTCGGCATCGCCTCGCTTTACGCCACCATCTCGCGGGAAAACCGGGTTTCCTACGCCTGTTCCAAACACGGGCTGGTCGGACTGATCAAGACGCTGGCGCTTGAACTCGGACAATTCGGCGTCTTGTGCAACACGGTTTCTCCCGGCTATGTTGACACCGCCATGTTCCGCAGCCGCAACGATGCCGAAAAAAGAGCTTTTCTCGCTTCCAAAGTGCCTCTCAAACGACTGGCCGAACCGGCCGACATCGCCGAAGTGGTTTACTTTTTGTGCAGTGAAAACAACCGTTACCTGAACGGACAGGACATTATCGTCGACGGCGGCTTTATGGCCGGCAGCTTCCAATAGAAAAAATGCCCTTCACTTTCAGCCGAGAAAATCAATCAAACTTCCGGTCAGTACGCCGGCGGAGTATAAAACTGCGGTCAGCAGCAGGTTTTCCTTTAAGCGCGGATTGACCCGGTAAAGAACCAGCAGTCCCACACCGGCACCGACAAGAACACCCGCCATCATTGCGCCGAAACCGATTGCCCCTTCCAGATAAAGCCGGGTAACAATTACCGAGGCCGAACAATTCGGCACCAGCCCGATCAGCCCGGCCGCAGCCGGTCCCGCCAGCGGATGGGAAAGCAAACGGACAAACGGCGCCGCCCCGAGCATCGCCATCGCCAGATTAAACAAAAAGCTGACAACCAAAACAAACAGGGTAATTTTCAGCGAATGCCGGAGCGCTGACCGCCAGATTCCCCCGCCTTCTTCGCATCTGCAGTCATCATTGCGGCAAAGCGTTTCCACGTCAACGTTCCGCGGCCGCAAAAGCGACGAACGGCAGGCGAAAAAATCCAGAGCCAAACCGAAGAAAAGGCCGGCCGCAACCTTGATCAGCAATATCTTTGCAATCAACGGCACCGGTGCGGCACTGGAAATCAAAATCGGCAGCATTTCGTCGGAAGTGGAAAGATAAACCGCAATCAAAGTGCCGGCGGAAATCACCCGCGCGGCATAAAAGTTGGAAGCCGCCGCCGCCAGCCCGCATTGAGGAAATAATCCGCACAACGCGCCGATCAGAGGACCTGCCCGGCCGGAACGGCGGATCAGGTTGACCGTTTTGTCCCCTGCCTTTTCTTCCAGATACTCCAGCGCCAGATAAGTCGCCAGCAGAAAAGGAAACAGTTTTAGCGAGTCGATCAGGGCGTCCGCCGCCGTATGCCAAAAAATTTCCGCCATTATTCCGTCACCGTCTAACAGGTCAGAACGTTGACCGCCAGCCCGGCCAGCGACGTTTCCTTGTAATTGGTGCTTAAGTTCAGGCCGGTTTCATACATGGTTTTGATAATGCTGTCCAGGCTTACCATATGCCGCCCCGTTCCCCGCATGGCCAGCCGCGAAGCATTGATCGCCTTGATCGCCGCCATCGCGTTGCGCTCAATGCAGGGGATCTGCACCAGTCCCCTGACCGGATCGCAGGTCAGTCCGAGGTTGTGTTCCATGGCAATTTCGGCCGCGTTTTCGATTTGGCTCAGACTGCCGCCGAGCACCGCCGTCAATCCCGCCGCCGCCATTGAACAGGCCACCCCGACTTCCCCCTGGCAGCCGACTTCGGCACCGGAAATCGAAGCGTTGGTGCGGTAAAGGCTGCATACGGCGGAAGCCGTCGCCATGAAGATAATGTCCGCCTTTTCCCGTTCATAGGGCGACTTTGACAGGGCAAAACGCTGATAATAGCGCATCACCGCCGGCACGATCCCGGCCGACCCCATCGTCGGCGCGGTCACGATTTTGCCGCCGGCGGCGTTTTCTTCCGACACCGCAAACGCCCACAGGTTGACCCAGTCGACAATCATCAGCGGATCAACGTCGTTTTCAAAAAACTTTTCCTCCAGCCGGCGGTACATTTCCGGCGCCCGCCGGGCCAGCCCCAATCCCCCCGGCAGCACGCCTTTGGCATGAATGCCGCGGGTAACCGCGTCCTGCATGATCCGCACCAGCTCAATAATGCCGGCCTTTACCTCTTTCGCATCGCGCAGGGCTTCTTCGTTTTGCAGCACCAGATCGGCAATCGTCAGATTGTAACGTTTACACAATTCGACCATTTCTCTACAGCTGTCAAACTGAAACGGCACTTTGTACGGCTCGCGTCCGATTCGTCCGGCCATTTCGTCCCGGCGGGCAACGGTGCCGCCGCCGACGGAAAAATAAACCTCTTCCAGCAAAAGCTTTCCCTTGTCGTCAAAGGCGCTGAACTTCATGCCGTTGGAATGTTCGGGCAAAAAGGTCTTTTTGTTGAGAACGATGTCTTTCTCCATGTCGAACGGAATTGTCTTTTCTCCGCCGAGCGCCAGTTCTCCGTCTTCTTTCACCCGGCCGATGTAATCGGTCTCCGGATCCACCTCTTCCGCCTTCAATCCGAGCAGGCCGTAAACCACCGCGTTCAGGGTACCGTGGCCGCGGCCGGTCAGCGCCAGCGAACCGTAAAGTTCGGTTTTAACCGCTGCCGTCTGCGCCAAAAGACCCTGTTCCCGCAGATTTCCGACATAGCGGCAGGCGGCTTTCATCGGCCCCACCGTATGCGAACTGGAAGGCCCTATTCCGACGGCAAAAATTTCAAAAAGACTGTAGTACATAATCCTCTCCGGTTGCTTTGGTCACAAATTCGTATACGCCGGATATTAACGGCTAATTTCGAGAATGCAACGAAGAAAAAAATTTATTTTTTTCCGGTGACAAAATCTTTGCTTTTCTGCCGTTTTTTGTTATAAAAAGACGGTATTGAGGAAAGAACATGCAAAGCAAAGCCAAATCCCCCCGCAACAAGACGCTGAGCCTAAACCCTTCGGAAGCAAAAAAATATCTCGGCCGCTGCCTTTTTGCCGACCGACCGCTGCCGCCGCTGCCGGCCGACCGCACCATTGTCGGCGATTCGTTTGCGGTTATGGAACAACTGCCGAAAAGTTTTATTGATCTGGCGATCGTCGATCCGCCTTACAACCTCACCAAAGACTACCACGGACGCCGTTTTACCGAAATCGGCGACGACGAATATGCCGCCTATACCAAAAGCTGGATCGAAAAGCTGCAACCGCTGCTCAAACCGGACGCTTCCCTTTACGTCTGCTGCGACTGGAAATCAAGTCTTGTTATCGGTCCGGTCCTGAAAAACCATTTCCGCCTGCAAAACCGCATCACCTGGCAGCGGGAAAAGGGGCGCGGCGCTTTGCACAACTGGAAAAACGGCATGGAAGACATCTGGTTTGCCACCTGTTCCGACCATTACACCTTCAATCTTGAAGCCGTCAAAATCCGCAAAAAAGTGTTGGCGCCGTACAAACTCGACGGGCAGCCCAAAGACTGGGAGGCGACCAAGGACGGCAACTTCCGCAACACCTGTCCCTCAAACTTCTGGGACGACGTTTCGATTCCCTACTGGTCCATGCCCGAAAACACCAGTCATCCGACCCAAAAGCCGGAAAAGCTGCTGGCCAAACTGATTCTGGCAAGCTCCAACCCCGGCGACATGGTGTTTGATCCGTTCCTCGGTTCCGGCAGCACTTCCGTCACCGCCAAAAAACTCGGCCGCCGCTATCTCGGCATCGAACAAAACCCGGAATACTGCGCCTGGGCGGAAAAAAGGCTGGAAAGGGCGGAAACTGCCCCTTCGATTCAAGGTTACGCCGACGGCGTTTTCTGGGAAAGAAACGCGCGGATCAAAAAAAGCGGCTAGTTTTCCGCCAGCAGTTCGTCAACAAAAACCGGCAGCGTTTCCCCCGCCCGGCCGACAATATGGCGGTCAAAATCATAATTGTTGACGGTCGTGTGCAAGTTCAGTTCCACCGTATCGGCACCGTGATATTTGGCAATCCGGGCAAAAGTGTTGGCCGGATAAACCGCGCCGGAAGTACCCACCGCTATCAGCAGCCGGCACTTGTCGAGCAAAGCGTCCACTTCGTTCATCCGGAGCAGATTTTCGCCGAAAAAGACGATGTTCGGCTTCATCATCGCCGGCACCCCGCAGCCGGGGCAGACGGTTTCCGTCGTCACTTCGCCCCAGGTTGTAATCACCCGGCCGCAGTTCATGCACACCGCCTGGTCGATCTGTCCGTGAATGTGATAAACGTTGCGGTTGCCGGCCTTTTCGTGCAGCAGGTCCACGTTTTGCGTCACCACGCTGACGGTTCCGTTCTTATATTCGTTTTGCAGACGGGTAATCGCCAGATGAGCCGGGTTCGGCTCCGCCTTTTGCAAATCGGTTTTCAAATTGTTGTAAAAGTCGTGTACAGCTTCCGGATTGCGCCGATAGGCCTCGATCGTCGCCACCTCCTCGATCCGGTGATTGTTCCACAGCCCGTCGCTGTCGCGAAAAGTCGGAATCCCCGATTCGGCCGAAATTCCGGCACCGCTTAAAATGATAATGTCTCCGTACATTTTCCTCTCTCTTTCCGGTATAACCTTCCGCCTGTTCACACAGGCTGCATTCCCCCGTTCCGAACCTCGTCCGCCCCGCTCCGAAGCTTTGCAGGCCTTACGGCCGGGCCGGCATGTCCATATCTGCCTGCGCGGACGTTTGAAGCACAAAAAATCAGTGTCCCTGCTATTGGGACACTGATTTTGCCGCTTGTCAAACGAATTGTCACTTAATCCATTTGCGCGCTTCTTCCAGATCCTCTTCGGTATCGATATCGGCCGGCGCGTTCTTGTCAAGCGTCAGTTCCGAAACCAGTTTGGCGCGGATATACATGCCGTCTTCAAGCGCGCGCAGCTGCTCCAGCCCTTCCCTCGCTTCCAGCACGCCGACCGGCAGGTCGACAAACCTTTTCAGCGATTCCGCCCGGTAAACGTAGATGCCGATATGGTGGTAGAAATCCCGGCTTTTGCAGCTCTCCGGGTTGCGGATAAAGGGAACTTCCGCCCGCGAGAAATACAGGCAGCGGCCTTCGTCCTCGCCTTCGCGCAGACCCATCACGATTTTGACGTTGCTCGGCACCTTGACGTCGCCGGCTTTGTCAAACAGCATGCCGACGGTGGCAATGTCGCAGCCGGTGCGTTCGATCATCGCAATCAACTCGTTGTTGACCGCAGGATTAACATTAACCGCATCACCCTGAAAGTTGACCACGATGTCATACTTTCCTTCGGGATCAATTTCTTTTAACGCCGCGGCAATCCGGTCGGTGCCCGAAGGCAGCGCGGGGTCTGTCAAAACGGCTTTTGCGCCGAATTTTTCGCAGGCTTCGACAATCACCCGGTCGCCGGCAGCGACAAAAACGTCGCCGGGCACCGTCTTTTTAACGTTTTCATACACCCTTTGCAGCAGGCTTTTGCCGTTGATGTCCAAAAGCGGTTTGTTGGGGAGGCGGGTTGACGCCATCCGCACGGGAATCATGGTTACGATGTTGGTCATTTTTCTTTCTCTGTAGCAGTTAAATCTTGAACGAATAATAAACTTTTTCCCCTTCTTGTCAACGCCGGCCGGCAATGTTATCCGTCATTTTTTTCGCTTTTTCGCCGTTAACCACTTGCAAATAAACGCCGCCTGTAATATAACGGGCGCAAAAAGGACAACCAACGATGAAAGTAGACATTTTTGACTTTGAACTTGACCGCAGCCTGATTGCCAAACAGCCGGCCAGCCCGCGCGATACGTCGCGCCTGCTCGATTTGAGCGAGGAAGATAAAATCGCCGACCGCCGCTTTTACGACCTGCCGGACATTCTCCGCAAAGGCGACGTGCTGGTTTTCAACGACACCAAGGTTATTCCCGCCCGCCTTTACGGCGCCCGCGGCGATGCCAGAGTGGAAGTGACGCTCTACCGGCCGGTTGACGGCGTCCGTTGGTGGTCGTTCGTCAAAAACGCCAAACGCCTGCACCCGGGCGACACCGTCTGCTTTTACACCGACGACATTACTCCGGAAGAAAGCGGCTTTACCGCCTCCGTCATTGAGAAAAAGGAAGACGACGGCGTCCTGATCGCCTTTGACTGCCCGCCCGAACAGCTGGCCTCCGATCTGCAAAAATACGGACTGATGCCGCTGCCGCCCTACATCAAACGCGACAAACCGGCACAAGGGGGAATCTGGGACAAATACAACGACAAGGAAAACTACCAGACCATTTATGCCCGTTTTGAAGGCGCCGTTGCCGCGCCTACCGCCGGTCTGCACTTTACCGACCGCGTGTTCCGGGCACTGGAAGAAAAAGGGGTGGAAAAAGTGTTTGTTACCCTCCATGTCGGCGCCGGCACCTTCCTGCCGGTCAAAACCGCCGACACCAAAGACCATAAAATGCACACCGAATACTGCGAAATTTCGCCCGAAGCCTGTGATGCCGTAAACCGGGCCAAGGCCGAAGGGAGAAGAATCATCGCCGTCGGTACCACCTCGCTCCGGCTGCTGGAAACCGCGGCCGACGAACAGGGCGTGCTGCATCCTTTCGCCGGCGACACCGGCATTTTCATCACGCCCGGATACAAGTTCCGCGCAATCGACATGCTCATCACCAACTTCCACCTGCCGAAGTCGACTTTGTTCATGCTGATCTGCGCGGTTGCCGGCACCGAACGGATGAAAGCGGCCTACCGTCACGCGATTGAGCAGCGCTACCGTTTTTATTCTTACGGCGACAGCTCGATTTTAAAATGCGTAAACAAAATTTAAACGCTTGAGTGTTAAAATTTCTCCGCATTGAGGAGAAAGCAAAGTGTGGAAAAAATACGCCGGATATTTGAAACAGATTCTGCCGCTGATGAAAAATTCGCTGCTGCCGGTTCTGCTGCTGGGCACGACGCTCGGAGCCTATTTCATGCTGGCGCCGTTCGGCGAAGAGGCGCAGCGTTTTCTTCACGTCGGCTTTTTCCTGTCCTGCGCGGCTTCGGCGGGCATTCTGATTTATTTCAACCGCAACCGGCCGCTGTTTTTCGTCCTCGTTCTGCTGATTGCCTACTGCCTGATAAACTACCTCAAATTTGCCCACGGCATTATCTATAACCTGACCGCGGACTATTATAACCTCTGTTTTCTCACCGCGGTCTGTTTCCTGTTTTTCTATTTTCTGCCCAACCGGCCGCTGTTTTCCTTTGATACCGTCAATTTCCTCATCGTCGTCTTTGCCGCGCTTGCCCTCGGCGAGCAGCTCGGCCGTTACCGCGTCGGCATCGACTTCAGCGCCTTTTTCTGCAACGGCTGCGGCTTGCAAACTTTCGGCCTCGCATTGTTTCTGTCGGTTCTTATCATTATGCTGGTTCACTCTTCAATCCGCGACGAAATACTTACCACTTCGCTTTTTTTCGCCACTGTCAGCGTCATGCTCGGTTTTTACCTTTCCGACCGCCCTTCGCCGCTTGCCCTCTTCTTTTTCACCGCCGCGCTGACGGTTCTCTGCGGCATCATCCATTCGCTTCTCTATGCCGCGCGCAAAGACGTCGTCACCGGGCTTGACAACGGCAACTCCTTCATCCGCGCACAGGCTTCGCTGCCCTTAAAATACGGCCTGGGCATCATCTGTATCGACGACTACAAGCACCTGGCTCAGATTTTCAAAAAGTCCGGGATCGACGAAATCGTCGTCATGATCGCAAAAAAGATCTGCGAGCTGGAACCCGACGCCCACGTTTACCGCTGCGGCGCCGACGAATTCATCGTCATCTTCCCGGCGGCGGAAAAAGGCGCATCGTTTGCCCGCGTCGACAACATCCGCCGCACCGTCGCCGCTTCCGAATTTCTTTTAAGCGGCCGCAAAAAGGCGCTGAAACTGACCGTTTCCTGCAGCGTGGCCGACAAGAAACGCAGCGACGCCGACGTTTTCGAGGTCTTCATGCGCGCCCGCAAAATTTTGCAGAAAACCTACAAATTTACCCAGAACATCACTTCTCAGGCTTAACGAAACGGCGCCAAAACAACCAGCCGCCAAAGACAAGAAGCGGCAACGAGAGCATTTGCCCCATAGTGATAAAACCGAAATAAAACCCGAGCTGCGCATCCGGCTGACGGAAATTTTCAAGAACAATGCGGAAAACCGCATACAAAACCACAAACAGGGCGGAAACCGTTCCTTTGCGTTTGCGCACGACAGGGCAGAAACGCCACAGACAATTAAGGATCAAAAGCATCAGCAGCCCTTCGCAAAAAGCTTCGTAGAGCTGTGAGGGATGACGCGGCAGATACCCTCCGGAAGGGAAACGCACCGCCCACGGCACCTCGCTCACCCGTCCCCACAGCTCGTCATTGACGAAATTGGCCAGCCGGCCGAGAAACAATCCGATCGGCGCATAAAGCGCGGCCATGTCGGTCAGCTGCCAAAAATCGAGTTTATGCTTATACGCCGCATACCAGAGGCCGCAAACCGCCCCCGCCGCGCCGCCGTGAAAAGACATGCCGCCGTGCCAGATGGCCAAAATCTGCCAGGGCTCCCGCCAAAAGGCCGAACCGCCGTAAAACAGGGCATAGCCGAGACGGCCGCCGGCAATGATCCCGATCGTCACGTAAAAAACCACGTCTTCGATCACCGGCTTGTCAAAGTCCAGCCGATATTTTTTCACATCTCTCAGCAGCCATGCCCAGGCCAGAACGATCCCGGCCAGATAGGCCATCGAATACCAGCGCACGGCAAAACCGCCGATTGAAAACATAACCGGGGAAACATCGGGAAAAGCTAATCCTGTCATCTTAACTCCTAAAAAAACAACGGCGGCGGCGCCGTTTTCCTTTTCAACCGGTAAAGAGTATATTAATTTTCTTCAATATATCCACACCTAAAAAAACATTTTTCGCCTCCGCAAAATCAACATATTGTTTTTAATAAACATTTTCATCGTTTTAAAATAAAGAAAATAAATCAGGTGGAAAACTTTTTGACACCGATTGTCATTTACGACTCGATAATGCTAATTATTAAAGAGCAAACAAAACCCGGGTGTTTTGTATTTTTTAATGGAGAAATCTGTAATGAATCCGGCCGAATCCCAAGAGACTGCCAGCAACCCGATCGACGTGGTCGAGCACATCCTCAACCGCCAGGCTTACGAGCTGGAAAGACGCAGCCGAAACGAAGTGGTCGTCGAGATAAAAGGCCGCTGGAACGAGATGCTGCTGTTTTTCTCATGGGAAGAATCAATGCACTGTCTGCATGTTTCCTGCCTGATCAATATCGAGGACCAGCAAAAGGACCACAACAAGATTTTTGAACTGCTGGCATTGATCAACGACGACCTCTGGGTCGGTCACTTTTCCTATTGGACCGAACAGAAAATGCCGGTTTTCCGCTATTCTCTGTTCTACAACCCGGACAACAAAGATTTCTCAATCCAGCTGACTCACGTGATGGACATTGCGGTAAAAGAATGCGAGCGCATGTATCCGGTTTTCAACGTTGTCCTGACCAAGGGCATGGAACCCCGGCAGGCGCTTTATCCGATGCTGCTGGAAACACTCGGCCAGGCCTGAACGGCCGAACCCGGAATATTATAAAAAATAAAAACTTATGCGATCCTTTTTTGCGCGGCAAAAAAAGGATCGTTTTTTTGTTACGGGAAAATGGTATAGCTTTTTTTGCCCGAAAGCAAGAAAATTTATTTAGTATCAAACCGTGTGAAACAGCGCCGGTATAAAAAAAAGAGGTAAAAAAACGATCGTTAAAATTATTCAAGGACTAAAAAACAATGACTGCAAAAACAAACATGCTTGTAACGTTGTCGGCCGGCGTTTTTCTGGCAGGCAGCGCCTGTGCGGAACTGACATATACGGAAACCGCGGAACCGACCGGCGGCTGGGTAATCAGCATCAACGGCAAAAACTATGCCGTCGGCTTGAACGGTAAAGTCAAAATAAACGGTGACGCCATCGTTACGGCCGACGGATACAATATCGACAAAGATTACCGGGTCACATACGACGGCCGTGAAATAACCGCGACGGACAATGCCATTATATTCAACGACACCCCCGAAGAGATACGGGACATAAACGACACCTTTGTCAATCTGCAAAGCTACGCCGTTTATAATTACTCAAACAACGACATGAGAGTCGGCAGCGTCAGCGGAAACTTTATCGGCAACCGTTACACCAGCAGCAACTCTTCTTATGATAATGCATTTGGCGGAGCACTCAGAAACCATGCCAATGCCGGCATTGCAATAATCGAAAACGTAAACGGCGTTTTCGTCAACAATTCAGTCTATTCCCAAACTAACACTAATGTCGGCGGCGCCATCTCAAACGGCTTTCACGGAGCAGCCACTTTTTATAACGCAGCCAGCCGCATCGGCAGTATCGACGGCATCTTTGTCGGCAATTACGTTTTGTCGGAAAGCGGCGGGGCCCTCGGCGGAGCCATAATCAATGCCTCTGCCCGTAAAAAAAAGGCCTACATTGATACGATAAAAGGCTGCTTCATCGGCAATTATACCCGTTCAAACGGCAGAACCGCCGGCGGCGCAATCGCCAACTACGGCGGCTGGGCAACGGAACAGGCAGATTCTCTGCTGCCCCCTCCCCTTGAATCGTCCGAACCGGTACAGATCGGCAGCATCAACGGCGAATTTGCAGGAAACTACAGCCTGTCGACATCAGCCGAAGCCATGGGCGGTGCTATTTATAACGCCATCGGCATCATTGGTGATTTGAGCGGCCGCTTTATCGGCAACTATGCCAAAACAGAATCCGCTTCACATCCGGCGTTGGGCGGTGCCGTCTATTCCGCCAACGATCTCACAATCTCCGCCGACGGAACGGAAACCCTGTTCCGCGGAAACTATACCGAAGACAGCCGCGGCAAGATAAACAACGCCGTCTGGATGCAGGGGACGGACGAAGCCCGCCTGAACCTCAACCTGGATGTGCGCAACGGAGGAAAAATCGTTTTCGACGATGAAATCGACGGCGGCAAAGCCGTTTCAAACCAAATCGAATATGATGGTTATGCCTACGACATAAACATCACCGGCGACGTTTGTCCGCAATGCACGACGAACAGCGTCATTTTCAACAGCCGGGTCAACAACGTTTACGATTTTAAGGTTGACACCACTCAGGTGGTACTCGGGAAAAACGCTTCCGTAAACATCACGCACGATTATATTGCCGTTAACAATCCTTATCTGCGGCTGGACGTTGACGCAGCCAACGGACAAAGCGGAAGGCTCAATATCGGCGGCGACGTTATCGGCACGACAAAAGTAATCGTCAATACGCTCAATTACAAAGATATCCGCGGCGAGGAAAGTATTGTTTTCGCCTCTGCGCCAAACGACGGCCAGGGAAACGAAAACTCTTTCTCCGTTTTTCGCGTTGTCGGCAGCCCTTATATGTGGGAAGTCGAATATAATGAAACCGACAAAACCTGGGGACTGGCCATGAACAGCCAAAACAACGATTATACAGAGGATTGCGCGGAACAGTCTCCCGATGTCAAACCGACTCCGCACCCGATGCCCGCTCCCGGCGGCAAGGCAGAGGTTGCGCCGGAAGTGATCGGCTATCAGTCGGTTACCGCTGCCGCCGTAGCTCAGAACGCCAACCTGATCTATAACGTCATGAACAAGGTAACCGACAATCGTCTGTATTGTCCGGGCTGCGGCTTCTATGATTATTACTGGAACGGCGAAGCTTTCCATAACCTCTGGGTTAATCCGGTTTACACTTCGCTCTCCATCAAATCCCCGACCGAGATTGATGCCGACGTCTGGGGTATTGAGGCCGGCGGCGATTTGCAGCATGACCTTAACAACAAGCTCGGTCTGTTTGTGTCCTACCGCAAGGGCAGCTACGACATGAACGGCCGCGGCGAGCGTTATTACTCGACCGTCGGTTCGGAAATCGACATCGATTCCTATCTGGCCGGTC
>OGHC01000123.1_pt1 | contig 73625 bp, 64 predicted proteins | sample 1571381 | NCBI WGS metagenome assembly OGHC01 (sample SAMEA2581945, study PRJEB24529) | metagenome | biome: Human gut stool | place: China | collected 2011 | reverse complement strand
AGGAAGAAGACATCGAGGAAAATAAGAAAGCCGAGGAGCCAAAGAAAAAAGTCTATGCATCCGTATTTATGGGATGGTCCTTAGAAGATGGCAAAGACACCTTTATTCCGCAGTGGAAAGCCGGAGATATCGTTCAAAACCTTGTAGCAGAAGATGGTGGAGAGATCACACTTTATGCTGTCTGGGACGACTGCCCGTGGATCCAGGCACAGGATCTTTATTACACCTTAGAGCAGGCACAGAGCGGTTTTATCACGGAAGAAGAAATCTTAAGCCATGCAACGGCAACCGACCGGGAAGATGGAAGTCCGATTTTACCGGGAGCAAACCCGGCTCCAAGTGATCCGGAGGTTTTCACATCCTTTACGATCCCGGACTATCAGGAAAGTGAGTTTACAAACCTGCAGCATGATTTTGCAACATCCGAGAATCTGACTGTAGTTGACCATACAGGAAATACTTATGTGAAACAGATCATGGTGTATGTAGTTGACACAACGCCTGTTGTAAAAAAGCCAGAAGGAAAGACCAGATTTATCAGTGAAAAATATTTTAAATTAGATCATGAACATGGTGGATTAGAAGAAAATTCTATCTGGATGACAGATCCGGATTATCACTCTGCACTGCAGAAGGCGTTTGATAATTTGAAAAACGACACGCCGGAAGATGAGTTTTTAATCCCGCATGAAACGATTCTTGAAATGAAACAATATGTCCAAGATCACGGGATCGGAAACAGTAAGGAGCCTGGAGCATTGACAGAATTTTATAACCGTTTTATGGCACCGAATAAAGTAGAATAATTGCGACGTCGCAACAAGGGAAGATGGAGAGATAAAACATCTTCCCTGTTAATTGGTATGGCAGAGAAAAAGTATATTCTTCCGCAGATAAAATATTTTGACAGATTTAAAATACACAAAGATGTGCAAAACGATAAAGATTGACAATGAATACACAATGATGTATTATTTATAATATAAAAGAAAGGAGTGCACCAGATGACGGAGACGGTAGAAAAAAGAAAGAATGTTTATAGCGGTTCTATTTCATATAGAAGATTATGGGAGACGTTGGAAAGAAGAGGAATTAAAAAAACAGACTTGAAAGACAAAGAAAAGTTTAATTTATCCCCTACACTGGTTAATCGTCTTGTAAAAAATCAAAATGTCAGTGTTGATACGATCATGTATCTATGCGATCGGCTGAATTGTCAGCCGTGTGATATTTTGGAGTATATAAAATAAATACACAAAAATGTATTTTTATATTGACAAACAATACACAAAGGTGTATTATAATATTGTCGAAAGGCAATAGGCGAAAGCCGGAAAGGAGAAAAATGAGTGAAGATATGAGTGTATTTAAAAGTTACTTGCGCAGGCTTTTACAGGATCTGAAAGATTTAAAGGAAGTTTTAAAATCTAAGGATTATGAAAAAGCGGAAAAGATGGTCGATCAGCTGATCGATGATACTCAAAAAGGAATTGAGGACAATTAAAAAGAAAGAGCTGGAGAAAATCCAGCCCGACACACAAAAACATACCAAGTGATGTGTGCTATTTGAATATAGCACATCTATAGAAGAAAGAATGAATAAAATAAGCAATGAATGTGAAAAGGAAGATGACAAAAGAGCATCTTCCTTTTTTGTTGTTGAAAATGTAAGAGTATATAACTATGTCTTATCAGTATTGTAACGTTGAATTTTTTCATTGATTGCAGTAACAATAAATTCATTTCGACTTGAATAGCCTTGTTCTTTTGCAGCGGCACTTATAAGGTCTTTATGACCAGTAGGAACGGTAATTAGAAATTGATCATATGCTTTAGCGTTGTATTTGTTTTTGGCACGCGTGCTTGCTTTGCCGGGTGTTTTTTCTTCTGCCATGTTTGCCTCCTTAAAATTTATATAAATATATTATAATGTTAAAAATATACTTATACAAGTATAAAATATGCACAAAAAAGAAATACTTATATAAGTATATTTTGTTAGTAATGTACATTGAAATTATACTTATATAAGTATATAATATAATCATAAAGAACAGGAAAGCAAATTACAGGAGGATGAAAACATGATCTATAGAATCAAGATTGAAGGAAAGGGATGCAACGAAAATTACACATTCGAGACACCAAAGGAAGGGGATATTCTGGATGAGTTGAAAGCCATCCTGGAAGAAGTAAAAGCCGGAAACGTTGACAAAGTAGAAATTGCAAGGGAGGCAGGAAGATGTTAAAAGGATTAACACTTGCAGAATTTAAAGAGAAATTTCCACAGGTCAGTACATACGGATTGGAAGATCCGTTAAATGTATTTTTGGAAAATGGAGAGATCCTGATCGAAAGAGAATGGAACGGAGAAAAGTATATCTTGGAAAATGGGCGGAGTTACCGACCGGTATATAGGCAGCTGGATGAAGATGATTATGAAATCATCGGTTATATAGAAGATTAGTGCAGGAGGGGATAAGATGGCGAAAGTATACCGTGTGCAGTTTGAAATATTATTGACTGCTGATGAAAAAGCATTGCTTGAACATTATGTGAAGGAAAATAACCGGAGATATAAAAAACGCGGAGCAACTCGAAACTGGTGGACACTGGAGAAACTGTTACAGTGTTTATTAAGCGATATAACTTACCAGGCGGTAAAGTATCGCAGCGTTAGGGCTGTTTGGCAGAAACTGTCGTGATTTGTCCCTGCCTTGTTTACAAATTCACACAGCGGAGGCGCTTGGATGTCTGGCGTCTTCGCCACAAAGAAAAGATCCTTTTTGTTTGTTGATCAAAAAAACAAAATAAGAGGATACCAGCAGACCTTAACCGCAGGGTGGAGTTTGTGGGTAAGCTGCTGTTTATGGAATCGTTGATAACTGGGTGGGGAATGTGTGGGAAAATGGTGGGAAAGACGTTTTTCCTTTTCCATGATTTTTCCATGCATTATCCACGCGGTTATCAATGATGGAATAGCTGTTTATCCATAAAATCCACGCTGTTCCTACGGTGTTGCAAGACGGGGAGAGCGGCCGCTGTCCTGAAGGGTTTAGCACTGTGCCGGAGGGGTGTCCCGCGGCGCGCGGACGGAGTGTAAGCAGCGAAGCGGGCGCGTAAGCGCCCGGCTTAACCCCCGGATTGTAACACGGGGGTACAAATGCGATAGGCGACTCTTAATTACGGGGGCATAAATGCCGGAAATACGGCAAAAACTCCGGTAAAAACCTTAGTTTACATTATGACAACTAAGACACCAAAAGTTGGCATGATGTAAACTATCTGCAAAAACACAAAAAATAACCTGCCTGCATACGGTATTGCGGGGAGTTGCAGGTATTTTGAATTTTGAAAAAACGAAACGAAAAAGGAATCTTTTAAGGAGGTGGAGAAGATGGTGCAGACAGAAAACAGTGTTACCGCTTATGATGTAGAAGACTGGAAGAACAAAGGCAGAATACAGATGTCACCGGCAGAGCGTGAAAGCTGGTTAAATGAAGGACAGCTTCTTTTAACTGATTACGCAGAAGGGATCGAACGGGAATGGGAATTGATCAAATTTTATGGTCAGCTCCTTGCGGCGGTGGCGGACTGGTGCATCGTCTTTTTAAAAGGCGCACATGGTCCGAAGTGGACGGACGGGCAGGAACTTAATTATAAGCGCAGACGGATCGAATACCAGCAGGAAGAAATGATTACACACGGCTTTTTCATTCCGCCGGAGTTTGCTGATCTGCCGCCGGAAATGGACGTAAATTATATGCGTGGCAGGGAAAATATAAAGAAAAATGCGAAAGCAGCATTAGAACAGATTTTAGAAAATCCGGATTATCAGTTTGTAGCAGATCATGAGAGTTTTCTCGGGCGGATCCAGACGGCGTGCATGCGTGTGCGGCCGGATGAAGTGATTGGAAGAGTAAGAAAGCTGCAGGAAGCGATTGAAAATAATGATTTCCCTGGAATGCGGCGATATGCAGATTCCGATCCGGTCATTGCAGCGGCAGCCGTCTGCAGGGCAGAAATGGAACCAGCGTTAGATGATTTGAACCCGTTTTAACTGTGATAATGTCAGAAAAGGAACATAAAGAAACAGAAAGAAGAAAAGGAAAAACAGGTTATGTGGTGGGAACCTTGTCTTAAGATAAGGTAGCAACCAAAAACAGCTTAATCATACCGGCTGTTTTGGTGGGTGGAAGAAAAATATACAGAAGGGAGGAATGTACATATGGGTGTAAGAGTTGTGATCCCGAACATGTCAAAAACCTTTGGGGCATTGCACTATGCCGGTGAAGGGGAAGCAGTTACCTGGAACATCTGTGGGGAAGACGTAAAAGGAAATTTCTACACGTTCTTTGCCGACGCGCTCCGCGGGGAAGTCGTAGAAGCTTTAGTGATCGGCGCGAACGGATCCCAGCCGTTTGAGTTTGGCGAAGCGGTCGTTTTGGAAAATCCGAGCATTATTGCAAGAAACCATGAGACCCGGAGTGACGGAATGAACAGCCTGCTTTTAATGGCAGATGGCATTTACCGTGAAGCGGATGTCTGCTTAGAAGATGAACCGGATGATGGCAGCTTAGATGAACTGGTAGAAGAATACCTGATGAAACATGGGTATGGCATTGTAAACCGGGATGAATAAGAAAAGACAGATCAGAAAGACAAGTAAAAACACGTAAACAGTAGGAGGAAAATATCATGGAATTAAAAAATGTATTTATTGATGCAGAAAAATCATTAGGAAACATCACTTTTGCTGGAGCTGGCAGGGAAAATCAGCAGCGTACAAATGGCAGACGTGCAGTTACGTCAAGAACTTACAACCTGTTTTCGGATATCCAGCGCGCAGATAACGTGGAAGTCGTTATTCCTGGAAAAGCAGGGGTGAAACACTTTGAGTATGAGGAGCCGGTGGCGCTTATCAATCCGCATGTGGAACTTGGCGGATATGCGATCAATGACAGGGGCTATGTAAATTATACTCTTTATGCGGATGATATTGTTTCTGTGAGTGATTTGGCAGATATGACAGCAAAACAGCAGGATAGCAAGTAAAATATAAAAGCTGCATGGAAAAAAATATAAGAAAGACAAAATAAAAGATAAGAAAGATGGAGGAATAAAATATGAGATTTCCAGAAGGATTATTTATTGATGTAGAGAGAACATTGGGAGAATTAAAATTTGCTGCACTCCGCAGGGAAAGCTTTGCACAGGATGAGGAAGGCAATGTGACAGATGAAGTAATAAAACGTACCTATGACCTGAAATGCCAGCGCCAGGGACGTACGATCACAGTCAGCATCCCGCCGGAAGCCGGAGAAAAAGATTTTCAGTACAATGCGGTTGTAATGCTTGTAAATCCGGAAGTACGTGCAATGGCGTCGCCAACGTTTGGAGGACGTGCAGAAGCAGACTGGTACATCAATGCGGAGGATATTGTATTGGCAGATGCTGCAGGAAAGCCTGCTGATCAGACAAAAGCTGCTGGAGCGGACACGTCGAAAACAGCAGATCAAAACAAAACATCTGATAAGACAGCAGATAAGACCGGAACAGATGCGAAAGATGGAGGAAATAAAAAATAAATAACCGGATGGGAGAGTGGAATAGATGAACAGATTTCCAATCTGGAAAGGAAACCGCATCGGGCGTTATGATGACAGGCTGATTTTAAGGTCTGTCATTTTTTTTGCCCTGACTGTTGCAGCATTATCCGCTTTTGTGATCCGGCTGACAGAAGGAAATATCCTGCTTAGGGTATTCCTTCTCTTCCTGATCGTGGTTTTATACCTGCTGGATATGCTTTATAAATGGAAAAGCGGCAACATGACAGATATCCGGAACCGTCAGGCAATGTCGCGGATGCTGCTGGAAAACCGATGGTTTGAGACAGAGCCGCTGCAGCGTTATAGATCAGGCGGCAGAATGGAACGGATCACGTATTTCCCGGCGCTTTATTACAGAAGGAAAAACAGATATATTTATGTGACAGTCAAGATCACTATGGGAAAATACCAGGATAAATTACTTCATCTGGAAGAGAAGTTAGAAACCGGATTAAATTGTGAACTGGTAAAAAAAGATACAAAGGATATCTGGGTCAGATATGAATTTTTAACAGGTGTAGAAAAGAGCCGGATCGATATTCAGGATGTAAAAGCAGAAAATGGAGAACTGAATCTGATGCAGCATATCTCATGGAAATATGATAAATTGCCGCATATGTTGATTTCAGGTGATACAGGAAGTGGAAAAACGATCTTTCTTCTGATCGTGATAAAAGCATTGTTAGAATCAGGTGCGGTGCTGCATATCTGTGATCCGAAGAAAGCAGATTTATCTTTCTTATCAAGGATCATGCCGGATGTGCATTACGATACAGAAAGCATAATGGAGTGTGTGGAGGCTTTCTATGAGGGAATGGAAACCCGTTATGATGAAATGCAGGAGCATCCGGATTTTAGGATGGGTGCAAATTATGCAAAAGTTGGACTGACACCGCATTTTTTAATTTTTGATGAATATGTGGCTTTTATGGATACTCTTGCCAAAAAAGAGTGGGAAGAGGTCATGAAGCTGATCCGGATTATTATCATGAAAGGCAGACAGGCAGGATATTTTATTATTCTTGCGTGTCAGCGACCAGATGCAAAATACCTCGGAGATGGTGTCCGCGATCAGTTCGGTTTCCGTGTTGCGCTGGGTAGTATGTCTGCAAGCGGGTACACCATGATGTTTGGCAGTATTGATAAACAATTTAAAGAAAAAGATATTGCGGGGCGCGGCTATGTAAACACCGGAAACGGTGTTGTAACAGAGTTTTACGCTCCATATGTAGATCCGCGATATGATTTTTTTGCAGAGCTGTCGCGAATCTGTGAGAAAAGACAGCAGGAAGGAGAAGCGTGTGATCGAATGTATGAAAACGGCAGCGAAACTGCCGGAGAGGAATGAAGAAAAGGTAATTGAAGAAAAAGCAAACAAAAAACAGACGGAACATATTTATATCAGCGGACCGATTACCGGAACATCGGATTATATGGAACGTTTTGGGAAAGCAGAGAAGGAATTAACCGAAAATGGATATTCTGTAATCAATCCGGCGAAAGTCAATGCAATGCTGCCGGAAGATGCGACGTGGGAGGAATATATAAAAGTATCATTGACGCTGCTGTCGATCTGTACCGGGGTGTACATGATGCCGGGCTGGAGGGAGAGCCGTGGTGCAGTGCTTGAGTTTATGCAGGCAAGACGTAATGAAATGCAGATCTATGAGGATATCCCTGGGAGACTGCAGAACTGAATTATAAAATGGGATGGTGGCAGATGTGGAAAAGAACCAGGAGACGTTAAAAGAGATTGAGAAAAAACGCAAAGAACTGGGATTATCCCAGGTAGAACTTGCAAAACGCATTGGTTTTTCAAGAGGCTATTATAACATGCTGATACACGGGAAAAAGCCGGCCAGTGATAAGCTGATCGATCAGTTGCAAAATGTGCTGCAGGAATACCGGAAGGAAAAAGAAAGTGGTTATGTAGTACAAAAAGAGACAATTCTGGCAGATAATTTCAGGACGGCAGATGATGTATTCAGTGCCGGAGAAGTAGTGCAAAAGGCGACAGAAGAGATAATAGAAGGATGCATAGAAGAAAACGAAGATTCCATTGCGTTTGACCCGGTGGAATGGATCACGAACCTGGAAGCCAGACGGAAAAGATACGGCGTATCGCAAAGCGAATATACAGAAACGGCAGGGATCAGCAGAAGTTATTACGGTATGCTGCTGATTGGAAAAAAACGGGCAACAAAAAAGCTGCTGGAACATCTGGAAATGGTTCTGGAAATTTTTAATCCGGACAAAGAAATGGAAATTTTATTTGACTATGTAAGGATCCGTTTCGCAACCACAGACGAAAGACGTGTGATCGAGGATGTCATGAACATCCGGATGCAGTACATGATTGAGGAAGCGCACAGTTTTTATGGATACGGGCGTCAGTATATTTACGGAGATATCACAGTCATGGTATCGCCGGAACATGAAAAAGGCATCCTGCTTGAATTAAAAGGTAAAGGGTGCAGGCAGTTCGAAGCGTTTTTAAAGGTGCAGAAACGTACCTGGTACGATTTCTTCCGGACTGCAAGGGAGATGGGGGCAGTATTTAAGCGGATCGACATTGCGATCAATGACCGTGCCGGAATTTTAAATATCCCGGAACTTGCAGAAAAATGCCGCCGGGATGAATGTATCACGATTTTCCATAGTTTTAAGGATTACCAGTCCGGGGAGCTGATAAGGAACCGGGAAGAAGATGCGGCAAGCATGGGAAATACATTGTACCTGGGATCATTAAAAAGTGAAATTTACTTCTGTATTTATGAAAAGGACTATGAACAGTATATAAAAAATGGAACTCCGTTAGATGAAGCGGAGACAAAGAACCGTTTTGAAATCCGGTTAAAAGATGAGCGTGCAGAACGCGCCATGGATGATCTTTTGGAAATGGAAGACGTTGCCTGTACTGCCTATTCTATCATCAATCATTATGTAAGGTTTGTAGATGCAGATCCAGAGCAGGAGCGTAGAAACTGGCCGTTAAATGAACGCTGGGTATGGTTTCTAAGCGGACAGTACCGGAGTATTAAGTTGACGACCAAACCGGAGGAATACACTCTTGACCGGACACTTCTCTGGCTTACAAGACAGGTTGCGCCGTCTCTTAAGATGGTACAGAAGCTGGATGACCTCCGCGGAACACGTCTTGCAAAAGACATGATAGAAGAAGCGAATTTATCCCAACATCACAAAAAGATATTAAAACAACAGCAGGCGGTATTAGAGGATGTTATCACAGTGAAACAGAAAGGAAGACACTGGATCGATGATCTTAGACAGGAATATATGGAATCCTGAAATTGCGACGTCGCAATTTTTAAAGCACAAAGATGGATGCGTTATGGAACATGCACCATAAAGAAAAGAAGAAGTAAAAATGTAACAGTAAACAGATGGCGAAAAGCTGTCTTTTTTTTATGCACAAAAATGCGCGGAAAGGAAAGAGATATGAACTTTGGACAGGGAATTTATACGTGGCTCATGACGAATATACAGCCTCTGGTTTTAGGAGGGATTATTATCGTTGGTCTTGTGCTTTTATTTAAACACAAGATTGCGGAGCTGATTGTTTTTGCAATTATCGCGGTCATAGCGGTTGGTTTTGTCTTTAATCCCTCTGGGACAAAAGACACGATGTTAAAGATCTATAATGGCACGATCATCGAGGGCGGTGCTGCAGATGATGTAGAAGATGGAGGAAAATAATCTCTGATAAAAATAAGGTGCGGGGCGGGCTGCCCTGTGCCTTAGCTAAATGAAAAAGGATGAAGAAAACCGCCGGACAGGCAGAAAGGAAAGAAAGGGAAGAAATGAAACAGGTAAAGTCGTATACAAGTATCTGGAATGTGGAAAAAGTGATCCATGCGATCGGGGATATTAATTTATTATTTCCGGTCACGATAACGCAGATCGGTTATTTTGCCGGGGCTGCGGTTGTGTGTTTTATGGTACGCAGTCTGCCGCCTTTTGTGTATATAAAAAGCACAGTCATATGGATTGCGATATGTATAGGGATTGCATATCTGATGTCAAAAAAGAGCTTTGACGGGAAAAATCCATATCGTTTTTTATGCTCCGCATTTAATTATCTGATACGTCCGAAGGAAACTTATGCAGGAAAACGTGTGATATACCGTAAAAAGACGGTAAATGAATATATTACCGCAGTGAGGAGGGATATATATGTTCCCGATTAAGTACATCGAAAACAACATGATTTTAAACCAGCAGGGCGAATGGTGGGCATATTATGAACTGATCCCGTACAACTATGCTTTTTTATCTCCGGATGAAAAGATGGCAGTACATGAACGGTTCCGTCAGATCATGACGGTAAACAGGGAAGGCAAGATGCATGCGCTCTGCATTGCATCTGAAACATCCGTAAGGGACAGGCAGGAACGCTGCAAGAGACACTTAAAGGGGGATCTTAAAGAAACAGCAGAAAAAGTGATCGACATCCAGACAGAAGGACTGATCACTTCCATGGGTGGAATGGAAAATGAAGTTACTTACCGTTTCTTTTTAGGATTCAAGCTTATCAAAGGGGAGGAAGAGGTCAGTGTAAAGAAGATAAAAGAAGACGCTTTAGCTGTATTTACAGAGTTCATAAACAGTGTCAATCATAACCTGATGGGGGATTTTGTCAGTGTAAACAGTGCGGAGATAGAGCGGTATGTGAAACTGGAAGACTTTTTAAGGCAGCGCGTAAAAGGAAAATTTTCCTTAAGACGCTTAGAAAAGAAAGACATTGGTTACATCGTGGAGCATATCTATGGACAACAGAAAACGCCGTATTATAAATATGAGTATTCATTTCCAAAAGAAAAGCTGGAGAAAAAAACGTTAGTCCGCAAGTACGACATTCTCCGCCTGACGCGCTGTGTGCTGCAGGAGCATCAGAAACATATCCGGATGATAAGGGAAGAGGGGGAAAGCTATGCTGCATACCTGACGATCAATGCTTTAATCGGGGAACTGGAGTTTCCATCGTCGGAGATCTTTTATTATGAGCAGGAGCGTTTCCGTTTTCCGGTAGACGTCAGTATGAACGTTGAGATCATGCCGAACAGAAGTGCATTGACAACGGTCAGAAATAAGAAAAAGGAATTAAATGACTTAGATGAGCATGCGTATGAGGCTGGTGCCGATACGGATAATTCCGTGGTAGAGGCACTGGTGGATGTGGACGAGCTGGAAAAGGACTTAGGCAGAACAAAAGAATCCATGTACAAATTAAGCTACGTTGTCCGGATTGCTGCAGAAAGCGAAGAGGAGCTGGAACGTCGTATCGCAGAGGTCAGGGATTATTACGAGAATGATTTTAACATTAAACTGGTACGCCCGTTTGGTGATATGATCGGATTCCATGAAGAATTTATTCCTTCTGGATCAAGATATGAAAATGATTATATCCAGTATGTAAAAGCAGATTTTCTGGCAGGACTTGGATTTGGTGCGGCACGTATCTTAGGCGATCCGGATGGAAGTTATATCGGGTATGACACAGAAACCGGAAACAATATTTATATAGATCCGTCTCTTGCATGTCAGAACGTAGCCGGCAGTGTTACAAATGCCCTTGCTGTGGCATTTACCGGAACGCTTGGCGGTGGTAAATCAATGTTTGCAAATAACATCATTTACCAGGAAGTTTTACATGGCGCAAGGGCGCTGATCCTTGATCCGAAGTCAGAGCGCGGGGAATGGAAAGAAAAGCTGTGGGAGCTTTCAGATCAGATCAATATTATCAACCTGACCAGTGATGAGAATAACAAAGGCATGCTGGATCCGTATGTGATCATGCAGAATAAAAAAGATGCAGACAGCCTTGCAATGGATATTTTAACATTTTTAACAGGCGTCAATATCAAGGATGGAAAACGTTTCCCTCTCCTGCGTGATGCGGTAAAAGCAGTCACAAAAAGGGAAAATAGCGGACTTTTATATGTGATCTATGAATTAAATGCAATGGAGGATGAAGAAGCGCATCTGCTCGCAAGCCACATAGCCGCATTTACGGATTATGATTTTGCAGGGCTTTTGTTTTCAGATGGAAAAGCAACGCATAAGATCAGTGCAGACAAAGCTTTGAATATTTTACAGGTACAGGATCTGATGCTGCCGGATTCCGAAAAGAACGTGGAAGAGTATACCAGTATCGAATACTTAAGCATTGCGGTCATGATCGCGATCGGAACCTTTGCCCTGAATTTCATTTATTCGGACAGGGAAATATATAAAATCGTTGCTTTAGATGAAGCGTGGAGCCTTCTGCAGGTAGCACAGGGAAAAGCGCTGTCAAATAAGCTTGTACGTGCCGGACGTTCCATGCAGTCCGGCGTATTTTTTATCACGCAGAGTTCTTCCGATCTTCTGGACGAAAAAATCAAAAACAATATCGGTTTGAAGTTCGCTTTTCATTCCACAGATAAGACGGAGATCCGGAATACATTAAGATTCTTTGGGCTGGATCCGGATGATGAAGAAAACCAGAATGCGATCATGGCATTAGAAACTGGGGAATGTCTGATGCAGGACATTTACGGTCGTGTTGGAAAAGTACACACGCAGATATTGTTACAACATGTATTTGATGCATTTGACACCAGACCTCCAAGAAGGGAGGAAGCTTCATGAAGAAAAAGTGGAGAATGAAAACGAAAAGACCGCGAAAGCTGCACAAACGGATCCTGTCAGCATTTCTTGTATGTATACTTCTGACAGGATTGCTTTTATCGGCTGCAAATATGGAAGTATCTGCAGCTTCCGGGCTGGTTGATGAGACGATTGATGCCGGAAACCTGTATAGTCAGTACCGGTGGGATAATTATCAGATCGATTTCTATGTGGACACTTCCTGGGACTGGCTTCCCTGGAATTGGATGGACAGGGTAGATAATAAGATTTCATCCGTTTTTTATGGAATCAGTGACGGAATCTGGCTGATCAGTGTATTGCTGAGCAGCGGAACGGGATATATTGTGCAGCAGACGTATTCGCTTGATTTTATCGGTGATATGGCAGACGACATCGGAAAGAACATTCAGATCCTGGCGGGCATGAATACCGGATCGAAGAAATTCAATGCGGATGGTTTTTATACCTGGCTGTTACTGTTTATCGTATTGATCGTGGGCGGCTACATGGCATATGCCGGGCTGATCAAAAGAAAAACCACAGAGGCAGTCAGCGCAGCGGTAAATATGCTTGTGATCTTTCTTTTAACTGCCGCGTTTATTGCTTATGCGCCGCAGTACATTAAAAATATCAATGATTTTTCCGCGGATTTAAGCAATGGTGTCCTGGAGCTTGGGGCAAAACTTGTCATGCCGGGAAATGATGAGATGGGAGTAAAAGCAACAGACAAGATCCGGAATAACCTGTTTGCAATTCAGGTCTATAAACCATGGCTGCTTTTGCAGTTTGGTACGACGGATGAAACTGCAATCGAATCAGAGCGTATTGCAGCGGGAGTTGATGGAGATCGTATTAAATCAATTTTATCTGTCAGTCCTGTAACGAATTTCGGAGAAGACCGTCAGACTGCAGTAAAGACAGATATTGAAACTTATAAAAATGTAAATATGACTGTGACGAGTGTAATAGGCAGATTTGGGACGGTCCTTTTGGTATTTTTCCTGAATCTGATCATCAGTATTTTTGTGATCATAATGTGTGGGCTGGTTATATTTACCCAGCTTTTGTTTATCATATTTGCGTTGTATCTGCCGCTGAATTTTATTTTATCCATGCTGCCAACTTATAATGGTCTGTTGAAAAAGGCGGTAGAGAAGCTTTTTAATACGATCCTGATGCGTGCAGGGTTAACACTTCTCATTACGATTGCATTTTCCTTATCTGCAATGATTTATTCCATGTCAGGAGATTATCCGTTTTTAATGGTTGCATTTTTACAGATCGTTGTTTTTGTTGGAACGTATTTAAAGATGGATGAAATTTTATCCATGGTTGCGCTGGGAGATGGCAGTGGTAATAAACGCGGTCGTTTCCTGCGGAGCATGGGAAGATATATGGTTATGAGAAAACTGTTTGGACGAAGATATTATTCAAGCGGAAGGCGTGCTGCAGTAAGCAGGAATGCAGGCGCTGGCAGTGGAACTGGCGGCGGTACAGGTGGAAGTGCTGGAGATGGTTCTAAAGATATAGCAGCACCTTCAGGTGGAAATGATTCACAGAAGGCGCCGTCACATACGAATAACAGCAATAACAAACCTGTAAGGGAACCGGCTCGGACAAATGAGAATGTGAATGGGACGGAAAATAAAGGAATACCGGAAAATGAATGGATTACGATATATCGTGCTGGCAAAGCTCCATCTGCAGGTGCAAAAGCCGGAAAGCGTGTCGGTATGGTTATGGATTCCGGAAAACGCTTAAAAGACCGCATGAGCCTGGTAAAGGAAAATGTAAAGAATACACCGACTGAAATAAAATATCAGGCAGGATTGCATCGGAAAGCAATAGATCGGAACGTAAAAGACTTTAAAGAGAGCATAGCTGGAGAACGGAACAGAAGAGAAACGGGACGTCTGCAGGAACGAAACCGGATTCAGACAGATGCAGGAAGGAAACGCCGTGAAATGTATCTTGCGAAGCGAAGAAATGAAACTGCGCTAAAACGTTATGATGGAATTGACATCCACCAACGGATTCCGGTAAATGGAAAAGAACTGGATAAATACCGTGGTGTGGATGGTTTAAACCGCAGTGCGAAGGCTGGAAAGAGTTTTATTGATAGCAGAGGACAGATGCGAAAGGCATCCGATGAAAAGTTAAGGGACATGGCAGGAAGTGAAGAACGGATCAGAAAAAATGACCAGAAGGCAGAGCGCATAGGAACGCCGTTAGAGGATATCCGTTATAAACAGAGTGTAACCCGTCTTCCGTATTCAAACAGGGATGTAAGAAAAGAACTTGGAACTTACGGAACAATGTTAAGCAGTCCGGATCAGGAAAAATTTATGAAAGGATTAGAACAGCAGAGAACGGGAAACAAAGGACTGCAGGAAAAAAATGCCGGACAGGATCTAAGGGGAGCAAAGCCAGAGTCTGTACCGGGAAAAACTGTCATAAGATCCAGTGGAAATGCAAAGGATTTAAGAAATGAGATTTTAACGGAACGGAGAAATGTAGGACATGCGGAACCTCATGTAAGAAAAGTGACAGAAATAAGGAAGGATGATCGGAATATGGATACGAGGAGGAAATAGGGATGAAGCGTGTAAAGCGGATAGTAACTGCCTTATGTATTTTATTTCCTGTTTTCCTGCTTTTGGTATGCAGTGTGATACTTGTTGGCGTCACAGATGATAATGATGATGGAAATCCAAAGCATGCATCCGGTCTTGGGTTATCTGACAAAGTAAGGGAATATGCAGCCTTTGTCGGGGATACGGCAGCGGAATACAACATACATGAGTATGAAAAGTATCTGCTTGCCATCATGATGGTGGAGACTGGAGGGGAAGGAAATGATCCGATGCAGTCACTTGGAAACAGTGGTCTGACAGAAGAAGAGAAAACCCCTTCGGAATCTATCAAGGCTGCGGTTGCATATTTTGCCATGTTGCTGCAGAAAGCGGACACGTTAGGTTGCGATCTTGATGCAGTGATCCAGGCATACAATTATGGAGCCGGATATATTGATTATATATCAGTCAGGGGAAAGGCTCATACATTTCAGTTGTCGTGTGATTTTGCAAGCAGCAAATGCGGCGGCAGAAAAGTAAAGTATGATAATCCGGTTGCGATCGCGCAGAATGGCGGATGGAGATATGGCTACGGAAACATGTTTTATGTATATCTTGTAAAACAATATCTGGAGTCAGAGCCGTTACCAGCAGATACGGCGAATGCGGTTCTTGCGGAAGCTTATAAATATCAGGGATGGAAATATGTCTGGGGTGGTTCAAGTCCGCAGACATCCTTTGACTGCTCCGGGTTAACGCAATGGTGTTTTGGACAGGCGGGAGTGTCACTGCCGAGGACAGCGCAGGAACAGTATGAAGCCGTGCAGCATCTGGAGCTGGAGGAAGCGCAGCCGGGAGATCTGGTCTTTTTCACGAAAACATATAAGACAGACAATTACATCACGCACGTTGGGATCTATGCCGGAAATGGAAGGATGTTTCATGCCGGTAACCCGATCGGCTTTGCAGACTTAAATACGAATTTCTGGAAAGAACACTTTGTATGTATTGGAAGGGTCAGCATGCCGTCAACATAAATGCGATGTCGCAATAGCAGAAAGGGAAAAGAAATGGAGAAAGAAAACAAAACGGGACAGGAAAAGAAAATACAGGTAAAAGTAATGATCAAAAAAATAAAAAACAAGATATGGTTGTTTTTAAAAAAGATATATACAAAACTGCCGGAAAAGATGAAAGTACATATCCGGAAATTAAAACCAAAAGAAAAGATAAGGGGTGAATATAAAGGAAGTGACCAGGCAGAAGAAATGCCGGTTTTAAAGGTATCTCCTAACAGGGGATGGATCCGGTTATTCTGGATTTTACTTGCAATCAGCATTATCTTAGGAATTTATAATAATTTCACATCGGTTGATACGGTCACAGTTGAAAAAGAAACTGTGATCGAGGAGAAATTGAAAGATACAAATGCCTTGGAAAGTTATGTGAAAGATTTCGCAGGTGTATATCATGCCTGGGAAAATACAGACCGGGAGATCAGCAAACGGGAAAAGGCTCTGGAAAAGTATCTTCCGGAAACGCTGCAGCTTATGGATCATGGAATGATCACGACAGACTGCCCGACTGTGGCAGAAGTCGAATCTGTAGATATCTGGTCTGTGAAGGATCTTGCGGATACGGAATATGAGATAACCTATTGCGTAAAACAGAGAATATCGGAAGGTGAGCAGACCGCGGAGCAGAGTAATGTGTATCAGGTAGCGGTTCACAGGGATGAAAAAGGAAAGATGCTGGTTGTAAAAAACCCGACAGCATATGCGCTGCCGGGAAAATCTTCTTATGAACCGGAAGAAAAGGAAACAGATGGGAGCATTGATTTAAAAACACAGACGCAGATTGAAGATTTTTTAAATACATTTTTCAAACTTTATCCCCAGGCATCAGCGAAAGAACTTGTCTATTATGTAAAGGATGGTGTCCTTCCGGCGATCGGAAAGAATTATGTATATGATGGACTGGCAGGAAAAGCCTATTATATGGAAGGTGATCAGACGAAAGCGGAGGTATATGTAAGATATCTGGATCAGGACTTAAAGATCACGCAGATCATGCAGTATAAGCTGACGCTGGAGAAGGGGGACAACTGGAAGATTGTGAATGTAGAGTGAAAAAAAGAAAATGAGAGATAGCAAAAAGACTTCATTCCGGTGTAATGCTGGGGTGGAGTCTTTTTTTAGTGTTAAAATGTTATTTTATAAAATAAAACAAAATAAGAGGACACTAGCAGACCTTAACCGCAGGGTGGAGTTTGTGGGTAAGTGGCTGTTTATGGAATCGTTGGTAACCGGGTGGGGAATGTTGTGGGAAAATGGTGGGAAAGAGGTTTTTCTTTTCCATGATTTTTCCATACATTATCCATGCGGTTATCAATGATGGAATAGCGGCTTATCCATAAAATCCATGCTGTTTTTGATAATATGTATTGTTTAACGAGTGGTGCAAAAAGAAAGATAGCTAAAAATGCTTTGTTCTGATATAATTCAGAACGAGGTCTTTTAGTACGTGAAAAAAAAACTAAGCGGTATAGACAAAAGTAGCACATTCTAAATATATCGGACTTCCGCTACTTCAAGACCTCAGAGATTCTGAGGTCTTTTGTTGTATACCGGCAAAATTTTTTATATAATAAGTTTATGATACGAATCCTATACAGGCAGAATTCAATTTTACTTTTAAAGATGCAGGAGAGGAGAACTATGAAACAAAAATATAAGAAGCTGGCATTTTTCATATTATTACTAAGTATGCTTACCGGCTGTATGTTATTGAGTGGCTGTACGGAAAATAAAGAAAATGGATCACAGAGCAGCTATATTGTAGATTCGGATGAGCTGCAGGATACAGAAAATCAGATGGAATTCGTACCGGGTTCTATGAAAGGTTCAAAACAGGAGGAAACGTCGGAAAACGAAGAACAGGGTCAGACAGAGCAAAGTCGTCAGACTGTCGCGGAAGAAAATGATGCGGAGCAGGCAAAGACGGCAGGTAATCTGGAAGTACATTTTATAGATGTGGGACAGGGGGATGCGACTCTGATCAAATGTGATGGTCATTCTATGCTGATCGATGCGGGAAATAATGATAAAGGTACACTTGTACAGAATTATCTGCAGCATCAGGGAGTGGAGACTCTTGACTATGTGATCGGCACGCACCCGGATGCAGACCACATCGGAGGAATGGATGTCGTTCTTTATAAATTTGACTGTAAGACGATCATCATGCCGGATGTTGCAAATAACACGCGCACTTATGATGATGTTGTGCAGACGATGAAAAATAAGGGATATAAGACCACTTATCCGGTTGTCGGGGAGACATACACGATCGGTGGAGCAACATTTACGATCATTGCCCCAAACAAAGAGTATGGAAATGATATGAATTCCTGGTCGGTCGGCGTCCTTTTACAGAATGGAAACCACCGGTTTTTGTTTACCGGGGATGCAGAAGAGGGAGCAGAACAGGATATCCTGCAGAATGGCATCGATATCTCGGCGGATGTCTATAAGGTTGCACACCATGGAAGCAATACGGCAACATCCCAGGCATTTCTTGATGCAGTACATCCGACGTATGCGGTAATCAGTGCTGGGGAAGGCAATTCTTATGGACATCCGCATGCGGAAGTATTAAACAGACTCCGTGCAGCCGGAGTATCTGTTTTCCGCACGGATGAGCAGGGAACGATCGTTGCCGCGTCAGACGGGACAACGCTGACCTGGAATATGTCTCCGTCGGAGAGCTGGCAGGCAGGGGAAGCAAAAAAGAGCCAGAACACAGAAAAAAGTGAAAAAGCAGCTGACAACCAGAATAATGCAGAAACAGATGCAGCCGTAAGTAATCCGACGGACCAGACGGATGGAAATTCGGATGTGATCGTTCACATCACGAAAACGGGAGAAAAATATCACTCTGCCGGATGTCAGTATTTAAGACAAAGTGATATTGAAGTGACCTTATCAGAGGCAAAAGCAAGAGGGCTTACACCGTGTTCAAAGTGTAATCCACCACAGTAAAAATATTAATAGAAGGGAAAAGAAAAATATGCGCGTAGGAATGGGATATGATGTTCATAAATTAGTGGAGGGCAGGGACCTGATCATTGGAGGGGTAAAGATCCCACATACATTAGGACTTTTGGGACACTCGGATGCAGATGTATTGCTTCATGCCATCATGGATGCACTGCTCGGAGCAGCAGCACTTGGAGATATCGGAAAGCATTTTCCGGATACAGATCCGAAATATGAAGGAATTTCAAGCATGAAGCTGTTGGAACATGTGGCAGAACTGATCGCAGAAAAAGGGTATATTGTGGAAAATATCGATGCGACGATCATCGCACAGAAACCAAAGATGCGTCCGCATATCGAACAGATGGAGAAGAATATTGCAGCAGCACTTAAAATATCAGAAGATCAGATCAATGTGAAAGCGACCACAGAAGAGGGACTGGGATTTACCGGAACGGAACAGGGAATCTCTGCACAGGCAATCTGTGCGTTGACAACGATCTATGAGAGCAGTGTCAGCGTGGCGGATTCTGTAGGAGGCTGTGCGGGCTGTCCCGGACGTGCCTGTGGAAGATAAAAGTATAAATAAAATATAAAATGTATTGACACGATCATAAAAATAAGATATGATAAACCATATTTTGGTGAATTGAAATGAGACTCAGATATATTTTTTGTAAGGACATCAGGGGATATTCAAAACAAGGATATATACTGGGTCTTTTTATGTACAAAAGAAGGGAAAATGAGTATATGAAAAAAAGGACGATACGTTTCTGTTGTGGAGTTATGGCTGCGGGCCTGCTGATCTGTGGCATACCGTCTGGGGGAGCAGAGGGAGTAACCCAAAATCATTTGTTGTGGAATGTGGCTGCGGCGGCTGAGACAGCAGTTACAGTGTCGAATGAGAATGAGTTTCTGTCGGCACTTGCACAAAAGCAGAAGAATATTGTTGTAACTGGAAGTTTTTCCGTCAGAGGTCAGGCAGAAGCGAGCGGACAGATGATGCCTGTTGAGATACCGGACGGGACAGTGATTACTGGAAATAATACAGGAAGTATTACGTTCAGCGGACCAATCCAGATCATGGGAGACGGTGTTGTGATCCGGGATATCCAGATTGGTTTTATCTCTACCAATAGTATGAATTCTGTGCCGCATCGTGAGATTTTTCTTGCAGGGCACAGCCTTACACTGGATAATGTAAAAACATATTTGCCGGGAGGAGGGGACGCCAGCCTGGGTGGTTTTGGCGGCACAGAAAAAGAACTTCTTCCAACCATCTATGCAGGAGGATATCACAGTAATACAGCGGTGGGGACGAAAGCGTCACTCACAGTTGTAAATGCAAACAGTGATACAATGTTCCAGAATATCTATATGGGACATAAAGCGTCAGCAGGTGAGAGGACTGCCTATACGGGGAGTGTGGAGTTAAATCTGGACGCAGATGCAAAAGTGCGGGATATTATTTCGGCAGAGGACACAACATCTGCATCACTTGTTTTTTCAGGTGGACAAAATGGAATGGATGAGATCAGCATTTCAGGGATCAAAGGAAATGCCAACACGGTGTTGACTGTAAAAAATTGTGCTGTGTCAGGTGTCGTTACAACAGGGATTAAAGATATTGTTTTAGAGGCAGGAGGAAGACTGCAGCCGAAAGATGAAACAGCGCAGTTAAACAATATTACACTGAAAAACGGTGGTTGTCTGGATCTTACAAAAATAATAGATGCTCAGGTAAAGGGCAATTTCACAAGTGGTGGCAGTGCGGCAAAGGGAAAGCTTGTTCTTGATCAAAATGGATACGTTCAGATCAATGGACAGGTAAGCGGTGTTACACAGTTTCAGGTGGGAAGTCATGCTATATCTGGTAATCTTTTAAATGAGCATACCTATATCATAGCAGAGAATGGAACAGCAGGAAATTTTGTGTTATCAGATAAAGATATCAATAACAACTATAGCCTGGTCTGCAAAAATGGGATATGGACAGCGTATCGCAATTATGTACCGGAGAAACGTGAACTTGAAAGTATCGAGATAAAATCCTGCCCGAAAAATGTTTACACCGGTAATATTCCGGCAGACATTACAGATAAAACTGATGATGCGCCATATCTGGATGTGATATGGAAGGATCAGTATGGAGAAGATTACACGTTTGATGAAGTTGCAAATGAATATGATGGCTATGGATTTTATAATCATATGATACTAATCCGCTCTGATGACTGGAATAGTGATGATGAAGAAATTCAACAGAAAATGGACTGGGGAAACCCAATCTATCTGGATGTGGATAAAAATGAGTCAGACCGCTATTATCTGATTGCATATGGTGAAGTGAAAACAGGAAAATACACCTTATTATTATGTTCGGAGCCGTTTGATGATCTTGATACTGTGGCAGATGTAAAAGCACTGAAAGATACCGTGTTGGCGGAAAAGGAAATAATATTCACAGATGAACCAGGTGTATCACATCAGCATGTGGAGGGCGAGCCGGTAAAAGAAAACGAGATAGCTGCGACCTGTACCCAAAAAGGAAGCTATGATAAGGTAGTTTATTGTAAGGATAAAGATTGCGGGGAAGAGCTTTCCCGTGAGAACATAACGGTTCCGGCATCAGGACACAAAAAAGGAGAGCCGGTCACTGAAAATCGCGTGGAAGCGAAAGTGGGTGTGGAAGGAAGCTATGAAAAAGTAATGTATTGCACCACATGTCATGAGGAGTTAAGCAGAGAAAAAATAGTGATTCCAGCCCTGAAAGAGCCGGACACAGAAGAGCCGGGAACAGAGACACCGGCACCGGAACCGGATACAGAAGAGCCGGGAACAGAGACACCGGAGCCGGACACAGAGAAACCGGTGCACAAACACAGTTATGTGTTGAAAAAAACGACAGAGGCAACCTGCATGAAAGAGGGAGAAAAAATTTATTCCTGTGCATGTGGGGACAGTTATACAGAAAAAATTGCAAAGAAGTCCCATACACCGGAGAAAAAACTGACACCTGCAAAACCGGGCAGCAATGGAAAGAATGTGACCATGTGCAGCTTGTGCAAAACAGTATTGAAACAGGTGAAAATCAATGCACCAAAGACGGTAAAATTGTCGAAAGATCATTATAGTTATGATGGAAAAGCGAAAAAACCTGCCATCAAAGTGACGGATAATAAGGGAAAAGTGATTTCAGGCAGCTTTTATAAAGTCTCGTATCAGAATAATAAAAAAGTCGGAAAAGCAACAGTGACCGTGAAGTTTCAGGGAAATTATTCGGGAATACTGAAAAAGACATTTGAAATCTGTCCAAAGGGAACTTCTATTTCAAGTGTAAAATCCGGGAAAAAATCCATGACTGTGAAATGGAAGAAACAGGCATCACAGACGAGCGGCTATGAGATAGTATATACAGCAGATGCATCGTTTGGCAAAAAAAATACGAAGACGGCTGTGATCAAAAGTAATAAGACGACAGTTAAAGAAATCAAAGGATTAAAACCGGGAAAGAAATATTATGTAAAAGTACGTACATATAAAGAAGTAAAGTCCGGTACAAAAAAAGTGAGGATCTACTCAGACTGGTCAAAGAAAAAAGCAGTTCAGATAAAAAAATAGTTCAGATAAAGAAACCGGATGAAAGAAAAACAATGGTCAGATGAATGATAAGTAACATCTGACCGTTGTTTTTTTACAGGGTTTGATGTTTTTTGATACGTCTTTTTATGCTTTCCACATCAATCGGTTCAAAAATGAGATCATTGATCAGATCAGATAATATGGCATTTCGAATCTGAGTCAGATTACCCTCTTTGCAGATTGCGATAATGGGAGTTGACGAAGCCCAGGACTCATGACTTAATTCATCCCACAATTGCCTGCCATCATCTCCGGTTTCGGATACATCTATGAAAACGGCAGGAACATGGTTATTTTTATCCATAATGGCATAGCGTATTTCCGTAACGGAAGATACTTTTATGAGTCTGTCCGGGTAAGAATATGCAAATTTTAAAGTGGAAGCAACATTTCTGGAATGTGTATATAATAAAATATTTTTCATGGCAGTGTCTGGTTTCTGTGCAGAAACACCATACTCGGAAAAACATTGTTTCCCGGATTTTTTTGAATTCCCAAGTGCAGTGTCTGCTTTCTGAAAAAGTGTTGTGTAGGAAGTTTCATAAGGCTCTGTGAATGCAATACCGATACTGATCGTAACGTTTTCAGGAATGGATAAAGCTTCTTTATCTAAAATTGCATCTAAAAGTTCCTGTGCTTTTTCATAGACAGCCTGTCTGGAGGCTATATCCCGCATAAAAGCAACAAATTCGTCTCCGCCGATGCGTCCGACAATGTCGGAACCGGAAAAATGAGATGCAAGAATACCGGCTACGACAGAGATTGTATGATCGCCCATTTTATGCCCAAAGATGTCATTGACAGCTTTGAAATTGTCGATATCTATGGCAAACAATGCATGTAATTCTTCCGGAGTGGATAAAAGTATGTGGGAAATGGCGTGCTCTGCTGTGGCCTTATTCAGCAGATGCGTCATCTCATCCACTTCTGATTTAATCCGCAGAGCTTCCTGTTTTTGTAAAATATGATTCAGTCTGCGGTTCGTCTTTAAAATATTGTCAATACGGTGACGTGCAATGGCAGGTTCAGTGGGTTTACTGATAAAGTCGCTTGCGCCTAATTCGAAAGCTTTCGTCTGTACTTCCGGAGTGTCGGTGGTTGTCAGAACCACGACTGGAATTTGTTTAAACTCCGGCATTTCCTGGCGGTGTTTTAAAACATCGAAACCATCCATTCCCTGTATGACAAGATCTAAAAGGACAAGGTCAATCATATTTTTTTTATCTTTGATCATCTGCAGACATTCCTCACCGGAAGATACTTCAAGAATATTGAAGGCCGGAGAGAATATTTCATTTAAAACGGCACGCTGTAAGCGTGAATCATCTACGATTAGCAAAGTTTCTTTTGACTGTTCCATATTAAAAAATCCTTCGTATCAGTTATAAATTATCCCCCTGGAAACCACAGGATACTATCTATAATGTAACATGGAAAATGGTTGTGTGCAATGAGAAAAAGACTGAGAAAAAATAAAACCGTTGACAAATCGGGGGTAAGTGCATAAACTAGAGTAAGCGAATCAACTTACCAGTATAAATACGATAAGGGCGTTGAGCGGGAAGAGTAAGAAATCAGAGTGCTGACAGAGAGAAACTGCCATCGGCTGCAAGCAGTTTTCAGAAAGAGATTTCCGAAGTGCCTCCGTGAGCCTGTCCGGGGAAACGGTTTGTCTGCCAGTACAGTATCCGGATACGAGTAACACGCGTTAAGTGTATTGAGTGAGGATCAAAAGATCCTTAAGTTAGAGTGGAACCACGGATCATTTCGTCTCTTAGAGATGAAATGATCCGTTTTTCATGATAATGGAATGTTCGCGGAGCGTACATTCTATTATTTGGTTAAGGAAAGGGGATGCCAGTTTTGGGAATCATCAGTCATATTAAGGAAGAATTTACAGTGATAAAGGAGCGGGACCCGGCGATCAAATCGCCGATGGAGGTATTGCTTTATCCGAGTTTTCGGGTTATGTTGAGCTACAGACGTGCGCATAAGCTGTATTTAAAAGGACATTTCTTCTGGGCGAGATTTATTTCACAGCGGGCAGCGAGAAAAACAGGAATTGAGATACATCCGGGAGCAACGATCGGGAAAGGATTTTTTATTGATCACGGAAGTGGTGTGATCATTGGAGAGACGGCGATCGTTGGGGACAATGTTACTTTGTATCAGGGTGTGACACTAGGCGGTACCGGAAAAGAGACCGGAAAACGTCATCCGACGATTGGGGATAACGTTATGATCAGTGCGGGTGCAAAGATCATCGGTTCCTTCACCGTTGGAGAAAATTCCAAGATCGGAGCGGGAAGTGTGGTCATAGAGGAAGTGCCGCCAAACTGTACCGTAGTTGGTGTTCCGGGAAGAATCGTAAAACGTGACAATGTGAAGATGCCGCGCAGTGATATGGATCAGTGCCATCTGCCGGATCCGGTCAAAGAGGATATTACTGTACTGCAGAGGGAAAATGCAGAACTGGTCAACCGTGTGCTTGATTTAGAGCAGGCAGTCCGGATTTTAAGTGCTGATGCACAAAAAACAAAATAAATTGCATTTTGCTCCGCAAAACAAGGAGTAAAATCCTCTGCTCATCAGAGGATTCGCATTTTGCTTCGCAAAACAAGGAGGATTATTTAAATGGAAAATAAATTTCAATTTTACAACACACTGACAAGAAAAGTAGAAACGGTGATCCCGCATGAGGATGGAAAGATCGGCATGTATACCTGTGGACCGACCGTATACCATTTCGCACATATCGGCAACCTCAGAAGTTACATCATGGAGGATGTATTGGAAAAATCACTCCGCTATGTCGGATATGATGTAAAACGTGTTATGAATATCACGGATGTGGGACATTTATCTTCCGATGCAGATACTGGGGAAGATAAAATGTTAAAAGGTGCAAAAAGAGAGCACAAAACAGTGATGGAGATCGCAAAATATTATACAGACGCTTTCTTTAGTGACTGTAAGAAGTTAAATATCAAGACACCGGATGTTGTGGAGCCGGCAACGAACTGTATCCCGGAGTTCATCCATATGATCGAGGTGCTGCTCGAAAAAGGTTATGCTTATGTGGCAGGTGGAAATGTTTATTTTGATACATCCAAATTAGACGATTATTATGTATTTTCTTCCCAGAGCGAAAAAGAGCTGTTAGTCGGTGTACGCGACGATGTGGAAGAGGACGTAAATAAGAAAAATAAAAATGATTTTGTACTCTGGTTTACAAAGTCAAAATTTGAGGATCAGGCGCTTAAATGGGATAGCCCATGGGGCGTTGGATATCCGGGATGGCACATTGAGTGCTCATGCATCAGTATGAAACATCTGGGTGAGTATGTAGATATCCACTGCGGCGGTGTAGACAATATTTTCCCGCACCATACCAATGAGATCGCACAGTCAGAGAGTTACCTTGGCCATACATGGTGTAAATACTGGTTCCATGTACAGCATTTAAATGATAAATCCGGAAAAATGAGTAAGTCCAAAGGGGATTTCCTTACCGTATCCCTGCTGCAGGAAAAGGGGTATGATCCGATCGTATACCGTATGTTCTGTCTGCAGTCCCATTATAGAAAACCGTTGGAGTTTTCCTATGAAGTATTAGATAATATGGCTGCAGCTTATAAAAAAATGACCAAACGAATCGCAGAATTAAAGGATGAGGGAACCGTACAGCAGGATAAATTTGATGCTTATAAGGCAAAATTTGAGGATGCGATCAGCAACGATCTAAATACATCGATGGCGATCACGATCATTTATGATCTGCTCAAAGATGATATGAACGATAAGACAAAACTTGCGCTGATCAATGATTTTGATAAAGTATTATCCTTAAATCTGACAACGGCACAGGCAGATGTAAAAGAGGAGATCGATGCAGAATTAGAAAGCTATGTACTTGCAAAGATTGAAGAACGAAAGGAAGCAAAGAAAGCAAGAGATTTTGCAAAAGCAGATGCAATCCGCGATGAACTGCTTGCAAAAGGCATTGTACTGAAAGATACCCGAGAAGGTGTGATCTGGCACAAAGCGTGAGAGAGAGGAAATGCCAATGCAGAAAGGAATAGACTCTTATATCAAAGAACAGTTCGGAATCAGTGAAGTGGATATCCGGACATATTCGCCTCTTACGTTAGCCTATATCGGAGATGGAATATTTGATCTGGTGATCCGGTCTGTTGTCGTAGGAAAAGGAAACACGAGAGCAGGAGAACTTCATAAGCGGACAAGCCAGATCGTAAAAGCACACACACAGGCGGAAATGATTGAAAAATTACTTCCGATGCTGACGGAGGAAGAAGCAGAAGTGTACCGTCGTGGAAGGAATGCAAAATCGCCGACAATGGCAAAAAATGCCACAATGTCTGATTACCGGAAAGCAACCGGATTTGAGGCGCTGATGGGATACCTGTATTTAAAAGATGAGTTTGAACGTCTGGTGGAACTGGTAAAGACCGGTGTGGACGAACTTGCACTTAAAATGTAAATAAAAGGAGAGAGTAATGGGCTACGAAGAGCTGAAAATAGAGGGACGCAATGCCGTGTTAGAGGCATTCCGTTCCGGAAAAACAATTGACAAATTATTTGTGTTGGACGGCTGTCAGGATGGTCCGGTGCGCACGATTGTCAGAGAGGCAAAAAAACATGACACGATCGTGCATTTTGTGGAAAAAGAGCGTTTAGATCAGCTTTCTGAGACAAAAAAACACCAGGGAGTGATCGCAGTTGCTGCAGCATATGAGTATGCCGAAGTGGAGGATATGCTAAAATTGGCAGAGGAAAAGGGCGAGCCGCCATTTTTATTCATTCTGGATAATATCGAGGATCCGCATAACCTTGGCGCTATCATCCGTACGGCAAATCTTGCCGGTGCGCATGGTGTCATTATTCCGAAACGCCGCGCGGTCGGTCTGACGGCAACTGTGGCAAAGACATCCGCCGGAGCAATCAATTATACACCAGTTGCAAAGGTGACAAATCTGACTGCAACAATGAAAGAGTTAAAGGACAAAGGAATGTGGTTTGTCTGTGCGGACATGGATGGAACCTGCATGTATGATCTGGATTTAAAAGGACCGATCGGTCTTGTCATCGGCAGTGAAGGCGAGGGTGTTGGCAGACTGGTGCGCGAGAACTGTGATTTTGTGGCATCCATTCCGATGAAGGGGGATATCGATTCCCTGAACGCATCGGTGGCAGCAGGTGTGCTTGCCTATGAGATTGTGCGGCAACGCATGCGGTAAAAAGTACCGCATGCAATAGAAAATATTGCAAGGGTAGAGTTTGAATAAGGTGCAGTGTTAAAAGAATCCAGTATTTATGCGGGTTCCAAAGAAATTTGTTTAATGCGTGGCAACGATTTGGCAACGGATTTTCCTTATTCAATGAATGAGATTACTTTATGAGCATAAGAAAACCTTACTGATTTTCAAAAATGACAACTGAAAATTGGTAAGGTTTTTTGATGTCTATTTTTTCTTTTTACGCTTTGCTTCTTTCTTTTCTTCTTTTTCAGCCTTCTTGGCACAGTCATCTATAAAATCAAAAAGCTCCTGTGGGTAGACCTTCGCCCAGATTTGGTGGGTATCCAGTTCCGGATATTTGTAGCGCCATTCATCATATTCCTCTTTGGTAATTTCGCCGCTTTCCCACTTTTTGGCTTCAGCGAGCCATGCTCGAAGCATTTTATCCATTGTGGAATAGGTGGAATAGTCGGATTTATCAAGGCGTAGGACAACTTCTCCATCTACTTCCCCGATTTTCAAACCACGCATATCTTCCAACGCAAAGAAAGTGTGCATAAGACCAATATTTGTATCAATATCCGGCACAGTCAGAGCATGGGTGCTGACATCAAAGATACCAGCCATTTCCTTGACAAGGTCATGCTTGGGTGTTCTTGCTTCTGATTCATACTGTGCCATACGGACATCAGAAGTCTTGCCGAGAAAGCCGAGGACTTCTCCAAGCTGCTTTTGCGTCATGCCTTTTCGATTACGGAAAAAACGAATACGTTGTCCGATTGCCATTGTAATGCCTCCTTAAATAAATCTGTTTAGGTAAGTATAGCACGAGTCAATGAGGATAGCAAGAAGAACTTAAATAAAAATGTTTAAGATTTTTTAAGCAACCACTTGACTTAACTTAAAATGTTTAGTATTATACAGAATATAAACTTAAACAAAAGAAGTTAAGCAAAAAAGAAAGGGGGAAAACACATGGAGACCAAAAACTTTATGACGGTAGATGAAGTGGCACAAGAACTAAATGTTTCTAAGTCCTATGCCTACAAAGTTGTCAGAGAATTAAATGCGGAAATGCAGAAGCTTGGTTATCTGACAGTTACCGGAAGAGTGAATACCAGCTTCTTCCACAAGAAATTATGTTACAGCGAATAAAACAGGAGAGGAGATGATGTAATGGCTGTATACAAAGATGGAGACAAATGGCGTGTTATTTATCGCTACACCAATTATAAGGGGGAGCGGAAGCAGACACAGAAACGAGGATTTGTAACCAAGCGTGAAGCGGTTGCGTGGGAGCATGAGGTCATGTTAAGAAGTGAGTCCAAGCTGGACATGACCTTTTCCAGCTTCTTTGAGATTTATGAGGAAGATAAGAAAAAGAGGGTAAAGGAAAACACATGGGAATCAAAGAGCCATATTATCCGAACTAAAATACTTCCATTTTTCGGAGAGCGTAAGATTGCGGAGATTGAGCCAAAGGATGTGATTGCATGGCAGAATGAGCTTCTTGCCTATAAGGGAGAGAATGGGGAAGAATATTCCCCGACTTACCTTAAAACCATTCATTCACAGCTAAGCGCCATTTTCAATCACGCAGTAAGGTATTATCATCTGCCAAGTAATCCGGCACAGAAAGCAGGCTCTATGGGAAGCGAAGAGCACAAAGAAATGCTGTTCTGGACGAAAGAGGAATATCTGAAATTTGCGGATGCGATGATGGATAAGCCGATTTCATATTATGCGTTTGAAATGCTTTATTGGACGGGAATCCGATGCGGAGAGCTTCTTGCTCTTACACCAAAGGATTTTAATTTTGAACGTCAGGAACTGATAATCAATAAGTCCTATCAGCGGTTAAATGGCAGGGATGTGATTACCACACCGAAAACCAAGAAAAGCAACCGCACCATCAAGATGCCGAAGTTTCTGTGTGAGGAAATGCGGGAGTATATCGATATGCTGTATGAGATTGGTGAAGATGAAAGGCTGTTTCAGATTACCAAATCATATCTTCATCATGAGATGGACAGAGGTGCGAAGATTGCCGGAGTCAAGCGTATCCGCATTCACGATTTAAGGCACAGTGCAATCTCACTTTTGATTGAGATGGGTTTTTCCGCATTGGCGATTGCGGAAAGAGTAGGACATGAGAGTATTGATATTACTTACCGGTATGCACATTTATTTCCCACCAAGCAGACAGAAATGGCAGATAAGCTCGATGCAGAGAGAATGGAAGCAATCTGGATGAAGCCGGACAGCTTCGGAGCGGCTGTAAAATCATTCCCAAGGGCGAGGTATATGAGCGTAATATTTTTACCATCAAGGACAGTAGGTTTAAGAGAGACAGCTTTCTTTATGAAGTGAAACGTTCTTACACAGACCTTATCAATATTTATGTCAAAGATGATAAGCAAAAGCTCAAGGTTTTTGACAGAAACGGTGTATATCTGCCTACGAAAAAGATTGGTAAGAACAATCCTAAAGCAGAGCAGATAAAAGCCGATAATCAGTACCGTACCATGTGGAATCAGACAGTGGACAGAGCATTGATTAGTGGCGTGCCAGAGGGACAAATTTTGGAAGTGAAGCAGAGTGAAATTGGACAGAAAGTAAAGGCTTCCATTCAGAAGTCTGGGAGGAATCCAGCTTTGTTCAAAAGTCTGATAATGACAGCGGTATATGCATTGGAACTTCTGATTAGTAGGATATTTAAGAATAAGGTCACAGCAGCGGTTGTAAAGGCAGAGCCGGAACCGACAAAAGTTCGGACTGTCAATGAGCCAGTGACAGTAAAAAGTGAGCCAATATCGGAAATACCTAAAAAGTCTGAACTTGCTTCCAAGTATCTAAGGCTTGCGGATATTTACACGAAGCTGGAGAAGCAGAATACAGCAATCTATCAGAGAGAGCAACAGCTCGATTGTGTGGAAAAGGAACTAGCCGGAGCAAAGGGGATTTTCAAGGCAAAACAGCGTAAGGAGTTGCAGGAGCAGGCAGAACAGTTACAGACACAGATAGCCAGAATGAAGCAGTACTTATCAAGTATTGTGCAGGGTTATGGTTATAAGAATGTGAAGGAGTTCATGGCTGAATTTAAGGTTTCTAAAGCGGAATATGCAGATTATCAGTCGGCGGTTGCACGGTGGAAGCAACAGGAAGTGCAGGAACGGGAAAACAATAGACAAAGCTACCATTATAGGAGTGACAGAGGTGGCAGATAGGAGCAGATTATGGAGAAACACATCATTGGAGAGAATGGAATCAGTTACACACTTGGGGCAGACGGATTATATTATCCGGATTTGAAACTGTCGGAAGGTACACACTATGAGATCGGAAGATTTGGACGGATGCGGTGGGAGTATTTGAAAACCCACCGCAGAGGAGAATATATCAGACTTCTCATGGATGGAAAATTGAATGAACATCTGCATGAGGTTGAAGAGGAGTGCAATGAGAGAATGGAGCTTCTTGTGGAACAGATGAAAGCAGGGGCAGGTATTACAGAAGAATTAAAGGCACGTGATCAGATGAAATGGGTAAGACTGATGAATAATGTACGAGGTTTGGTAGAGGAGATTATTAAGAGAACTGATATATGTATGAGAAGAGCGTAATGCTCCGCACTCTTTAAAATATGGATGCGGGATAACTGATGTTATGGTATAATCATTGGTGTATATTGAATTTGTCGGATTGAAAAAATATAGGGAGCATAAAAATGATTCATTTTGGATTTTCGTATATGGGATTGATATTTCTGCTAATGTTGTTTATTCCCAATATAATTTGGACAAAGCACAAACCGAAGGATTACGAGAAGTATGTTGTAAATGAAAATAAAGTATTGTTGCTGTTTGAAAGAATCGGGGAAATACTTGTCTGTGCTATGGCATTAATATTCTCTGATTTTAATCTGCGGGAACCGAATCTTTGGACAATATGGCTGGTACTGGCTGTTTTGTTGATGCTTTTCTATGAAGGTTATTGGATTAGATATTTTCGCAGTGAACAGAAAATGACGGATTTTTATTCAGCTTTTCTTGGGATACCGGTTGCCGGAGCAAGTCTGCCGGTTGTAGCTTTTTTCTCTTTAGGGATTTATGGCGCTAACTTTTTCATGCTTTTGGCAACGATTATTTTGGGAATTGGTCATATAGGTATTCATTTATCTCACAAAAAGGAAGTTTTTAATGATGAGAAAAAGAAAGGTATTATTTGTAGAATTTTTTGTGTAGCATTGATGGTTGTTTTGGTGATTGTTTTCGGGGGGATTACTATAATAATCGGAGCCAGAAACTATAATGCAATCAGGGGATGTATACATAGTTCCAATGGAATTGAGGAAGAAGGCTATATTGATTTATGTGGGCAGGAACAGTATTATCTGATTCGAGGAGAAGCTGTAAGTAATCCTGTAATTATTTGGATTCATGGAGGTCCGGCAAGTCCTGATACAATGGAAACATATGCATTTTCAAATTATCTTAAGGATGACTATACTGTAGTTGCATGGAATCAGCGAGGCTGCGGAAGAACCTATTATAAAAATAAAGATAATGATCCTTATAATGATACGGCAACTTTTGAGCAGGCACAGGCAGATTTGGATGCCTTGGTCGATTATGTTTGTGACAGATTTCAACAGGAAAATGTAATATTGGTAGGACATTCCTATGGCACTATGGTCGGGAGCAAATATGCAATCGAACATCCAGATAAGGTAGTAGCTTATGTTGGTGTCGGACAAATGGGGGCAGGCGGGAGTGATACTTATGCTTACGAAGATGCTCTTTCTGTTGCCAAGGAAAAAGGAGATGATACAACTGTCATGATTGCTGCTTTTGAAAAATATCAGGCAGATGCAACATTAGAAAATATGCTTGCGTTAAGAAGTTATGTGTCACCTTATCATGTACCGGAAAAGGAAAACAATTATATAATGACTGCACTGACATCTCCTTATCTTGGAGTATATGATGTGTTCTGGTTTGGAAAGCAGTTAGAGAACCTTTCAGATTTTGTAGAGTTAAACAGCCAGCTTTTTGATTATATAAGTACCGAAGATGTATATGCGTATGGAACAGAATATCAAATTCCGGTAGGCTTTATTTCGGGGGCGTGTGACTGGATTACTCCGGTAAAGCATACCGAAGATTATTTTCATACAATTACAGCGCCGAAAAAAGAGATGCAGTTAATTGACGGCTGGGGTCACACTGTACCGCAGGAAAGTCCGAAAGAATTTGCAGATACTCTAATGCAGGTATTAGAGACAATTACAAATTAAGGATGGATATGTGATGGCGTAAATAAAACTCGCACCACTGGTGCGAGAAATGGAGAAGTATATGGGAAAGAATGAAATTGTGGGATATGAACCACTTGTGGATGATTTAAAGGAATTGATCCATAAAAAACAATATCAAGTTCTGAAATTAATCAATTCAGAGACGATAAATTTGTATTGGGAAATTGGAGAAGAGATTTATAGGCAACAGGAAGAAAACGGTTGGGGAAAATCAATTGTTCAGGTACTTTCAACAGAATTGCAAAAAGAGTTTCCAGGTGCAAAAGGCTATTCAGCAGCCAATCTGTGGAGAATGCGCAATTTCTATTTGACTTATCGTGATTCTGAAAAACTCGCACCACTGGTGCGAGAAATTAGCTGGAGCAATAATATCATCATTATGGAAAAATGTAAGGATGATTTGCAACGTGAATTTTACATTCAAATGACGAAAAGATATGGTTGGACTAAGCGTATTTTAACTAATTTTATTGAGGCACAGACCTATGAGAAATATTTATTGAATCAGACGAATTTTGATTTGACACTTCCGGTTGAGCAAAGGGTACAGGCTAAGCTTGCGGTAAAAGACGAATATACATTTGATTTTGCGGAATTATCACCGGAATACTCTGAACACGAATTAGAAATGCAGTTGGTAAATAACATAAGAGCGTTTTTAATAGAAATGGGTGGAGACTATACATTCATAGGGAATCAATATCATCTGATGGCGGGGAACAGAGATTTATATATTGATTTATTGCTATTTCATAGAAGACTGAGAAGCCTGATAGCCATAGAATTGAAAATCGGTGAATTTGAAGCAGAATACGCCGGAAAGATGCAATTGTATCTGACAGCATTGGATGAACAGGTTAAATTACCAGACGAGAATCCATCTATTGGTATTATTATTTGCAAGAACAAGGATAAAACTTATGTAGAATATGCTTTAAAGAATATTAATGCACCGATTGGTGTGGCTACATATCAGTTAAGAAATACGTTACCGGAAGAGATGAAAGCATTGCTTCCGGAGCCGGAGGAGATTGTTAAGAGGTTGAGAATATTTGAGGAATAAGAAAGTTTTGTAATCATATAATGATAAGAGAAGGAGAATAATTATGACAAAGATACAATATTTTAGGATATATAATTTATTTAATCAATATAATGTTTCGTTAAACTTTGAGGACAATGTAAATATATTTTTGGGTGAAAACGGAATGGGAAAAACAACAATTCTAAGTTGTTTATATTATGTTTTGAGTGGAAGATTAGACAAGCTAGATAATATATTGTTTGATTCGATTGTAATAAGATTTGAGGGGAATGAAGAACTTACATTAAAACGAAATGATTTGAATAGATATCTAGAGGAGAATGTTTATGACACACCACGATATAGAAGAATGCGTCATAGTAATTTAGGTAACATTTTTTCAGAAAAGGAAAAAGAAGAATTAAAGAGGTTAGCTCAAGAAGGAAATGCAAATAGAGAGGAATTGACAGAGTATGCTGTTCGAGTTGGAGATGTATATGGCATGCCAATAAGAATTGCATATGAAGAAGTGAGTAGATATATTTTTTCACTTATAAAACCGGATGTGTACGGAAAAGCTACAAATGCAGTTGATTTCAAAAATAAAGTCGAAAACTTGGTTGAGGAAGATGTCCTTTATTATCCTACATACAGAAGAATAGAGGAAGATATGTCTAAGTTGGGTGTGGATATGGATAGAGATAATGTAAAAGAACGCCTCATTCAGTTTGGAATGAAAGATGTAGAAAATAGAATTGACAAAGTTCTTGAGACAATAAAATCAGCAGCTATAAATGGATTTGCTAAGATGACAGGTGTTCTATTGAAGCAATATTTAAATCATACAGAAATTGATAAGGGTATAAATATAGATAAAGAAACGTTAAATATTGCTTTGGATAGAATTGGTGATGAAATAGAGAAATCTGATAAAGAAAAAATAAAGCAAATAGTAGCTAATAATGAAATATATAAAGATGAAAACCAGCATTTGTTTAATCTGATTGTAAATTTAATATCAAGTTATGAAAAACAAACTCAACATGATGAGAAAATACGAAAGTATAGAGATGTTTGCAATGCATATTTGGATGGCAAAAAATATATTTATGATGAGAGTAATGTTAAACTAGAAATATATAGAAATAACTATAAAAAACCTATAAGTATACAAAATTTATCATCTGGAGAGAAACAGGTGCTTTCTATTTTTTCTAAATTGTATTTAGAGCAACAAAAACCTTGTATTATTTTATTTGACGAACCAGAATTATCTTTATCGATAAAGTGGCAGGAACATTTTTTGCCAGACATTATGAAATCAGGGAAATGCAGTTTGCTTGTTGCTGTCACTCACTCGCCATTTATCTTTGATAATGAATATGATTATTTGGCTCAGGACATGGGTGAATGTATAGAAGAAGTGATAGGGGAGTAAGGCGATGGATGTACAAAAGACGCGAGAGGCTAGAAATAAGTCAGTCGTTGTGTTTACGAAATTTTGCCAATCAAAAGAGCTTCATACAAGAGCACTATTTTGTTTTTATGAAGGCGAAGATGCAAAATATTATGGGAATCGGGTTGAGCAAATTACGAGAAGATCTTGTGATAATATAGTTAGCTATAATTGTGGTGGAAAAGCTGGTGTATTAAAAGTCAAGGAATTGATAAAAAAGAAAAAGCAGTATGATCATGTGAAAACGGCATATTTCATAGATAGTGATTTCTTCCCTCAAAAAAATTTAGAAAAAAATGTTTATCAGACAACTGGCTACTCGGTTGAAAATTATTATACATCTAGTACAGCTTTTACGAGGATTTTAAATTATGCGTTTGGAGTTAATTGCAATTGTAGTGATTATCAAAGATGCATGGAAGATTATAAAAAAAGTATGGATGTATTTCATAGACAAGTTCTTTTTTTAAATGCGTGGATAAAAGCACAAAGAGTAAATGAATTAAAAATCGGAAAAAGAAAATTAGAATTAACAAATTTCAAAATATCAAAATATTTTGAAACATTAGCAATTGATAAGGTGGGGGTCAAACAAAAAATTGACAAAAAATTTCTAGAAAAGTGTTTTCCTGATTCATGTATTATTGAAGATACTGAAATTGAAAAATACGTTAGTGAACTGGGACAAACTAATATGCAACAGACATTAAGAGGAAAGTATGAATTAGAGTTTTTAAAAAAGATAATAGATGATTTAAAAAAGAAGTATAAAAAAGGAGAATATTTTTCAGAAGAATACGAATGTATAAAAATTGATCCTAATGTTGACCCGTTGTTACTTTTAAGTCAATGTGCGGATACTCCTGAAGGTTTAATTGCGTTTCTAAAGCAATTTTCAGTTGATAATGCAGCATAGTACATATATAATATTTATTGGCAACACTTTGGCAACAGTAAATCAGTAAGCTAAAGTAAAATATGTAAATGAAGTAAAATATCGGCAGATTTCAAATAGAACTTAAACAAAATGGTTTAGGACACAGAAACAACTTGCTGAGTTTGTATGATATCAGGAGTCTTGGGAGGAACATGTTAGAGTCATATCAGGATTTGACAGACGAGCAGTTGATTGCGACACTGAAAAACAGCAGTGATGCAGACGGAAAGATCATGGATTATATTTTAGATAAATATAAACCTCTGGTCCGCAAAAAGGCAAATGCAGTATTTCTGATCGGTGGGGAGACAGAAGATCTGATCCAGGAGGGAATGATCGGTCTGTTTAAAGCAATCAGAGATTACGATGGTACGAAAGAAACATCTTTTTTTCATTTTGCGGAATTGTGCATCACAAGACAGTTATACAAAGCAGTTGAGGCGTCGAACCGGAAAAAGCATGCACCGCTTAATTCATACATTTCTTTCTATTCAGAAAACAATGAAAACGGATATCCGCTGGCGGAAACACTGACAATGGATGGAATCGGTAATCCGGAGCAGATGATGATCGATCAGGAAAATGTGACGCAGTTCTGGGAACAGCTTCGGACACATTTAAGTAAGATGGAACGGGAAGTATTAGATCAGTATCTTGCAGGATTTCATTATCAGCAGATTGCAGAAAAGATGGGAAAATCGCCAAAATCTATTGATAATGCACTTTCGCGCATCAAGGCCAAAATTCGGGAGACAAATCCGGAAATGGGAAAGATGTAGAAGATCCGCAGTCTTTTTTGTAGATTGTCACGAAAAATATTTGTATATGTTGCATAAAAAATAAATGAGAAAATTGTAACATTTGTGAACACTTATTGAGAAAATCATGCTATTATAATGACTGTAAAAACCCCCCAATACATTATATATAATTTTTGCTATACCCCATAGTAAAAATACCTTCTCCTAAAAAAGACAGCATCGGCTGTCTTTTTTGCTATATAGAAAAATGTACTTTAACACGAGCAAAGCGTAAAAACGTTGACAACCAGGAGAGATTAGGCTAGACTGAACAAGTCGATAAAATTTAATAGAAAACAACGCAGAGGGACTGCATGTCCGGGAGATTGTCCGGAGGGATTGCGGTTGAGAAGGTTAAATCCTGACTCTTTGAACCTGTCAGTTAATACTGTCGTAGGGAGCGTATTGGGAAGATGCTATCTCCTGTCGCGCTTGCGGCAGGAGATTTTTTGACGTGGAGAATTCGTTTGCCAGACAGTGGTTCAAAGTTTAGTGGCCGGCAAATTGTACAATTTGCCGTTCGAAAAACTAAAAACCACTGTCTGGCAAACGGAGACTCAAGCAGTCCCCCATGCGAAAAAGGAGAAAAACGTATGGAACAGTATACCACACAGATGGATGCCGCACGCAGAGGCATCGTGACCAAAGAATTAGAAATTGTAGCGAAAAAAGAGCGCATGACCGTAGAAGAACTGATGCCGCTTGTAGCAGAGGGAAAAGTAGCAATCTGCGCCAACAAGCATCACACCTGCATTGATCCGGAAGGTGTAGGATCAATGTTACGCACGAAGATCAATGTCAATCTCGGTGTATCGAGAGACTGCAAGGATTATGATGTGGAGATGGAGAAAGTGATGGCGGCTGTCAGCATGGGTGCACATGCCATCATGGATTTATCTTCCCACGGCAATACGATTCCGTTCCGCAGAAAACTGACTGCAGAATGTCCGGCAATGATCGGTACCGTGCCGATCTATGATTCTGTGATCCATTACCAGAGAGATCTTGCGACACTGACCGCAAAAGATTTTATTGATGTGGTGCGTCTGCATGCGGAAGATGGTGTGGATTTTGTGACACTGCACTGCGGAATTACAAGAAAGACAATCGAGCAGATCCGGAAACATAAACGTAAAATGAACATCGTTTCCCGCGGCGGTTCCCTTGTATTTGCATGGATGTGCATGACGGGGGAGGAAAATCCGTTTTATGAATATTATGATGAGATCCTTGAAATCTGCCGTGAGCATGATGTTACCATTTCACTTGGAGATGCCTGCCGTCCGGGATGTCTCGCAGATGCATCCGATGTCTGTCAGATCGAAGAGTTAGTAAGACTTGGAGAGCTGACAAAACGCGCATGGGAGAAAGATGTACAGGTCATGGTAGAAGGACCGGGACATATGCCGATGGATCAGATCGCAGCAAATATGAAGATCCAGCAAAGCATCTGCATGGGAGCACCATTTTATGTGTTAGGACCACTTGTCACTGATATCGCTCCGGGATATGACCATATCACATCCGCAATCGGCGGGGCGATTGCAGCACAAAACGGAGCAGCATTTTTATGCTATGTCACACCGGCAGAACACTTGGCACTTCCAAATGTGGAGGATGTAAAACAGGGAATCATTGCATCAAAGATCGCGGCACACGCTGCAGACATCGCAAAAGGCGTCCGTGGTGCGAGAGAGATCGATGATAAGATGGCAGACGCAAGACGCGTCTTAGACTGGGATGCGCAATGGGAATGTGCGATTGATCCGGAAACCGCAAAAGCAATCTGGAACAGTAGAAAACCGGAGCATGAGGACACCTGTTCCATGTGTGGAAAATTCTGTGCAGTGCGCAGTATGAACAAAGCGCTTGCAGGAGAATATATTGATATTTTGTAAAAAAGAGTGGAGGCTTCATTCCGTCTTATGTTATAATAAAACTGTTTCAATCAGCCGGTGATCAGATGAAAAGAATATATTTGGTTGACAGTGAGAATGTAGGCGATATATGGGTGCCGTTACTGGTAGCATCACAGCCCGATGAGGAAGTGATCGTATTTTATACGCAGAAAAGTCCGCATATGAATTACGAAAATGTGAGGTTACTGAAGGAGACGGAGAAAGAAGCAGAGTTTATAAAATGTTTTGAGGGAAGCAATGCACTGGATTTCCAGCTTGTTACACAGCTTGGATACTTGTTGTGTGAGAATCAGGAAAACAGCTATGTGATCGTTTCAAATGATACCGGATTTGATGCAGCCGTACGCTACTGGAAACAGCGTAACATGCCGGTGCAGCGTTTGAGCGGAAAGGAATTAAACCGCAGACTGCAGCAAAAAGCAAAGACGAATGGAGAAAGAGAAATTTTCTTTGAAGCGGAGGAGAAGAACGCCGGGGACGTGGCTGGAAGTCTGGCAGATGAAGCTGAGATTGTGACAGCAAAGATGAATGAGATGACAGAAACGGATAAAAGCGAAGAGCCGGGTGAGGCCGAAAAGCTGAATGGAGTTTCAGAGTTAAATGAAGTCTCAAAACTGAATGAAGCCTCAGAAATGATGGAGACTGCAGAACTGACCGGAGTGTTGGAGCAGGGAAAAGCCGGAAAACCGGATGAGACAGCAGAACCGGGTGAAGCCGGAAAACCGGATGAGACAGCAGAATCGGGTGAAGCCGGAAAACCGGATAAAATGGCAGAACCGGAGGAAACTCTAGAGCAGGTGGAAACAGCAAAAATAAAAGAAACGGCACAGACGGAAAAAACTGCAGGAACAGATGAACAGTCAGAACCGGGAGAAATCCAGATGGAGATACCGGATGAAATCATGAGGCCGGATGAAACTGTAAATGCGGATCAGAAACTGCCATTTACAGATCCGCGTAAGGAATCAGTTGAAAAGACAGAGATCTCACAGGAACAGGACGATGTCATTCGCAGTCTGCTTACCTGCATCAGTAAGGATCGGCTTGCAGATTTTCATAATGCGCTGGTATTGTTCTTTGGTGAAGATATTGGAAAAGAACTTTATCAGGAGGCAAAAAACAGTTCTGCGTATGCAATCTGTCGTGTAAATCAGACTGCGATCAGTGAGGAAGAGAAGTTTGATGTTTACTGTCAGACGGTATTTGCTTACAGTGATCCGAAAATGGACTGTCCGGAAGATTTTTCTTCGTTTTTGTATAAAGCAAATACAAAGAGAAAGAACCTTAATTCATTAAGAGCAGCATTGCAGGGACATTATGGCAAGGACAAGGGAATGAAATATTATTCTCTTTTTAAGTCACACATCAAGATTATGAATCGGATGTAAAGAAGGAGAGGCTGGTTGAAGCGAAAACGGGAAGAACATAACGGATGTGGTGGCGGAACACCAGGTAGCCAGAAGACCCGAAGAACAGCACCCCTGGATGCGTATTTTGTATGCATCCGGGGGTGTTGTCAGGTGGTTAAAGTTATTTCGAACCGCCGGAAATGTTGAATAAGTATAAATATTTTGAAAAATTACAAAAATTTCTTGGATTTTATGCTTGACAATCGGACGATCCTATTGTATAGTAATACAGGTGTTGAGAAAACATGATGCTGCTGTGGCTCAGTCGGTAGAGCGTCGCATTGGTAGTGCGGAGGTCACGGGTTCGATTCCCGTCAGCAGCTTTTTTTATGCCAGAAAAGTTTAAGTGATAACTTAATTCTTTTCTGGCTCTTTTTCTTTCTGACCGGAAATAAAATGATCAATGAGAAGATTGATCGTATGTTGCTGTGTCTCGATGATTTTTTGGAATGTTTCATTTTCTTTTGCCAGACGGGTGATTTCAGCTTCGCTATTCATATTCATCTTCCTTTTTACGCCATTCAAATCGATACATCATATATGTTTTATGTTAAAAAATATTCCCTGAAATGTCAAGACAATAAAGACGTCTGTGGAGAAACATTGTTACTTTATTAACATAAAGCGTCAAAATAACTGCCGGATTCGACATAATATGCAAAAATCCAGACATACAAATTTAGATTCAGGGAAAATACGCAGTAATATTTAGGAATTTATGAATTTTTTACGAACGGATGTTATTTGTATGAGGAATGTGCTAAAATATCATTCGGCTAAAGATCCGGGGAAAGTAGATTCTCCCTTTGAAGTGAGGTTTGATATGAATGCGAGCAGAAAAAGAAAAAATACAAAACCGAAAGGTTTTTTTGAAAAATTAAAGGAGCAGAGAAATCAGAGAAAGGCGGACAGGGCAAAACAGACGGACAGGAAAACAGATATCTTAAAAAAGACAGGGAGTTGGATTGTTACATTACTGCTTGTCATTTTACCGCCAGCAGTTTGTTTTTATCTGATGGAGTGTTATTCGCACAATCCATTTGCAGTGGTACGTCCGTGGGCACAGTTTTTTAATATCGTGCTGTTTGAACTGGTAACAGTTTTCCTGTTTGTGCTGACGGGAAAATTAAAGGCTGCGCACCGGATCGTATACATTGCAGCAATGATTTATGGAATTGCGAACAGTTATGTGGTGCGTTTCCGGACGAATCCGATTGTGCCGTGGGATATTTTTTCCTGGAAAACGGCTGTGAGCGTTGCAGATAATTATGATTTTATGCCGGATACGCGCATGGTCGTTGTGACACTGGTATTTTTTGCAGCAATCGTATTATTTCGTTTTATAAAAGTAAAAGTGACACGTTTGGTATTCTGGAAACGGCTGATTCCGGCAGCGCTGGTAGCTGTGGTTCTTTCATTGTTTGCGGGAACACTGCAGCAGGAGAACTTTCAGAACAGCCACAGACTTTACAATAAACTGTTCACGCCGGTCTACATGACGGATGTGGATGGTATGGCAGTCACATTTGTCATGAATCTTGCCTATATGTCGATCGACAAACCGGAGCATTACAGCGCCGCTGAGGCACAGGCGGTGCTTGATTCCTACGGGGAGGGCGGTGCAATGTCGGAGGAATCAGGCTCTAAGGCAGAAGAAGACGATACACAAAAGGGGGAAGATCTTCCGAATATCATTGTAATGATGAATGAGTCATTTTCGGATCTGTCCGTGTTAGGTGATTTTGAAACCAACGAGGATTACATGCCGTTTATCCACAGCTTAGAGCAGGGGGAGAAAAATACGGTTACGGGAATGTTAAACGTATCTGTCTGCGGTGGAAATACCGCGAATACAGAGTTTGAATTTCTGACCGGCAATACAATGGCATTCCTCCCGCAGGGGAGCATCCCGTATCAGCAGTACATCAATGGAGATTTGAAGGCACTTCCGGATTATCTGAAGACTTTAGGATATCAGACCATTGCGACACATCCTTACAATGCCGGCGGATGGGAACGCGATACGGTCTATCCGATGCTGGGATTTAATGAGAGCGTGTTTAAAGATGATTATGTGAATTCGCAGTATGTCAGACAGTATATCAGCGATGAGAGCTGCGTGGATAAGATTATTGAATTTTATGAAAATAAGGAAAAGGATGCGCCGCTGTTTGTGTTTAATGTGACCATGCAAAATCACGGTGGATATCAGGATCAGTACGGCAATTTTACACCGGATATCTCGGTGAAAGATTCTACAAATTTTTCACTGCAGCAGTATTTATCCCTGGTAAAACTTTCCGATTCCGCGTTAGAACATCTGATCTCCTATTTTGAAGAGGCAGATGAATAAACAGTGAACGTTTTTTTCGGAGATCATCAGCCGAGTGATGCCGTTGCATCTACGGTTCTTGCAAAGAACGGGATGTCCTGGAATCACTTGACAGAGGAACAGCAGAAACTGCGTTATCAGGTTCCTTATGTGGTGTGGGCAAACTATGATATTGGAGAGGAAACGGGTGCAGACACGAGCGTGAACTATCTGGCAGCGGAAGTCTTAGAGCGCGCCGGTGTTCCATTGGATGAATATCGTTCGTATCTGTTACATTTAAAATCAGAATACCCGGTTATTTCCGCGGTGCGTACAGTAAAAGCGGATGGCAGTGAAGTCCGCGCCTCGGATGAAAAAGATGAGATGGATATTTACCGGAAATTGCAGTATTATGAACTGTTTGATCATGGAACTGTTAATTAGGAAATGATAAAAAGAGAGGTTTTGTTTTGAAAAGAGAAAAGAAACTCCAAAATCAGTTGTGGAAAGAAAGAATGCCGCTTATTGCGTCGTTCTTTCTGCCGTTTTTTATTCTGACTGTGATCTGCATTCTTCATGACGTCTATCCGTTTGGAGAGCAGTGTATTTTACATATCGATATGTATCATCAGTACTGCCCGTTTTTCACGGAGCTGATGGATAAGATCAAACATGGCGGCAGCATGTTTTACTCCTGGAATATCGGACTTGGAGCAGATTTTATTTCACTGTACGCCTATTATCTGGCAAGTCCCTTAAACTGGCTGCTGCTACTCTGTCCGCAGAATCATGTGATCGAATTTATGACCTTGCTTGTGATTTTAAAAATTTCATTGGCGGGACTGTTTTTCGGATATTATTTAAAGGAACATTTTGAAAAAAATCATGCTGCAATCAGCATTTTTGCAACAGCCTATGCGTTGTGCGGATTTTCAGCAGCCTATGCATGGGATATCATGTGGTTAGACTGCATGATGCTGGCACCACTTGTCGTTCTTGGACTCGAACAGCTGATCAAAGAGAAAAAAGTACTGCTTTATTATATTTCACTGTCTTTATGCATTATCAGTAATTATTACATTGCGATCATGGTCTGCATTTTTCAGGTGATCTGGTTTGTGATCACATGGCTGGAAAATAAAGAGACCGGGATCGGTGCGTGGATCCGTTTCGCAATTTATTCCCTTCTGGCGGGCGGGACGGGAGCGATACTGATCATTCCTGAGGCGATCACCCTTGGAGCGAGCGGCTCACAGAATATTTCATTTCCGGATACAATGGAATGGTATTTTAACATCATTGCAGAGCTGGGGAGACACTCGGTGATGACAGAACCTTATACGGGCAAAGACCACTGGCCGAATATTTACTGTGGCGTATTTGTGCTTCTTTTGTTTGTACTGTATCTTTTTAACCGTGAGATCTCCTGGAAAAAGAAGCTTTCACGCGGACTTCTGGCAGCATTTTTTGTCATCAGTTTTTCGAATAATATACTTGATTTCATCTGGCATGGCATGCACTTCCCGGATTCCCTGCCGGGCAGACAGACCTTTTTATATGCATTTCTGATGCTTGCGGTATCCTACGAGGCATTTTTGCATTTCAAAGGAACGAGATTTTTAGATGTGATCGCAGCGGGAGTGGCATCGGTTGGTCTGATGGCAGTTTCCTGTCATTTTTCCGATGGGACGATCTTAGGAGAGAGCGCGGCAACGGCAACTTATGTATTTCTGGGCAGCTATATTGTGGTGCTGCTGATCTATTTTTATGCGGAGGAATGTATCCTGGAAGATGTGGTAAAAAAGATTGGAAAGATCAAAAAGGCGACCAGGGAAGAACTGAAAAAAATCATGCTCTCGTTTGGCTGTGCAGCGATGCTTTTAGAATTATTTTTTAACTACAATGTGACCGGATTTGATACGACGAGCAGGACTGCCTATGTGAAATCCATGGATGACTATCATGCAGTGCTTGCAGAGGCGGAAAATCAGGCACAGGATAAGGGCATATTATTTTACCGCACGGAAGAATTAGAGCGCAAAACGAAAAATGATGCGGCGCTGTATGGATATCGTTCCGCAACGCAATTTTCATCGCTGATGAATCTGGATGTCAGTCATTTTTACCAGGCAGTCGGAATGGAAGGCGGCAAGAATTTCTACTGTGTAAACGGGGCAACACCGCTGTTATCAGCAATGATGTCCCTGCGCTATGTGATCGCTGATAACGCAATGGAAGCAAACCCGATCCGCACTCTTGTGGCAGAGAGCGGAAATACGTATCTTTACGAAAATAAATATGTGCTCCCACTTGGTTTTATGATGGATGAGGATGTGATTGATGCGTGGGATTATTCTGATTTAGATGAAATTGAGGCACAGAACAGACTTGCAGAGCTTCTTGGTGCAGATGAGCCGATGCTGACGGAGATCCCGTCCGAATCTGTGGTCGGGGAATCAACGATTGACGTGCAGGAGGATGCATACATTTTTGCAACCTATGAATCGACGACTGTGGACAGCATGACGGAAGAGATCAGTGACGGCAGGACAAAGTCTTTCACAAAAGTTTCGCATGGCTATACACTTGATCTTGGATACTGTACGGCAGGCACACAAGTGAGGATTAAAAACAGTAATGAAGAAAGAGTGAATATTACGGCTTATGCCCTGAATCTCGATGCTGCAGATACGGCTTATCAGACGTTAAATGAGCAGACGATGGAGATGACTTCCTTTTCCGATACGAAAATCACTGGAACCATTGATGTGAAAAAAGAAGGACGACTGATATTTGCGGTGGCGGATGATGCCGGATGGAAATTATATGTTGATGGAGAACAGACGGATCCGGAAGTGTTTGGTGAGGCGTTTATCAGCACATATCTTACCGAAGGAACACATACGGTCGAGCTGCGCTACCAGACACCGGGATTTATGGTGGGAGCCGGGTTTTCCCTTGCCTGTATTCTGATCGTGATACTGATCGCATGGATAAAAAGGCACCATTGAAATTAAAACGTTTCTGTGAGATACTATACGTTGGAGGAGTTTGAGAAAGGTAGTGATTTATATGTCAGACAAAGAGATAGAAATTTATAATGAAAATGCCGATGAAATCAAAATCCGCCCATATGAGCATCATGCAAAATATTATGAGACGGACCAGATGGGAATCATCCATCATTCAAATTATATCAAATGGATGGAAGAAGCGAGGATGGATCTGATGGATCAGATCGGACTCAGCTATAAACAGATGGAGGAGATGGAGATTATCAGTCCGGTGCTCTCTGTATCCTGCGAGTATCACAGTATGGTACATTTTGATGATACGGTCGTGATCGAGACGAAGATCACACGCTATAATGGTATCAAGATGGATGTGGAATACCGGATGACGGACAAGGAGACCGGAGAACTCCGCACGACCGGAAAGAGTTCCCATTGCTTTTTGAACCGTTCCGGAAGACCGATCTCATTGAAACGTTCTTACCCGGAGATCGATACGAAGTTCTTTGAGTATACGGATGCCTGACAAACGGGTGTGATATTAGAAATATATAAGAAAGAGGAAATAAAAGAATGATACAGGAAAGATTAAAGGCACTGCGTGCGGAGATGGAAAAGAGAGGCATCACGGTATACGTTGTGCCGACTGCTGATTTTCACGAATCAGAATATGTAGGAGATCATTTTAAGGCGAGAAAGTTTATTACCGGATTTACCGGTTCTGCGGGAACTGCCGTTATCACTTTGGATGAGGCAGGGCTCTGGACGGACGGACGCTATTTTGTACAGGCAGAGAATCAGCTGAAAGACAGCACAGTCACACTCTACCGCATGGGCGAAGAGGGCGTGCCGACAGTCGATGAATTTGTAAAGGATCGATTAAAAGAGGGCGGATGTCTCGGATTTGACGGACGTGTTGTAAACGGTACCTGGGGCGGCAAACTGGAAAAGATTGCAGCAGAAAAAAATGTGTCCATGCATGTGACAGAAGACCTGATCGATCTGATCTGGGAGGATCGTCCGGCATTGTCCAAACAGCCTTTATTTATTTTGGAGGAAAAATATTCCGGAAAGAGTACTGCGGATAAGATCGCAGATCTTAGGAAAGCTATGAAGGAGAACGGTGCAGATGTTCATATTCTGACATCTCTTTACGATATCGCATGGCTTTTAAATATCCGCGGCAACGATATTGATTATGTGCCGGTCGTATTATCCTATCTTGTGCTGAACGAGACAGAGTGTATCTGGTTTTTACAGGAGGAAGTAGTGGATGATAAGATCCGTGCTTACCTGGAGGAAAACCATATCACGACAAAGCCGTATGATGCGATCTACGATTATGTACCGGAGATTCCGGCAGACGCAGTTGTGCTGATGAACCGCGGGACGGTCAACTACCGTATCGTGAACAGTCTTGATAAAGCAATCAAAGTTGTGGACAAACCAAACCCGACGGAACTTATGAAAGCTGTAAAAAATAAGACAGAGGTAGACAACACCAGAGCTGCACATGTAAAAGACGGTGTTGCCTTTACCAAATTTATGTACTGGCTCAAGACCAATATCGGAAAGATCCCGATGACGGAGATCTCTGCTTCTGACTATCTTGAGGCGAGAAGAAGAGAGCAGGATAACTTTATTGAGTTAAGTTTCAACACGATCTGTGCTTACGGAGCCAATGCGGCGATGATGCATTATGCTGCAACACCGGAGTCAGACGCTGAGTTAAAACCGGAGGGATTTTTACTTGTGGATTCCGGCGGACATTACTTTGAGGGAACCACAGACATCACAAGAACCATGGCACTTGGCCCGATCACAGATGAGATGCGTCTGCACTTTACGACCGTCTGCCGTTCGAATATGAACCTTGCGCATGCGAAGTTTTTATATGGATGTACCGGTTTGAACCTGGATATTTTATCCCGCGGTCCACTCTGGGAGATGGGCATTGACTATAAATGCGGCACCGGACACGGCGTTGGTTATGTGTTAAATGTACATGAGGGACCGAACGGCTTCCGTTGGAGAGTCGTACCGGAGCGCCATGACAACGGTGTCTTAGAAGAGGGCATGATCACGACCGACGAGCCGGGCGTTTATTTAGAGGGTAAATACGGTATCCGTACCGAAAATGAGCTGGTATGCCATAAAGCTGAGAAAAATGAGTATGGACAGTTCATGGAGTTTGAGAATATCACCTATGCACCGATCGATCTCGATGCGATTGACCCGGATCTATTAAGTGCACGTGAGAAAAAGATGTTAAACGATTATCACAAGATGGTATATGATACCATTTCCCCGTATATGACAGCGGAGGAAAATGAGTGGCTGAAACGCTACACAAGAGCGATCTAAAGGACAAGAATGGAGAGAACAATGGGCGAAAAGCTGGTATTGATAGATGGACACAGTATTTTGAACAGGGCATTTTTCGGGATCCCGGATCTGACGAATTCGGAAGGACTGCACACGAATGCAGTCTATGGATTTTTGAATATTATGTTCAAGATTTTAGAGGAGGAGCAGCCGGATTATCTGACGGTTGCATTTGATGTGTCAGAACCGACTTTCCGCCATAAAATGTTCGCAGAATACAAAGGCACAAGAAAGCCGATGGCACAGGAACTGCGGGAACAGGTTCCGCTCATGAAAGAAATGTTAAAAGCGATGGGAGTCACTACGATCGAAAAAGGCGGCTATGAGGCGGATGATCTGCTTGGAACCATTGCAAAACAGAGTGAACAAAAAGGGCTGACAGTTTCAGTGGTATCCGGTGACCGTGACCTCTTACAGCTTGCAACGGATCATATTAAGATCCGTATCCCGAAAACAAAGCGCACAGGCACGGAGATCGAGGATTACAATGCCGCTGAGGTAAAGGAAAAATATCAGGTGACGCCAATCGAGTTTATCGATGTCAAGGCGCTGATGGGGGATACGGCAGACAATATTCCGGGAGTACCGGGAATCGGTGAAAAGACGGCAACAGCAATCATTGCACAGTATGGAAGTGTTGAAAATGCCTATGCACATGTGGACGAATTAAAGCCACCCCGTGCAAGCAAAAATTTAAAAGAGTATTATGACCTGGCACAGATGAGTAAGACGCTTGCGACGATCGAGATCCATGCGGACATTGATTATGATCTTTCCGGTGCAAAACTTAATAGTATTTCCAGCCTGTACACGGAGGAGGCATACCTGCTCTGCAAACGGTTAGAGTTTAAAAATCTTTTGAATCGTTTTGCGGTGGAAACTCCAAAAAATCAGGCGGCAGAACATTTTAAACTTGTGGAAGACCGTAAGGAGGCAGAGAAAGTATTTGCAAAGCTGCGCGGAAAAGACTGTGGTTTTTATATTGTTTTCGGAGATAAAAAGAGGGATAGCCACGAGGAAGAGAACGGGCAGATGAATCTGTTTGCGGTAGGAGATATGCCGGGGGCAGACAGTGAACCGTCCGGCATCGTAGAAAGTGCAGAAAATGATGCAGTGGAGTGCTGCCTTGGAGCTGCCATTTCAACTGGAGAGGAAGAAACCTTTTTCATAAAAGCAGGGGAAAATCTTCCGGCAAAGCAGATTCTTTCCATGTTTACCGCAAGTGAGGCTGCGTCCTATGCGACACTGGATTTAAAACCGCAGCTTGCGGCGCTTGGCTTACTGGAGCGACAGGTAAACGGCAATATTGGCCTGTCGAATCTTTTTGACGGTGTGCTTGCAGCATATCTTCTGAATCCGCTGAAAAATGAGTATCCATATGAGGATATTGCAAAAGACTATATGGGACAGATGATACCGTCAAAGGCAGATCTTCTTGGAAAACTGACCATAGAGCAGGCAATGAAAGATGCACCGGAAGCATTTTTAAATTATGTATGCTATATGGCATATGTGGCACAGGCATCGAAAAAGACGCTGGAGACAGACTTAAAGGAAGAGGGCATGGATCAGCTGTTTACGGAAATCGAGATGCCGCTCGTATTTACTCTTGCCGATATGGAAAATGAGGGTATCATTGCGTGCAGGGAGGCGCTCACGGAGTATGGGGACAAACTTGCAGTGCGTATCGCTGAACTGGAAAAGCAGATCTATGAGGAAGCGGGAGAAGAGTTTAATATCAATTCTCCAAAACAGCTCGGAGTGATCTTATTTGAAAAATTGTCCATGCCGTATGGAAAGAAAACAAAGACCGGTTATTCCACGGCGGCGGATGTGTTAGACCGCCTTGCACCGGAATATCCGATCGTTTCTGATATTTTAGAGTATCGTCAGCTTACCAAGTTAAAGTCCACTTATGCGGACGGATTGGTAAACTATATCGCTAAAGATGGCAGGATCCACACCAGTTTTAATCAGACGATCACAGCTACCGGAAGATTGAGCAGCACGGAACCGAATTTGCAGAATATTCCGATGCGTATTGAACTTGGAAGAATGATCCGCAAGGCATTTGTTCCAAAAGAGGGATTTGAGTTTATGGACGCTGATTATTCCCAGATTGAACTTCGTGTCTTAGCACATATGTCCGGGGATGAAAAGCTTATTGAAGCATACCGGGAGGCACAGGATATCCACAGGATCACAGCGTCCCAGGTATTTCACATTCCATTTGATGAAGTGACAGACCTGCAGCGACGCAATGCCAAGGCAGTCAATTTCGGAATCGTATATGGAATCAGTTCATTTGGGCTGAGCCAGGATCTAAGCATCAGCAAAAAAGAGGCTGCAGAGTATATTGAGCGTTATTTTGAGACTTACCCGAAGATCAAGACATTTTTAGACGGACTCGTGACAGAGGCGAAAGAAAAAGGTTATGTGACGACCATGTTTGGAAGAAGACGTCCGGTACCGGAACTTTCAAGCAGCAATTTTATGCAGCGTTCCTTTGGAGAGCGCGTTGCCATGAACTCCCCGATTCAGGGAACTGCGGCAGATATCATCAAGATCGCAATGATACGCGTGCATGACAGACTGTTAAAAGAAAATCTAAAGTCACGCCTGATCTTAACCGTGCATGATGAGCTTTTAGTGGAGACGGCGATCGAAGAAGAGGATGCGGTTCGAAAGATTCTCGAGGAAGAGATGCATGGAGCGGCAGATCTTGCGGTCACACTTGAAATTGATGCACATGTCGGCAAAAACTGGTATGAGGCAAAATAAAGATCTGTCATCATTTATGAGGGATGATGCGTTGGACTGCATATGTCCGGATGGTACGAGAGAAAAAATGGATGCGGGGAGCATGGAACGGATGAAATTTATCGGAATTACCGGCGGCGTCGGTGCGGGAAAATCAGAAATACTTCATTATCTTGAAACAAAAGATGGTGTAAAAGTCATGTTGGCGGATGAAATCGCGCATGAGCTGATGCTGCCCGGGACAGAATGTTATCAGAAATTAAAAGACATGTTTTCGGATGAGGATATCTGGAATGAAGATGGTTCGTTTGACCGGAAAAAGTTAGCAACAGTCATCTTTTCAGATGAAAAAAAACGGGATGCATTAAACGGAATCGTACATCCGGCAGTCAAAAAATATATCAGGACTGTTGCGGATACAGAGCGGGAAAATGGAGTGCTGAAAATCCTGGTTTTAGAGGCAGCATTGCTGATTGAAGAACATTATGATGAAATTTGTGACGAACTTTGGTATATTTATACTAGAGAGGATATAAGAAAAGAACGCCTTATGAGATCGCGCGGATATTCCCCGGAGAAAGTACAGCAGATTTTTGACAGTCAGTTACAGGAAGCGGTTTACCGGAAACACTGTAAAGTGGTGATCGATAATAATGGAACGGTGGAAGATGCCATAAGGCAGATTGATTTGGCAATCACAAATATGGAAAATGAGTAGGAGATACTGCAGATGAGCGACGGAAAAGACATGGAACAGCCATTGGTGTTCGGACTTGATATTGGAACGAGAAATGTGGTAGGAACGGTAGGTTACCGTACCGAAGATCAGTTTATCGTTACTGCTCAGTATATCATGCAGCATGATACGAGAGCAATGTTAGATGGACAGATCCACGATATCGGGCGTGTATCAGGGACGATAAGAAAAGTAAAAGAACAGCTGGAAAAACAGATCGGAAAAACGCTGACGGAGGTATGTATCGCTGCCGCAGGCCGTGTGCTTAAGACAGTTACAACGAGTATCAGTTACGATTATCCGGAGGAGAGCGTAGTTACCGGGGAAGACATTCATACACTGGATCTGCTTGGAATTGAGAAAGCGCAGAAAATTTTACAGGAAATGAATGATACCAACTACAAGTTCTACTGTGTTGGATATTCCGTGGTCAAATATTTCTTGAATGATGAACCGTTTTCTAATATTGAATCCCACAAGGCAGACCGTATCGGTGAAGATATCATCGTAACGTTTTTACCGGAGGATGTTGTGGATGGACTTTATGCAGCCGTAAATCAGGCCGGGCTTGAAGTGGCGAATCTGACATTGGAGCCTATTGCGGCGATCAACGTCGCAATTCCGGAAAGTTATCGTCTGCTGAATATCGCTTTAGTCGATATCGGAGCGGGAACATCCGATATTTCCATCACCAAAGACGGAAGCATCATTGCCTATGGTATGATCCCTCTTGCCGGAGATGAATTAACGGAACTGATCGTGCAGAATTATCTGGTTGATTTTAAAACGGCTGAATATATCAAGCTGCAGAGTACAACAGAAGAGGAGATCACTTATAAAGATATCATGCTGATCGAGCATAAGATTCCGGCAAAAGAAGTGTGGGAGCTGACTGCGCCGGTAGTGGATGAGATGACAACGGCAGTAGCTGCGAAAATCAAAGAATTGAATGGCGACCAGACTGTCAGCGCAGCATTTATCGTTGGCGGTGGCGGTAAGATCCATGGTTATACGAAAATGCTTGCAGAGAAATTAGATCTTCCGGACGTACGAGTGGCACTGCGTGGTGAAGAAGTACTGCAGGAAGTGGTATTTGAACAGCAGGATATCAAGAAGGATCCATTGCTTGTTACACCGATTGGAATCTGTCTGAATTATTATGAACAGAGAAACGGATTTATTATGGTGCGTTTCAATGGAGAGCGCCTCAAATTATATGATAATGATGGATTAACGATCGTGGATGCCGCATTGCAGGCAGGTTTTCCGAATGAGGATCTTTTCCCGAAACGTGGACCGGAACTTACATTTTTTGTAAATGGAGCAAAACGTATCATTCGTGGAGAGCAGGGAGAGTCAGCAGCAGTTTATATGAATGACAGACCAACAAATCTCAATGCGGCATTAGAGCCGAATTGTGAGATTATCATTGAGCCATCTACGGCTGGCAAGCCGGCAACCTGCACATTAGATCAGTTAGAGGAATATACGACAGATTCCGTAGCCTTTGTGGTTAATGGAAATATTATAAGATGCCCGAAGTTCTTAGAGGTCAACGGCAATTTAGAACTGCCTTCCTATCAGATCAAGGAGGGCGACCAGGTAGAAACAAGAAGCTTTTACACAGTAGGCCAGCTTGCAGAATTTATGGATGTGGAAGTGAATGTGGAGCATGTGATTCTGGTAAACAACCGTCGTGCAACGCTCGACTCACTGATCTATGAAAACTTTACAATCGAGTGGACAGTGCGTTCCTATGGCAAACCGTCCTTTCAGCCGGTAGAGCAGGAAGAAGTTCAAACACCGACTGTCGGGGAATATAAGGAAGAAGAGATACCGGATATTGTGGACACGGAAATGAGCGCAGAGGCAGATGGCGCAGAAGTTCAGAATCCTGAAGTACACAATGCTGTGACTGCGGAGGATACAGACGATGCCGGCAATGCGGGCGCAAAAGAAAAGGATTCTGCAGTTACAGATGATGCCGCTACGGTAGAGGAGAGCAAAACGATTACAGACAGTACAGCAGGCATTAATGGATCTGTTGCAGGAGAGAATGCAGCAGGCATGGATGAAACAGATGTAACAGAGGAGAATGCTGACGGCATGGCTGAAGCAGTGAAAAAAGTTACAGCAGAAGAAAACAGTTCGCCAGCTGCAGAGGAAGACGGCAGCATGGTTCTGGTATACATCAACGGCCAGCCGGTAAAACTTACCGGAAAACCACAGTATATATTTGTAGATATTTTTGATTTCTACGAATTTGATCTTACTGCCTCAAATGGCAGAGCAATCATTACCAATTTAAATGGTGAGAATGCATCGTATTCTGCAGTCTTAAAGACCGGAGATACAATCGAACTTAGATGGAAAGAGAATTAAAAAAATGGAATTATGCAGCATAGCAAGCGGCAGCAGTGGAAACTGTATCTGTGTTGGATCAGATGAAAATCATGTACTCATCGATGCGGGGATCAGTGGAAAACGAATTGAAAACGGACTCAATTCGATCGATTTGAAAACAGAAGAGATGCAGGGGGTTCTTGTAACTCATGAACACATCGATCATATTTCTGGACTTGGCGTGATCGCCAGGCGTTACGGACTTCCGATTTATGCCACGCAGGGTACGATAGATGCTATTTTAAATACAAAGTCAGTCGGCAAAATAGAGGAATCTTTATTTCATGCGATCACGCCGGATCAGCCTTTTGAAATCGGGGATCTTTTGATTGAACCGATTTCAATCTCACATGATGCGGCAGATCCGGTGGCCTATAAGATAAAAAATGAGGAGAAAACGGCGGCGGTAGTGACGGATCTTGGCACATATGATGAAAACATGATTGATAAAATAAAAAATCTGGATGTGCTTTTACTGGAAGCAAATCATGATGTACATATGCTGCAGGTTGGAAGTTATCCGTATCCGTTAAAACAGAGAATTCTTGGGAAAAAAGGACATCTCTCTAACGAACTGTCCGGTCAGCTTTTGGGAGAAGTGCTCCATGACCATTTCAATACGGTTATTTTAGGGCATCTCAGTAAGGAAAATAATTATGCAGAACTTGCATATGAGACTGTCCGGTTAGAGGTGACGATGGGAGAAAATCCATATAAAGGCGATGATTTCCCAATGTATGTGGCAAAGCGGGACGCGCCGTCGGAGAGAATCATTTTTTAGTTTATGATAATAGAATGTTCGCGAAACACGTATTCTATTATATATGACAATATTTTTTTACAGAGTGTGGCCGCTTATGAAGCTTAGTAGAAAAAGTTATAAATGTGCATCTATTTAACAGTGGAAATTATAAAACATGTATGATATGATGATTGATAATAGATTTGCGCTGATTTAGTAAAGCAGAAAAGTGAGGAGAGCAGAGATGGAGAACACAGCAGACAAGACAATTATTACAGTAGTGGGTAAAGATACGGTTGGTATCATTGCAAAAGTATGTACTTATCTTTCCGAAAATGGCGTCAATGTACTTGATATTTCACAGACAATCGTTTCCGGATATTTCAATATGATGATGATCGTTGACATGAATAAATCAACCAGATCATTTGTGGATTGTCAGAAAGATCTCGATGAGATCGGTGCACAGATTGGTGTATCCATCAAGTGCCAGAAAGCTGAGATTTTTGAAAAAATGCATCGTATTTAGAGAGGAAAGCGGCAATGATTAATATATTTGAAGTAAAAGAGACCAACAACATGGTGGAACATGAAAACCTTGATGTCCGCACCATTACGATCGGTATCAGCCTGCTTTCATGCATTGATTCCGATTTGAAAAAATTAAATGAGAACATTTATAACCGTATCACATCAGTTGCCAAAGATCTTGCAAAAGTTGCAGGGGAGATCGAAGCTGAATACGGTATCCCAATTGTCAACAAACGTATTTCCGTTACTCCGATTGCACTGATCGGTGGTGCAGCCTGCAAGACACCGGAAGATTTTGCAACGATCGCAGATACAATGGACCGTGCTGCAGAAGCAATCGGTGCAGATCTGATCGGCGGTTATTCCGCACTGGTATCAAAAGGCATGACAAAAGCAGATGAGATGCTGATCCGTTCTATCCCGATAGCACTTTGCCGGACGAACCGTGTCTGCAGTTCCGTAAACCTTGCGTCCACAAAGACCGGTATCAATATGGATGCGGTGCGTCTGATGGGAGAGATTTTGTTGGAGGTTGCAGAGCGCTCAAAAGACCGTGATTCTGTGGATTGTATGAAGCTGGTTGTATTCTGCAACGCACCGGATGACAACCCGTTTATGGCAGGAGCTTTCCACGGTGTGACAGAGGCTGATGCAGTGATCAACGTCGGAGTCAGCGGACCGGGTGTTGTAAAGACAGCACTTGAGAAAGTGCGTGGCGAGAATTTTGAGGTACTCTGCGAGACCATCAAAAAGACCGCATTTAAGGTAACAAGAGTCGGACAGTTAGTCGCACAGGAGGCATCCAGACGTCTTTCAATTCCGTTTGGTATCATTGACCTTTCCCTTGCTCCGACTCCGGCCATCGGTGATTCCGTCGCAGATATCCTCTGCGAGATCGGTCTGGAATATGCAGGTGCACCGGGAACAACTGCAGCACTTGCCATGTTAAATGATCAGGTCAAAAAGGGCGGCGTTATGGCATCTTCCTATGTCGGCGGCTTAAGCGGCGCTTTCATTCCGGTCAGTGAGGATCAGGGAATGATCGATTCCGTACAGGCTGGTGCTATCACATTGGAAAAATTAGAGGCAATGACCTGTGTCTGCTCTGTAGGACTTGATATGATCGCAATTCCGGGAGATACCAAGGCAACCACGATCTCCGGTATGATCGCAGACGAGATGGCACTTGGTATGGTAAACCAGAAGACAACAGCTGCACGTCTGATCCCGGTGATTGGAAAAGGCGTTGGCGATACCGTAGAGTTTGGTGGTCTGTTCGGTTATGCGCCGATCATGCCGGTCAACAAATATTCCTGTGATGATTTTATTAACCGTACCGGAAGAATCCCGGCACCGATCCACAGCTTTAAAAACTAACTGCGCGGATCACTGGCAAACATGAAAGTGATTTTAATAAAAAATGCAGTGGAAACACTAGGATATTTTTCAGAACAGTTAGCAGAAACGTTTCAGGAGATGGGGCATGACACCTATTTTGTGGATTACGATGATCTGGTAAATACGGTAGATGGCATCAGCCGGTTTGCCGTGCCAGAGAAAACGGGACTGTGTACGTTTAATTTTATCGGACTTTCCGGGGAAGAGGTCTTTATCGAAGAGAACGGGCGTTATATCTGGGAAAACCAAGGTATCGCGTGCATCAATATCCTGGTGGATCATCCACTGTATTATCATTCAAAACTGGCAAAGCCTCCGGTGCCGGAAATGCGTGTTTTTTGTATTGACAGAGAACATGTGGCATACATGAAGCGCTTTTACCCGGCATTGCCGGTGGAGTTTCTGCCGCTGGCGGGAAACTGTATCTTAGAGCGGGAAGTACCTTCCCCAATAGAAGGCTGCCATGGGCAAAAACAGAAACATAAAAATATACCGTATCAGAAACGGAAATACGACATCGTATTTACCGGGAACTATACACCGGTGGAACACCTTTACCGGGAAATCGACAGGCAGGGTGCGGAATACCGGACATTTTATTATGAGATTCTGGAGGATATGAAAGCACATCCGGCGGTGTCCATCGACCGGATGTTAGAGGCACATATCAGAAAAGAACTGGGTGCAGTGCCGGATGAGGAGCTTCGCGCGGCGATCGCAGGAATGGTGTTCATCGATATCTGTATGCGGAGTTATTTCCGCGGGGAGATCATAAAATGTCTTGCGGAGCATAAAATCCCGGTACATGTGTTTGGCGCCAACTGGGAGAAATTAGACTGTAGCAGCCATGACTACATTATAAAAAACGGCAGGGAAGTGGATTCTGTGACCTGCGCGGAGGCAATCGCAGATGCAAGGATTTCTTTGAATGTCATGCCATGGTTTAAAGATGGAACGCACGACCGCGTATTTACGGCGATGCTGCAGCATACACTTTCGCTGACCGATGACAGCAGATATCTTCGGGAGAACTTTACGGATAAAAAAGAACTGGTTTTCTATTCGCTGGAGAAGCGTGAAGAACTGCCTGAACTGGTGAAAAAGCTTTTGGAAAAACCGGAGAAATGTATGGAAATCGCAGAGCGGGGATATGAGAGTGCTGTGCAGGAACATACATGGAAACAGAGGGCAGAAGCAATTTTGATGGATTTGGTAAAATGACCGCTTAACTTGTAATATGTACTCCTTTCACTGGAAGTCCAGTACAAGGGGGATATATTAGGTTGGGGCGGTTATTTTTATAAATAAATATATTAACAAAACTTATAAAATTAAGTAAATAAATTCATGACGCTAATAATTGTAAAAACAGGATCAAAATGATAAGATAAAGAAAAACAGCAAACCGCACACATGAAGGAGGAAATCATGGAGAAAATGTCATTAAAAAATGAACTTTCAGGCAATTCCTATCCTGGAAGAGGAATCATTATCGGAAAATCTGCAGACGGAAAACATGCCATCACTGCTTATTTTATTATGGGCAGAAGTGAGAACAGCAGAAATCGTGTTTTTGTTGAGGATGGAGAGGGAATCCGCACGCAGGCTTTTGATCCTTCCAAACTGACAGATCCGAGCCTGATTATCTATGCACCTGTCCGTGTGCTTGGCAATAAAACGATCGTGACAAACGGAGACCAGACTGACACAATTTACGAACTGATGGATAAACAGCAGACTTTTGAGCAGGCGCTGCGCACAAGAGAATTTGAGCCGGATGCTCCAAACTATACACCGAGAATCTCAGGTATTATGCACATTGAAAACGGAAAATTCAACTACGCAATGTCTATTTTAAAGAGTAACAACGGGGATCCGTCCTCCTGTAACCGTTATACATTTGCCTATGAGAATCCGAAAGCAGGTGAGGCTCATTTTATCCATACTTATATGGGAGATGGCAATCCGCTGCCAAGTTTTGAGGGAGAGCCGACACCGGTTGCAATCGAGGGCGACATCGATGCGTTCACCTCATTTGTATGGGAAAACTTAAATGAGGACAACAAAGTTTCTTTATTTGTCCGTTATATTGATATTGCGACCGGAGCTTACGAGAGCAGAATTGTCAATAAAAATAAATAATCGGAATCAGGCTTGCAAGATGCGGCAAAGAAGCATGAATTTCACAGATCAATGAGAAATTTAAAGGAGAAATTATGAAAGAATTAGAATTAAAATATGGCTGTAACCCAAATCAGAAACCATCCAGAATCTATATGGAAAACGGCGAACTGCCGATCCAGGTATTGAACGGAAAACCAGGTTATATCAATTTTCTGGACGCATTTAACGGCTGGCAGTTAGTCAGTGAGTTAAAAAAGGCAACCGGACTTCCGGCAGCCACATCTTTTAAGCATGTATCACCGGCTGGTGCAGCAGTAGGACTTCCACTCAGCGATGTGGAGCGTAAGATTTACTGGGTTGATGATATGGATATGGAGTTTACACCGCTTGCAAATGCATATGCGAGAGCAAGAGGCGCAGACCGTATGTCATCTTTTGGTGATTTTATTTCTTTATCTGATGTCTGTGATAAGGCAACTGCAATGATCATCAAGAGAGAAGTTTCCGATGGTGTCATCGCGCCGGGCTACACAGATGAGGCATTAGAGATCTTAAAAGCAAAGAAAAAAGGCAATTATAACGTGATCCAGATCAATCCGGATTATGTGCCGGCACCGATCGAGCACAAAGAAGTATTCGGTATTACCTTTGAGCAGGGAAGAAATGAATTAGTGATTGATGAGCATTTCTTTGACAATGTGGTAACGGACAATAAGGAAATTCCGGATGCTGCAAAAAGAGATCTTGCAATCGCAATGATTACTTTAAAATACACACAGTCCAATTCTGTATGTTATGTCAAAGACGGACAGGCAATCGGTATCGGTGCTGGACAGCAGTCCCGTATCCACTGTACCAGACTTGCAGGCCAGAAGGCAGATAACTGGTGGCTGCGCCAGTCCCCGAAAGTGTTAGGACTGCAGTTCCTCGACAAGATCGGACGTGCTGACAGGGACAATGCGATCGACCTCTATATTGGTGAGGATTACATGGATGTCTTAGCTGACGGTGCATGGGAAAACATCTTTAAGGTAAAACCGGAGGTCTTTACCGCAGAGGAAAAACGTGCATGGTTAGATAAAAACACAAATGTGGCGCTTGGATCTGATGCATTCTTCCCATTTGGGGATAATATCGAGCGTGCACATAGAAGTGGTGTGGCATATGTGGCACAGCCGGGTGGTTCCATCCGTGATGACAATGTTATCGAAACCTGTAACAAATACAATATGGCAATGGCATTTACCGGAATCCGTCTGTTCCATCATTGATCAGACACGGATGATTTCTTTGCTGCATTCAGGACAGGAAAAACGATTTTTCGTTTTTCCTGTTTTTTGCTGTTCGTAGAGCTCAGAAGAAAAAATATCCTGTTTCAGCATCTGGTTTGCAGTTCCGTCAAGTGTGCGCAGGGCAGAGGAGAGCTTAGAGATGACAGGTACTTTTGCGGATTTTTTTAAGGCAGAAAGCAGGGCGGAAGCATCTTTGCGGAAACCGAGGATTCGCAGGTAAGGGATATAATCAGCTTTTTTATATTGCTTCACATTCGTCTGGGTCATCTGAAGAATCAGATGCAGAAGAATCCGGCTCATGCGTGTGTAGGTAATATCACGGCTCTTGTTTTGTGCACAGAACTGCGTGAAAGAGGAAAAATTGTATCTGTTTTTAAATATGCGGTTTGCAATCTCCGGTGTCATATCATAGATATTTTCTAATTCCTTTTTGCTGCACGATAAGATTCGGTAGCCAAGAATGGAGGAAAAGTCATCAGCATCCATAAGTCTGCCGGATGTGATCTCCTTTTGAAAAAGTGCAAAAGCCGGTTCCGGCATCGAAGATGCAATTTCCGAAAGATGTGGACGGCTGGAATGAATACTCTGTGAACCGTAATCTGCAGATGAAAGATGGAAAGTATGATTATCCGATGGTGTAACATTAGAAACTGCCGCGCGGATGGCGGAGGCAGAAGCTGTCGGTGTGTTGATCGTGGTATCATGATATCCGCTCCCCGCCCGCGGGATCAGGATTGGAGTCATGGCAGAATTACGCCGTTTCAGTGCCTTTAAATATTCGACCGCGAGGATGTTATTCGGAGTATCTAATATGGAAATGAGGGAATTCATTCCGGTGCTCTTAAAATAATCAGAAAGCGTAGCAGCTCTTGCAGCCGGAAATGCCAGTCCCTTTTTTAAATAAGAAGAAAGCGCAGATCTGTAAATGTCCGGTTCTTCTGCAAGAACACCGGCAATGCTCTTAAGCAGGGGGAGCTGGTCGGATTCTGCTCCAAAGCATATCCCGTCGATACAGCCCATTTTATCAAACAGGGTAACACCTGCCATGGCAAAATCCTCCGCGGAGGAGACTGCCCAGACAGCCGGGAGTTCGATGACAAGATCCGCACCACATAAAAGCGCCATTTCTGCCCTGCAATATTTATCAATGATGGCAGGGGCTCCTCTCTGGACAAAGTCACCGCTCATGGCGATGACGACAAAATCAGCATTTGTTTTTCGTTTTAACTCTGCAATCTGGTAGGCATGTCCGTTGTGGAAAGGGTTGTATTCTGCAATGATTCCGATTGTTTTCATAAGATACTCCATTTCTGACCATTTTTTGAAAATCCTGATTCCATCTGTATCTCAGGTTTGGGCGTAAGCACAGATTCTGCGTGTAACAGCATGATTACAGACTACCATACACAGATTTTTTTCGCAAATGTGAATGTCTGGGATTTGTTAAAAAAATAACGTTAAAATTCTGTCAACCTGTTTTTCATTTTGTACAAAAAATCTCACTTTAAACACCTTGTGCGAACAGAGTTAGAGGCGTATACTAGAGTTATATGCGGTTCGTATCGGTCGGACTGCCCATTTATCATTTATATAAGAAAAGAAAACTGCCATTCGAAAGCAGGCAGGGCATGGGAGGAAAATATGAACGTTTTAGTAGTAAACTGCGGAAGTTCTTCACTGAAATATCAGCTCATCGATTCTGACAGTGAAGCAGTATTAGCAAAAGGACTTTGCGAGAGAATCGGTATTGACGGAAGACTGGTATACCAGAAGACCGGATTAGACAAAGAGATCACAGAAGCAGCAATGCCGACGCACAAACAGGCAATCCAGATGGTACTTGATGCACTGGTAAATGAGAAAACAGGTGCAATCAAGAGTCTTTCCGAGATCGATGCAGTTGGTCACCGTGTTGTACATGGTGGAGAGAAGTTTGCTTCTTCTACCGTTTTAACACCGGAAGTATTAAAAGCAATCGAAGAGTGCAATGACCTTGCACCACTTCACAACCCGGCAAACCTGATCGGTATCGATGCATGTAAAGAACTGATGCCAGACGTACCGATGGTAGGTGTATTTGATACAGCATTCCATCAGACAATGCCAAAGAAAGCATTCCTTTATGGTCTTCCATACGAATACTATGAAAAGTACAAAGTAAGAAGATATGGCTTCCATGGAACCAGCCACAGTTTTGTATCAAAACGTACTGCTGAATTCCTTGGAATGGATCTGAAAAATTCTAAGATCATTGTGGCTCATCTTGGAAATGGTGCTTCTATCAGTGCCGTATTAAATGGTGAGTGTGTAGATACATCCATGGGTCTTACACCTTTAGAGGGACTTGTTATGGGAACACGTTCCGGCGATATTGATCCGGCAATCATGGAGTTCATTGCAAAGAAAGAGAACTTAGATATCGAAGGTGTCATGAATGTTTTGAATAAAAAGTCAGGTGTACAGGGATTATCAAAATTATCAAGTGATTTCCGTGATCTTGAGGCTGCAGCCAATGAAGGAAATGAGCTTGCAATCGGTGCTATCGACGTATTCTGCTACCGTGTTGCAAAATATATCGGTGCATATGTGGCAGCAATGAATGGTGTGGATGCGATTGCATTTACTGCAGGTATCGGAGAAAATACAACGATCGTCAGAGCAAAGGTACTTGAGTATCTTGGATATCTTGGAATTACAGTAGATGCACAGGCAAACGAAGTACACGGAGAGGAAAAAGTGATCTCCACAGCAGATTCCAAAGTAAAAGTCTGTGTGATCCCGACCAACGAGGAGCTTGCAATCGCAAGAGAGACGGTTGCACTTGTAAAATAGGCAAAACAGCGTGTCTTTGAGGTTCATAGACGATGAAAAATAAAAAAACAGGGTTGTCAAGAAAAAATACTTGACAAACCTGTTTTCACTATGTATAATTATTTAGGTGTGAAAAGCCTAGATAAAAGGTTTGATTCACAAAAAAAGATATAGGAGAATGCCGTGATTATAGATATTTCAGACATTTTATCTTGTGAAAACAAGGAAGAAACAAAGCAGGTTCAGATTGAACTTACGTCTTTTATATCAAAGTTAGGGGAATTTCCTATTATCAGTGCAGCACCGATAGAACTGCGTATCGCAAACCGGGAGAACAAGCGGCTGCTTATCCAGGGTGATGTTGATCTGCGAGTGTCGATTCCGTGCAGCCGTTGTCTGGAGGAAGTTCCGACAGATATCCACTTTTCGATTGACAAGGATATCAAATTAGAAGATTCTGTTGTTCATGACGAAGATGTGGAAGATAATGACTACCTGATTGGATTTAATCTGGATATAGATAGACTTATCTATGGAGAGATTTTGGTGAACTGGCCGATGAAAGTTCTGTGCAGGGATGATTGCAAAGGAATTTGCAAGGTGTGCGGAATGAACCTGAACAAAGGGGAATGCAACTGCCAGAGAACAGAACTGGATCCAAGAATGGCAGCAATCCAAGATGTCTTTAACAAATTTAAGGAGGTGTGAGAATATGTCAATTTGTCCAAAGAATAAATCTTCCAAAGGAAGAAGAGATAAAAGAAGAGCAAACTGGAAAATGACTGCTCCGGCATTAGTAAAATGCAGCAAATGTGGAGAGTTAATGATGCCTCATAGAGTATGTAAAAACTGTGGCTCTTACAACAAAAAAGAAATCATCCCTCAGGACTAATCCTTACGGGAAACAGAAAGATCAAGAGTGGAACGATGAGTTTCCTCTTGGTCTTTTTGTTTCCGCTGAAAAAGTTATAATAATTTCACAAATTACCGGTTGCATAATCGGAGTGAACAGAATAAAATGGTAGAATGATGTTTTAGCAAAGGAGTAGGGCAATGGGAGATATTTTTAATTTGGACAACAAGTTTTTTCAGACACTTGGAAAGGGCGTCGACTGTGTATGCTTAAGCCTGCTGTGGATGATCTGCTGTATACCGCTTGCGTTCGGCATTTATGTGGCATATGTATCAAAAGCGATCATATTAGCCCTTCCATGTATCGTACTGGCTGTTCCGGCTGGAATTGCGACAACAGCACTTTATTATGCAGTTAACAAGGTGATCCGTCACAGCAGAGGATACCTGTGGAGTTCTTTCTGGCATTCTTTTAAAACAAATATGAAGCAGGGTGCATTTGTAACGCTTGTCGTGGCAGCAGCGGTTGTTCTGGTAGGGCTTGACGGTTATATCATGTATCAGTTTGCAAAAGCGGGTGAAAAATCAGGAGTTCTTTATGTTGTGTTCTTTGTGCTGATGCTTGTGGTCATTGCATGGGCGATTTATGTATTCCCGTATATGGCACGTTTTGAGAATTCGACAAAATTGATCCTTAAAAATTCTGCGCTGATGGCGATCGGCAATCTGCCAAAGACTTTTATGGCACTGATGTTTTTCCTGGCATGCTGTATCGGAACTTATCTTTTGCCGGTTGTAGCAATCATATCACCGGCTTTGGGAATGCTTCTGCTCAACTATATTTTAGAAGGTGTGTTTGAACGCTATATGTCCGATGAAGACCGTGAAGCAGAAAATGAAAGAAATCAGGAATTCTATAACTAATGATATTGTAAATGACAATCGATTTTTTATATTGATTTATAGAAAGAGTTATAGTATATTTCAATATAGACGTGAAGGGAGAGCCCGAAAACGTATCAGAATGGAGAGTAGTTATGCAGCAGAATCAATCACTTGAGATTACCAAAGTTGCCTTAGATGCGATGGGTGGAGATTATGCTCCGGCCGAGCCTGTAAAGGGGGCTGTGGATGCGGTAAATGCGAGAAGTGATATCAAGGTTCTTCTGATCGGTCAGGAGGACGTGGTTCGTAAAGAACTTGAAAAGTACACTTATCCGGCGGAGCAGATCGAGGTTATACATGCTGAAGAAGTTATTGAGACAGCAGAACCGCCCGTAAATGCGATCCGCAAGAAAAAACAGTCATCGATCGTTGTCGGCATGAATATGGTAAAACAAAAAGAAGCAGATGCTTTCGTATCGGCAGGAAGTTCCGGTGCCATATTAGTCGGTGGACAGGTTATCGTAGGCAGAATCAAAGGAATCGAAAGACCACCGTTAGCGCCGCTTATTCCGACGGAAAAAGGTGTGTCGCTTCTGATCGACTGCGGCGCGAATGTGGATGCAAGGGCATCACATCTTGTTCAGTTTGCGAAGATGGGTTCTATTTACATGGAAAATGTACTTGGAATCAAAAATCCGAGAGTGGCGATTGTAAATATCGGTGCGGAGGAAGAAAAGGGAAATGCGCTGGTAAAAGAAACATTTCCACTTCTGAAAGAATGTACGGATATTAATTTTGTGGGCAGTATTGAGGCTCGTGAAATCCCGCATGGAGAGGCAGATGTGATCGTATGTGAAGCATTTGTTGGAAATGTAATTTTAAAGCTGTATGAAGGACTGGCAGGAACGCTTGTCGGAGCAATCAAAAAAGGCATGATGAGCACCTTAAGAAGCAAAATTGGTGCAGCGCTTGCGCTTCCGGCATTAAAGTCAACATTAAAAGCGTTTGATGCTACTCAGTATGGCGGCGCTCCTTTATTAGGACTGAATGGACTTGTGGTAAAGACGCACGGAAGTGCAAAGGCAGTCGAGATTACCAATTCCATTTTTCAATGTGTGACGTTCAAAGAGCAGGACATCAACGGAAAAATCAGAAAAAATATTATAAGTTCAACGGAACAGGAAGGAATGTAAAGTTATGGAATTTGAAAAACTGAAAAAAATCATTGCAGAGGTATTAAACGTGGACGAGGAAGAAATCACAATGGACACCACTTTTGTGGATGACCTTGGAGCAGACTCCCTTGATATTTTTCAGATTATTATGGGAATCGAAGAAGAATTCGACATCGAGATCGCGAATGAGGACGCTGAGCATATCGTGACAGTTGCAGATGCAGTAGAGCAGATCAAGAATGCTTTAAACTAAATAAAAGATGACGTATGCCCTTGTTGAAGACAAAAGGGCGGTGCGCGATGTACCGTCTCTTGTCAGGCAAGGGCTTTTCCGTTATTATATAAGAAAACAGAGTCTTTTTTATATTTTACTGGATACACAGTAAGGTAGAAAAAAGCCCCTGACCAGGAGGATGAAATGTCAAAGTTACAGGAATTACAGAACAGGATTGGTTATACATTTGAGAAAGAGGGCTTATTGCGTCAGGCACTGACGCACAGTTCCTATGCTAATGAAAAACACATGAAAAAACATTCTGACAATGAGAGACTGGAGTTTTTAGGGGATGCGGTTTTAGAGATCGTATCGAGTGATTTTTTATACCGCAATTATCCGGATCTGCCGGAGGGAGATCTGACAAAACTCCGTGCGAGTATTGTGTGTGAGCCTACACTGGCACTTTGTACCAGAGAGATGGATCTTGGCGATTATCTGCTGCTTGGCAAGGGTGAAAACCAGACAGGTGGAAGAAAACGTAAATCAATTTTATCAGATGCTTTAGAGTCTGTGATTGGAGCTATCTATTTAGATGGTGGTTTTGAACCGGCAAAGAAGTTTATACATAAGTTTATCCTGACAGATATCGAGCACAAAAAGCTGTTTTATGACAGCAAGACCATTTTGCAGGAAGTTGTGCAGGGCAATTATAAAGAGAGTCTGCATTACGAGCTGATTTCAGAAGAAGGACCGGACCATGACAAACAGTTTTCGGTCGAAGCACGGATCGGAGATAAAGTGATCGGCGCAGGAACCGGACACACGAAAAAAGCGGCAGAGCAGGAAGCTGCCTACCAGGCACTTTTGCTTTTGAAACCGAAACTGTAATTATGCGCAAAAGTCAGCGCAAGAATGAGGTTTAGTATGTATCTGAAAAGTATTGAAGTGCAGGGATTTAAATCATTTGCGAACAAGATCGTTTTTGATTTTCATAATGGGATCACTGGAATTGTCGGGCCAAACGGCAGTGGCAAGAGTAATGTCGGGGATGCAGTGCGCTGGGTACTTGGTGAACAGAGCGCCAAGCAGCTGCGTGGTGCCAGTATGCAGGACATTATTTTTGCAGGAACGGAAAACCGTAAACCACTCAGTTATGCTTATGTTGCGATCACACTTGACAATGCGGACCATAAACTGCCGGTGGATTATGAGGAGGTCACGGTTGCGAGGCGCGTGTACCGCTCCGGGGAGAGTGAGTATCTGCTCAACGGCAATACCTGCCGTCTGAAGGATGTGACCGAGCTGTTTTATGATACCGGTATCGGAAAAGAAGGATATTCCATTATCGGACAGGGACAGATTGAGAAAATTTTAAATGGTAAACCCGAGGAGCGGCGTGAGCTTTTTGACGAGGCAGCCGGAATTGTAAAATATAAAAAGCGCAAGGCGACTGCACAGAAAAAGTTAGAAAATGAACGTGAAAATTTAGTTCGTGTCAATGATATCTTAAGCGAGCTGGAACGTCAGGTCGGCCCGTTAGAAAAACAGGCTGAAAAAGCGCGTGTATATTTAAAGAAAAAAGAAGAGTTAAAGACATATGACGTCAACATGTTTCTGATGGAGATGACACGCATTGACGGACAGCTTCATGAAGTGGGCGAAAAATGCGGCATTGCGGAAGCACAGTTACATGAGTCAAAAGATTCTTATGAGCAGGTAAAGACAGAATATGAGCGCATGGAATCGGAGATCGAACAGTTAGAACAGGCAATCGGTGAGGTACGCGAAAATTTAAGCGGTTCCACTGTTTTAAAAGGAAAGTTAGAAGGACAGATCAACGTCTTAAAAGAACAGATCCACACGGCAGAAATGACGGACGAGCATTTAAAAGACAGACTTGATTCCATCGAAAAAGACACACAGGATCGCCTTGCGCAGAAAGATGTTTATGGCAGGGAACGAGAGGAACTGTTAGAGGCATTAGCGGGGATTTCGGAGAGAAAGCAGGCTGCTGAAAAAGAATTAGATGAGCTGCGCAATGGAATGAAAGAATGCAGTGACGGGATCGAACGCGGAAAGAGTGAGATCATCGAACTCCTTAACAACAAGGCATCCGTTAAGGCGAGACAGCAGCGTTTTGATACGATGGCAGAGCAGATCAACATCCGGAAAGCGAAACTGACACAGAGACTTCTTGCCAGAAAGACAGAGGAAGAAGATTTAGACAATGTGCTGGCTGCCTATCAACAGGAATTAGATGATGTCAATGAAACGATCCGTGAGTTAAAGGAATCTGCAGCCGCAATGGAAGAAAAAAACCGTGAGTGGCGTAGAAAATATTCGCAGACGAGCCAGCAGTTAGAGCAGGATGTCACCAGATATCATAAAGAACAGTCCAGGTTAGAGACATTAAAAAACATTGCAGAACGCTATGACGGATATGGAAACAGTATCCGCCGTGTAATGGAACAGAAAGACAGACACAAAGGAATTTTAGGTGTCGTATCAGATCTGATTCAGGTTGAGAAAAAATACGAGGTTGCGATCGAGACTGCGTTAGGCGGAAGTATCCAGAATATCGTCACGGAGGATGAAGAGACAGCAAAGCAGATGATCGCGTATCTGAAGCAGAACCGGTATGGGCGTGCAACATTTCTTCCGCTCACGAGTGTGAATGGCAGCGGCGGGTTTAAGAATCAGGAAGCACTGCGGGAGCGGGGCGTGATCGGACTTGCAAGTACCCTGGTGAAAAATGATGCCAGATATGATGGCGTGACGAATTATCTGCTCGGCAGGGTAGTTGTTGCCGAGACGATTGATGACGCGATTGCTCTGGCAAGAAAATACCGCTATTCATTCCGTATCGTAACGCTAGAGGGCGAATGCTTAAATCCGGGCGGTTCCATGACCGGTGGTGCATTTAAAAATACCAGCAATCTTCTTGCGAGAAGACGTGAGGTAGAAGAACTTGAAACACTTGTTGCTTCTCTGCAGAGTCAGATCAAAGAGTCGAGAGACCGCTTAGAGGATATTAAGACGGCGCAGTCACTGTTAGAAGAAGATATGGAAAGCGGCAAGGAGAAACTGCAGGAACAGTACATTCTTCAGAACACGGCAAAAATGAACTTAGACCGCGCCACAGAGCAGAAAAACGAGAGAGAAACAGTTTTTGCCGGTCTGCATGCGGAGCGGGCAGAGATCGAGGAGCAGCTTGCAGAGCTTGAAAACAATAAAGCGCAGATAGCGGCAGAGATTGAGGCTGCAGCGGTTCGTGAAAAAGAGATCGGACAGGAAAACGAGGACTTCCAGAAACGTTTCGAGGAATATCAGACGAAGGAGAAGGAAGCTGCGGAAACTGTTTCAAAGATTGCTTTAGAGGAAGCCGGTATCCGTCAGAAAGCGGAGTTTGCGCAGTCAAATATTTCGCGTATTCAGAGTGAGATCACAAGATTTTCACAGGACAGGGAAACGCTGATCACGCAGGCAGGGGATGCAAAAGAAGAAGCAAAACAGAAGATGGCAGAGATCGAGGAATTAAAAAAGACGATCCTTGCATCGGATGATACGCATGCCGCTTTCGAACAGCAGTTAAAAGATTATACGCAGAAGAAAGAAGAACTGTCAGCTTCACATAAAGGATTTTTCCGGAAGCGTGAGGAGATATCCAATCAGATCTCGGAACTTGATAAGGAAGTATTCCGTCTGAACAGTCAGCGTGAAAAGCTAAATGATGCGAGAGAATACCAGACCAATTATATGTGGCAGGAATATGAACTGACGCTTCACGCTGCAATGGATCTTCGGGATGATACCTATGACGATCTTTCTACATTAAAGAAAATGATCGCACAGATTAAGGATGAGATCCGAAAGCTCGGTGACGTCAATGTCAATGCGATCGAGGATTATAAGGAGATCTCAGAGCGTTATCAATTTTTAAAAACACAGCATGATGATCTGATCGAAGCAGAGAAAACGTTGATCGGAATCATCGAGGAACTTGATACGGGAATGCGCAAACAGTTCATGGAGAAATTTGCAGAGATTCAGAAACAGTTTGATACCGTATTTAAAGAACTGTTCGGCGGTGGAAAAGGTACACTGGAACTGGTGGAGGATGAGGATATCTTAGAGTGTGGTATCCGTATCATCGCACAGCCTCCTGGAAAGAAGCTGCAGAATATGATGCAGATGTCCGGTGGAGAAAAATCACTGACAGCGATTGCACTGTTATTTGCGATCCAGAACTTAAAGCCTTCACCGTTTTGTCTGTTAGACGAGATCGAGGCGGCACTGGATGATTCAAATGTCACCCGGTTTGCAAAATATCTGCACAAGCTGACGCAGAATACACAGTTTATTGTAATCACACACAGACGAGGTACGATGGCGGCGGCTGACCGTCTCTACGGTATCACGATGCAGGAAAAAGGTGTTTCCACACTGGTTTCCGTAAATCTGATAGAAAATGATTTAGACAAATAATGATTGGAACAAATAAGAAAGGCAGGATGTATGGGCGAAGAAAAAAAAGGATTTTGGAGCCGTCTGGTTTCCGGACTCAGCAAGACAAGAGATAACATTGTATCCGGAATTGATTCGATCTTCAGTGGATTTTCCAGTATTGATGATGATTTTTATGAAGAAATTGAAGAAATTCTGATCATGGGAGATATCGGTGTCAACGCGACCGAAGCGATCATCGAGAATCTCAAAGAAAAAGTAAAAGAAAATAAGATCAAGGATCCGGCAGAGTGCAAGGAACTTCTGATCAACAGCATCAAAGAGCAGATGGATGTTGGAGAGACTGCATACCGTTTTGAAAATGAAAAATCTGTGGTACTTGTCATCGGAGTAAACGGTGTCGGTAAGACGACTTCTGTTGGAAAACTGGCTGGAAAGCTAAAAGACCAGGGCAAAAAGGTTGTCCTTGCAGCGGCTGATACATTCCGTGCAGCAGCAGGAGATCAGCTGTTAGAATGGGCAAACCGTGCAGGTGTTGAGATGATCGGCGGACAGGAAGGTGCAGATCCGGCATCGATCGTATATGATGCGGTCGCAGCAGCAAAAGCAAGAAATGCGGATGTACTGCTCTGTGATACGGCAGGACGTCTTCATAATAAGAAGAATCTTATGGAAGAGTTAAAAAAGATCAACCGTATTCTTGAAAAAGAATATCCGGATGCATACCGCGAAACTCTTGTCGTATTAGATGCAACGACAGGTCAGAACGCACTTGCACAGGCGAGACAATTTTCAGAAGTGGCAGAGATCACAGGTATCATTCTAACAAAGATGGACGGAACGGCAAAAGGCGGTATTGCGGTTGCAATCCACTCCGAACTTGGAATTCCGGTCAAATATATCGGTGTCGGAGAGACCATCGAGGATTTACAGAAGTTTGATTCTAATGAATTTGTAAACGCACTTTTTGATATCAAAGATCAGGCAGAACAATAAACAGATGAAGGAGAATGCAGATGTTAACATTAGACAAGTTTGAAGAAGCAAGTGAGAAAGTAAAAGAAGTCACCTTAGAAACAAAACTGGTATATTCAGATTTCTTAAGTGAGCAGACAGGAAATAAGGTATATTTAAAACCTGAGAATATGCAGTTTACCGGTGCATACAAAGTGCGCGGAGCTTATTACAAGATCAGTACACTGACAGAGACAGAGCGTAAAAAAGGACTCATTACCGCCTCAGCAGGAAATCATGCGCAGGGTGTTGCCTACGCAGCAAAATGTTATGGATGTAAAGCTGTCATCGTGATGCCGACAACGACACCTTTAATTAAGGTAAACCGTACCAAGAGTTATGGTGCAGAGGTTGTTCTCTGCGGAGATGTTTACGACGAGGCCTGTCAGAAAGCCTACGAACTGGCAGAGGAAAAAGGATATACGTTCATTCATCCGTTCGATGATCTTGCAGTTGCAACCGGACAGGGAACGATCGCAATGGAAATCTTTAAAGAGCTGCCGCTTGTGGAATATATTTTAGTTCCGATCGGCGGAGGCGGACTTGCAACAGGTGTATCCACACTTGCAAAACTGTTAAATCCAAAGATCAAAGTGATTGGTGTGGAACCGGCAGGTGCAAACTGTATGCAGGCTTCTTTCAAAGCAGGAAAAGTAACGACTCTGCCGAGCGTCAACACGATCGCAGACGGTACTGCGGTAAAGACACCGGGCAGCAAGATCTTCCCATATATCAAAAAGAATTTAGATGATATCATCACAGTAGAAGATGATGAACTGGTTGTTGCATTCCTTGATATGGTAGAAAATCATAAAATGATTGTGGAAAACTCAGGTCTTCTTACGGTAGCAGCGTTGAAACATTTAGGTGTAAAAGATAAGCGTGTCGTATCGATCTTAAGCGGTGGTAACATGGATGTGATCACAATGTCTTCCGTGGTACAGCAGGGACTTATTTTCCGTGACCGTATCTTTACGGTATCCGTGCTTCTTCCGGATAAGCCGGGCGAATTGTCAAAAGTAGCCGCAACGATTGCAGCAGAGCAGGGGAATGTGATCAAGTTAGAGCATAATCAGTTTGTCAGCACAAACCGTAATGCAGCCGTGGAGCTTCGTATTACTTTAGAGTGTTTTGGTACAGATCACAAAAATCAGATCATCAAAGCATTGGAGAAAAATGGTTATAAACCGAAATTAGTCAGAGCAAGTCTGTAGAATTGCGTTTCGGATATCAGAACCGGATCATAAAATGAAAAATGGTTAAAAAATAAGGAATTTCGTTCATTGCAAAACGAAATTCCTTATTTGTTTTATGAAACAGTATGCTCGTACAATATGTGGTCCGGCGTATGCGGCCAAATAGTCAGTGTCAGGATACTGTGTAAGACTGACCTGTCATATCCAGGCTGTTAATGTCTGCACCGGAGTGATTTACGTGAAGACCAAGATTGAAGCTAGAACCGCCATCCGGGTTAAAGCTGACAGTCACGGAATTGCCGGAAATAGAAGTAGACGCAGAGTATCCGGCAACCTCGACCTGATCGATCGGTGTATTAAAGGAAAGTGTCAGGGCGACATTGCCTGCCACGTTATTCCAGTTCACGGCAACCAGACCTTTTCCGCCACCTGCCCATCTGTCCCATACTCCCATATAGGTTGCGGTTACGGAACCGGCTGCACCGGCTGCGCCGCTTGCAAGATAGATGCCTTCTGTATGTTCAGGTGTCAGATAAATTGCAGGTTTCTGATATTTATTTTTCATGAGAACCTCCATTCCTGCGCATGATTTACGCAAGCAAAAAAGTTTTTATTTTAGGTTTAGCTCATTATAAACAGGGAAAAAAAGTGTTGTCAATACTGTTATAGGAAAAAAGTCATGT
>OGHC01000116.1_pt1 | contig 75676 bp, 41 predicted proteins | sample 1571381 | NCBI WGS metagenome assembly OGHC01 (sample SAMEA2581945, study PRJEB24529) | metagenome | biome: Human gut stool | place: China | collected 2011 | reverse complement strand
TCTTGCTATTCAAACTATCCGGTTAACTATCAGCGTGCAAATTTACTCAAACACTTGGTTCTGACAAGAAATCCAAGCGAAAAATGTACATTGTTAAGCATTTCTTTGTTCTGTTAGTTATATGTATATCACTGTTCTTTTCGATAAAAAAAGGTTTTTGTATTGTTTATGTGCAACTAATATGTTTATTTTGCCCGCTATTATTTGGCAATATTATGGAAAATGATAAAAGACAAATGGAGAAGGACTTTCAATCTTTCTTCACTGTTAACTTTCCTAAAGTGAAGAACTTTGCTCGAAAGTTACTGAAATCGGACGAAGATGCAGAAGACGTTGCTCAAGATGTTTTTTGTAAACTGTGGCAACAACCGGAAATGTGGCAACATCCTAATGATAAATTGGATGGGTATATCTTTGTAACAACACGGAATATTATTCTTAATATGTTTAAGCATCAGCGTATAGAGCAAGAGTACCAGGCAAGTTTTGCGGAAAATGCGATACTTTGTGAAATAATAGAAGATGATCAGGCACTAAAGGATATCTATTATAAAGAGTTACTTATGATTCTCCGGCTTGCTTTAACAAAAATGCCTGAGCGTCGGAGGATGATATTTGAGGCCAGCAGATTTCAGGGACTAAGCAATAAAGATATTGCGGAAAAATTGGGTGTTTCTATCCGTACGGTAGAGCACCAAATTTATCTAGCATTAATAGACCTAAAGAAAATACTTCTTTTTTTAGTTTTTTTCTCTTCTCTCTTAAGTAGTATAATGATTTTAGTTGTCTTTAAAGTATAAGGCAGAAATAATAATGAAATAATGATGAAGAATTATATTCGACAAGTGATAGAACTTTTTAGTCAGAATGACTATCCGGTTTCCGTCCAAAAGCAATTCCGGCATTGGTTGGCTGATGAAGAACATAAGGAAGAAAAAATGGAAGCGCTCACTTCTCTTTGGGAAGAAGCCGGACAGCAGCGAGTTCCTCAGGGAATGCAGCAGTCTATACGCCGTATGCAACAAAATATAGGTATGCGTCCTGTCTCTTCGCAAAAGAGGTATATATTACGTATTTGGCAGGTAGCGTCGGTATTGTTGCTGGCTGTATCGTCGGTTTCTATCTATTTATTATTGGAAAAAGACGATTTCTCCAGTGATTTGATAGAATGCCATATACCAACTGCAGAAATACATGAACTGACATTACCGGATGGTACTTCCGTTATGTTGAATTCAAAAAGTACTTTGTTTTATCCGGAAAGTTTTAATGGCAAAACCAGAAGTGTATATCTGATAGGTGAGGGCTATTTTAAGGTAAGGCCGGATAAGGAACATCCCTTTATTGTGAAAGGAGCTGATTTTCAGGTTACAGCCTTGGGGACTGAGTTTAATGTAAATACTTATTCGGAGAATGACGAAGTGTACACTACTTTAGTTTCGGGCAGTGTAAAAGTGGAGTATGATAATTTAGTCTCAAGTGTTATATTGAAGCCTAATCAGCAGTTATCTTATAACAAACTTACTAAGAAAAGTCGTTTGCAACAATCACAAGTTGATGATGTAATAGCTTGGCAACGTGGAGAGCTTGTATTTAGTGATGCACATTTGGAAGATATATTCACGAGACTAGAACATAAGTATCCATATACTTTTGTATATAGTTTCCATAGTTTGAATAATAATACTTATAGTTTCCGTTTCCCGAAGAATGTGACGTTGGAAGAAATTATGCTAATTATTTCACAAGTAGTTGGAGATATCCACTATGTGATTAAAGACAATAAATGCTATATAACTAATTGAAAAATAACCCCTATGTCTAATTATTAACTTAACACACCATGAAAAAAAATATCCGGAGGGAACTGCCATTCCTTCCGGATATGAAATCGAAAAATTCCTTAATATTAGCGTGTTACTAACGCAATCCAATCAAAATAGAATTAATAACCAATTTACTAATACCAGGAAAATGCTACAAATGTATAAAGAAATAGCAGGACGAGTGCTCCAAAAACAGGTTTTTCTTACTTTTTTAGTATTATTAATGATGCAGACCTCTGTTTTTGGGCAAAGAGATAGTAAAATAACTATCCAGCAGAAAAATATGACTGTAATTGAGGCTTTAAAATCTGTGGAAAGACAAACTAAAATGTCTATCAATTATAGTGATTCTCAATTGAAAAGCAAAAAGCTTACCAATCTGAACTTGAAAAATGCGCTTATAACTACTGCGCTTGATACAATCTTAAAAGGAACAGGTTTCACTTATCAAATCCGTGATAATTATGTTATAGTTACCGAACAAAAGTCGGTAGCACCTTCTGTAGTGAAGAATATAAGAGGCAAGGTAGTTGATGAAAATGGAGAACCACTGATTGGTGTGAATATCTCGGTGGAAGGTAGTTCTACGGGAACTATAACTGATATGAATGGAAACTTTATGATAAAAGCTTCCGATAAATCTAAGTTGAAAATATCTTATATAGGGTATGCAACTCAAATGGTTGCCGTTTCAAATAAAGATTTTTATCAGGTTGTGTTAAAACAGGACGCTGAAGTCTTGGATGAAGTTGTTGTAACCGCATTAGGTATAAAACGTGCGGAAAAGGCTTTGTCATATAATGTACAACAGGTGAAAGGGGATGAATTGACTACTGTGAAAGACGCTAACTTCATATCTTCATTGAATGGAAAGGTTGCCGGTGTTACCATTAATTCTTCCAATTCAACCGGTGGCGCATCCCGTGTTGTTATGCGTGGTATAAAGTCTATCACTTCTTCCAACTTGGCGCTTTATGTGATTGATGGTGTGCCCATGTATAATATGATGAATGGTGGCAATTCACAAAGCGTTTTTGCTGACCAACCGGGTACGGATGGGGCGGCTGATATTAATCCGGAAGATATAGAGTCTATCTCTATGCTGACAGGACCTTCCGCCGCTGCATTGTATGGTAATGCTGCCGCTGCGGGTGTAGTGCTGATTACCACTAAAAAAGGATCTGTTGACAAGACGTCTGTGACAGTATCTAACAATACAACTTTCTCGAAAGTGGCGATGATGCCAGAAATGCAGAGTAAGTACGGAAATGTGGCAGGAAATGTGGATAGCTGGGGACCAATTGTGAATAGCAATTATGATCCGCGCGATTTCTTCCGTACAGGTAGTAACGTGATAAACTCTGTTGCTTTGTCTACCGGTAATCAAAAGAACCAGAGTTATTTGTCGGCTTCCACTACCAATACAACAAATATCCTGCCGAACAGTGGATATAACCGTTATAATTTCACTGTACGCAACACGACCAGTTTCTTGAAAGATAAAATGACACTGGATGCCGGTGCAAGCTATATTCTTCAGAACGATAAAAATATGGTATCTCAAGGATACTATTATAATCCACTGCCCGGACTTTATCGATTCCCCCGTTCGGAAAATTTTGAGGATGTGCGTATGTTTGAGCGTTACAATGAGGGTTTAGGTATAATGGAACAGTATTGGCCTTACGGAGAAATTTCCAGTGGACTGGCAAATCCATATTGGGTACAAAACCGTCAGATACGTGAGAATAAGAAAACACGTTATATGGTGAATGCTTCTCTGAAATATCAAATATTTGATTGGTTGGATGTCACAGGTCGTGTGAAAATTGACAATTATGAAAATCGTAAGACATACAAGGCGTATGCTTCTACCGGTAGTCTGACTGCAGGAGACAGAGGAACATATCATGATACTTGGGCTCAGTCAAAGACTACTTATGCAGATGCCATTGCTACGGTAAATAAGAACTTTAACGATTGGTCTGTGAATGTAAACTTGGGTGTATCTTTGAATGACAGTCGTTATGAATCGATCGGATATGAAGGCGGCTTGAAGATTTATAACTTCTTTGCTGTTCATAATTTGGATTTTGATAAAGCATGGAAACCAAAGCAAGAGGGTTGGCATGATCAGACTAGAGCTATCTTTGCGAATGCAGAACTAGGTTGGAAGTCAATGCTTTATTTAACGGTAACCGGACGTAATGACTGGGATTCAAGATTGGCTTTCTCTGATTATAAATCATTCTTCTATCCGTCGGTAGGGCTTTCGGCTATTCTTACAAGTATGTTTGATACACCGGAATGGTTAAGTTTTTTGAAAGTTCGTGGTTCATATACTGAGGTAGGTAATTCTTACGATCGTTTTATGACTACTGTCACTTATCCATATGATGAAGCGTCGCATAATTGGAACACGACTTCTGTTTACCCGAATACTAAATTGAAACCAGAACGCACAAAATCATGGGAAGTGGGGGTAGACGCCAGATTTCTGAATGATATCAGTTTCAACTTAACTTACTATCGTTCCAATACTTACAATCAGACTTTCCATGCAACTTTGTCTGCTTCTTCCGGATATTCATCTATTCCTATCCAAAGTGGAAATATTATGAATGAAGGTATTGAAATGTCTTTAGGATATGATAAGAAGTGGGGAGATTTCTCTTTCAACACTAATTATACGTTGACTTGGAATCGTAATGAAATAAAACAATTAGCCGATGGCGCTTATAATTATGCTACCGGAGAGCCGATCGTAATGCCGGAGTTGGATGTTTTGCATTATGGACAATTAGATGCCCGTCTGCTTTTGCGTGTAGGTGGTTCAATGGGAGATGTATATGGTCAGAAAGTGCTGAAACGCGATCTCAATGGATATATCCTTAATGAGGAAGGAGTAGGTCTTGCCCTTGAAAATAAGGAAACTCATTTGGGATCTATCTTGCCAAAGATGAATATGGGATGGAATTTGGGATTCGGATATAAAGGTATAAATCTGGGTATGACATTTACCGGACGTTTTGGAGGTATTGTACTAAGTGAAACTCAATCAGTATTGAATGCTGCCGGTGTGTCTAAAATTAGTGCGGATGTTCGTGATGCGGGTGGCGTACCGATTAATCAAGCCAAAATAGATGCGCGCAATTACTTCCAGACAATTCAAACAGCTTCCGTTTACTATACATATAGTGCTACAAACGTGCGTTTGGGTGAATTAAGCCTGAGTTATACATTGCCGAAGAAATGGTTTGCCAATAAATTAGGTATGACTGTCGGACTTGTAGGAAAGAATCTGTGGATGATTTATTGCAAAGCACCTTTCGACCCGGAACTGACTACTTCGGCTGCGTCTAATTTCTATCAGGGATTTGATGCATATATGCTCCCAAGTACGAGAAACTTTGGATTTAATGTCAAATTTCAGTTTTAAATAGTAAATAGGTATGAACAAGATAATAAAATATATTGGAGCAAGTGCGGTTATATGCTTGATGGCAGGATGTACTACTAATTTTGAGGATTTCAATACCAATCCGTACCAGCCTTCTAAAGTGCCGGCTAATACATTGCTGTCGGGAATGTTTAATGTATATGCAGCACCTATGCAAAATGACTGTCAGCATATAAATTGTATGTGGGCTTGTTTTAGCGGACAAATTACCGCACCTAATACTTGGTCAAAAGGGGAAAATCTTTTTGCTTATTACAATGCGATGGAGGATCATAACGCTGCTACCTGGGCTAAAATATATGCACGCATTTATCCTAACTTCTTCCGGATTGAGGAAGCTACGGAGAAAAAGGGTGTTATCTACGCTATGGCTCAGTTGACACGTATTTATGCAATGCAGATGATGGCCTCCCTGCAAGGTCCTATCCCTTACTCTAAAGTGAAATCGGGTGATATAAGGGCTGCTTATGATGACGAACCGACTGCCTGGCGTGCCATGTTCGATGATTTGGATAATGTAATTACTATACTGAAATCTGCAGCGGAATTGGGAATTAACCAGGATTTGGCAGCAGTAGATCAATTTTATGGCGGAAATTGCGAAAAATGGATGAAATTTGCCAATACATTAAAACTTAGAATGGCTATCCGGGTGTCCGGAGTAGCAGATTATGCTCAGGCTAAAGCTGAAGAAGCTGTACGTGGTGGTGTGTTGGAATCTGTTTCCGATAGTTCGTATGACACAACTAGCAGTGGTATCAATGAAAATGGCTATGCTATTGTGAGCGGATGGGGCGAAGTGAGAGCTAATGCTTGTATTACCTCATATATGAATGGGTATAAGGACCCACGGCGTTCCGCTTATTTTACTAAGCAAGCGGCTGGCTTTTCTGAAGATTATGTAGGAGTCCGTTCGGGATCTTGGGTAGCTCCAAGTCCTTCTGATTATCAGAACTATAGTAACTTGATGATAACGACTGATAAAACATTGCCGCAACCGGTGATGTATGCTGCAGAAGCAGCTTTCCTGCGTGCTGAAGGCGAGCTGAAAGGCTGGGATATGCAGGGTGATGCGGAGACTTTCTATGAACGGGGAATTCGGTTGTCATTTGAGGAATTTAAAGTAACCGGAGTAGATGAGTATTTGGCTGATGATGAATCGAAACCGGGAAATTACGTTGATCCCAATCACTCTGCCGACAGTTATAGTAATCTGTCTACCATCACTATTAAATGGGACAAAAATGCCACTCCGGAGGAAATGTTGGAGAGAGTGCTTACTCAAAAGTGGATAGCTCTCTATCCTGATCCTTTAAATGGCTGGTCGGATTTCCGTCGTACGGGATTCCCGAAAATATTTCCGGCAACACATTCTGCAAATCCGGATTGTAAACCGGCTCGCGGGCAACGCCGTCTTCGTTTTGCTGACACAGAGTATAATACGAATAAAGAAAATGTGGAGGCTGCTGTGACTATGCTTAGTGATGGGAGAGACTCTAATGGTACCGATTTGTGGTGGGCTTTGAAAAATTAGAGATTATTAATGGTTAATTTTAAGATTATAGTATGAGAAAATTAATATATTTCATATTTGCGTCTGTCGCTGTACTAGTATTTGTACAATGTAGTGACTGGACTGAAATGGAGAATAAATTTACTGAACCGGTGAATATTAATAGCGAGGATTACTATCGAGCCTTGCGTGAATATAAAAAAACAGATCATCCTATTTGTTTTGGATGGTATAGCGATTGGTCGGGGACAGGTGACAATATGAATAACCAATTGAGAGGTATTCCCGACTCCATGGATTTAGTATCTTTGTGGGGCGGCGCTTTCAATTTGACAGAAGCGCAGAAAAGTGATCTTAAAGAGGTTAGGGAAAAGAAAGGAACTCGGATATTGTATTGCCAGCATATCATGGATATTGGTAGAAGTATGACACCTGCTTCTGTGGAGAATGACCATATAGTAGACGGTGTGCAATATGACTCTTATGCAGAGGCTATGGCAGCTTACTGGGGATGGTATGCAACCGGAAATCATCCAACGTACAATAATCACTATGGTGATGGCTCCCCAGAGGGTATTGAGGCTGCTATCCGTAAATATGCACAGGTTATAGCGGATTCTGTCAATAAGTATGATTATGATGGTTTTGATATTGACTATGAACCGAATTGGAGCTATCCAGGCAATATTTCCAGTCATCCGGAACGCATGCACATTCTTCTTGATGAGTTATCGAAAAATTTTGGACCGAAATCGGGAACAGGCCGTATTCTTATGGTGGATGGAGAACCTCAGACTTTGAACACAGAATCTGGTGGACTATTGGATTATTATGTGATTCAAGCATATTATAGCCCGGGTGATACTGATTTGGATACTCGTTTCAATAAACTGTTGGCTAAATTTGGATCAATAGAAGATGAAGTTACAATTCTTCGTAAAACAGTTTGGTGTGAAGACTTCGAAAAACATAAATCGGACGGAGGACCGCAGTTTACAACTCGAGACGGTGTGACGACGTATTCTTTAAAGGGAATGTCTATGTATTATCGTCCGGGATTGGATGCACGTATCGGTGGTGTAGGAGCGTATCGTTTTAACTTGTGCCGTCCGGTAAATGATTATTTCTTTATGCGCGAAGTGATTCAGGTGATGAATCCTGCCCAACATTAATACTATGAATATAACTAAAAATGAAAACTATGAAGATGATTAGATTTTCTAAATATGTGGCATTGGTAATTATTCTAGCATCAGTCTTTGGTTGTGATGATGCGGAAATGAAGGCCATTGATAATGGATTATATATTCAGGAGGCCGCACCTTCTAATAAATTCGATCAACAGATAATAACGCAGTTGGTAGATGATGAAGAAGTTGTAAAAACGCTGACAGTTCGTTTAGTTCGTGCTATGGATCATGATGTCACTGTTACACTGGATATTGATCCGCAGTTGCTTGAGGATTATAATAACAAAAATGAAGCAAACTATTTAGTACTTCCGGAAGAATATCGAAATTTTGAAAAGACGGTTACTATTTCTGCTGGTAATGTTTCAGCTCCGGTTATTGATCTTACTATAAAACCATATAGTTCTTCAAATGGTGAGGCATATGCTATCCCTATACGAATTACTTCTGTGGACGGACCGGTCGAAATGAAGGGGAACGCGAATCATCTTCTTTATTTGCTAACCTCACCTCATAGGCAAAAAGCTGTAATAATAAAACGTGGAAATAGAACTACTAAGACGTTTAGTACTGCCATTCCTATGGAACAATGGACTTTTGAATATTGGGTGAAGGTAGATAATATAACAGGGAGCCCTACAGGAGATTGGGAAGGTTTGGGAAATAAAAATTTCAGGGCACGAATTTTTGTTCCTGATTCCCAACCGCTCACATTCTCTGATTTAACTCTTCGCTATTATGCTGATGGAGCTAATGTACAGATTCCTATTTTACAATTCCAAAATTCAGCAGGTCATTTTGATACTACCGGATTCTGGTGGCCTGATACATGGTATCATATTGCTTATACCTATGATGGTACAACAGTTACAGTATATAAAGATGGTGTAAAGGATAATTCGTTAGCAAATTCTATTGACTGGACTTTTAAAAGCCTTTCTTTTGCTATAGGAAGCTTTGGATATGAACAACAAGTAGAATTCGCACAGATTCGTATGTGGAAGAAATGTCTTTCAGAGAATGTGATAAAAGACAATATGTCACGTCAAGTTGCCGGAGATTCTGATGGGTTGATAGGTTACTGGAAATGTGATGAAGGAACGGGTAATGAGTTGAAGGATAGTAGTCCTAACCAGAACCATGTAACTCTTGGTGGAACACCTCAATGGAGTGAACAAATTAATTTTTCTCATCCGAATAAATAACTCCTAGTGAAATGAATAGAAAAGTCGTCACGTTAATAAGTGGCGACTTTTTTGTTTCTAGGATTGGAATCTCATATTCCCACTTACGGTCGTTAAGTTAGGTTTTAGTTGTATTAGAGGAATGGATAAACTAGAGGGTAATTCCGAATACAAAATAGACCTGTTCCTCGTAAGGGTTAGCTATTAATTTTCCGAATATGGGCAAAGAAAAATTGGATGTAATTTTGAGTCCTTTTGTTGCGGATAACCCGACGTTGACTACATTGAATTTATTGGAATAAAAACTTTCCCAAGGTGTAAAGCCTGCTTCGATACTTAGATTTACGTCCTTCACATTGAAAGGATAACTCAATTCACAGTAACTGGACCAAGCGCGTTTCCCGTTTTCCCGGTAGTCATTTCCTGCAAATGTGGTGTACCAGCTTACAGATAGTGGAAATTTCTCGCTAAACATATATCCGGCTCCTATTTCAAAAGTATGTCCGGTGGAGTGTGAACTGTAATTGAAATATTTGAAAGGTTCATCCTCTGTTTGGGTAAAGTAGTTATTGAAGTAAAGAGTCAGGTTTTTATACTCATATTCTAGTGAAAGGTCTATTTCATTATTTTTTTCCCGGAACTCGGTGGAACCCCAAGCATAGACGGTCAACCCTTTCCAGTTGAGGCCGAGTGAGGGTTGCACACTTGCATTGCCGCTGTCAATACCACGCCAGATATAGCTGCTGACGAAATCTGCATTTACAAAAACTTCTTGTGCCTGTGCAAAGGCTGCGTAAAATAGGATTGCAATAAGTACAATATGTCTTTTCATTTTATCGGTTGTATTTCTCTGTTTTCGGGTGCAAAGATACGTAATATATAAATTGAATGTGACCGGATAGGGCAAAAAAAGGAAACGACTGCATTATGCAGCCGCTTCGTAATCAATTATAAATCTTAATAGTCATTTAGAAAGTGACATCCATTTTCAGTACGAAAGTGCGTGGAGCGGCAACCGCCATAGGACGATAGCTGTATTCTTTGTTCAATAGGTTATTTACCATAAATTGGAACGCTACTTCTTTGGTTGCTTTTACTCCAAAACGCAGGTCGACGGTAGCATAATCCGTATTGTGCTTTTTCCAGTAAGTAGCCAGTGTCTCGCCTTTTGAATAGCCGAAGAGAATACCGCGTACATAGTCCATCAGATCTTTCTGCTGTTTATCACGTTCGTCCATCATCAAATAGTCTACTGCTAGGATTTTGCTCTTCCATGCAATGTTGGCACCTACGTTGATACGCTTCCACTGGAAATCTACCGTAGCTTTAAAGCTATGTTTAGGACGGTATTTCAGATATTTTCCCGTATTTGATTTCTCCTTCATCTGTAACGGGTCGGTATAAAGCCCTTCTACGGCATTGCGTTCCTGATAATCAGCATCACGTGGTTCGGTATATACATATCCTAAGTTATAGAATAGTTTTGTATTCTTATTGAAGTTGTACACACCGTTTGTGGAGATTTCAATACCGTAGATTTGTGCTTTCGATACATTATGAAATTGGGCACCGATTCCAAAGCCTTTACCGTCTGATAACATCTGAATGGCATCGCCAATACTGTTGATCATCGTATAGTTGGCATTGTTGAACAAACCGAACTGGAATTCAACCATATCTTTATATTGCGTATAGAATCCTGCAAGGTCTACAAATCCTTGCAGATTGCCGACTTTATATCCCTGTTTGAATCCTAATTCCGCATTAAATCCCTTTTCCGGTTTGATGTCCAGATTAGGATAGATACCGACTCCACCGATATCTTTACGCAGGTATTTTTCATTGATAGACGGGTTGCGGTATCCCTGTCCGAAGCTGGCACGGATAAAACTGTAATCAGCCAATTGATAATTTAATCCGGCACGGAAAACAGGACGGAAGGGGACTTTTGTTCCGAATATTTTTGTTTCCGCCTCTCGGTGATGGCTGTTTACGCGGTAGTATTCGGCACGTACACCGGCCGATACGCTCAGACGGTCCCAAAAACGTTGGTCATATTGCAGGAAAGCGGCAATGTTGTCACTTTTATATATCTCATCCATTACGGCAGAATCATAGCGGATATGTTCGAATGTAACCCCCGTAGTGATTTGTGCACCACTGTTCCATTTTTTATTAAATTGGTAGTCGAGGTAATAGTCGAAATTCTTGTCCGTCTGTGTTTTCGGATTAATGCGTGACGGATTAATAACATTAGATAGCCAAGGAACGAGATCGCTGGGCAATTTACCATCCTGTATCAGTTTGTCTAAATCAGCGGGCAGCCCGTGATCCATAGTCCATGAGATTAAGTCGCAATAGTCGGCAGTTGTTGCATTCGGGAATATATTTCCTAATGAAGTGAATATTCCATTCATTGCATCTTCCAGGTTTCCATTGATAAGTCCTGAACCAATGCCAACTAATGCCGGATAAAGTGAACTGTAATCACCTCCTGCTATATTCTGTATTGTTTGGGCATCGGTTCCCATATTCCCTAGAATATCGGTAATAGAGGCTCCGTTGGTGGGGCGTATAATGTTGTCGGCGCTATAATAGAAGCGGCCTTTAATCTTATGTGATGTACCGTTCTCCGGATTCACATAGTTGATGAACGGGTCGATATGGAAGTTATTTTCTTCACGTCCCATGTTGGTGAAAGGAGATGGCTTGTATACTTCTGTCGGTGAACGCCAGATAAAGAAATCTCCATATTGGTTGGACAGGAAGTCAACATTGAATCCATAGTTCAATAGTTTCATACCCATATCCGGCTGATGATAGGTCAGGCTCCCACCCATCCGGAAACGTTTGTTGTATCCTTGTTCGCGATATCCTTCGTCGGTGAAGAGATTAATACCTCCGCTAACGTCGAAATTACCGATACGGCGGGAGTGGGAAAGGTCGAATCCTTCGTAAATAGGATTGCGTACACCACTAAGAAGGCTTCCACGCAAGATAGGTTTCACTGCGTATTTATCCTCTTTCCAAAAGCTCTTGTCGCTCCATTGATATTCATCATTTTCTGCATCACCATATACACCGACGTAAGCACTGAACCTGGTTTTCGGGGTTAGTCCCGGCCGGGCGGTACGGATATTGATAATACCATTCAGTGCTGACGAACCATATAGTACCGAAGAAGCTCCTTTTATCACTTCCACTTGTTCTACATTTTCTAGAGGTACGGTGTTCCAATTTATTTCTCCGGTTTTAGGGTTGAGTGTACTCATTCCGTCTACCAGAATTTGGCTACGTGCACCTACTCCGTAGGTCCATCCGCTACCACCACGCATGGAAGGCTGTTTGTCTACAATATCTACTCCGGGAAGTGTACGGAGGGTAGAGGAGATATCTGTCGGTGCCTGGCGGGCAATATCTCCTGATTTGACTACATCCATAGAGACGGTAACATCGCTCAACTTCTGCTCAAAACGTCCTGCACTGACCACTACTTCTTCCAGTAGCTTGGTGCTTTCTTTCATATAGACGTCTTTGGTGACAATTTCACGTTTATTGATCACAATAGGCATTAGCACATCTTCATAACCTACATAACTGAAAACAAGGTCAACTCCTCCTTCTGGAAGTTTGATTTCATATTCTCCGTTGATGTTGGATACTACTCCCTGATTGCCGTGAAGCTTATAAGTGACGGCTGCTCCTACCAATGGTTCATTGGTCTTTGCATCGTATATATGTCCTTTAAGGGTTTGGGCAAAACTTGTATTCAAACAGCTAAGGCATAAAAGTAGAGTTAGGATATATATTTTCTTCATTGTTTCTTATTCTTTATTAATGTTTAGTTTCACTTTTCTTTTGGGTATCCAATCCTATATTCACTGTTTTGATCACTGGCCAAGCTTCTATAATTGGCTTCACGTAACTTGCCACTAGAAGTTCCCCGAAAGTAGGTATGGCTTCTAAGGTCGGTATCATTTTTGCTAGAATATTGATGAATGGAGTGAGGACCGATTTGTCTGCATATATGTAAGTATGTTCGTTTACATTATCCAGATGCATGGGAATGCCATTCTTTATCCAAACGAAAATAGCTTGGAAGTCTTTATCATCTATCTCAGTTATTAGAGATAAAATTGGATTATTTAATTGTTTGTTGATAGTAATGAGCACAGATTGTAGTTGGCTTGGATTTGATTTCAGCAAAGCATCCGTGACGGTGTTTATCAGATTGTAGTCTACATTTTTTCCTTTGTCTTGCATAGACTTTACAATAATGGCGGGAATGTTTAATTTTATATAGAAAAGTCCATCTTTAGAGTACCAGTATGCTAAGCCCTGAGAAGAAGAGGTATAGTGGCGTCCGGTTGTTACGGCTTCTATATCGGCAGCGGTAAATCCACCTCCCATTTCGACAGGAAAATACAGTTTCTGCATTATAAAAGTCATCAGTTGGCTCATAGCCTCTTTGTTGTCCATATCTATTTCACTGATTTTTAGTTCTCCTATTTGTACTTCATCCGTAGTATAATAGGCTACGATATTGCCGTTGGATGTAATATCCACAGATTGTAATAATTGAGCTATCATATATCCACCGAAGCCTTTGATAACATCTGTAATTGTTGCATACAGGAAGACTGCATTATCTACCTGCAAGTTGATATCCATGTCTGTATACAAGGCGGTTGTAGTCAGCTTGTTAGCTTCTTCTCCCCATTCATATAGTCCTGTCTCTTTATTGCGTACAGGATATTTTTTTGTACCGTATGTCAATTCGCTCATTTGGTAGGAGTGTGCCCATTGAGAACTGTTTCCCATTTTTATATTAGTGAGGTTGATGGTCAGTTTTCCTTTCTCAACATATCCGTTATAATTGAATGTTGCTCCTGTCACATTTCCTGTTCCGTTGCCTGAAAAAGAATAACTAGTATCGTTTCCTATTAGAGGAATAGACACTAGCTTTAATGTTTCTTCTCCCGGAATAATATCATAAAGAGTTATATTAGCTGTTTCTCCTTTTACAGTACTGAAGTCTACCGACTTACCAAGCATTTCTTCACCACTATAATATAATGACAAATTGGAATTAGGATTTGAGAACTTATTTGAATAATTGGCTGTTACATCCACAGGATCTGGTCCTGGGTAATCTTCGCTACAAGAAGTTAACAGACAGGCTGTGCTAATGAAACTGATAATTAATAATATAGATATTTTTTTCATCATTCTTTGTTTTCTTGATTTTTGAGATTGAAGTATTTATTTTTGTGTAGTTAGGTCTAATCCAATATCCATTGTATCGATCATTCCTAATAATCCACTAATATCCATTCCTAAGTTTTCGGTTATAATAGGGGCTATAGCACTGAAAATAGGAATTATTGTATTTTTATTAACATAGAGATATGTATGTCCATTTTCTTGGTTCATTTCTACTGGTATTCCACTTTTTAACCAAGAAAATATGGTAGTAAATGTGGTATCGTCTACTTGTAAAATATAGCTAATGATCTTATTGTTAAGAATCTGATTAACGGTGCTTAATGCCGCTTTCAGTCTGATAGGATCGGATTTTAAGAGGGCTTCACTCACTCCGGCTATTAGTTGTGAATCAATGTTCTGTTCACTGTTTTGTGTTATGAGTGAGAGGATTTGCGGGAGGTTTAGTTGCATCACTAGGTTGGTATTGTTTATTTGATTCCAAAAAATGAGTCCTTTAGGAGAAAGCGTGTAGGTACGATTGTTAATGATACTCTGAAAATCTGCATCGCTCATTTCGCTATTGACAATATCCATTATTTCATCCATATTAATGGGACTAGTAGTATATTGAGCTGTTGTTATACCATTCTTTTCGAGGGTTATATCTGACAAAATATGTGGTAATAACGCATCTAAAAGATTAGTCGCAATTGCTTGGATAAATGGAACGAGAAAGGCTCCTCCTGAACCTTCTGTCGCAGTCATTCGGACATAGCTGGCACCACTATTACGTACTGTGGAACCTTCGTAAGTGTGTGAATATGGGGGGAATACGTATGTATTCGCAACGGAACCGTAATGAGCCATCGTCACCTCAAGTGACAATTGCATAGCTTTCGGTGTAATTCTACCGCTATATTTAACTTCAGCCCCTGTTTTCGTAACGCTTGTCCCATTGAATGTATAAGCATCTTTTTCTCCACTTTCATTCAATTGCACATCATTGATTGGAGTGGTGTTTTCTCCCGGAATTACATCGTTTAATGTCAGTGTTCCTGTCTCACTGTCTTCCGTTTTAAAGTTGACTGTTTTTCCAGCCAATTTCTCTCCACTGTAGGTTAGGTCTAAAGTGTATGGCTTGATATACGAACCATATTCTTGGCTGATTTCTCCCGGCCAAAAGAGTTTGTCGTTGTAGGTTTTCTCGCAGGAAGCCAAGAGTAAAGCCATACAGGCGACATAAAATAGTTTCTTAGAAGTTTTCATTCTCTTTTAGTTTTTATTAGAATATTAATTAAAACTCTGCAAAGGTCGTTTAATGTTTATTCGCTATCAAGCTCCATATTTGGGATTCAATGTTCTATATTTGCTATTTTAATTCGTAGAATCTAATGAAATATTAAATAGATGTTCCATTTATTAGATATGTTGTTCTATTCTTAATGTGCTATAACAAAGGTCTCAAAAGAAAAACTATCTTTGGGCAACTTAATTTTTTTGGTTATGATAATAGATGGTAATCTTCCTAAATTTGATCTTCCTATTGATTTTATAGCGGATGATAGTATTACTGGTGATATATTAAATATGTATAGTCGGTTTCCCTGTCAGATAAAAGCCGGGCTTTTTATACTTTGTACGGAGGGAACTGTTCGTGCCACCATAAATTTGTTGGAGGTAGTCATTCGTCGAAATGACTTTATCACTCTTCTTCCTAATTCATTTATCCAAATACATGAAGTATCTTCGGATACCCGTGTTTGCTTTGCCGGATTTTCTTCTGAGTTTGTCGCTTCAGTGAATTATGTCGATTCGTTGTTGGGCTTATTGCCAAACATACTGAATACTCCGGTCGTTCCTTTACCGGAAGAGATTGCAACTTTGTATCGTAATGCTTATAGCTTATTAATCAGGGCTTATTCTTTGCCTAATACATTGGAAAATAAAGAAATCCTTCGTTCTATTCTTACTATCTTTTTTCAAGGAGTGAAAGAGTTGTATAGTCGACAACAAACAGTAGTGAATGAACCTCTCAAACGTGAACATGAATTATATCGGCAATTTGTTCAAATATTAATGGCGAATTATACAAAAGAGCATGAAGTCGCTTTCTATGCTGATAAATGCGGAGTGACACCGGCACATTTCTCCAGTACAATTCGAAAGGCAAGTGGGCATAGTCCGTTGGTGATTATTACAGGTATGATAATAATGAATGCTAAGGCACAATTAAAGTCTACCCGTTTACCGGTGAAAGAAATAGCATTCTCGTTAGGCTTTAGCAATTTGTCTTTCTTCAATAAATATTTTCGGAAGCATGTAGGGATGACTCCACAGGAATATAGAGAGAAGTAATTATGAAATAAAAGAACGGTATTCTTGCACATTTGATGTAGGAATACCGTTCTCTATATTAGTCAGTTATGTTTTTTAATACTATTTTCTGGCAGACTTATTTGATACCCAGTTTCTTGGCAATTTCCTTAGGAAGTGCATCCTTGTGTACTAGAATATTCATAGTCTTATAAGCAACAAAGGCTTTGGAGGCATACCAGATACCGTTATATTTGCCGGCTTTTCCCCAAGAATTCTTTACCATGAAATATTCTTTCCCTGTCTGATCTTTGGCGATTCCATAGATTTGCATTCCGTGATCATCTGTTGTTTCCCAGTTATCAAAAGCAGCCTGACGCATTTCTTGAGTAATTTCCATTTCCGGTGATGGTTTGCTACTCAATTCTCTGCGTTTGTCGGCAGGAGTCATACCTGTCCAACGGGCCATGTCCGAACCGGAAAGTTCAGCTCCTTTGATGATATCCGGCATAACGGCGGTACCATTGCGGCTGAACCCTTGTTCACTGACATCACTACCCCATGCAAAAGTATATCCTTTCTTTACGGCATTGTCCATTACAGCCATCAGTTCATCGATTGGCAGGTTGTATGACAGACCGTTACGCCAATTATCCTGAACTTCTACGGCAAATTGAGTATAGAACGGATGATGAGTATAAGAAGTCAGTGATATATAGTCATCGCAGTTCAGACCAAGTGATTCGGCGAAACTTTTCGGCGTATATTCTTTTCCTTTGTAAGTGAACTTCTCAGGACATTCTCCCAAATATGTATCATAAATAGCTGTCAGACCGTTTTTCCAAACCGGAGTCAATTTGCTTAACTTGCCTTTGGCTATTGCATTAATGTATCCTTCGGCAACTGCGTCCAGTTCATTGTGCACCGGTAGAGTATCACCATACATGATACCCGGCATTACTTCTTGCGGAACGATACCGTAATTCTTAATACAATACATCACATCATAGAAACTTCCACCCGGTGAAAAAGAACTGTCGCCATGATAGCGTACATAATTCACTCCACGATCTTCCATCGTTTTGTGTACTACGAACATTTCAGAAAGGTCATATTCACCTTTTCCTAGCCGGAGTAATTCGGACTCTACGAATCCGAGAGTAGAGAAACTCCAGCAGGTGCTCGAACGGTTCTGGTTCTTAATGGAAGTAATCGGATTTTCTTTCACTGTCGTGAAAACGAAGCCCTCTTCGGGTTTTGTGTCTTGTGCCGTCATGCTTAGGCTGAATAAGCCCAAAGCAGCGATAAGGATACTCTTTTTCATTCTTATGACATTAATATTAAATTTGTTTTGGCTACAAATATAAGGATTCCTCTTTTGATAACCATCCGTTTGAATTAATATGTATAAAAAAAGAATGAATATTAGTATATTGGGGTACGAAAATACCGCTTTGTTCTAACAACAAAGCGGTATAGGTAGATGTATCATTAGATGCGTGTTATTCTTTCTTTTCCTTATCCTTGGATGTTACTATGTAATCTTCTTTAATGAATTCATCATAGACACGTTTCGGATGGTCGAACGGTGCCGTTCCGTTTTTCTGTTCGTTGAAGTTGTCCCGGCGGAATTGTTTTAATTTCAGATTGTCTTCTGCGTATTCTCTAAGTTTCTTAGGCTCGTTTCCATAAAGCGAACTTTCGGTCACATCGGAATTGAGCAAACTCTCTTTGGGGGTAATAGTCGGTAGAAGTACTTGTTCCAATAGTCCACGATAGGCTCCGTTATATTCGCACCATACGATGTCATTGGTTACGAATATGCGATAGGAGTACTTTGACCATGCGGTTTTGATTTCAATGGACGTAGCATAAATCTCAATAGTGGCTTCTGAACCATACGCCTGGTCACGGATCACAACGGTCGTCCGACCGCTAAGTTCTTCCTTCACGGAAGTTTGCCATTTTTCGGAATTCATGATTTCTTCGATGATTTCCGGTAAATTTTCTTTAATCTCAAACTGTATTCTCATGGTGCTTGCCTGCGGGCAGGACTTTTTAAATTTTTCCTCCTTAAACAATTAAGCTAGCCTAAAGTTACATATATTGAACCGAAAAAACAAGTATCTGTTTAAATATTTGCTATTTTTGCCCAACAATCAGCCTTTTTGTTTGAATTTGTCATAAATATGCAATAAAAGACAAAGGCTTGTTTATGCAACATAGAGTGTGAAAACGAGAATGGGAGTAAGGATATGAAAGATTTGAAAGTAGATGAATCTATAGGATTGGTATTGGAAGGCGGAGGTATGCGCGGTGTGTTTACTTGTGGTGTACTCGACTATCTGATGGATCACAATATTCGTTTTCCTTATACGATAGGAGTATCGGCAGGGGCGTGTAATGGGTTGTCGTATGCTTCCCGTCAACGGGGACGTGCCAAATACAGCAATATTGACCTGTTGGAGAAATACAACTATATCGGTTTGAAGTATTTACTCAAGAAGCGTAACATTCTCGATTTCGATTTACTTTTCAATGAGTTCCCCGAGCATATCCTTCCTTACGATTATGAAACTTATTTTGCTTCATCCGATCGTTTTGTGATGGTGACTACGAATTGCGTGACGGGAGAGCCCAATTACTTTGAAGAGAAGAAAGATAAAAAGCGAGTGATCGATATCGTTCGTGCTTCCAGCAGTCTTCCTTTTGTTTGCCCTATTGCCTATGTAGACGGTATACCGATGCTCGACGGAGGAATTGTAGATTCCATTCCCCTGCAACGGGCTATTGCGGATGGTTACACACATAATGTCGTTGTACTTACCCGTAACAGGGGGTATCGGAAAGATTCGAAGGATATTCGCATTCCGGCATTTGTTTATCGGAAATATCCGAAGTTACGTGAAGCGTTGAGCCGTCGTTGTTCTGTTTATAATGAACAATTGGAAATGGTGGAGCGTATGGAAGACGAAGGAAAGATTATCGTTATCCGTCCATTGAAGCCTGTGGTGGTAGACCGTATTGAAAAGAATGTGCGCAAACTGACGGAATTTTATGAAGAGGGATACGCATGTGCACAGGCTTTGTCTCATTATTTTTCTACTTTTTTTCCCGATTAATTCGATTTTAAGTCTTTATTAATTCCTTTTAGTGGGATTTATTAAGGGGCGCTCCTTTACTTTGCTGAAAAATAGTATTGGAGAACTTTTAATATAACATGAAAAACAAAGGAATATGGTAAAAAGATTTAGTTGGTTGGTTTTTTGTTTATTGTTTTCAGTAGGTATAACAGCCAAAGGTGGAGGCAGGCAATATAACTCTTATAAGGGGTTAGTGATGGCCGGTTATCAGGGGTGGTTCAATACCCCTGATGACGGCTCCGGTCGCGGCTGGCATCATTATAATGGTCCGAAGGGTTTTCGTCCCGGTTCCTGTTCAATTGATTTTTGGCCGGAAGTGTCGGAATATAAAAAACTCTATAAGACAGAGTTTACTTTTGAGGATGGCAAACCAGCATCAGTCTTTTCTTCTTATGACGAATCTACAGTCGAACTTCATTTTAAGTGGATGAACCAATATGGGTTGGATGGAGTATTTATGCAACGCTTTGTTTCCGAAATTCGGAATGAAAGCGGATTGAAACATTTCAATAAAGTCCTCAATTCGGCAATGAAGGCAGCAAATAAATATGAACGGGCTATCTGTGTGATGTATGACTTGAGTGGTATGAAGCCGGGAGAAGAAGGGTTGTTATTAAAAGATATTGCAGAAATCGCACGTCAATATTCTATAAAAGATCATGTCAAGAATCCGTCTTATCTATATCATAATGGGAAACCGTTGGTTACCGTATGGGGAGTTGGATTTAATGATAACCGACGTTATGGGCTGAAAGAGGCGGAGCGTATTATTGACGGTTTAAAATTGCAAGGATTCAGTGTAATGCTTGGAGTGCCTACCCAATGGCGCGAACTGAAAGGAGATACAGAATCAGATCCCCACCTTCATCAGCTTATCAGAAAATGCGATATCGTGATGCCTTGGTTCGTAGGACGTTATAATGAAAACACTTATCCAAAATTTCAAAAATTGGTAGAGGCGGATATCCAATGGGCAAAGAAGAATCAAGTGGATTATGCTCCATTGGTATTTCCGGGTTTCTCGTGGGGCAATATGAAAGGTCAAGATCACAATTCATTCATTCCCCGCAACAAAGGTTCTTTCCTTTGGAAACAGCTGATGGGAGCTATTCGTGCAGGAGCCGAAATGATTTACGTAGCAATGTTTGATGAAGTGGATGAAGGCACAGCGATCTTTAAATGTGCAAAAAAAGTTCCGGTAGGGGAAAGTATATTTATTCCTGTTGAAGAGGAAGTGGAAAGTGATCATTACTTGAAGCTGGTCGGTGAGGCTGGGAAAATCTTACGTAAGGAAAAGGCGATGGCTTTCGATACTAGTTTGAATCCTTCGGCGCCTAATCCTTTTATCCGCCATATGTATACGGCAGATCCTTCCGCACACGTTTGGAAAGATGGCAGGTTGTATGTATATGCTTCGCATGATATTGCTCCGCCCCACGGATGTGATTTAATGGACCGTTATCATGTTTTCTCTACCGATGATATGGTACATTGGACAGATCATGGTGAGATCTTGAATTCAGCTCAAGTGTCTTGGGGACGCAAGGAAGGAGGTTTTATGTGGGCACCGGATTGTGCATATAAGAATGGAACCTATTATTTTTATTTTCCTCATCCTAGTGGAACGGATTGGAATGATAGCTGGAAAATCGGAGTGGCTACGAGTCGTAAGCCTGCCGAAGGGTTTAAGGTAAAAGGTTATATAAAAGGAATGGACCCGTTGATCGATCCTTGTGTTTTTGTGGACGACGATGGACAAGCCTATATCTATAATGGAGGTGGCGGTCTTTGTAAAGGGGGGAAACTGAAAGATAACATGATGGAATTGGACGGATCTATGCAGGTAATGGAAGGTTTGGAAGATTTTCACGAGGCGACTTGGATACATAAGTATAATGGTAAATATTATCTGTCTTATTCCGACAATCATGATGAAAGTTGGAATGATGGAGTCAAAGGAGATAACCGAATGCGTTATGCCGTCAGTGATTCTCCTTTGGGATCTTGGGAATCAAAGGGAATCTATATGGAACCGACTGACAGCTATACGAATCATGGTTCTATCGTAGAGTTTAAAGGACAGTGGTATGCCTTTTATCATAATAGTGCGCTCTCCAATCATGATTGGCTCCGTTCCATTTGTGTAGATAAATTATATCACAATCCTGACGGGACGATTAAGCTCGTAAAACAGACGAAAAGTACGCCGATAACGGTACAGAAAAAGTATCCGTTCCGTAATCCTCAACTTTCCATAGAGCAACGTGTTGATGATTTAGTTTCCCGTTTGACTCTGGAAGAAAAGGTGAGACAGATGTTGAACAATGCTCCGGCGATCAAACGTTTGGGAATTCCTGCCTATAACTGGTGGAATGAATGTTTGCATGGTGTTGGACGTACTAAATATCATGTCACAGTATTTCCGCAGGCAATAGGAATGGCAGCTTCATGGAATGATGTGTTAATGAAAGAAGTCGCTTCTTCTATAGCAGATGAAGGACGTGCTATTTATAATGATGCACAAAAGAGAGGGGATTACAGTCAATATCATGCTTTGACGTATTGGACCCCCAATATAAATATCTTCCGTGATCCTCGTTGGGGACGTGGTCAGGAAACATATGGTGAAGATCCCTATCTGACATCTAAAATAGGAAAAGCCTTTGTTCTTGGGCTCCAAGGAGATGATCCCCGTTATCTGAAAGCTTCGGCTTGTGCTAAACATTATGCTGTGCATAGCGGTCCGGAAAAGAATAGGCATAGCTTCAATTCCGATGTAAGTACTTATGATTTGTGGGATACTTATCTGCCGGCTTTCCGCACATTGGTAGTCGATGCAAATGTATCCGGTGTCATGTGTGCGTATAATGCTTTTAAGGGACAGCCTTGTTGTGGAAATGATTTGTTAATGCAGTCTATCTTGCGTGATAAGTGGAACTTCAAAGGTTATGTTACTTCTGATTGTGGCGCTATCGATGACATATTCAATCATCATAAGGCACATCCGGATGCGGCTACAGCAGCAGCCGATGCAGTATTTCATGGGACTGATTTGGATTGCGGTCAAAGTGCATATCTGGCTTTAGTAAAAGCTGTAAAAGACGGAATCATTACGGAAAAACAATTGGATGTCTCTGTGAAGCGTTTGTTTACGATACGTTTTCGTTTGGGTTTATTCGATCCTGCAGAACAGGTGGATTATGCCCATATTCCCATATCTATATTGGAATGTAAAAAACATCAAGATTTAGCGAAGCAATTGGCGCGTGAATCAATGGTACTTCTCAAGAATGACCGATTGCTGCCCCTTCAGAAAAACAAATTGAAGAAGGTGGTAGTGATGGGGCCGAACGCTGATTGCAAAGACGCTCTGTTGGGAAATTATAATGGTCATCCTTCCCGTATGTTAACTCCTTTGCAGGCTATCCGTGAACGTCTGAAAGGAGTGGCGGAAGTTGTATATGTGAGTGGTATTGATTACATAAATACCCTATCGGAAGATGAACTGAAGCGATATGTTAATCAGGCGAAAGGTGCTGATGTGGTTATTTTCGTAGGCGGTATCAGTCCGAGATTGGAAGGTGAGGAAATGTCGGTCAATAAAGACGGATTTGATGGCGGTGACCGTACTTCCATTGCTTTGCCGGCAGTCCAGACACAACTGATGAAAGCATTGGTGGCAGGGCGTATTCCGACTGTATTCGTGATGATGACGGGAAGCGCACTTGCCATTCCTTGGGAAGCAAAGCACGTTCCGGCAATCTTGAATGCTTGGTATGGAGGTCAATATGGTGGAGAAGCGATTGCAGATGTTCTGTTTGGAGATTATAATCCTTCCGGAAAGCTTCCGGTAACTTTCTATGCCAAAGACAGCGATTTGCCGGATTTCGAATCCTATGATATGCAAGGACGGACATACCGTTATTTTAAGGGAAAAGCACTTTATCCTTTCGGCTACGGATTGAGTTATACCGATTTTAGGTATTCTTCTTTGAAAATGCCTACGGCTTGCAATACTACTGATAAAGAAATTCCGGTAACAGTTACAGTGAAAAATACAGGAAAGATGGATGGGGAAGAAGTTGTCCAGCTTTATGTATCCCATCCGGATAAAAAAATACTGGTTCCGGTGACGGCCTTAAAAGGTTTTAAACGGATATATTTGAAGGCTGGTGAAGCAAAACAAATAACTTTCTCCTTATCTTCTGAAGATTTGTCCTGCGTCGATGAAAACGGCATTCGTAAAGTTCTGCCTGGCACAGTAAAGATACAAGTTGGCGGCTGTTCACCTGTGGCTACGCTAACTGCTCCTTTAAAAACTGTAGAAACTGCTTTGAAACTTACAGGAGATACTTATACGATAGATAAATAATTATTTAATTATATTTGAAAAAAGCATAACATGAGAAACAAAATGAAATGGATGTTGGCAATAGGATTATTGTCATGTTCTGCGGTGATGGCGCAACAACAGAGCGATATTATGTCAGTATCGGCTTCTGTGAATGCGGAAAGAGCTGCATTGGCTGTTGATAAAAATGTGAAAACGATGTGGACGTTGCCGTCTCAGGCGTTGAAAGCCGAACAATGGTTAATGTTCACTATCCAGCAACCGGGGGATGTTTGTGAACTGGACCTCCAGATGCAGGGAATCAATAAGAATGATCTGAAAGGATTATTGGATATTTATGTCACCTATGATCCGATGAATCTGGGAGATCCGGTGGACTATCAGGTGAGTGGGAGCGATAAATCAATGAAAGTCAAGTTTACTCCTAAATATGGCGCTCACGTCAAGTTGAATTTTAAACCCGGAAAAGCGGATAAACCTTTTTCATTGAAGGAAATTACCGTATATCTCACGGAAAAAGTGCTGACAGACAGTAAAGGGAAAGTGACCGACCGTCCCTATATGGATGCATCGCTCCCCGTAGATGAACGGGTAGAAAGTTTGTTGGCTGTAATGACTCCGGCAGATAAGATGGAACTTATCCGTGAGGGATGGGGAATTCCCGGTATTCCTCATTTGTATGTACCGCCTATTACAAAAGTGGAGGCAGTACATGGATTCTCTTATGGCAGTGGGGCTACCATTTTCCCCCAGGCTCTGGCAATGGGAGCTACCTGGAACAGGCAACTGACGGAAGAAGTAGCAATGGCTATTGGAGATGAGACGGTGATAGCCAATACCAAACAAGCGTGGTCACCGGTATTGGATGTAGCTCAGGATGCACGTTGGGGACGTTGTGAAGAAACGTTCGGAGAAGACCCGGTATTGGTCTCTCAAATGGGAGGTGCATGGATTAAAGGATATCAATCTAAAGGATTGTTTACTACTCCCAAGCATTTCGGTGGGCATGGAGCGCCTTTAGGCGGGCGTGATTCGCACGATATAGGTTTGTCCGAGCGTGAGATGCGTGAAATACATTTAGTACCGTTCCGTCATGTGATTCGTAATTATGACTGTCAGTCGTTGATGATGGCTTATTCCGACTATATGGGAATTCCAATTGCAAAAAGCACAGAATTGTTGCAGCAGATTTTACGTCAGGAATGGGGATTCAATGGTTTTATTGTCAGTGATTGTGGTGCTGTAGGTAACCTGACTTCCCGTAAGCATTATACGGCAAAGGATAAGATCGAGGCTGCCAATCAGGCGTTGGCTGCCGGAATAGCAACCAACTGCGGTGACACTTACAATAATAAAGAAGTGATTCAAGCTGCAAAGGATGGACGTATCAATATGGAAAACCTGGATAATGTATGCCGTACAATGTTGGCTACCATGTTCCGGAATGAGCTTTTTGAGAAGAATCCTTGCAAGCCTCTCGATTGGAAGAAAATCTATCCGGGATGGAACTCGGACAGTCATAAAGCTATGGCACGTCGGGCAGCCTGCGAGTCGATCGTGATGTTGGAAAATAAAGACAACCTTCTACCTTTATCAAAGGAACTTCGTACGATTGCAGTTCTGGGTCCCGGAGCAGATGATCTTCAACCGGGTGATTACACTCCGAAACTTCAACCGGGACAGTTAAAATCTGTATTGACCGGTATTAAGGCGGCTGTAAGCAAACAGACTAAAGTGCTTTATGAAAAGGGGTGTGACTTTACGGAAACGGGTGTGACAGATATTCCTAAAGCTGTGAAAACCGCTTCTCAAGCGGATGTTGTAATTATGGTGCTGGGAGACTGCTCGACGAGCGAGGCTACTAAGGATGTGCGTAAAACATGTGGTGAAAACAATGATTTAGCCACTTTGGTCTTGCCGGGTAAGCAACAGGAATTGTTGGAAGCGGTTTGTGCAACCGGAAAACCTGTGATTTTGATTCTTCAGGCCGGTCGTCCCTATGATCTTTTGAAGGCTTCGGAAATGTGTAAAGCTATTCTGGTAAACTGGTTGCCTGGACAAGAAGGCGGACCGGCTACGGCAGATGTTTTGTTTGGTGATTATAATCCAGGTGGTCGTTTGCCGATGACTTTCCCACGTCATGTAGGGCAGCTTCCTTTATACTATAACTTCAAAACTTCGGGACGTCGTTATGAATATGTAGATATGGAATATTATCCTCTTTATCGTTTCGGATACGGATTAAGCTATACTTCGTTTGAATATTCGGGATTGAAAGTACAGGAAAAACCGAATGGAAATGTGACGGTTGAGGCTACCGTGAAGAATATAGGAAACCGTGCCGGTGACGAAGTTGCCCAATTGTATGTTACGGATATGTATGCCAGTGTAAAAACACGTATCATGGAACTGAAGGACTTTACCCGTATTCACTTGAATCCCGGAAAGTCAAAGACTGTCTCTTTTGAACTGACACCGTATGATTTGTCATTGCTTAATGACCGTATGGATAGAGTAGTTGAAAAAGGGGAGTTCAAGATTTGTGTTGGTGGTATGAGCCCTGATTATAAGGCAAACAATGAAATTAAGCATAGTGTAAGTTACAGTGATAAGAAGAAAGGGGTATCCGGAATACTCAATTATACGCATGAGTTCGGAGCTGATTTTGCTCTCTCTGTATCGAAAGTGGAAGAGAATCTGTTGAAAGACCAAAAGACTGTATGGGTGAGTGTGAAGAATGGCGGTACTTTGATGGATACCGGTAAGGTGGAAATGTTTGTTGACGGTAAGAAGATGGGAGATGCCATTCACTATGAACTCGGGCCGGGAGAAGAAAAGTTGATTCCTTTCAAGCTGAGCAAAGATAATAAGCAGCCTGTTGCTTTCACTACCAAATATAAAATGGTTGCTTTATAGAGGTATCAATTTAGGAAAACACAATGAAAGGAACCACCTCTATAATAATTGGTATATTGTTGGCAGGAAGTATCACTTCCTGCCAATCACAAAAGCAAATAGCCGCTCACCGGATTGTTGCTAACCCGATCAATCTGAATTATCGATTTCAACCGAAAGACGAGTCTCGTCGTGAAGCCGCTGATCCGGTATTGGAATACTTCAAAGGTTATTATTATCTGTTTGCCTCCAAGTCCGGAGGATATTGGCGTTCCGACAATCTAGCGGACTGGGAGTATATTCCTTGTACAACTATTCCCACATTGGAAGATTATGCTCCTACGATTCTTCCGATAGGAGATACATTGTACTTCACTACCTCTAGTGGGAAAACTCAAATATTCAAAAACGCTCATCCGGAAAAAGATACATGGGAACCGGTAGATACGAAGTTGACTTACCGATTGCATGATCCGGCGTTTTATAAAGACGATGATGGAAGAGTATATATGTATTGGGGATGTTCGGACAAAGATCCCATAATGGGAGTGGAGGTAGATCCGCAGGATGGCTTCAAGGCTATTGGGGAAGCTAAGGCATTGATCGAACATCATGGTGATAAATATGGTTGGGAAGTTCCGGGAAAGAATAATGAAGAGCTGCGTCAGGGATGGAATGAAGGTCCTTGCATGCTGAAACATGAGGGACGTTATTATTTGCAATATGCAGCTCCGGGTACTCAGTATCGAATTTATGGTGATGGAATCTATGTCGGCGACAGTCCTTTGGGGCCATTTGAATATATGGAGGATAATCCGTTTTCCTTTAAACCGGGAGGTTTCATTGGTGGAGCCGGGCATGGGCATACTTTCCGCGACAAATATGGAAATTATTGGCATGTGGCGTCTATGACTATTTCTGTCCGCCATTGGTTTGAACGGAGGCTAGGGCTTTTCCCCGTTGTAATTTCTCCCCGCAAAGGTATGTACGCTCATACGGTTTGGGGAGATTATCCATTTTATATTCCGGACCGCAGAGTTGATTTCAGTAGGAATAATCTCAGTATAGGCTGGAATCTACTCTCATATCGGAAACCTGTTCTTGCATCTTCATCCCTTGCAGGATATGAGCCGGATAAGGTAAATGACGAACAAATAGAAACGTGGTGGGCTGCTCAAACCGGAAAAAAAGGAGAGTGGTTACAGGTCGATTTGGAAACTCCGTTGTCCGTGAATGCTATACACGTGAATTTTGCCGATCATAATTTTAAGGTTTTTGCACCGCATCCTCCAGTAGTCTATCAGTTCGTTATCGAGGGGTCGACGGATGGAAAAGAGTGGGTGAACCTTGTTGATGAAAGAGATAACAGTAAGGATGAGCCTCATCGTTTGTTCACATTAGATAAATCTGTAAAAGTCAGATATCTGCGGATTAGTAATGCAAAGAACATGGATGGCAGTTTCTCTTTATCCGGTTTCCGTGTATTTGGTATGGGGCAAGGAATTGCTCCTTCTAAAGTGACAGGATTCCGAGCTGTTCGGGATCAGCAAGACAAGCGGATCTACCGTTTTACTTGGGATGTTCAAAGAGGGGCTACGGGCTATGTATTACGCTGGGGAACTCAAGAAGATAAGCTGACTCATGCAGTGATGGTTTTTGATAATCAGTATGAGGCTCGTTATTTTAATCGGGATTCGGAGTATTATTTCTCAATTGAAGCTTTTAATGAAAACAGCTCCGATCTACTAAAGAGTACAAGATAGAAAAATGAGTATAAAAGAAATAAGAAAGTTTATATTGGCGGGTGTTCTGTGTGGAGCACCTTGCCTTTTTTCATACGCACAGGAATTGTATAAGAATGAAAATGCTCCTGTGCATGAACGAGTGATGGATTTGATTTCACGTTTGACGGTGGAAGAGAAAATAAGCCTGCTTCGTGCCACTTCTCCCGGTATTCCCCGTCTGGGCATTGATAAATATTATCATGGTAATGAAGCATTGCACGGAGTTGTCCGCCCGGGACGTTTTACGGTATTTCCACAAGCTATCGGACTGGCAGCTACATGGAATCCCGAATTACAAAAGCGGGTAGCTACTGTGATTTCGGATGAGGCGCGCGCTCGTTGGAATGAACTCGATCAGGGGAAGAATCAAAAAGAACAATTCAGTGATGTGCTGACTTTTTGGTCACCTACCGTGAATATGGCTCGTGACCCTCGTTGGGGACGCACGCCGGAAACGTATGGAGAAGATCCTTTCTTAAGCGGGGTGATGGGAACGGCTTTTGTGAAAGGATTGCAAGGAGATAATCCGCATTATTTAAAGATTGTTTCTACTCCCAAGCATTTTGCTGCCAATAATGAGGAACACAATCGCTTTGTCTGTAATCCGCAAATCTCGGAAAAGCAACTGCGCGAATATTATTTCCCTGCTTTTGAAATGTGTGTGAAGGAAGGAAAAGCCGCTTCCATCATGACTGCTTATAATGCGCTGAATAATGTGCCTTGTACGCTGAATTCCTGGCTTTTGCAGAAGGTGCTGCGTCGGGATTGGGGATTTCAGGGATATGTGGTATCCGATTGCGGAGGACCTTCTTTGTTGGTCAATGCGCATAAGTATGTGAAAACCAAAGAAGCGGCTGCCACGCTATCCATTAAAGCCGGATTGGATCTGGAATGTGGAGATGATGTGTATGATGAATATCTGTTGAATGCTTACAAACATTATATGGTTTCGGAAGCGGATATTGACTCGGCTGCCTATCATGTGCTGACAGCTCGTATGAAACTGGGACTTTTTGATGGTGTGGAACGGAATCCGTATGCTAAGATTTCTCCATCGGTAATAGGTTCGAAGGAACATCAGACGGTAGCTTTGAATGCTGCCCGCGAATGTATTGTCTTATTGAAGAATCAGAAAAATATGCTTCCGCTTAATGTAAAGAAGCTGAAATCAATAGCTGTTGTGGGGATTAATGCCGGTAAATGCGAGTTTGGTGATTATAGTGGGGCTCCGGTAGTGGAACCGGTTTCTATTCTGCAAGGTATCAAGAACAGGGTAGGCGATAAGGTAAAGGTAGTTTATGCTCCTTGGAAATCGGCTGTCGATGGTTTGGAACTTATTCAAGGAGAGAATTTCCCGGAAGGACTGAAAGCGGAATATTTTGATAATACCCGTTTGGAAGGTACGCCCAAAGAGCGCAAGGAAGGTTGGATCAATTTTGAACCAGCCAATCAGGCACCCGATCCGTTCCTTCCTAAATCTCCTCTTTCCATTCGTTGGACAGGAAAGTTGAGACCTACCATTTCCGGGCATTATACTTTTAGCTTTACTTCGGACGACGGTTGCCGTTTACGTATTAATAATGAGATGTTGATTGACGCTTGGAATGGGCATTCCGTATCTACCGACTCTGCATCTATCTATTTGGAGGCGGGAAAAGACTATCAGCTGCAGGCGGAATATTATGATAACCGGGATTATGCCATTGCGAAGTTACAATGGAAAGTGCCGCAAATAGGAAAGGCTACCCGGCTTGATTTGTATGGAGAAGCAGGAAAGGCCGTTCGTGAATGTGAGACTGTTGTTGCCGTAATGGGAATCAATAAATCGATTGAACGCGAAGGGCAAGACCGTTATGGCATTGAACTTCCGGCAGATCAGCGTGAATTCCTACGGGAGATTTATCAGGTGAATCCGAACATCATTTTTGTTTTGGTAGCGGGAAGTTCTTTGGCCGTTAACTGGGAAAATGAGCACTTGCCGGCCATAGTGAACGCATGGTATCCCGGTGAACAGGGAGGAACAGCTGTTGCAGAGGTTTTGTTTGGAGACTATAATCCGGCGGGTCGTTTACCGCTGACTTATTACAAGTCTTTGGAGGAACTTCCATCCTTTGATGATTATGATATAACCAAAGGACGTACTTATCAGTATTTTAAGAAAGACGTGCTCTATCCGTTTGGTTACGGACTTAGTTATACGACTTTTAAATATAGTAATCTGGAAGTAACTGATGCGGGAAAAACGGTGAATGTATCATTCACGTTGAAAAATACAGGTAGGCGGGCTGGCGATGAAGTGGTGCAAGTTTATGTTAAGTTGCCGGAAGTTGCAGGTGGTACGCAAGCTATCAAACAGTTGAAAGGTTTCCAACGTGTTGCTTTGAAGGCAGGAGAAAGTAGGAAAGTGGAGATTACGGTTGATAAAGAGCAACTTCGGTATTGGGATGAAAAACAGACCTGTTTTGTTGTGCCGCAAGGTTCGTTTACTTTTATGGTAGGGGCTTCATCCAGTGATATTCGTTTGGAGAACACTACAATTTTGTAGTGTTCGTCATCTTAAAGTAGTTTTCGTTATCATGTGATAAAAAGGAAGGGTATCTTGAAAATAGGAGGAGATAGTAAATATTAGGATGAAATATCGTTTAATATCTGATTAATTATACCTGCTCTTGCTTTTCATAGATAGATTTCGTATCTTTATAGTTTTTACTCCTTTTGAAAAGGAGTGGTTGTCTTATAAGGTGACATTCGTCACACTATAAAGTGCCATTTATCCCTTTATAAGGTGACAATGGTCACGTTATAAGGGGACTACTTCCCGGCTACATAAAAGTACCTAGTTTTTCGCACTGAAAGTCTTTAATCTCCGCACTGAAAAGTCTTATACAATAAGAGATTTTAGATAAGAATCAATGAGAAGCCCTACCGTAAATAGAAGCTTTTAGGCTTATTGCTTTACGGTAGGGCTTTTTTAAAGACTCTTTTACTAGAATCTATTTTTTGAAGATATTGAACAGGGGGTATTAGTTCTCTACAAAGAATATAATGTTTTGAGTTGAATAGTCGGTGTTGAAGACAACTTTGAATTGAACATTTCCACCGTCCTTGGGTGCAGTTACTTTAATTTTAAAGTTATCTGGATCTGTTACAGTGAAATAAGAACCACAATCGCCTTCTGTATTTAATTTGAGTTCAGCCCTTCTTTTACCAAAATATGTCTTGCAATAATCAGTTATTGCTAATCTTCCCAACTCATCGCTATATTTTACCAATGCGGGAAGTTTTGCTCCGGTGAGCTTATTAGGACCGCCATAAACATCCCATGCACAACCGTTTCTCCAAAAAGCTATATTCCCGAAGGCTTTTCCTAAATCATATTCTTCTCCTGCTACAAGTTCCTTCAATTGAGAGTGTGCTCCGTTAGTCAGATCTTTTACTTTGATACTATATCCTGTGCTTATCACGCCTGTGGCATTTGGATTTTTGTCATAGTTCAAATAAGTGATATTATCGCCCGGATTGAAAGTCGGGTCTTTGATGAACCACCGTTCTTTACCGTCGGATTGTACTTCTCCTTCTCCTGCATTAAATTTCCATGAGAACTGAATGCCGACTTTATCTTTGTCACCGCCAAGTTCTGAAGGCTTCTTGTTCAATAAGTTGTACTTGTATAACTCATTGTCGTTCTTTACTGTTAATGTGCCATTTTCAGCATGCCAAGCAAAGCTGCCACCCCATTTCTCTTTTACATACTGATTTTGGTCATCTTCATTCATAGTAAATACAAATTCTGCATCTGCAGGTTTGAAGTTGTATAAACTACGGAAATCAATATCTTTGAAGTAATAGCCGTTTTCAGTGTCGTATACACCGGGAATAGCAAAGTGCTTACCATAATAGAGATCTCCTTTGGGTAATTCTTCGGGCTTCTTATCTATACCGCCTTTTGCATAAATCATCACTTCCAATTCCGGTTTCTTAGTCGGACTCTCTATCACATAACTTGCTTTTACATTACCAACATAAACTCCTATTTGCTTGCCATTGTGGTCGAAATTCTCTTTATCCGTTGCTTCTTCATTCATAGCGAACAAGTTAGCGTTTTCTATATTTTTTGTTTGTGGACCTACCAATAAATAGCTTTTCTTGTCAGTTGCATCGTAATAGAGACAGACTTCTCCATTAGCTAATGAACGTTCTTTTGAAATGTCAGAGAGAGAAGTTGTCATTTTGATAACTTTCCAAGTCTCATCGGGTTGTTTAGCACCTAGTTTCCATGCTTTGGATGTGGTGACTCCTAAACTTTCTAGACTAGTCTGGCTGTTGCTAACTTCGATGACTTTCGTTCCTTGATAAAGAGTCTCAATGTCGCTTAACATTTCTGTTGCTCCGGATAATTCAATACCGCTTTTAGCAGTGCTTTCATCTTGAGAATAAACCAGAATTTCTTTAGAAAATTCTTCTTCGGCTACGATATATGTTACTTTCAGTTTTCCTGTTTTGTTGGCACTGGTAGCTGTTAATATACCTTTTTCAGTCACAGCAAAAGTGTTGTTAGGATTATCAACCAATTCATATTCTACTTCTACGGTCAAATCTCCGAAACCTAGTTCATCGACAAATTTCACTTCTCCGGATTCTCCAAATCCCCATCCTATGGCTTTAGAGAGATCGAGACTTTCGGTACTGATGAATTTGAGAGATTCTGAACTTTGGTAAAATTCACGGGTTTCGCGGTAAGCAAACTGACCTTCAGATGCGTTGTATGAAGTCGGTTTCACAACAAAATAATTAGAACTGGTCGTTGTTTTATCCAATGTGATCTCCAATACGGCTCCATAATACTCTGCGGGCATATCTTGCGGAGTGAGTTCTACGGTCAGAATACCGTTTTCGTCCAACTTACCATTGTTAAGAGCTTCTACCAACAGTTGAGGAGCAGCCGCACGTGTCAACTTTAACTCGTGTATATCCGCACAAGCAAAAGTCGCTTCAGATAAGTCTATATCTTTAGGCAAAATTTTAAACTTAGCGGTTGCGGTATGGGCTGTCACGACTTCGCCTTTTGTATTTGTATAGCTGGCAGCTTCCAGGTATTCATCTTCCTCAAAAACGAATTGTTTCTGGAAAAGAATAGAACTAATGCCACTAAAACCACCACCTTGTATAGGAAGAATATAATTCTCTCCGTAAATATAGATAGAAAGTGTCTTGTTTTCCTTGTTCTCGGCAAGAATAGGTGTTTCCTTGTTTACTGTGATACTGGTCTGTACCAATGATTCGGTTTTCTGGATGTAGATATATCCATTGTTCTTGTCATAGTACAATTGATCTTTTTCTGTGCCGGGAATTTCTTTTTCAGTACCTGATTCCAGCACTTTGTTCCAACCTGCTCCCTTATCGCTACTGTATCTCCATGTACCATCTTCTATTTTAAATTGATAGAAAGGGGTTGCTTTGTTCGAAGCTTGTACATATAGTTCGTCGCCGTTGCTCAATACGATTGTGTACTGTGACTGGTCCTCGCTGGGATACCAACTTTGTACTGTCAGATTGGCATTCAAAGCAGCTTCAATCTTTTCCTTGAATCTTTCCATATCAGATTCAACCGTTGTGATACGGTTGTTCAAGCCTTCAATATCGTCGTCATAGTCCTTACAGGAAACGACTCCTGTTCCTAATGAAAACAACAATGCTCCATAGAGGACGTTGTTTAATAATCTTTTGTTCATCATAGGTAAATTTTTAGTTTAATAATTATTTTACTTTTCTTTATTTCTCTGCAATAATTTCCACATAATTCAGGCTGATGTCACCCTCGGATACTATCAGATTGAAGTCTGCATAGCCGCGTGTGTCACGGGAATAAATAGCTACCTCGGCTTCTTCCCAAGTTCCTCCTGTGGCAGGAAGGCTTATGCTTTTTGTCATTGTATCACCGATCAGACAAGATACAGTAGCTACGGTATTGCTGGAATAACGGAACCGAATTATATTCTGTCCGCTTCTGAAAGGCAATTCTTTCCATTTTAGCGTGTTCAAGCCTTCTGCTGTAAGGTCAGTATGCCATCCACCGCTGTATTTGCTGTCCTCACACGTTTTACTACAAATTGTTCGGGGGCATTTGTCATCTCTTGCTCCGTTAATGATGTCTCAATCATATTTCCGGAAACAGTTCCTTCGTAACAGAAGTCACAGGCTTCCGCTTCCAATCTCTGTTCCATGGGGAAAGGATGATTGCTGTATTTGCGGAGCAAGTTGATACGTTGGTTCGGGTAGTCATAGTAGGTTCTGTCCTTACTGCGCCACCAAGCCGCATTTTCGGCTACATCGGTAAATCCCTCTAGAAATACTAAGTCCGGTTTCATGTTGAGGAAGGACTCGAACATTTTAGTGGCGAATTTACCGTGATTAGCATCAATAAATTGATAATTTGGACGACTACGTTCACCTTGAACGAATCCCGGACATCCACTGCCTACTTTAAAACCCTTGAAATTGTAAGAAGGGATATAGGTATTGTAGATTAAATTTTCGTTATATACGTCTTCTGACATATCCATAGTAGGAACGGCAAACCAGTTGTGAATACCATCCAGATAGGGACAATCTACCAATGAGTAATCACGGTCTGTCCATTCGCGTTGAACGATAAGGAAAGGGCGTACGCCGAATTCTGCGTTAAAGTCATCACTGATACACTTCAGAATATAACTCAGCTTGCCATTGTATGCGTCCGCTTTGGTATAATCAAGACCGGTAGTGCTGACATATTTATTGGGGTATTTGGTCATTAACTCACCAAGATAGCTATCTTGTAAGAAACCGTTAGGATTCCAGAAAAAAATGACCGGACGTCCGTTTATCTCAAACCAATAGTCACGTGGCATATTTTCAAATGCCGGCTTCAGGTTGGTATCCCAGATGTAGTAATAGATTTCCTTACGAAACTCATTACCTGGCCCTTTCTGGTCTTCTTTTTCCGGATCGAGGAATAATAACGGATAATGTGAACCTTCTACTCGTGTGCCATTTTTAAAAGGTTTACTGTCGTAACCGTATCCTAGATGAGAGTTGCGTGCTGCCGACCATGAAGCCGGCGTATCATCAAAGATGGCGATTTTGAATTTATTCTCCAGACCTTTACGTTTAATGGCTTCTATCATTTTAGGGAGTAGGGTGGGACGCCCGTGGTCTACACCACTTGCTTCACCACGACAGTTCATGGCAACGTAGTCCTGACCGCTATAAGCGATTTCTTCCACAAAATTATCCCACCAATCTGCTTCGGTGATTGGAGAAGGATAAACCTGCTTTTTCGGTTCTTCAGCTTCTGGGGTTATAGGTGGTTCCGGAGCTATTTGGTCGGAATAGGCAGAAGCTATGTAACGATAGAATAAAGAGCGATTGTACATGACAGTACTTTGAGTGAAAGGGATATCCATTTTTGTTCGCAAGTCGCCTTCAAATCCTGCCAATGTACCCAATTTGTAAGAACGAACAATTTCCTGTTCGATTCCCTGCTCGCCTTCTCCTGAACCTCCGCCGACGTTTTCCGTATTATCATCCGAACATGAGTAGCAGAAAGCTCCCAAACTTAGCAGACATATATATTTAAAATACTTATTTCTCATATTTATTTTAATTATTAAAGAGTTGACATTTACTTAATTCTTCTTGAATTGTTGACGGGTAATTTCCAGATAAGTTTTTCCATATCCGTTTCCATATCCTTCTACTGTAGGCTCAATGAATGAATTGAAGTTATATTTGTTGTAAGAGTCGATAAAAATCAGTCGGTTACGTCCGGCGTTCATTTTTGCAACATTACATATTGTACGGTAAGTAGCAGGATCTTTTGTCACAATCGGAGAATTACCGATGGAACCGCGACCGTCCTGGACAAGCTTGTTCCATGCCGGACCTATGGTAGGGATGAACTCCATGCTTCCATTACCAAAGCTAGGCAATGCGGTTTCGCGGTTGTATTTCCAGTTCTGGTCTATCATTTGCGGATACATATAAGAACGGCTCACTTCACTTTGGTCGTACATATTACGACTGGCTACTGCGTCTACCTCTCCTTGCATATAGAAGTACTGATAACGCATTTGGTTACACCATACGTCAGCACTTTCCACTACAATGTAAATGTCGTATCCGGTGGCCTCTTTTACAGCCTGGCGGATGCCGTCATACATTGCTTTGGAGTTTTGCGCGTAGATTTCACCTGTCTTGTTCTTGATATAAACCATCGGACGTGTACCTCCTACCTTATAGTAACTTTCGTCGGAAAAGAAACATTTACCGATTTCACTAAAGAAATTGTTGAGCAATTGCTGGCGAGTATATTCCACACCATTGTACGTTTTTCCGGCAACATTTTCTATACAACTGCTTGAAGAGAGTTTGGGAGGCAGATCAACGATAGCGTTCCAATTGATACCGGCTACGATTTTCATCGTTTTTAAATCTACAAAATCTCTGCCCGGCTGTCCCATGTGTGGCATAGGTAACTTATTGCCTCCTCTTCCTGAACGTCCCAACATCATGGTAACGAACAAGGAATCACCTCTACTAAGTCTTGTGCCAGGACCTTGGTTGAGGTCTACACCTACTTCGGGAAGTATCATAAAATCGGCTCCCGCTTCGATACAGTCATCCACGTGCTGTTGGATCATGGGAATCATACGGAAACTTTGGCTACCTGCATCCGGCTGTAGGAAACCTTCCTTTTGTGATTCGGGCATTACTTGGGGAGTCAGATTATTATAATAACTCTTTGCACTGAGTTCCTCGTCTGTCAGTGTCAGGATCTCCCAACGGGTAAAATTAGGATCACCATTTGGAATACCGGTAATATCGTTTCCTCTGTTGTAGAAAATTCCTACCTGATAGTCTTCGGTGACAGGTATTTCCGGAATCTCATAATTCAAGAAGTGATCGTCAATGCTCGGCCCTTCGTCTTCCTTGCACGCAGCAAAAAGGAGTAAAGCAACAGAGCAAACGGTAGTGTATTTCATTAGTTTCATAACTTTCTTATGTTTATTTTATTAATTGTCTTCTTTTATACGTACATATCCAATACTTGCTGCCAGACGTTCTTCTCCTTGCAGATGGGAGTATTCAGGATAGTCTTTGAGGACATTATCATAAAATTCCTCCAATGTATCTCCATACCAGTGTGCTACCATCTCGTTGTTGTACATCAGGTATCCTTCTTTCCAACGATCGTACAAGCCTTCTTGATTGTATGGACCTCCAATGCCCAAAGGAGTAAAGAAGTTATCGTTGAAATTGTTATCGGGACGAGGTGTCTGCGATGAAGATTGCAACATACGGCAGGCTTCACGGTAATAGTTCATATTCCAGTTGCGCTCGTCTATCGGATATTGTAATCGTTCGGGAATCGGGTCAAATAAGTTGGCGCCATAAGTTCCATAATTGTTTTCCGGATTATTGTAGAAGAAGGGCGGGAATTTCATCACACGTGTTCTGCGTTCCAGTGTCCATCCGGCAAATCCGTTAAAATAGCTGGCAAAGTAGCGTTGTTTCCATACTTGTTCAAGGTTATTCTTGTAACCGCCTTTTCCATTGATATCCGCTTTGTAGAAGTTGCGGTAGTCATGACAGCCTAAACCATTGGTGTTCCATTTAATGCCGTTACGTTCCATATACTCGGAGATGCCCGTAGTGACACCGTATTCGTTCATGGAAGCACTGATGCCGTTATAGTAGTACTGTTCCGCACTTTGCGGTAATGCTACGTTCACACCCCACTCGTCTTTGCGCAATTGAATTTCAGCTAACATAAAGTTTACTTCCGCACATGTCAATAGCTTTACAGTAGCGTCTTGCTTGATGAAGTCGCGTGGCAATAAAGCGTAGGTATATCCTTCGATACTGACTGACGCCGTAGAATAAAGGCTTTGAAGGTCATTGTTGTGCTCATCTTTGCCTACAAGCCATCCGCTTGGTGTCTGTTTCATTTCGAAACGAGGTAAAAATGGGACTCTATAAGATACCTGTACGAATTTCTTTTCTACTGTCGACCATAAAGAGTCTCTTACTACTGCACGATGATCACCCGAATCGTCGTTGCGTGATGTTTGTGCGTATTTGCTCAGACGGGGATCGTCATACGAACGCATATAACAGAAGAAATATTCATTCATGGCAGGATAGGTTAGACCGCCGAGTTCGGTTTCTAACTTAGTGCCCAGATCGAATTCTTTCAGGATACGTTCGTAGTATAAAGAAACATCAGAGTTGGGGTCCGTTCCGTAGCGTCCCATAGCGTTATCGCTGTTGGAAGTGAACAAATAGTTACGATTCGTTTCATTCAATGCTTTAGCCATTTGCTCACGTGCCATAGAGATCGCTTCTGGGCTTTTTTCATGTTCATCATGCGGATGGCTACATCCAGACGTAATGAGTTGGCAAATTTGCGCCATTTCTCGATATCGCTTTCACCGTTAGCACCGGGATAGAAAGGATCTTTCAGCATTTTCTCACCGCTAGGGTCGAATGTCTCTACTGCTTCGTCCAGCCAACGGAGGATTTGTATATTTACTTCAGCTTCACTGTTATAGTAGTATACATTTCCGTAAGTTTCTTTACAAGCGGCGTCCATAGGCACCGGTCCCCAAGTGGCAGTTAGTACAGAATAGAGATATGCTTTCCATGTGGTCAATATTGCCCAATAGTTTCCGTTGGAATCACGGTCATATTTCTCTTCCATGATGGCTACGTCTCCTAAAACCTTTTTATAGAAGTTATAGAATCTGTCGCCTATGTTGTCCATGCTTTTGGGAGCAGTCCATGAAACTACATAACGTGCCATGTAGGCATAGTGGTTGTAGTTCATTTCGGACAGTACATTCAATGACTTATAGATAGTTCCCGGAAATATCTTTTGAATATCGATATCCTCCATATAAAGTTTGTTAGGATTCTGATTCGTTGCGTCGAAACTATCCACACACGAAGTGGCCAGGCCTAACAAAGCTGCTGTACATAGTGTATATAAGTACTTTTTCATTGTTGTTGCTGTTTTTTAGAAAGTTATCTTAAAGTCGAAACCATAGGTGGAAGTCGGCAAATTGAAGCCTCGTTCCAAGCCTTGTTGGATACCCATAGAAGAAGTAGCTTCGGGATCGATACCTTTTGGAGTCTTTTGGTGGAGAATGGCAACGTTCCTACCCACAGCCGAGATTCTCATAGACTGTATGAAACCGATCTTTCTCAACCAGTTTTTCGGGATGTTATATCCTAAAGAAATTTCTTTCAGTTTTACATAAGAAGCATCGTATAAATATAACTCGCCGTTTCTACCGCTATCGTTAGTCCAATAGTCAATCGGCTGAATCCAGGCTTGACAGGGCTGTCCGGCCAGTCCCGGTACGGAAGCGTCATAAACAGCTCCGGGAATATTCATACCTTTGGGACGGGAAGCATCCATATAGATGTTACTCATACCGTTGGGCACATATTTGGAATCCAATGTACCAAGATATCCTGTCTGGTCACCTTCATTTAGGATTAACTTGGAGAATAAGTGTTCTTCACGTCCTCCAAGTGACATGATTGTTCCTGCGTTGCGGGAACCTATAAAAGCCGTTTCCGACCAAACGTGCCCACCCATACGGACATCGAATAATGCGGAGAATGTAAGGTCTTTCCAACGGAGGGAGGTTCGGATACTGCCTGTCCATTTGGGCTCTACGTCCGCGAGGAATTTGGCTTCACCTGATAGCGGACGACCGTTGGCACCTACCAATACTTGTCCTTGCTCGTTTCTTTTCCAAGGCTCGCGGCAATAGAGGCTTACTAATGGCTCACCTTTGACAATGCGTAGTTCCACACTATTTTGTACAGTAGTCAGGGTCATGTAATCCATTCCGTTGGCCAATGAGACAACTTCTGAATTGTTCTTTGCCCAGTTTAAATCAACTTTCCATTCCCAGTCTTTATTTTGGAAAGGAGTGATACCTAATGTTAATTCATATCCCCAATTCTTTACTTCACCGGCATTGAATAACGCTTCTCCGTATCCGCTCACACCATTGATAGTGGAAGTTAGGATTTGGTCCTTTGTATTCTTATTATAATAAGTAAAGTTTAAAGAAACGCGGTCTTTCAGGAAACGAAGGTCAAAACCAGTCTCGAAAGAGGTTGTGCTTTCCGGTCTCAGTGTATTTGTTTTGCGTTTGTTTTCACTTTCAAACCATGCCATATCTCCTAAATAAGAATTGTTGTAGTTAAAACCGTTCAATAATTGGTCAAAGCCGGTATCGTTACCTACCTTAGCGTATGAAACACGGAACTTGGCATAAGACAACCAGTCCTTTGGAATGCTTTTTACTAGTTCTGTCAATACAAAGCTGGTTCCATAAGAGGAATAGAAATAGGAGCGATTGTCAGAGGGTAGGGCTGATGACCAGTCATTACGGCCTGTTACATCCACATAGATAAAATCCTTGTACCCTAAACTGGCTGTTCCGTATATAGCCTGTTTCTTTTTAGCATTGTATTCCGGCCATGTTCTGATGGTAGCGCCATTGTTTGTCAGGGAGACAAAGTCTTTGGTCGCCAATGTACCGATTTCTGAGTTTTCTTTTTTAAAGAGGAAGTCTTGTGCATTAGTACCGATACTGGCGGATAGATTGAAATCTTTCCATGTCTTGTTGTAAGATAGCATGGCTTCGTACGTATAGTTACGTCCTTTTTCTGTAAATTCTTTGTAGAAACCGTCAGCGTCTCCCGGAGTATACATATTGCGGAATTCATAACCTTGCTTCATGTTTAAGTCGAGCGCTGCCTTTAAACGTAATTTCAGGTCGTTGGTGATTTTGTAATTCAACGTGATATCTGCCAATAACCATTCACCTTTATCTTGGTTGGAAAGTTCGTTCAACATCCAAACCGGACTTTTGAATAGAAGAGAGGTTGGTTTGCCGTTTTCGTCTTTCCAAGGATACATTTCGCCGACAGATATGTCACGTGGCATATTGATCAGTGTATAAATAGGGTTACGGTCAGAATTGTTGCGGTATGAACGGTTGTTAACGTGTTCATGTGTATAGCGTCCGTTCAAGTCAATATCAAATTTCTTTGTTAGTTTGATATTGGTTCGTACATTGAATGAGTTACGTGTTAGATTGTTCAAACCTTCCAATACATCGTTACTGCGTAGGTTTGTATAGCCGATACGAGTTGCAACATGATCTGTAGAACGTTCTACGGAAACACTGTTTGTCCATGCATAAGCAGTTTGATACATGGAGGTCGTGTTCTCCGGAGTAGGAATATAGGATTTTATTTCTCCATTCCGACCTACCACTTGCATTCCTAACATCGGCATACCCCATGAGCGTTCACCGTAACCTCCGTCCAATCTGTTAATACCGTAGGGGAGATTGGGATCATAAGGTACTTTGATGTCGTTTGCAAATGTATTGGCTTTATTGTTTTCAAATTGATTGATGTGTCCGCTACCATATATGTTTTGGTATATGGGGTATTGTGAGAACTCGGTAAATTGCACATTGGTAGAGTAGGTGACTCCCCATCCCGAACGGTTACCTGCCTTCTTGGTAGTAATTAAGATTGCGCCGTTGGCTGCATCCGAACCATAGAGAGCAGAAGCATTAGCACCTTTCAAAACTACAATGTTCTCGATGTCATCAGGGTTGATGTTGTTGGCTGGGTTACCGTAGTCGATTTCACCGTCTAATACATTGTTAATAATAGGTACACCATCAATAACATAAAGTGGCTGGTTATTACCTGAAATAGAATTGGCTCCACGGATTCGTACGGTGGCAGATCCCGCCGCGCCATTGGAGATCACTTGCAACCCTGCTACTTTTCCTTGTAGCATATTGACAAAACCCGCATCCCGGGTTTCGGTCATATTCGCTACATCCATCTTCTGAAAAGCAGTAGAAAGAGATTTCTCATCCCGGCGCAGGTCCATTGCTGTTACTACGGTTTGTTCCAGCATGACGGCATCTTCTTCCAATGTCACGTTTAATACATTTTTTCCTTTTGCTACATTGAATGACTTGGCTTTAAAGCCAATGTAGGAGAATTTTAATACAGCACCACTTTCAGGAATCTGAATAGAGTATTTACCATCAAGGTCGGTTATTACACCTTTTGTACCGCCCACTATCACAACGTTAGCACCGATAATAGGCTCACCTTGCGCATCGGTCACTGTTCCCTTTAACGTTCGGTTTTGTGCTTGTATGACCGAAACACTGAACAGCATCAAAATAAAAATGAGACTTCTTTCATAATATCTCATGTAGTTAGAAAATCGTTGTTTCATGTTTTTCATGAATTTATTTATGAGTAATCACTAAATTAAGAATAGTCGGATGAGAGGAGCCTGAATCATATTAAGCTCATCATACAAACTAGATTAAGGGTTTCTTTCTTTATTCATAATATGTTTATCATTAAGATTAATTTTCTGCAAATGAACTGAAAGACAATAAAAAAAAGAGGATGTTTGCAATTAATCGGGGATTAAAAAACAATTAAATGTGAATTAATCCTTTATTTTTCTTATAATCATGCTTTTGTTTGATTATGAGGGATGAGAAGCAAGGATGAAGAAATCCCTCTCACTAGACTTCATGATTAAATGTTTCAATGAAAAAGTGAGAGGGAAAAATTATAGATAAAAAAAGTTTTAGAAATAATATTCAGAAAGACTATAAATCAGCAAACTGGGTTTTGTAATTTTCCCCCATAGAATCGCGGTATTCTTTGCAAAAACGATCATATAAGTTTCTAGCAATACCTTTTTTCCCTTGTGCGGAAAGTACGGCGCACTTTGCTGCTAACGCTTCCTCATTCAATGGGTCGTGCAGGAACATGATATCGGCAAGGCGAATTATCATTTCCTGGTGGTTTCGTTGAATTTCGATATCCAATAGATTCTTGAGTAGATCAATGGAATGGCTGGAATAAGCATCTTTAAAATCATCCAACCAGTCAAAAATTGTATTGGGCAGCAGAGGACCGTATAACAGCAATTCCAATATCCGATTGAGCAGCTCTTCGCTCTTCTCTTGCTCAAATTGTTGAGTACAGGTTAATAGGGTGTGGTAATCGCAGAATACGGTTGTTCCCCATTTGATACGTAAGAAATTATTTTCAGTTATGACTTCTACGTCTCCGATGCTTTCTAACAATACACGTAACTTACGCAAGTTTACATTGCGGTTGTTGCGAGCAGACGTCTCTTCCTTTTCAGGCCACAGTATTTCTGTTGTTTTGGAGGCGAGTATACCTTGCTCATTCTTCTCTGTATAAAGTATAAGCAAGATAAGTAAATGTTTCAGACGGGGAGTAAAATTGGAAGTTATGTCGTTTCCATCTTTATCCCGTACATTGAAACATCCGCATAAGGAAATTGATGCACGGCTACGGTCGTAATAGTTTGTAGGTTTTACGGAGACTGCATCTGTTTCCTGTATAGTGTCTTTTTCTTGCATTGTTGTACGTTCGGTTACCACTGTTTTTTCCGGAGTATTGTGATGCCCTATGATAACCGGGACCTCCTCAATCTCCTTAATGGTAATTGTTTTGTCTTTTCTGTTACTGCATCTGGAACGGTAGAAAATTATGCCCGCTGCTATGAACAATAATATGATTCCAGTAATATATAGGTATTTATGGCCATTAACGATTGTCGTATTGGCCGACTGTCGTATATCTCCTTCGTTCACAAGAGGCATATTGATGGAATAGATGTATACATTGTGAGTGTGGTCATTGAGTATCTTGTCTAATACTAAAAATAGTTTTCCATGAACGGGTGAAGAATAGAGACTGAAATCGCAATCCTGGTAGTTCGATTCGTTATAAATGGGTTTTGAAACCTCAGTGTAAACAGAGTCTTTCATTGAGATTTTCCATAACACTCCTCCTTTATTCATCGAAACGGCATAAAAGGAACTGTCTGAAGGCTCGAAATACATAGAGGAGGCCATGAGCGTTCCGTCTTTCTGAGGAGAATTTCGTTGCCATACCATGCGCGACTGATTGGTTTTCAGATTAATAGCACATAAACCAAAATAGAAATGAGTACTTAACTCCTGCTTGCCATATTTATTGCCTCTGCCGCCAAAAACAAATAATTCGTCACCTACTATAGCCATAGCCGCAGAATAACGGGGATAGAGGGGCCGTTCGTATTCCACTTGTTCCAGCTTATAACTACCAGACTTCATCCGGAATAAATCATTACGATACTGATAAAATCCATATCCACCGAAAAAATAAAAAGAAGAGTCGGCGGGATTAAATGTCCTGGCATGATTATAGTTACTGGCTTCATCCATATTACGCTCTACATTACTCCATTTATTGGTGTCGAATGAAAAATAAGATGTGGCACCTTTTTTTAAATAATAGGATACCAATTTATTGGTTAAAGTATCATATAATAGATGGTTGGGATATTCTACGGCAGGATATCCTCCACGTATCACTATTTCCTGTTGTAGTGTTCCTTTTTCATCTAATACTTCAATAGATTGCGGTTTTACTAAATAGAATAATGCCTCACGGGCATTGAAGGCGACATCCAGCCTTCCGGGAATATGAGCTTGGTGGATCAGTTTCCATTCGATATGGTTATCAATCAGCCAAAAAGGATGGATAGCGCGGGCTATTGCTTTTTCTTTCATATCGTAACAAACATCGTCGTTGTGTTTCCATAACTTCCATTCACGTGTTTGCTCACCGTCTTGTGTGACGGTTATGTTCCTCAAATTGATGGGAGCCACATCTGCCAGATAGTTTTCCATCTGTCCAAATAGGGCAGAAATGTTTTTTGTATCCTCTAAAGGAACCATGGCTGACACTTTTTTGTTATCGTAGTCTACTTCTATGACATTGTCCTTCAGTCGCAGATGTAATGAGACGTCCAACCATTTCTCGCGTTCGATAGGAGTGTCTATGGTGATGATACCTTCGTTGAGTACCAACGCCGGGAAGTGTCTTTCTTCACCCGCTACAAATGAGAAACGAATATATTGATTGGTATTCGTATGCAGATGGAGAATAGAACCGAAATCAGGCTCATTGGTACGTACATATATCTGGAAAGAAATAGTGAAATTATTCTTTATAGGAAAAGGCTGGTTATCGTCTAAATATAAGGTCGTTCTTTCTACTGCCGGCACAGCATGGGATTTGAGATAAAGTCCGTAATCATATAAGGAAGATGCTTCCAATTTGCCTACCAGGCAAAGTAAGATAAAAAACAATATTTGTAGTTGATATTTCATAGTATTTTCTACTTCAGTCTGTTCTACAGTTTGTAGGTGCAAAAATAGGAAAAAAATGTCTCAAAATAGAATATTCATATCCAAAATTCTACTTTGAGACATCTTTATGTAATCGGATAGAGCTTATTTATTTTCTACTGATGGGGGAGTGGCGTCTGCTCCACTACCCCAAGCCTTATTAGGTTTGCTACCCATTATCAATACCAGCTTACCGCCATTCTTTAAATCCTCATGGCTAAACCAAGGTTTATTCCACTCCTGCCCGTTTAAGGTAGCGGACTGGATATATTTGTTTTTATCAGAAGCATTTTTTGCTTCGACCTCAAATATAGAGCCATTGCTGAGTGTTATCTTTATATTTGTGAAAAGAGGGCTTCCGATGTTGTAGGTCGGTGAACCTGGAGTGACAGGATAAAAACCGAGTGAAGAGAAAACTACAAATGAGGTCATACCACCGCCATCTTCATCTCCAGGCATACCCATAAGGTCGTTGCGGAACCATGTTTTCAACATTTGACGGATGCGCTTTTGTGTTTTCCAGGGTTGACCGGCGTAGTTATATAGATAAGGTATGTGCAACGATGGTTCGTTAGCCATGGAGAACTGTCCTACGTTACCTGTATGATCTGGTAGTTGCGAATAGAACTGGTATTTGCTACGTCCCAACGGTTCACTGAACGTACGGTCTAAGTTGGCGATAAACTGCTCGTTCCCTCCCATAAGGTTAATCAGATCGGATACGTTATGGGGTACATCCCAGCGATAAACCCAGCCATTGTTTTCTCCATAATATTCACGGGCACCCATTCCGCCGGAATAACGATAATCGAAAGGCTCAATCCAATTGCCTTCTTTGTCTTTCGGATGGAAGAAACCGGTTTCCTCATTGAATATATTTCGATAGTTGTAAGAACATTGCAGGTAGTGAGCGGCTTCCTCTTTTTTACCTAATGCTTCTGCTATGCGGGAGAGACACCATTGGTCATAGCTGGTTCCCAATGTGACAGCAACAGGCTGGCGCTTCTCAAATGGATGTACATTCGGGTCATTTTCTTTTTCATTAGGACGGAGGGCGGGTATGTATCCGTTTTCCCGATAGAAGTTATCCAGCCAACCGGCTACCGCTCCCGACCAGGGGGCAAGCGTTTTTTCTTCTATTCCTTTTCTGCATGCTTCATAAGCTTTGACCGTATCTACTTTCAGCCCTTTAGCCAAAGCATCGGCTATGGTGGCTACGGCATGGTTGGAATTCATGCGGCGTGTGTCACCAGTCACTTCGGGGAAAGTCGGCATCCACATATTTCCCATTTGTTCAGCCATAAGCAAATAAGAGGCAATGATGTCCTCTTCTTTTTTCTGGTCAATCAGGGTACGGAGCGGATGTGCTGCGCGGTAAGTATCCCAAATCCAGTCGTCGGTATAGAAGGGAGTACCGTTATCATCATGTACTTTACCATCAAAAGCACTGAAATAGCGACCGTCTTCACTCATGCAAATTGGGCGTTCGAATGTACGGTAGAATGAAGAATACAATACAATCTTATCATCTTCCGTTCCTCCCTCTACCTTTATACGTCCAAGTGCTTCATTCCATATCTCTCGCCCTGTTTGTGCCAGTTTTTCTATATTGTAATCCTTTAATTCGCGACGTAGATTCTTTTCAGCCTGTTCTTCACTAATGAAGGAGATACCATAACGGAGACTGACTGTTGTCGTTCCTTCCGGGAAACGCCATGCTGCACAAGCATTTATACCTTCGGCATTATCTTTGCTGGCTTCAATAATTCCATTTTCCAAAATGCCGGTGCTTAATGGCTTTTCCTGTGGTTCGATATATACGTAGACATTGGTATTGTCACTTAGTCGTTGATGACCGCTGATGAAATTTTCGCCTACATGAATGGAACCGTTGCGGGAATTCACAATGATATAGGCCGACTTGTCCGCTTCAAATGTTATTTTATAGAGAGCAGCCTGATGTGAAAGTGCGTATTCGGCTTTCATGCGATTATCGTCTAACTCCACTTCGTATGAGTAAGGTGTGAGATGCTCGTTATCGTAATTGAAAGTGATGATCGGGTGGAGTGTTTCGCCTTGATAAGGGCTGAGGTTGAATGCGGAACGTTCCCGATGATTGGTAACGATCAGTGGAAGTCCGTTCAGAAGTTCAGTTGTATAGTCTGCGCGTTCGGGATAGACACGAAGCATACTGTTGGGTAATTGAATGGTCGGGAATGTAGGAACCAACAGGTGGCTGATGTTCCCTATGTATGGATTAACATAGTCAACCGGACTCCGGTTGACTATGCGTTGTCCTCCATCACACGCTCCTATCATTAAACAAATTGCTACAGTAGCGAAAAGATGTGTAATTTTCATGATATGTTTATTATATTAATACTCTATTATTTGGCTTCCGGATTAATAAAGGAGGCTTTTAATAATGGAAGAAAATCTTGTTTATTGTCGCATTTGAAGAAACCGCTAAACTCATGCCGATCTTCATTTCCTACTTTAATAACCAGTTTATTCCATCCTTGCAACAAAGGCAGTTCTTTGTAAATGACTTCATTGCGGCCATTGTGAGAGATGTTGTTGTAGGGTTTATCGTTGATGGATAATTCACGTTTCTTAGCTTTTAACATCAATGACAGTTTCGGCATATTCGGCTCAATCAGTAAATCGTCTAGTGGACGAGGACTGAATACGTAGAACTCCAAAGCCCAGCCTTCATTTGTTTTTACCAGTTTATCTTTGGTTGCTACCGGGAAATTCACCTGATTATCCCGTAAGAAGAATACTTCATTAATATTTATCTCAGGCTTTTTATAGCTAATACCGGCATTTTTCAGAATAATGTTCAAGGTATTATATCCTTTCTCTGAATTGGCAAACTCTGTTAATGTATTCAAATAGAAAGTAGATGCACCCTGTTGGTATTTTACAAATACGGGTGTAGCGGCTGTGCATTCATATTCGCTGCGGATTGTTCCGGCCGTCTTGATTTCTTCCGGCCGTTTATTCCATTTACGCCAGTCCGTTTTACAGGCATTCAGCAAGACATCTCCTTCTTCTACTAAGGTTCCTTTTAATGAATAGTTGCAGGCATCTGCTTTTTGAAGTTCACAGAAATAGAAGTCTGAATTGTTAAGACCACGCATCCATGCTTTTTGTACAGGAAGGAATGAAGAACGTTTCAATACATCTAGAGCTACTGGGACAGGTAGAATTTTATTATATCCATTAACTGTTTCCGGTGTGATTCCCCAAATCCAGATATCTGCACCTTTTGCAATTTGTTTTTGTATCTCTTTTTTAGCTGTTGTATCCAATGTTTGACTACCATCTACAATATAAAGCAGGGAAGAAGGATTGGTTACTTTCGATGTAAATATGACTCCTTGTCCATCTAATAACTGTTTCACTTTGCTATTTGGATTACCGATGAAGACTACTTCTTTATAGTTATCTGTTATAGGTGTGGTTTCGTGAGCCTCATACTGTGATTTGTCAATGACAGCGTAAGGAGACCATGCTGGAGCTCCCGGCGCATTGGCTGCACGTAAAGCACCGTACATCGGCCATTCCTGATAGAGTGGTAAAGTTGGGTCGTAACCGGGATTAAAGGTTGTGCTGTAGGGACCTACACGCTCGGGCTGTATACCGGGGACTCCTTCGCGGTATTCTCCGAAGAATATTCCATCTTCATTAACAGTAGGGATTTTACTGATATCTCTTTTTCCGAGTGGTAGCGGTTTCAGTGCATACCATGCCATATTAAATACGGTAGTGTACGATGCTCCCATTTTGCGTTGGTTAGCTATCAAATTATAGCATTCATTTGCCAGACCTTCCATACGGCCCTCTTGCGATTCGTAGGCACGTTCTCCGTTGTACTTAGACACTTGTTCCGGTGTCCCGTAGTAAGCCATACTATGCTCACCTATACCCCAAGGTTTTCCGATACCAATCCATTTTTTCATGGAGTTTATATCTCCATAGTGCCCCACAGTTACAGGTAATATGCCGTTTCCGTCATCTTCTCCATCGGATGAAATCCAAGGCCGGGTCGGATCATAGAGACGTACGATATCACGCCATTCTTCCCATGCCTTCTGTTGGGATGGTATCAGTTCGGGACGATTGTATACATGTAGGATAACAGGCTTGTTTTCGTTACTGATACTCCATCCGAAAACAGACGCGTGATTACGGTCGCGTAGTACAAAACGTTTCAAATGGTCTTTTGAGGCTTTCCAGAAGTGTTCAGAATCTAATTTGGGACCACCGTCACTGGCCCAGTTGGCTGTTTCATTCAGTACGCAGATCCCCATTTCGTCAGCCATGTCCATATAGAAACGAGGGTAAACTTGGGCGTGAGGACGTACAGCATTTCCATTCATGCCTTTAATAGCGGTGAACCAAGCCCATGCATAGCGGCGTGTCATTTGCGGAATACCCATAAAGTGCCATGAGTCTCCGTGTAATACATAGGGCTTTCCGTTTAAGCATTGGGTAGTTCCTTGTAATGTCCATTCCCGCCAGCCGAAGCGTTCGTATTTTGTATCGACTGTTTGTTTCTTATCTTTTACAGAAAGTAATAAAGCGTATAGATTAGGTTGTTCGGGAGTCCAATATTTTAATGCATTTTCATGGACGGGTATCTGCAATGTCACTTTTTGTGATGCGTTGGCGTCAACTGAAACTTTGGATGGGGCAACTCGTAATGCTTCCTCGCCGAGTGTCCATTCAGGTACAGGAGCAGAATTAATATCTGTGCCGGCACAATTCACCCATTCTTTAATATTGCCTTGTAGTTGTATTTCCGTTTTTTTAGCAGTTCTATTTTCTATTGTGACTTCAATTTCTAAAGTGTTTTTTGACACTAGCGGTTTCACATACACATCTTCAATATGTACTTTCGGCAAAGCCAGCAGATATACATCCTGCCAGATCCCATTGATAAGATATCCCCACATGGAGCCTCCCGGAATAATACGTCGACCGATTGTTGAATTATCTTCGAATAAGGATTGACTACGGACACCTACCAATATTTCTACTGTTTCTCCGGGAACAACCTTATCGGTGATATCAAAGCTGAACGGTAAGAACAGGTCGAAATTCTCACCCAGTTTCTTTTTGTTTATATAGATTTCTGAATATCCTGCTACAGCCTCAAAATAAAGTTTGATTTGCTGGCCTGCCCAATTGGTAGGGATAGTGATATTTTTCTTCATCCATGCCATTTTTACTTGTTCCCATTCATTAGGATAAGAAGGGTAATTGCGATGGTCGGGACCTTCTAAATCCCGATAACCGAACGAATTGACGTTCCACGGTGAAGGTATCTTAATTCGTGTCTTGCTCCAATTGCCGTCTTTGGGAGACGGTAATTGTGGAGCTACTCCTTTACCTTGTTTATAATCTTTAGGTAAAGAGACGGGTTGAAAATCCCAATAACCGTTTAGGCAGATTTCTTGGCGATGTTCTTTTTCGGTTTTGTTCACTAAGCCTTCACTGGGAGCAAAGGTGTAGGGATAGATCAATTTCTGATCATTAGTCGCTGTCTGTGCATTTATCTTTGTAGACTGCAAGGTAAAACTTGCCAGCAGACTGCATAGTAAAATGAAATTTTTCTTCATATTTTATATATTAATGAGTTTTCTCGCATCATCTGATGGCAAAGTAAAACGAAAAGTATTAAAAAGGGAGAATCAAAAGACTTAATCTGAGATTAAAAAGTAATTAATTGGTTTTTAATCTCTGTTTAATTGGTTTTTAATCTCCCAATAAAGCGGGGTAAACTATCTTTGGCTTAATTAAAAATAGATTCGTAAAAAAGCAACTAAAAACAATTCTAATAAAGGAAAAATCTATGGGAAACAATTTGTTATTTACTATGAAGTGTCTCTTTCCATTATTCATGGGAGGATTAGCTGTTCTGAATTCGTGTAAAGAAGACCACCCGGTAATAAATGATGATTCCGGGCAGGGAAGTGATGTTGACGATGAGTATGTATACATTGATGACCGCTATGATAATGGTATCAGCTGTGAGGAATATTTAGCTAACTATCGTGGAGTGCCGTTTAAGAAGGGACCGGAAGGCAATAGTTTGTTTGTTATATCGGAAGTGCCGACTACGATAGAGGCGGAGGATTTTGATGATGGAGGGCAGAATATCTCTTTTCATTTTAAAAATACTACGGCTGGAAACTACAAAGATTACCGTGAAGAAAAGGAAGTTGCCATTAGCAAAAGCGGAGAGGTCGTAAATATTAGTAATATAAACAACGGTGACTGGCTTTGTTATACGTTACAAGTCACACAAGAGGGAGCTTATTCCATTGATACTTATTGTGTGGCGGGTAGTGGGAAAACTAGCTTCTACTTTGAGGTGGATGGAAAGTCAGCCGGTCAGATCGTAGATTCACCGGAAGGAGATTGGAGTGACTTCTCACGTACTGTTAAAGTGACCAATGTGCAGTTGAGTGAGGGTAAGCACGTATTAAGATGGTATACTACGGGTAGTGTAAATTTAGATAAGTTCGTACTTACCCGTACCGGAGAATATACAGGAAATATGGTAGATGCTTCTTTGTTTGAATATCCTCGATATGGTTATTACGAACATAATCCGTTGTTCGTTAATTTTGCATCAGAAATGTATCAGAACTCATTTACCGGAACACTCTATACAGCCGACCCGTCAGCACACGTATGGGCTGATGGACGACTTTATGTCTACGCTTCGCATGATATGGAGCCGACACAGGGATGTGACCGTATGGATCGTTATCATGTTTTTTCTACTACAGATATGAAAAACTGGACGGATCATGGGGAAATCATGAATTCCGCTACTGTGAAGGCGCACGTAGGTATAGGCATTGATGGTTTCATGTGGGCTCCTGATTGCGTTTATAATAAGGAAGATCAGTTATACTATTTTTATTTCCCTCATAAGATTGATACGGACACATGGCGTATTTTTGTGGCAACGAGTAAAGAGCCAGCTGCGAAATTCAGGGTGAAAGGTGTGATTGAAGGAATTCCTTCAACGATCGACCCTTGTGTCTTTGTGGATGATGACGGACAACCTTATATATATACTAGTGGTGCCGGTAAAGGTTGTTGGGGAGCAAAATTACGTAAGGATGATTGGACTAAGTTGGATGGTGTAATGAGTCCTTTAACAGGCTTTACCGATTTTCATGAAGCTCCTTGGGTGCATAAATACAAGGGGAAATATTATTTGAGCCACTCAGATAATCATGCTTCCAGTCAAGGAGGTAACCGGATGCAATATTCTGTGTCGAATAATCCCTTGGGACCATTTACTCCGTGCGGTGTATATATGTATCCTCATGGTGAAGAAACGGCACACGGTTCAATTGTAGAATATAAGGGGAAATGGTATGCTTTCTATCATACCGCTAATTATTCAGGCAGAGGAGCTTTGCGGTCGGTTTGTGTAGATCCGATTGAATATGATCAAAATGATAGATTGAAAGTTGTACAAAACTGGGGACAGCCTTATGAAGGGAAGGCTCCGGAAGTAGATTTATCGGAGACGTTAGTATTGGAAGCCGAACATTATAATAAAGGTGGCGAACATTATGGTTACCACAAGAATCCGTCGGAGGGGGATATGCAGGTAGGTACGGATAATGGTGTTACCTATCTTAAAAGTATGAAGTCCGGAGAATGGGTGCGTTATTCGATTAATGTAAAACAGACTGGATCCTATGCTATTACTTGTCGGATGCGCCAGCAACGTTCGGGAGGAAAATTCCGTATTGCTATAAATGGAGTGTATAAGACGAACGAAGTAAAGTTGGATGGTTCGGGCAGTACATGGAACGAAGCTTTTATATATCCTGTCGAATTACAAAAAGGTGAACAATATATTGATTTGCGTATTAAAGGTGGAGAATTGGATATTGATTGTATCAAGTTAGGAGAAGGATGCAGCCAAGTACCCGGTATCATTCAGGCGGAAGATTTCGATGAAGGAAAGTATCAATTTAGGGAAGGTTCGAAAGGTAATTTTAAAACTTACCGGAGTGATCAGGGAGTAGCTATCAGTGCTAGTAGTAACATCATCCACATTAGTAATACTTCTGGAGGAGATTGGATTCAATATACATTTAAGGTTTTGAGGTCGGTCTCAAATGTTACTGTTCGTGGGGCTGCAGAGAAAGATGGGAAGTTCGCTTTATCTTTTGATGGAGGGGAGCAGTTGACTCCTGTTCCGGCAACTACCGGAAACTGGAACACTTATAGTGATTTCCCTGTGTCGAATGTACAATTGTCGGAAGGTATTCATACGATGAAGATTCATATACTTAATCCAATGAATATTGATTCATTCGATTTTCAATAAAATAAGGTTGACATCATTTGAAACAAAGTTTATAGACGAAGGCAAAGATAGCTCCTATCTTTGCCTTCGTCTATTTTTTTTGAGTTCTGATATAAGAATACTTTGTTACCATAAAAACTATGTCAATGCACTCATGTATAAAGATGGGGAATACCATTTGTATTTTCAATATAATCCATCAAATAGTACTCTATGCAACATATATTACAGCCTTTGAAACATTTTTTTTAGTCGATTGATATAAATCAACCGTAATTTGCATCATCGATAAAGATAAAATTCGTACTTTTAAATTAATAACATCAAACTAATGCTCAGTATTATGAAGAACAAAAAACTTCTTTGCAGCGTTTGTTTCCTGTTTACTTTCATGTCAGCCCTCTGCGGGCAAAACATAACAGTGAAAGGAAACGTTACTTCCAAAACGGATGGCCAGCCGATTATTGGCGCTTCCGTCATTGAGACTATATCCACAACTAATGGAACGATTACCGATTTTGACGGTAACTTCACACTTTCTGTTCCTACTAATGCTACTTTAAAGATTTCGTATATCGGTTATAAGCCTGTGACTGTGAAAGCGGCTACCTCTATCCAAGTTTTATTGGAAGAAGATACGCAAATGGTGGATGAAGTGGTGGTGACAGGTTATACTACTCAGCGTAAAGCCGATTTGACCGGTGCGGTATCTGTGGTAAAAGTTGATGAAATTCAGAAACAAGGTGAAAACAATCCGGTAAAAGCACTCCAAGGGCGTGTTCCCGGTATGAGTATTACTGCTGATGGTAATCCAAGTGGTACGGCTACTGTTCGTATTCGTGGTATCGGTACATTGAACAACAACGACCCTCTTTATATCATTGATGGTGTGCCTTCTAAAGCAGGTATGCATGAACTGAATGGAAATGATATTGAATCTATCCAGGTTCTGAAAGATGCGGCTTCTGCTTCTATTTATGGTTCGCGTGCCGCAAATGGTGTTATCATCATTACTACTAAACAAGGTAGGAAAGGACAGATTAAGATTAATTTCGACGCTTCGGTTTCCGCATCTATGTACCAGTCTAAATTGGATATGATGAATACTGAGCAATATGGGCGTACATTATGGCAAGCCAATGTGAACAGTGGTAAGAATCCGAATGCTAATTCTATCGGTTATCAATACGACTGGGGATATAATGCTGAAGGCTATCCTGTGTTGAATAACATCTATGTTCCCAAATTTATTGATGATGCCAATACAATAGCAACAGGTGATACGGACTGGTTTGATGAAATCACACGTACTGGCTTTATTCAACAATACAATCTTTCGTTGAGTAATGGAACGGAAAGAGGTAATTATTTCTTTTCTCTGGGATATTATAAAAATGACGGTTTGATTAAATATACAAACTTCGACCGTATTTCTGCACGTATTAATAGTGATTATAAGGTGATAGATAATATTCTGACTATCGGTGAGCATTTCACTCTGAACCGTACGACGGAAGTTCAAGCTCCAGGGAATATCATGAGTGACGCCATGATTGCCCTTCCCATGATTCCCGTACACACTGTGGATGGAACGAATTGGGGAGGTCCCAACAGTACTATGCCCGACCGCCAAAATGTGGCTCGTGTAATTTATGATAATCGGAACAACCGATATACTTATTGGCGTTTGTTCGGTGATGCGTATGTAAACCTGAACCCGGTGAAAGGACTTAATATCCGTTCCACTTTTGGATTGGACTATGCACAGAAGTATCAACGTAATTTTACGCTTCCTTACAACACCGGTTTCCTGAACAGTGATAAGGATGCGGTTGAGATGAAACAGGAGCATTTCACCAAATGGATGTGGAATGCTGTGGCCACTTACGAATTGGAGATTGGCAAACATCGTGGAGATGTTATGGCAGGTATGGAGTTGAATCGTGAAGACGACATAAATTTTGCTGCTTACCGTGAAGGATTTGCGATTCTGACTCCCGATTATATGTATCCTTCCGCAGGAGTAGGACAGTCACAGGCAAGTGGCGGAGCAGGTGGTTTCTCACTGGTTTCTTTCTTCGGAAAACTGAACTATTCGTATGCTGATAAATATTTACTTTCATTTACCCTCCGTCGTGACGGGTCTTCCCGTTTTGGTAGCAATAATAAATATGCTACTTTCCCTTCCGTTTCTTTGGGATGGCGTATTAGTCAGGAGGATTTTATGGAAAAAACTAAAGATGTGATTGACGATTTGAAAATTCGTGCGGCTTGGGGACAAACCGGTAATCAGGATATTGAAAATTACGCACGCTATTCTATCTACGAATCTAAATACGGTACAGGCAATCCTCCTACTTATGGAACTTCTTATGATATTACCGGAAGTAACGGCGGTAGTTTGCTTCCTTCCGGATTTGTGCGTACTCAGATTGGAAATGACGATATCAAGTGGGAAACTACTACACAAACCAATGTCGGTATGGATTTCAGTTTGTTTAATCAGACATTGTATGGCTCTGCCGAATATTACTATAAAAAAACAACGGATATTTTGATAAAACCGTCTTACATCGGTATTCTTGGAGAAGGTGGCGGGCAGTGGAGAAATGCCGGTTCGATGGAAAACAAGGGCTTTGAGTTTAATTTGGGCTATCGCAATAAGACGGCTTTCGGGCTTAGCTATGATATTAACGCGAACCTCGGTTTGTATCGGAACAAGATTTTGTTTGTACCGGGTGAAGTGGCTTCTACCGGAGATTTCGGCGGTGACGGGGTGATGAACATTATCGGTCATTCTATTAATATGAGAGCCGGTTACATTGCCGACGGTATTTTCAAGTCACAGGAAGAAGTGGACAATCATGCCGATCAGACCGGAAAAGGCGTAGGGCGTATCCGCTATAAAGATTTGGATAATAATGGTGTTATTGATACTAAGGACCAGACTTGGATCGGAAATCCGAATCCTGATTTCACGTATGGACTCAATATCTATCTGGAATATAAGAACTTTGATTTGACTATGTTTTGGCAAGGTGTGCAGGGAGTGGACGTTTATAATGAGGTGAAGAAGAATACCGACTTCTGGTCGGTAGGTGATATGAATGCTAATCGTGGCATCCGTCTGTTGGGAGCATGGACTCCGCAGAATCCGGGAGCGGATATTCCTGCCGTTTGTTTGGAAGACTTGAATAATGAAAAGAGAATTTCCAGTTATTATGTAGAAAACGGTTCTTATCTGAAACTTCGGAATTTACAATTAGGTTATACATTGCCGACAGATATCTCGAAGAAAATAAAGATGGAACGTTTGCGATTCTATTTCAGCGCACAGAATTTGCTGACCATCAAAAGTAAGAACTTTACCGGTATGGATCCGGAAAATCCGAATTTCGGTTATCCGATTCCTCTCAATCTTACATTCGGTTTCAACATAGGTTTTTAATTCATTAAATAAAGATAATTATGAAAATCAAGAATATATATATATCCTCTTTGCTGTTGGTAGCCTCGTTGGTCGGTACTACCGGTTGCAATGACTTTTTGGAAAGAGACTTACAGGGAAGTTCTGACGAGGGACAAACAATTAGTCCCGATAATGTGGACAATCTGGTAATTGCTGCTTACGCTCATATGGTGTCCGGTGAGGATATGAACAGTCCTTTCAGCCTTTGGCCGTATGGAAATGTTCGTGCAGATGATGCTTATAAAGGCGGGGCAAACTCCGAAGACGGTTCGCATTTCCATTTTCTGGAGATTGCTACGGGGATGACTACTGACAATTGGGCTTTTGATGATATCTGGTATCGTCTTTATTCGGGGGTGGCACGTGCCAATGCTGCTTTGAAATCTTTGGATGGTATGGATGCAAATACTTATCCGCAGAAGAATGAACGTATCGGTGAGATGCGTTTCTTACGTGGTCATTATATGTTTCTGTTGAAAGTGATGTTCAAGCATATCGTTTATGTAGATGAAACGATTCCTACTTCGGACTATACCAAGATTTCTAACCGCCAGTATACTAACGATCAACTTTGGCAGAAGATAGCAGATGACTTTAAGTTTGCATATGATCATCTTCCCGATACACAGGTGGAAAAAGGGCGTCCTACGCAGGCTGCTGCATCGGCCTATCTGGCAAAGGTGATGCTTTACAAAGCTTATCGCCAGAATGAAAAGAATGAAGTGATCGAAATTAATGAAGAGGATTTGAAAGCTGTAATTACGTATACGGATAATGCTATCATGACTGCCGGAGGTTTTGGCCTGGAAGAAGATTTTGCATATAATTTTCTGCCGCAATATGAGAACGGAAAGGAATCTATTTGGGCTGTCCAATATTCGCAGGATGATAATACGATGTATGGCAACTTGAACTTTGGTAATGAGTTGACAGCTCCGCAATTCTTCGGGTGTTGTGATTTTCAGAAGCCTAGCCAGAACTTGGTGAATGCTTTCCGCACGGAAAACGGTAGGCCGATGTTCGATACTTACAATGAGAAAGATAATTATGATATGCAAGGCAACTATGATCCCCGTTTATTCCACACGGTGGCGATTCCGGGATTTCCTTATAAGTATAATGTGAACTATATTTTTGATAAGACGTGGACACGTAACGAACAGGAATATTATGGTCTTTACTCATCTTTAAAAGAGAATGTGGACCCCGATTGTTCTTGCCTGAAGAAAGTGAATTCTCCGTTTGTTGCTAATTCGATGAACCGTATTGTATTGCGTTATGCAGATGTAGTGCTGATGCGTGCCGAGGCATTGATTCAGTTGAATCGTTTGTCGGAAGCATTGCCGTTGGTCAATGAGATACGTAACCGTGCAGCCCGTAGTACTACGCTTGTTTTTGATTATGGGGCAAGTTTTAAAGTAGAACCGTATACAATGGTCGAATGGACTGATCGGGACATTGCTATGAGAGACCTGAAATGGGAACGTCGTCTTGAACTGGCATTGGAAGGAAGCCGCTTCTTTGATTTAGTTCGTTGGGGAGATGCGGCAAAAGTGATGAATCAATATTATGCGTCGGAAGCTAGTCGTCGTTCTTATTATTCGGATGCAAATTTTACAGCAGGAAAGAATGAATATCTGCCTATTCCTCAGAAGCAGATCAATTATAGTGGTGGTTTGTATCAGCAAAATAATGGTTGGGAGAAATAATAAATGGGAATTATGAAGACTTTGATAGATAAAATATATATGGTGTTACTGGCTGCACTTTTACTTTCTGCAGCTGGATGTAGTGATGATGATGACACATCGTTGGCTTTGAATGGTGATACATGGATTACTTCTTTCCATATCGAAGGTTATGATAACTTTATCGTTGAGCAGGATAATCAGGCGAGAAGCATTAAAGTACATGTGGAAGATGATACAGATGTGACAAATTTAATTCCGGTATTTACTTTGTCCGAAGGGGCTACGGTGAATTTGGAAAGTGGTAAACCCGTTAACTTTACAATGCCCGTAGTGGTAAAAGTCACAAACGGAAATGTATTTATGAATTATACGATTTCCGTAGAATTGGATAAGCCGCAGATTACTGGATTTATGATAGGAGAGTATGCGGGCAGAATTGATGAAACAAACAAAGAAATCGTTGTGTATGTACTTGAAGACATGGATATTACCGCTTTGTCTCCAGTCGTTACTGTTCCTGATGGTGCTACGGTAAGCCCGTTGTCAGGCACTACATTGGATTTCACTACACCTAAAGAATATACGGTTACAAATCATTTGAATGCAGCCACTTATACGGTGAAGGTAGAAAAGGTAAGAACTTTTGTTTCAATGGCATTTATCGGAACTGCTGCAACTATTGATGAACTGACTAATAATGAAGAAAAAGCCGCTGCCCAATGGATGTTGGATAATATGCCGGGAGCAAGGTATATTTCATATTCAGATTTGAGGGATGATAACCCGAAAGTGAAACTTGATCCGGAACAGATAAAAGTCATTTGGATTCATGATGATAATCCTATCTATGATGATAATGGATTTAATTGGAATTCAAAGAATAATATTAAGAATTATTATCAGACAGGTGGAAATTTGTTATTATCTCGTGGAGCTTTACGATATATCGTAAAAGATCGGTGGGCTATTTCTATGGATGGTAGAGATCCTAATAATCAATTTGGGAGTGAAGATTCTAAGACTGTTACAGATAAACCTTGGGGCTTTTCAATAAAGGGTATCTCTCATGAAATATTTGATGGCTTAGTAACTGAGGATAATTCTAATATTTATTTAATAAATACAGGTTATCATATTCTTAATTGGGTATTTCAATGGTGTATAGATTGGGAACCTTATTTGGGAATAGAAGGATGGAGACAACAAACTGGTGCTATAGAGTTGGGGTATGATGTTTCCAATCACAATGCAGTGCCTATCGCTGAATTCCCTTCTCGCCAGATAGGAGGAAATAGTAGTGGAAAGGTAATATGTATTGGCATGGCAGCTTATGATTGGTATGATGAAAACCAACCAGATAATCAATATCGTGGTAATATCGAGAAACTTACTTCTAATGCACTCGATTACTTAAGTAAGTAAAGTATAATCTAATAAAGAAAAGCAAATTATGAAAACTATGATATTAATGGCTTCAATACTGTGTCTGTCAATGTCGTTTGCTGCTTGCAGCGACGATAACAGTCCGGTAATCACAGATAAAAATCTGAATGAAACGACAACATTCTTTAGTTCGACGGAACCGAACAATTATACGACTTATTACAAACCTTATGTTGGTTATGTAGGTGATCCAATGCCTTTTTTTGATCCGGTAAGTAAAGAGTTTCGTATTCTTTACCTTCAGGATGATCGTGACGGTAATTCTACTATCTATCATCCTATCCACGAATTGGCAACTACGGATGTGGCAAACTATATCTCTTTCCGCGAAGCAATACCATGCGGAACAGCAGTAGAAGATGATCCGGCTATCGGGACAGGAAGTACTGTTTATGATGAGGCTACGAAAACTTATTATACTTTTTATACAGGACATAAAGCTACCGAACCTCGTGAAGTAATATTGTTGGCTACTTCCAAAGATTGTAAAACCTGGACTAAAGACCGTTCATTCCGTTTATCGGCTCCAATAGAAGCAGGGTATGATAAAAATGAATTCCGTGATCCATATGTTTTTTATGATGCAACTGCGCAATGTTATAGGATGTTAGTTTCTGCTCTGAAAAATGGGGATGGATATATCATTGAGTTTACTTCTACCAATTTGCATGATTGGGATTTAAAACCGGAACCGTTCTTCAATAATATTTGGGGGCGTTTCTATGAATGTCCGGATGTTTTTCAGATGGGAAGTTATTGGTATATGGTTTATTCTTCACAAGGAACAAAAAATGAACCGGCCGTTGTCCAATATTTCTATGCGCAGACTTTGGAAGAATTGAAGGGAATAGCTGTAGAGAATGGGCAGTTCCCTACTTCCGTACCCCACGAAGGATGGTTAGATGGAGTTAGTTTTTATGCCGGAAAAACAGCGGGCGATGATACAAATCGTTATCTTTGGGGATGGTGTCCGACACGTGAAGGGCAGAAAACCACAGGTACCAAAAGTTGGGCAGGAGCATTGGTCGCTCATAGATTGATTCAGAACGGAGATGGAACATTAAGTTTGGATGTTCCACAAGCGATTTCCGCCAAATATTCCCAATCGGTGACATTGACTGAAAAGACGAAGGTAGGGGATGTAACGGTCAGCACTTCTTCTTATACATTGAAAGCAAATTCATTTGTCCGCTTCGCCCGTTTGAGAAACCGGAACAAAATAACCATGACTGCAACAATCCCTGAAGAGAATGAAGCCGTATTCGGACTTTCATTTGTCGATTGCAGTGATAAGGCAGAAAAGGCGCGTATTTTCATTGAAGATAAATATAATTTCCTGAAGTTGAAAGAAGTAGAAGTAAATGAGAAAACAGGTGAATGGAATGATGCGGGTGCTATAACAGAACGTGCTATAACTCCGGCTGCTGACAATGTATATCATATAGAGGTCTATACTGAAGAATCTGTGTGCGTAGTCTATATAAATGGAAGGTATGCTTTCACCAACCGTATTTATGATTTGGCTAAAAATCCTTGGGCTATTTTTTGTACTGAGGGTGAAGTGACTGTATCTGATATAAAATTGAGTACTTATTAATTGAGAAAGTAACATCTTTTATAGCGTTTGAAACAAATGTGATAGGCGCTCCGATACATTGCGCCTATCTTTGCATTGCAACAACCAAGAAATATGATACTATTAATAATAAGTAATAACCTTAATACCATAAACATGAATGTATTTTTACCTTTGAGAAAACTTCAGACTCTTCTGATTTGTTCCATTTTTATGAATATCTCGCTTCTGGCTTTAGCTGCAGATCCTTCTCTTTTAATAAAAGATTTAGGAGAAGGACATTGTTTGGTGCGTGTCAATACTACTCAGAAATACTTGTTATTACCGGTAGAAGATGCATCGCCTGACGTACGTATCAGTATGATTGTTGATAACAAAGAAGTGAAGAGCTTTGATGTCCGTTTGGCTATTAACAAGGTAGATTATTTTGTTCCGGTAGACCTTTCCGATTATTCCGGTAAGTTGGTTTCATTTAAATTCAAAATGAATTCAAATGATCCGGTACGTGTCAATCTTTCACCGGATAACATCGCTTGCTGTAGGGAAATGAAGTTGTCCGATACCTTCGATACAACTAATCGTGAAAAGTTCCGTCCTGTTTATCACTTCTCACCTCTTTATGGATGGATGAATGATCCCAACGGAATGGTATATAAAGACGGAGAATATCATTTGTTTTATCAACATAATCCATATGGTTCCAAATGGGGAAATATGAATTGGGGACATGCTATCAGTAAAGACTTAATCAATTGGGAACATCGGCCTGATGCTATAACTCCGGATGCGTTTGGCACTATTTTCAGTGGTTCGGCTGTGGTGGATCATAATAATACAGCTGGTTTTGGTGCAGGTGCTATCATCGCTATCTATACACAGAACGGTGATCGTCAGGTACAAAGTATCGCTTACAGTACCGACAATGGACGTACTTTTACAAAGTATGCGGATAATCCGGTGTTGGTATCTGAAGCCCGCGATTTCCGCGATCCGAAAGTCTTTTGGTATGAAGGGACAAAACGTTGGATTATGGTACTTGCCGTAGGGCAGGAAATGCAGATTTTCTCTTCTCCCAATTTGAAAAACTGGACTTTTGAAAGCAGTTTCGGTAAGGGACAAGGTGCTCACGGAAATGTTTGGGAATGTCCGGATTTATTTGAACTTCCCGTGGAAGGTACGAATGAAAAGAAATGGGTATTGCTTTGTAGTCTTGGTGACGGCCCTTTCGGTGACTCGGCCACTCAATATTTTGTCGGAACGTTTAACGGAAAAGAATTTGTAAACGAATCACCCTCCAAAACCAAATGGATGGACTGGGGAAAAGACCATTACGCCACTGTAACTTGGAGTGATGCTCCCGACAACCGTCGCATTGCTATCGCATGGATGAGCAACTGGCAATATGCAAACGATGTTCCTACCTCTCAATACCGTAGCCCGAACTCTGTTCCTCGCGATTTGAGCCTGTTCACCGTAGATGGCGAGACTTATCTTCAGTCTGCTCCCTCTCCCGAACTGCTGAAACTGCGTGACGTCTCCAAGAAACGCTCGTTCAAAGTGAACGGAACACGTATCATCAAAGACATGATTGCCGGCAATGAGGGTGCATACGAAATAGAACTGACTATCGAAAATCAACATGCGGATATAATCGGCTTCCGTCTCTACAATGACAAAGGCGAAGAAGTGGATATACAATATGACATGAAAGAAAAGAAATTCTCGATGGACCGCCGCAAAAGCGGAGATGTAGGTTTCAATGAGAACTTCCCAATGCTGACCTGGACGGCTATTGAGAGTGGAATAGACGAATTGAAACTCCGTCTGTTTGTCGACAAATCCAGTGTGGAAGCCTTTGGCGATGGCGGACGTTTTGTGATGACTAATCAGGTGTTCCCGTCGGAACCTTACACTCATATCGACTTTTACAGTAAAGGAGGAGCGTATAAAGTAGATTCGTTTGTGATTTACAAGTTGAAGAAATAAACTCATTCTCCTTACTCTATGTGCTCTTTACCCGCTTCTTTGTTTTAGGGTGATGTACATTGCCCTATGGAAACAGAATTCATCGTATAAAAGATAAAATAATGGAAAACAGTAAAAACTCTTCCCTCTCCAAACTAGTCCCGGTGATGCTTTGCTTCTTCGCCATGGGATTTGTTGACCTGGTAGGCATTGCCTCCAATTACGTAAAGGCGGATCTTGGTCTGTCGGACTCACAGGCGAATATCTTTCCGTCATTAGTATTCTTCTGGTTTTTGATATTCTCTGTACCTACAGGTATGCTGATGAGCCGCATTGGTCAGAAGAAAACCGTATTGCTTAGTTTGATTGTGACTTTCGCTTCTCTGTTGCTACCCGTTTTTGGTGACAGCTATATGCTGATGTTGATTTCTTTTTCTTTATTAGGAATAGGAAATGCGTTGATGCAGACTTCCCTGAACCCGTTGCTTTCCAATATCGTGCGTGGCGATCGTCTGGCAAGTAGTCTGACTTTCGGTCAGTTTGTGAAAGCCATTGCTTCTTTTCTGGCACCTTATATCGCCATGTGGGGAGCGACACAGGCCATTCCGACTTTCGATTTAGGCTGGCGCGTGTTATTTCCTATTTATATGGTTGTAGCGATCATTGCCATTCTCTTGCTCAATATTACTCAGATTGAAGAAGAAAAAGAGGAAGGCAAACCGTCTACTTTCGGACAATGTCTGGCTTTGCTTGGTAAACCGTTTATCTTGCTTTGTTTCATTGGTATCATGTGCCATGTCGGCATTGACGTAGGTACGAACACTACCGCTCCAAAGATTCTGATGGAACGTCTTGGCATGGGATTGGATGACGCTGCTTTTGCTACAAGCCTTTATTTTATCTTCCGTACGGCTGGCTGCTTCTTAGGATCGTTCATCTTACGCAAGATGTCGGCAAAATCTTTCTTTGGCATTAGTGTGGTGATGATGTTGGTAGCGATGGCAGGATTGTTTGCTTTCCATGAAAAGACAATGATTTATGCCTGCATTGCATTGATTGGTTTTGGTAATTCCAATGTATTCTCTGTTATTTTCTCGCAGGCGTTACTCTATCTTCCGGCAAAAAAGAATGAGGTTTCCGGCTTGATGATTATGGGACTTTTCGGAGGAACAGTGTTTCCGTTGGCTATGGGAGTTGCCTCCGATGCAATGGGACAGAGTGGGGCGGTAGCCGTAATGACGGTAGGCGTACTGTATCTTTTGTTTTATACGTTCCGTATTAGAAAATAAATTAATAACTTTGGAAACAATAAAATCTGTAAGTCATGAATAATATAATTGTAGGAATGGGCGAAGCACTTTGGGATGTGTTGCCCGAAGGAAAGAAAATTGGTGGTGCTCCGGCAAACTTTGCCTATCATGTATCGCAGTTTGGCTTTGACAGCCGCGTAGTAAGTGCCGTGGGGAATGATGAACTGGGAGATGAGATTCTGAGAGTATTCAATGAAAAGAAACTGAAAACACAGATTGAACGTGTGGATTATCCTACCGGTACGGTGCAGGTAACGTTGGATGATGAGGGTGTCCCTTGTTATGAAATTAAGGAAGGGGTTGCATGGGACAATATTCCTTTTACAGATGAACTGAAACGTTTGGCTTTGAATACACGTGCTGTTTGCTTCGGATCATTGGCGCAACGCAATGAGGTGAGCCGTGCCACTATCAATCGTTTTTTGGATACAATGCCTGATATAGACGGGCAATTGAAGATCTTTGATATTAATCTCCGACAGGATTTTTATTCAAAAGAGGTTATTCGTGAGTCCTGCCAGCGTTGCAACGTGTTGAAGATAAATGACGAAGAATTAGTGACCATTAGCCGTATGTTTGGCTATCCGGGTATTGACTTGCAGGATAAATGCTGGATTTTGTTAGCTAAGTATAATCTGAAGATGTTGATTCTGACTTGTGGTATCAATGGAAGTTACGTATTTACTCCGGGGGTTGTTTCCTTCCAAGAGACCCCGAGAGTTCCCGTAGCTGATACAGTGGGAGCTGGTGACTCCTTTACAGCAACGTTCTGTGCTTCTATTCTCAATGGTAAGTCGGTTCCCGAAGCTCATAAACTGGCTGTTGAAGCTTCCGCTTATGTATGTACGCAAAGCGGTGCAATGCCGGAACTTCCGCAGGTACTGAAAGATAGGATGTTGTAAAAGCCTATACGATAGAATATATAATAAAACTCTCATGAGCTTCAATCTCATGGGAGTTTTATTATGACCTTACATAAGAGGTATGGGTATAAAAAAAGGAGCAACGCCTTGCTCCAACCTTTGTTAACCTTAAATCTAATACTATGAAAAACACAATGCAAAGATACGGACTTCTGTGAAACTAGCAAATAATCCAAATAAAAAGAGATGTTTTATAACATTGATTAAGTGTTTGCCTAACTCTTTATACTTTTATTAATGAAATCTGGCTTTGTTGTGCCACTGTTTGCGGGTAGAAGGAGGCTTGTTAATAAAGCAGATTTGAGGCTTTTTACTTTCTGTTTTTAAGAGAAAACCATTATCTTTATCCCGATATATGACAAATAGATAGTATGGTAAAAGATATAATCTACGAAAAAATACACAATACTATGGGATATTTACGTTGGATAGTGATCTTGTTTTGTTTTCTCGGAATGGTAGCCTGCCATCAAGATGTGCCGCATTTCCGTATTGGTGTGGCTCAATGTAGTGATGATTCTTGGCGGCACAAAATGAATGATGAGATTCTTCGTGAAGCCATGTTTTACGATGGGGTGGCGGTTGAAATCCGGTCGGCTGGAGATGATAACCGCAAGCAGGCGGAAGATGTCCGTTATTTTATGGATAAAGGAGTTGATTTACTTATTATCTCAGCTAACGAGGCGGCTCCGATGACTCCCGTCGTGGAAGAAGCCTATCGGAAAGGAATCCCTGTCATTTTGATAGACCGGAAGATTCTATCTGATAAATATACTGCATATATCGGTGCTGATAATTATGAAATAGGCCGTGCGGTTGGAAATTATATTGCATCAAGCTTGCGGGGAAAAGGGAATGTGGTGGAGCTTACAGGGCTGGGAGGTTCGACCCCTGCGATGGAGCGTCATCAGGGATTTATGGCAGCTATCAGTAATTTCCCGGATATAAAGCTGATTGATAAAGCGGATGCGGCATGGGAGAGTGGTCCGGCTGAAGTGGAGATGGATAGTATGCTCTGTCGTCATCCGAAAATCGATGCGGTGTATGCACATAATGACCGCATAGCTCCGGGAGCTTATCGGGCTGCCAAGAAAGTAGGTAGGGAGAAAGAAATGCTCTTTGTCGGTATTGATGCTTTGCCGGGTAAAGGAAACGGATTGGAACTTGTGCTTGACAGTGTGCTGAATGCTACTTTCATTTATCCTACAAATGGTGATAAGGTAATGCAGTTGGCTATGAATATTCTTGAAAAAAAGCCTTATCCTAGAGAAACCGTAATGAATACGGCTGTCGTAGACCACACGAATGCTCATGTCATGCAACTCCAGACTACGCATATAGCTGAATTGGATCAGAAAATCGAAACATTGAACGGACGTATCGGAGGGTATTTGTCACGTGTTGCTACCCAACAGGTTGTCATGTATGGTGGTCTGGTTATCCTTTTGTTGGTGGCAGGTTTGTTATTAGTAGTATATAAATCTCTTCGCTCCAAGAATCGCTTGAATAGAGAACTTTCCGAACAGAAGAAACAGTTAGAGGAACAGCGTGACAAACTGGAAGAGCAACGTGATAAATTGGAAGAACAGAGGGATCAGCTTATACAGCTTTCTCATCAATTGGAAGAAGCGACTCATGCCAAATTGGTTTTCTTTACGAATATTTCTCATGATTTCCGTACTCCACTGACATTAGTTGCCGATCCGGTGGAGCATTTATTGGCTGATAAAACATTGAATGGAGACCAGCATCGGATGTTGATGTTGATTCAGCGGAATGTGAATATCCTTTTGCGTCTGGTTAATCAAATTTTGGATTTTCGAAAGTATGAGAATGGTATGATGGAATATACACCTATTCCTATAGATATTCTTTCTTCTTTTGAGGGGTGGAATGAGTCGTTTCTTGCAGCAGCGCGAAAGAAACATATTCATTTCTCTTTTGATAAGATGGCGGATACGGACTATCACACATTGGCGGACGTGGAAAAATTGGAACGCATTTATTTTAATCTTCTTTCTAATGCTTTCAAGTTTACTCCGGAAAATGGAAAGGTGACCGTTCGTCTGTCTCCTTTGACAAAAGAGGATGGGCGTTGGATTCGTTTTACCGTTGCTAACACCGGTTCTATGATTTCTGTGGAACATATTCGGAATATTTTCGACCGTTTTTACAGAATAGATATGCATCATGCAGGTTCGGGGATTGGCTTGGCACTTGTGAAAGCTTTTGTCGAATTGCATAAAGGAACTATTTCTGTAGAAAGTGATGAAAAACAAGGAACAATCTTTACGGTTGATTTACCGATGCAGACTTGTGAGGTAACCGTTTCGGTGGATAGCCCATTGTCTTCTTCCATTGGGGCTTCGGTCTCTTCTGCTTTAAACAATGCTCAAGTAGCTGAGGAAGAGGAAACTGAAAGAGATTATGATTCTTCCAAACCTTCCGTCCTTATCATTGACGATAATGCAGATATCCGTTCGTATGTACATAGTTTGCTTCATGCCGATTATACTGTTATTGAGGCTGTAGATGGTTCGGAAGGGATTCGTAAGGCTATGAAATATGTTCCGGATTTGATTATTTCTGATGTGATGATGCCGGGAATTGACGGCATTGAGTGCTGTCGTAGGTTAAAAAGCGAGTTGCAGACATGTCATATTCCTGTTATTCTGTTGACTGCCTGTTCTTTGGATGAACAACGGATTCAGGGATATGACGGTGGTGCCGATTCATATATTTCCAAACCTTTTAGTTCACAACTGCTGTTGGCTCGTGTCCGTAATTTGATTGATTCGCATCGTCGCTTGAAGCAGTTCTTTGGCGACGGACAGACGTTGGCGAAAGAGGATGTTTGTGATATGGATAAGAACTTTGTGGAGAAATTCAAGTCTTTACTTGACGCAAAGCTAGGGGATTCTAATCTGAATGTGGAGGATTTAGGAAAAGATATGGGACTGAGCCGTGTACAACTTTATCGTAAGATAAAGTCCCTTACTAATTACTCTCCTAATGAGTTGCTTCGGATTGCTCGTCTGAAGAAAGCGGCTTCTCTACTTGCTTCATCGGATATGACAGTGGCAGAGATTGGTTATGAAGTAGGTTTCAGTTCTCCTTCTTATTTCACAAAATGTTATAAAGAACAGTTTGGAGAGAGTCCGACGGACTTCTTAAAAAGAAAAGGATAATAAGATTGCAATTGGTATGATTATAATAAATCCCGATAAGGTATATTCAATACTTTATCGGGATTTAGTGTATGGGATAGGAAAAGAATCAGTTATAGATCAACAGACTTTTATCTGCATTACCTTGACCGTACCAATTTTGTTCATTTTTGCCGCTGCTTGTTGCCCATTTCCTGAATCCAGGATAAGCTTTCAAGAAGTTGGCTTTTTCAATTGCGTGGGCTACATTACCCGGTACTCTTAAGCCCCAGATCAAACGCTCTTTACTAAAATAGTAATTATCGTCTTCTTCATCTCCGTCAGATTCATATACAGGAAGTAAATTAGAATCTTTGAATGGATATTTGTAACCAACTGGCTCAATGCCATTCATGTGTATTTCTGTTCCATCGTCATTACGTTTTAAGTATAAATCAAATTCATCATCCTCCAATATTTCTTCTACCTCTTTGGCAACATTGAGATCAATTGTAATAATGATTTCCGGTAGATCATTTGTTGATACTAAGGCTCCTCTTTCAGTATTGAAGTACTGACTTTCGCCTTTTGGCAGATTTTTGATTAATTCGCTGCAATCGATGATAAGATAATTTTTTTTGTTTTCAACGCAATTAACTTTGAATGGTCTTCCTGTTTTAGCGTCTATCATTTCAACTTCAGCTTCAGACTTTTTTATTTCTTTGAGTCTTAAATAAGGAGAATATGGGAATATTCCACCAACAGCTTTTAAACGTAAACCGATGACAATCAGTTTACTTTTATAGTCTTTATTTTTTTGTTTGTTGACTTCAAATTGTACCTTGTAATTTACTACAAAGTCATTGAAGTCATAATCTCCCAATGATGGAAATTGATCTTCAAACATAATTGTTCCCCAACCATTCTTAGGATGATATATTACTCCTTCCCCTTTGTCGTAATCAATGTCATCTTCTATGTCATGTCCACGTGTAACTGCTCGAGATGTGGTATTGTTATTATCATTGATGGATAATGAGAAACTGCCATCAGGGTTGATTGGCATTGTTGCTTTGATCATAGCACCTGAACCATTTTTATATTGAGCATACAATGTTTTTGCATATGTAGGAATACTTAATGGTAGGCTTGAAGTTTCTGCGTATACAGGGATAGTTGCTAGTTTTTCTTCTTCACTGCATGCTTCATCCAAAAAGAATGAAACTATTGTAGGAGTAGGAATTGTAGATGACACCGTTGTCTCACTTACTCGAGTTAATTTCCATTGGAAATCCGCAGGTATATCCAAGTCTTTCATTTGGAGTTCCTTTTCAGGCTGTTTGCTTTCATCATAAAGATTCTTCTCACAGGAACTGAAAGCTAAGGTTCCTAACAAACAAGAAGCAAATAGAACAGTCTTCTTTTTCATAATGATGTTGCTTGTCTCGTTAATAATAAAACTACTTTTATGCCACAAAGGTCGTAATAATTTGTATATAAAGCAAGTAAAGTTGCATATATTGTTTGTTGTATCTTAATAATTTGCAAATATTCGTCTTTTTACCTAGCTTTGAGGAAGAAAAATAAGTAAAAGAGAAGGGTTAATGAAGGATTATAAAGTAGACAAGGCAAAGTTTTCTGTGTCTTTTTGTCAAGAGGTGTATCAGGTTGTTTGTGATATTCCGGTAGGAAAGGTTTCTACCTATGGAGAGATTGCCACATTATTAGGAATGCCTCAATGTTCTCGTATGGTAGGACGTGCTTTGAAGCAAGTACCGGAGGGTATATCTGTTCCATGCCATCGAGTAGTCAATGCATCGGGGCGCCTTGTACCCGGCTGGACAGAGCAAAAGCAACTCTTGCTGAAAGAAGGGATTTCTTTCAAACAAAATGGATGCGTAGACTTGAAAAAGCATCTTTGGAATTACTCTGCTTCTGAATAAAATTTGCATTTTTAATCTGTTTTCCTTATCTTTGTGCCAACAATATGCAAGAACAGACTGTTATTTATTTATGAAAATACTGTTTTTTACTGTTCATTGAGAGGATAATCTTATCAAATTCTATTCCTTTTAAACTACTCAGTCTGTTTTTTTAATCATTTAAAAAACTCATTGGATCGTCATGTTACCATGTAGCAGGACTGAACCATGCGGAGATTCAACTTGTTTATGTAAACAAGAATGAGAAACGCAGCAGTTGGAAACAAAACAAATATTATAATCTAAACCAATATATTATATGAGTAAAATAGAAATAAAGGATTTGTACCTTATCTTTGGTCATGAGAAGCAGAAAGCACTCAAGATGCTGAAAAAAGATAAGAGTAAAGCGGAAATTCTGAAAGATACCGGTTGTACGGTAGGAGTGAAGGATGCCAATCTTTCAATAAATGAAGGAGAGTTTTTTGTGATAATGGGGCTCTCGGGAAGTGGGAAATCGACATTACTGCGTTGTATCAATCGTTTGATACGTCCTACTGCCGGACAAGTCCTTGTGAATGGAGTCGATATATCTAAAATATCCGAAAAAGAATTATTGCAGGTTCGCAGGAAAGAGCTGGCGATGGTTTTCCAAAATTTCGGTTTGTTGCCTCACCGTTCTGTATTGAGTAATATTGCGTTCGGCCTTGAACTTCAGGGAGTGAAGAAAGAAGAGCGTGAAAAGAAAGCCATGGAAAGTATGAAGCTCGTCGGATTGAAAGGATATGAGAATCAGATGGTAGGTGAACTTTCCGGTGGAATGCAACAGCGTGTCGGATTGGCACGTGCCTTGGCCAATAATCCCGAAGTACTTTTAATGGATGAGGCTTTCTCAGCTCTCGATCCTCTGATTCGCGTACAGATGCAGGATGAGCTACTGGCCTTGCAATCAAAGATGAAAAAGACAATTGTCTTTATTACTCATGATTTAAGTGAAGCAATTAAACTAGGTGACCGTATTGCTATTATGAAAGACGGAGAAGTGGTACAGGTAGGTACTTCGGAGGAAATCCTGACTGAACCGGCTAACGATTATGTAGCCCGTTTTGTTGAAAACGTGGATAGGAGTAAAATTATTACCGCCTCTTCTTTAATGATTGACAAACCGTTGGTGGCTCGTCTGAAGAAAGAAGGTCCCGAAGTTTTGATTCGTAAGATGCGTACGAAGAATATAACTGTATTACCTGTAATAGATGCCGACGATAAACTGGTCGGGGAAGTGCGCCTGAACGATTTGCTTAAGTTACGTAGCAGGCAGGAAAAATCCATTGAAACAGTTGTGCGTACAGAAGTACATTCTGTGTTGGAAGATACAGTGTTGGAGGATATGCTTCCTTTAATGACAAAGAGCAATTCACCAGTATGGGTGATAGATGAGACACGCGAGTTTTTAGGAACAATCCCACTTTCATCTTTAATCATCGAAGTGACCGGGAAAGATAAAGAAGAAATAAACGAAATAATTCAAAACGCAATAGATTTATGATAAATATAGGACAATATATAGAGGTGGCCATCAATTGGATGATGGTACATTTTTCCACTTTCTTTGATGCCGTGAATGTAGGCATCGGTAGTTTTATTATAGGATTCCAGCATATACTTTTCGGAATACCTTTTTATATAACCATCCTGGTGCTTGCTGCACTTGCATGGATGAAAGCAGGGCGTGGTACGGCAATTTTCACTGCATTAGGATTATTATTGATTTATGGAATGGGATTTTGGGAGGCTACAATGCAAACCCTGGCTCTCGTTTTGTCATCTACCTGTCTGGCTCTAATTGTTGGTGTACCTTTGGGAGTATGGACGGCAAACAGTCCGCGTGCAGAGAAAATACTCCGTCCTGTTCTCGACTTGATGCAGACGATGCCTGCTTTTGTTTATCTGATTCCTGCCGTTTTGTTTTTCGGATTGGGAGCAGTGCCTGGAGTGTTTGCCACTATTATCTTTGCTATGCCTCCTGTAGTCCGCCTTACCGGATTGGGAATCCGACAGGTTCCTAAAAATGTAGTGGAAGCTTCTCGTTCGTTCGGGGCTACCCGTTGGCAACTGCTATATAAAGTACAGCTTCCTTTGGCACTGCCTACCATCCTGACCGGTGTAAACCAGACAATAATGATGTCACTTTCTATGGTTGTAATCGCTGCAATGATTGCTGCCGGTGGTTTGGGGGAAATTGTATTGAAAGGTATCACCCAGATGAAGATCGGACTTGGGTTTGAAGGTGGTATAGCGGTAGTTATTTTAGCTATCATCTTGGACCGTATCACACAAGGAATGGCAGGAAGAAAAAATAAGAAGGACTAAAAGAGAAAGAATTAAAACAAGAAAGAGTGAAAACTGAAAGGAATAAAAATGAGAATATATAAATTAGTAGGAATCGTACTGTCCGCTCTGCTTTTGCTGGCTTCCTGTGCAGATTCCGGCCCAAATAAGAAAAAAGTAAAAATAGCCTATGCCAATTGGTTGGAAGGAATAGCTATGAGCCATTTGGCAAAAGTGGTACTGGAAGAACAAGGATACGAGGTTGAACTACAGAATGCTGATCTTGCCCCTATCTTCGTATCCATATCCGGAAAGAATTCAGATGTCTTTTTAGATACCTGGTTACCGATAACGATGAAAGACTATATGGATCAGTATGGTGATAGCATCGAATTTTTAGGAGAAGTATATGGAGAAGCATGCGTTGGGTTAGTCGTACCTCAATATGTTGCCATTAATTCCATTGATGAACTGGCTGCCAATAAAGATCGTTTCTCTTCTGAAATAGTGGGAATTGATGCCGGAGCAGGAATTATGAAGACTACAGACAAGGCCATCTCAACTTACGGTCTTGACGGCTATACCCTCATGACTTCAAGTAGCTCAACCATGTTGGCGTCTTTGAAAAAAGCGATGGATAAGGGAGAATGGATTGTCATTACAGGTTGGACACCACATTGGATGTTCGATCAGTTTGACCTGAAATTCTTGGATGATCCGAAGAAAGTATATGGAGATCTGGAAGAAATACATGCCATTGCCTGGAAAGGTTTCAGTAAAAAAGATCCGTTTGCCGCTGAATTTTTCGGTAATATCAAATTAACGACAGAAGAACTTAGCTCTTTCATGACAGCTATGAAAGACGCTCGAATGGACGAAGAAGAGATTGCACGCAAATGGCGGGATGAACATCGGCAGCTGGTGGATAGCTGGATACCGAAGTCTGATAATTGTCAGACGAAAAAGAAACAATTGTCAGACGAATAAAACCATACATCATTAACCATAAATCCGTGAAGCATCAAAAATAAGTTTGCACAATCTCAAAATTAGTTCATAACCGGCCTTATAAAAATCGGCCTTATATAAAACTGGCTTGGACATAAGGACTGGCTTAGACATAAAAAAGGGAGTCATGCGGTTGAGCAGACTCCCTTTTTATATTTATTTGAGTGTGATTAATTATTCAGCACCCCAGTTCTCTTTAGCCAGACGTTTGTAGCTGTTGTAACGCCATTTAGCGTTTGCTTCAGCAGCTTTAAACAGCTCTTCTGCTTCGTTAGGATATTGTTTCATTACAGAAGCGTAACGAACCTCACCCTTCAAGAAACCTTGGAAGTCTTCCCAATTCGGTTCTTTGCT
>OGHC01000115.1_pt1 | contig 75834 bp, 81 predicted proteins | sample 1571381 | NCBI WGS metagenome assembly OGHC01 (sample SAMEA2581945, study PRJEB24529) | metagenome | biome: Human gut stool | place: China | collected 2011 | reverse complement strand
TAATTACGGTTTCGGCAGATCAAATATAGAAAACAACATCAAAAAAAGACAATTTCCCCTCTGTTTTGAATGCAGGTATTCAAAACGCCGTTCAAAAGCGGGCGATGATGATGCCGACGCAAAGCAGAAATGATTTTATTTCCTCGTTTGAGACTAAAACATCGGATCGTGTTAAAAGATTATATCCGGAAACATCGCCGGCAGCTTTGATTGTCCGGTTAGCTCAGAATAATGTGAACAACATGATAAGTGACGCAGGTGTTAAATCACAAATTACGTTTGATGATGTTTATTGGGGGGATGACGGCAGAAAAAATACGCATCAAATTGAGGGCGGGTACAGTAACAGAACAAATGACAGTGGTGGTCCTACCAATTTTGCGGTTACTCAGGCTACTTTAGATGAGTATAACCATTGGAAAAGTTCATAAAAAAAAGGAATTGGTTTTCCAGCAGATGTCAGAGATTTGACACATCAACAGGCAAGGCAAATATTGAATGAAAGATTCTATCAGGCTTATAACATTAAAGCTCTGCAAAATTTGATGATAGCACGAAGTGTTTTTGACGGAGAAATTAATCAGGGAACAAATACGGGAAAATTGTTGGCTGATACTGTCAATGAGTATTTTAATACTGCTCTTCCCCGCAATATGGTTATTTCTGACTGCTTAGCTGAAAAAATTAATAATTTATCAGATGATGAAGCTGTTAAGATTAATGATTTATTTCTTCAAAAAAGAATGAACAGTTATTTTAATACGGTAGATGCAAAGCCCCAAAATATAAACAACTTGAAAAGTTGGTATAATCGTGCGGCAAATCATTACAGTAATCAAAGAGATTTTGATAAATTATACAAATCAAAACTTGAGTATTACCTGAATAAAAAGTATCGAATGTATTATAATGGTATGTAGCAAGGGGATAAAATGAAAAATATATTGCTTTTATGTTGTCTGTTTTCCTTTCAAGCGTTTGCTTATGAGAAACACTGTGAAAATGAGAATGCAACGGTTATTGCCCGTTTGGAAAAGGAGCTTGATGATTGTAAAGGAAATTACGATGTTGTTTCATCGGAAGCTTTGATTCAGGCTCATCGTGCCAGTGCCAGATGTATGATTGATGTTGCAGACAAGCTTTTTGACAATTTTTATGTTAAAAATAATAAACAAGTTAAAGCGCATTTTAAAAATTTGACCAAATCAATCTATGATTATTTTTACGATAATATGCTGGCAAGTGATTTTGCCGCCGAGAATCATATGGCCGCAGTGTATAGTGAAAGCGCTGAAGCGGAAGCAGCTTATTATATAAGGGAAGCCGTAAGAAAATATATTCATAATATTAAAGCGGAATGTGAAGAGAAAAGTTTTTAATACAGTCAGCGGGAACCGTGGGGGTGGCGTACGGTGTGACCGCTTATAAACAAAGTTACCAAAACAAGGGGCAATTTTCAAAGAAAACAAGGTGTGTTAGTTATGAAACTGTATTCACAAGAAGCATTGTTTGCAGGCGGGGTATATACTGTTTTGAGTTATCCTCCGGCTTATTTTCAAAATCCGATCGCAGAAAGCTTTTCTTTTTTGTTGACCGGAGTTTTTGTTATTTTGTTGTTTTTTCTCTTTTTTAACAAGGTCCCGTCTGTGATTAGCCATGCTTTTAGGCAATATCCGGTGCTGTCGTATTATTTGGTTTCGTTTGGATGGGTGCCGTATTTTATGATTGCCGGTATTGTTTTTCTGCCGCCTGCCGCCACCGTGTATGAATGGTCTGATGAAACTGTTAACAAGGTTGCGGATATGTTTAATATGTTTTGTAATTGGGGAATCCCGTGTTCGTTATTAATTGCCTGGGGAAGAAAAAGGCTAACAGGCAATTCTCCCCAATAAAGCGGAAAAAGCAAAACGTACAAAAAACGAAAGGTACGGGATCGGGAATTTTTGTTGAAGTTTTCATATCTTGTCGGCAACGGGCGGTGTCAGAAGCCATCCTGATTTTATGGCAGATTGAAGTTCGGACGGGATTTCAGTTCCCGAGATAAGTCGAATAACCGTTGGCCGATACGGTGATCGGAATATGGTAATGGCGGTCGTTGTTTTCGATTTTGAAGACGACCTCTATATAAGGGTAGACGGAGTTTTGTTTTTGCCGGGCGAAATAGTCGCTTGTGGCAAAACGGAGTTTGAATATTCCCGAATTGTTTTGGTCCGAAGGGAGAAAATCGGCAATTCGGCCGTTTGAATCGGTGATTCCGTCAGCGATTTCCGTCCATTCTCCGCCGGCGGACTGTCTGAGCAATTTGACGGCGATGTTTGGCGCCGGCATGCCTGTGCCGATGTCAAGAATGTGAGTGCTCAGCCGGTATGCGGTATTTTGCGCCCGGGCGGCAAAACAGGCGAAGACGGCGCAGACAACGGACAGGAATAGTTTTTTCATGATCTTTGCTCCTTTATGGCAATATCGTTTTTTATGTAGTAGCGGAATTTTTATTTGCAATCGCTCTTTGCCGTTTTTTTGAAGAAACGCGTCATTGAAAGGGGGGGCGGTTTTTGAAAAAGAAGTTGTCTTTTGTCGTTTTTTGTGGTTAAATTTATGCCAATCGGAAATTATTAAAACTTAAATCTATGAATTTTATTATTGCTTTTGTTTACTTTTTGTGCGCTTTGATATTTCTTTTGCTTATCGGCGTACTTGTGTATTTCGGCACAGCGGATTCTCCCGTATGGAAAATCTGGTATAAGCGTGTTTCCCGCCTTCTGACGGTTCTGGCCGTGTTTTACGTCGTTTTGGCGGTGGTCGGTTTGTTTGCGGAAGTAGGCATTTGGAGTTTTATCATTCCTATTGTCGCAATACTGTCGGTTATGTTGTTGTTGCTGCTGCCGATGGTTTTCAACGGAAAGCTGGAAGAATTCTGCCGTGAGTGGAAAAAGCTTTGAAAAATCGAGAAAAGCTTTGTTGACTGAAAAAGGGCTGCCTGTCAATAGGCAGCCTTTTTTTGTTGTAAAATATGTTTATATATCCGGCTGTTTGTTGCGTTTATGGCATGTAAAATGTGCAGCCGTTAAAACCGAGATGGTTAACACAGGGGAAATTAAACGTCAGAAAACAGCCGGAACCGCGGAACGGATCAGCCGGAGACGATGGCGGCCGCGGGGAAGGCGGAAAGCAAAAGACAGTTTTCCTGGTTTTAAAGCTTTACAAAAATTCTTTTGCGGGGCATAATGCAAAGCATAAGAATTATGGAGTGTTCAGGGCATGGAAGGCGCCGTATGTCTGCATAACGCAACCGTTTATACCGGTTTTTCGGTGATGAAAAATTGTGCGGTTTATGTTAAAGGCGGCCGAATTGCCGATGTTTACAACGAAAAAAGATTCCGGCAAAAAGAGTTTTCTCCCAAAGTGAGGGTTATTGATATGCTCGGGGCAAATATCGTTCCGGGTTTTATCGATACCCATATTCACGGCAGCGGCGGTTTCAGCACCGACGATATGACGGCGGAATCGATCCTCGGGCTGTCGGAGTTTCTGTCCGGTTTCGGTGTGACTTCCTTTATCCCGACCATCAGTGCCACGCCGGAGGCGGAACTGATGATGAAGATCAGGGCCGTTTTAAAAGCGATGGGACGGGAAAAAGGCGCGCGGATTTTGGGAATCCACCTCGAAGGGCCGTTTTTGTCGCCGGCGCGGATCGGCGGACAGCCGGCCGAAGGAATTTCGCCGGTTGATTTGGCTCTGATGGAACGGATTTATAAGGCCGCGGATGGCAAAATCATCAATATGACGGTGGCGCCGGAATTAAAAAACATGCGGGAGCTGGCGCTTTACTGCATTGAACGGGGCATCATTTTGCAGGCCGGGCATACTGACGCCACCTATGAGCAGATGATTGAGGGCATGCAGGTGAACATTATGCACCTGACCCATATGTTCAACGCCATGCGGCCGCTGCATCACCGGGAACCGGGAGTGGTCGGTGCCGGGCTGATCCACCGGGAAATTTCCTGCGAGTTCATAGGCGACGGCGTGCATACCAATCCCAACCTGATCAGGCTTCTGATGCAGAACAAAACGGCTGACAAGCTGGTGCTGGTTACCGATGCCCTGAAATATGCCCGTGCCATGCCGCCGGCGGATGCCGATTTTTACTTTGACAAATGTTTCAAGCGTAAGGCCGACGACGTGATTATCGGGTCGGGTATTACCATGCTTGACGGTTTTCGCAATCTGATCGAATACGGCGTGCAGCCGGAAGACGCGGTGCGGATGGCGTCGGCCAATCCGGCGCGGATTATGAAACAAAGCGACAGGGGAATGATTGTTCCCGGTTATGCGGCGGACTTAAACATTATGGACAAGAACTTCAACCTGGTCGATACCATGATCGGCGGCAAGTTCGTACGGGAGAAAAAAGCATGAGAGTGATTATCAAAAAAGACTATGACGACTGTTCTTTGTGGGCGGCCAATTATGTGGCCTACAAAATCAAGGCTTTTCGGCCGACTAAGGACAAGCCCTTCGTGCTCGGACTGCCGACCGGGTCGACGCCGCTCGGCATGTACCGGCTTTTGATCGAAATGGTGAAAGAGGGCAAACTTTCGTTTGCCAACGTGGTAACTTTCAATATGGACGAATATATCGGTCTGCCGCCGGCGCATCCGCAGAGCTATCATTATTTTATGGAAGAGAATTTTTTCAAGCATATTGACATCAGGCCGGAAAACGTCAATCTGTTGAACGGCATGACCCGCGATTTCGGCAGGGAATGTGCCGAATATGAGGAAAAAATACGCAAATACGGCAAAATTCATCTGTTTGTCGGCGGTGTCGGCGAGGACGGACATATCGCCTTTAACGAACCGGCCTCGTCGCTTGCTTCCCGCACCCGCGTAAAAACGCTGACCCGCGACACGATTAAGGCCAACTCCCGCTTTTTTGACAATGACGAAAGCCGGGTGCCGACGATGGCTTTAACCGTCGGCGTGGGGACGATTATGGATGCGGAAGAAGTGATGATCATGGCCACCGGGGCGAAGAAGGCGCGGGCGCTGCATCATGCGATCGAATGCGGGGTCAACCATATGTGGCCGGTCAGCATTCTGCAAATGCACCGCTACGGGATCATTGTCTGTGACGAGCCGGCAGTGAGCGAACTGAAATCCGACAGCGTGCAGTACTTTAAAGACATCGAAGAGCGAAAAATGCCGTAAAGCGGCGGCCGGAGATATTCGGGTTAGGTTGTGTGAGGTGGTGTTGTGCGCCGGCCGGCGGTGGTTGGCGCTGAACTATGGCATTTAGGCAGCGCTGCGGTTTTTTTAGAGAAAGCGGAAACGGCCGGTGGTGTTCGGAGCGGCAGCGGGTTTTTTTGTGTTCGGGTATCGGTCGGTGCCGTTTGACCGAGCCGTGAGGTTTTTGTGGGGTGTGTATTGTCGGCGGCGGGGGCTTTGTGTTCGGGTATCGGATGACGGCGGCAGAAGTGACTGCGGTGTTGCGGAGAAATGAAAGCGGCCGGTTTTGCCGGGAGTTTCCTTTTTGCTCTTGCCAAGCGGCGTTTTTTTCCTTATATTCCAAGCAAATATTTAAGGAAAAATCAAGATGGTTGAAGTGGTGACGCTCGGCTGCCGGATCAACAGCTATGAGTCTGAAATTCTAAAGGAAAAATTTGCCGGGACAGAACGGCTGATAATTGTCAACACCTGTGCGGTAACCCGTGAGGCCGAACGTCAGTGCCGACAGACGGTGCGCAAGCTGCGGCGGGAAAATCCGGACGCCAAAATCGTGGTTACCGGCTGTGCCGCGCAGATCAATCCGAAATCTTTTGCCCGCATGCCGGAAGTGGACCTGGTGCTCGGCAACCGGGAAAAGGCGGAGCTGGAAAAATATATTCGCGGTGAAATTGTTGAAAAAACGATTGTCGGCGACATTTTCAGCTATGACAAATATGATGATTTCGTGATTACCGGTTTTGAGGGACGGCAGCGGGCTTTCGTGCAGATTCAGCAGGGCTGCGACCATCGCTGCACCTATTGCATTGTGCCGTTTGCCCGCGGTAACAACCGTTCGGTGCCCGAAGACGAGGTGCTGCGCCAGATCGGGGTGTTGCTGGAAAAAGGATTTGAGGAAATCTGTCTGACCGGTGTTGATGCCTGTTCGTACAAGCCGTCTTTTTCGGGGTTGGTGAAAAAGATTCTGGAAGCTTTTCCGTTGCTGCCGTCGTTGCAATTCGGATCGCTGGATCCGGCGGCGGTGGACGACGAATTTGTGGCGCTGGTCGGGAAGTATCGGAATATCTGGCCTCATTTTCATCTTTCGGTACAGTCGGGCGACAATACGATTTTGAAGAGAATGCGCCGCCGCCACGGCCGCGAGGAGGTGATCGGGCTGTGCGCCAAAATCCGCGCGGTGCGGCCGGAAGCAACCTTCGGCGCCGATTTTATCTGCGGTTTTCCGACCGAAAGCGAGGAGGCGTTTATGAATACCGTACGTTTGGTCGAAGAAGCGGGAATCGGCAGACTGCACGTGTTTCCTTATTCCGAACGGCCGGGAACGCCGGCGGCGCTGATGCCGCAGGTGCCGGTCGAAGTGCGGCGGAAAAGGGCGAAAATTCTGCGTGAGAAAGGAGAAGCGGTTGATGATTAGCTGGCTGGAAAAACTGGGACTGGGATTAAAAAAGTCGTCGCAGAAAATCGGCGGCGGTATCAGCGGCATTTTTACCAAAAGGAAACTTGATGCGGAAACGCTGGAGGAGCTGGAGGAATTGCTGATTGCTTCCGACATGGGAGTGAGAACCGCCGCCGCGATTGTGGGCGAATTTTCCAAAATGAGGCAGGACAAGGAAATTTCCGAGCAGGAGATCAGAGAAAAGCTGGCGGCGGAGCTGGAAAAGCTTTTGCGACCCTGTGAGCGGAAGTTTGCGGTTGCGGAAGGCAAAAAACCGTTTGTGATTTTGATGGCGGGGGTAAACGGCGCCGGAAAAACCACTACCATCGGCAAGCTTGCGACCAAACTGAAAGCGCAGGGGCTGCAGGTGTCTTTGATTGCCGCCGATACCTTTCGCGCGGCGGCGGTCGAGCAGCTGAAGGTGTGGGGTACGCGTTCCGGAGTGCGGGTTTTTGCCGGTGAAAACGGCTGTGACAGCGCCGGTCTTTGTTTCGACGGCCTGAAGGAAGCGGTTGCAAAAGGCGACGACGTGGTGTTTGTCGATACGGCCGGCCGGCTGCAAAACAAAAGCGGTTTGATGGACGAGTTGAGAAAGATCGTGCGGGTGATGCAAAAAGTGGTGCCCGACGCGCCGCACGAAACGCTTTTGACGCTGGACGCGACTACCGGGCAGAACGCGCTTTCGCAGGTTGAGGTTTTCAAACAATGCGTGCCGGTTTCCGGGCTGGTGGTCACCAAGTTGGACGGAACGGCGAAGGGCGGCGTGGTGGCGGCGATTGCCGGTGAAAATCCGACTCCGATTTATTATGTGGGCGTCGGCGAAGGAATCGACGATTTGGACGAGTTCCGGGCGGCGGATTACGCGCGTAACCTAGTCGGGTTGTAAGTCTGTGACCGGAAGGCGGATGCGTTTTTCCGGCTTTTTTGTATACCGTCTCGGCCAGGCCGGGCGGTATCTTTTTTTATGTTTTTTGCAGAAAGCCGTAAACCGGCGACGGCAAGATGTGGCCGCCCCGCTTTTGACAAGGCGGGGCCTTCTTTTGGCTCCGGCAAATTTGTTTGACAAAAATTATACAAAGTGGTACCATTTAAATGTTTATTTAAGCGTATATTCATTATTAGGTTTATTTTTGATTGTTGTTTTTTGAGTTCTGCTCAAAGCGACGATTGATAAAATTACGGCCGAATTTGAAGTAACTCTGAAAATAGGCAGTTTTCCGGATGCTTTTTGCATCGTCTCCCGGAAAGCTTAATGATTTTATCCCGATCGGAGACTTGGGCGCCATTTAAAATTTTAACTTATGGCAACAATTTCAAAAAACAACGAGAGTGTTAAATCCGTAGTGGCAAACAAAGCATGGGCTGTTTTGGTCTGGCTGGGCAATGTGTGTGAAAACACGGCGAAAGGATTAGTGATGATTATTGCCTTGCTGGCGATAACGTTCATTTTCTTCAATCCGCTGATTTTCATTCCTTACTGCCTGCTGGCGCCGAAAAAGGCCGCGGACAGTCTGTATGACTGGGATCTTCCCGTTTATATGGACTTTATGCAGGCTGTTTACGGGCCGTTTGTCGCCCTTTTGCCGTTCCGTTGGAAAAGACATTTCATGGCCGTACGCGGCGTGGAATTTTATTCCGACAAGCTGCAGTGCCGTTATTTCAAATCAATGGTACTTGCCGGCAAAGAAGAACGGGTAGACTTGGTGAAAAACCATATGTCTGCGAAGGCGATAAATCTTCTTTGGGCAGAAAATATCGTTGACTGGAGTATCAGAGAAGAGATTATCATGGCCGGCGTTACCCTGAACGACGAGCAGTTTAAATTACTGACCGTAAACGGGGAAACAGCGCTTATCAAGGAGTATCTGGAAAAGAAGACTCCTTCCGAAGCCATGCTGCAGATGCTGTTGTCAGCACAATTCGGTGATCTTTTCCTTTTCTGCGTTGAACGCTATGGCCTGTCGGCTCGTCTGATAAGTAAGGTGTTTGCGATGGAAAAGGAAACCGGTTCGGACAAGGAAAGCGAGCGTTCCAAAGCGTTTCGCCGCAATATTGCCGGACTGACACAAGAAGCCCTGACTTATTTTGCTCAGCGGCAGATGGTGCGTAACAGCGCCGGCTGCAACAGCCAAAGAGAGTGGGGGCTGTTTTTGAGCCAAACCGACGGACTTTGTCTGGCCGCGCAAAAGATGATGAACATTTGGCAGTATGACATATATCATAATGCCGGTTTTAATCTTTCTCCCGAAGCAATCGTTTACTTCTTCTCTCGGGGAGAAGCGATGATGTGGGAACGCATCTTCAAGTATGAACCGAAAGAGGCTCTGAACGAAGAGGCGCAGGCTTTGGTAGCGGCAAATCCGCAGCTGCTCAGTCGAGCTTTGAAAGCTGCCGAGAAGTAGCATTCTCGAAAAAGATAAAAAAGCGTTTTTCTCCGGTAACGGAGAAAAGCGCTTTTTTTATGATTTGCCTGGCAAAAAGCGTGCGGTTGTGCGGGACTGAATGTTTTGGGGCGGAACCGTTGCCTCGTGCCTTTGGTTATGGTCAAACCGTAAGGCTTGCAACTGTTTCGACCCCCTGGTTTGGCTTGGGATGCCTGTGATTTGAATACCTGCCTAAGCAGGCAGATGTTGAGATGCCGTTTCAATCGACGGATTTGCGAAGCTTTTGGGACAGGATTTGAGTTTTAAAGTGATTAATGTTGTTTGCGCGAATCTGGAGAAGTAACCGTCGGGCAGGCGGGGTTATACCGGTGTTTTTTCGTCGTCGGCTGCGGCCGACAGAGTTTTTGTATGAGCCTTTTTCTGACTTTTGACCGGTTTGGCCGGCGCCGCTGCCGCAGCCGGCAGAGCTTTGGCGCAAACCTTTTTCATCAGGGTGGAAAAGGGGTAATCCGACAATTTTTCGATCGCGGTAAAGAAACCGTCGGCAACGGGCGGAATGTCCGAATTTATGTGCAAAACGTATATTTCCAGATTCAGACGAATGTGGGTGAAAACATGAAAAACGTTCAGTCCGGTGTCGTTCAGGCCGTCAAAGGGCAGGGAGCCTTCGTCCGTCCAGGGAAATTCGTAAAGGCCGGAAAGCAGCCCTTTTTCCGAACGTTTGCGGATCAAAATTTCTCCTTTGGCATTGAATATCAGGCAGACGCTGCCGTTTTTTTCCTTTTTGGCCGGTTTGGCGCGGTTGGGTATCCGTTCGAGTTCCGGCAGGCCGCGGGACAAGCATTCGTGCTGCCAGGGACAGAGCAGGCATTGGGGATTTTTCGGCGTGCAGACCATGGCGCCCAGATCCATGATCGCCGAAGCGTAGTCTGCCGGATGCTTTCGATCGGTGAGGGCGGCCGCTTTTTCGCGGATGAGGTTTTCGATTTCGGCAACCGGGGCGGTCAAATGATGCAGCCGGCAGATGATGCGGATGACGTTGCCGTCGACGACCGTTTCCGGCAGGTTGAAGGCGAGAGCGAGAAAGCTTGCCGCCGTATAGGCGCCGATACCTTTTAATTTCAGCACTTCTTCCCGGTTTTGGGGAAATTTGCCGTCGAACTCGTTGACAACGGTTTGCGCGGTGGCATACAACGAACGGGCGCGGGTATAATAGCCGAGCCCCTGCCAGTAACGGTAGACTTCCTCCAGATCGGCGGCGGCCAGACTTTCTGCCGTCGGAAAACGTTTGAGAAACCCGGGAAAATAGTCAAGCACGGTTTTTACCGTTGTCTGCTGCAGCATAAATTCGGAAACGAGGACGACATAAGGATCCGGATGCGCGCCGCCTTTGACCCGCCAGGGAAGCGTGCGGCCGTGCGCATTATACCATTTCAGCAGCAATTCGGACAGTTCTTGTTTTTTCATGCCGCTTAATATAAGGCTTTACGGAAAAAATGTCTATTTTTAAAAGAAAATGCTTTTATCGGTGTATAATATATTGACAATTTTTTGTCTTTTTTGTATAGTTTGTAACGTATCTTTAATTATTATAACCATGGAAGTAAAAGTTTTAGTTCAAAACGTGAAAAGTGTGTCCGATCAAAAATGGTGTATTACCGCTAAAGACGAAACAGGCGGGATTATGCGCTTCGGACTGAGCAAAGAGTATGGCGAACCTCATGCCGGCGACGAAATAACTCTTCGTTACCCGCGCGGCATCGCCAACAAAGTGGTCGGTATGGATTTGAACGGTACGCGCCTTTATTAAAGCGAAGGCCTGACCGTAAATCGAAATTGTGATCATTCCCTGAAAAATTAAAGCCCCCTTTAAAGGAGGCTTTTTTTGTGTTTGGAAAACGCGTTTGCTGTATGGTTCTGATTAAAGGAGGCTTTTTTGTGTTTGGAAAATGCCTCTGACATACGGTTTCATAGTTTTGCGGCTTTTTTTCACTTTCCTTTTCTTTTTTTCCTCTTTTCTGTTTGCGTTTTTTTGCATTTTGTTTGTGGCGGATAAAAAATTCCTTTGTCGTTTTGTATCGGAAACAAACCGCGCCCGGCAGATTTTTGAATGTTGCGTTCGGGGCGGCAAAGCGCGTATGAAGCCTTTGCCGGCCCTGCCGGGGGAGTTCCTTTCGGGGCGGGTGCCGCAGAATGCGGAAAAGCGTTTAAATCCGCGGCAGCGGTTTGTGCCGGCGGACGTAAAGGTAAATGAACAGAGTGTAGAAAAGAATGATGCCGGCGATGGTGCCGATGATGAATTTTCTTGTCTGTTCGGGACTCCAGGCCTGAGTGATCCGGTTGACGTTGACGGCGGAACCGAGAATTTCAAATTTGTCGTAATTGTCTTCGCTGTACATGTTGACGGTGATTTGGTTGTCCGGATTGAGGTAGTTGAACTCAATGACAATGGCGTTGTCGGTTTTGATCAGTTTGGCCGAAACGTCGCTTGAAGTTTCCGCGTTGTTGATGCCGTAATAAAGAATTTTTACCCGCGGCGGAATCGGAATCCGAATCGGGTCGTGTCCGAGGGAGGAAACGTCGCTGCCGGCAAGGGCGTCTTCTCCGGTGTTGGAAAGCGTTACGGCGGTTTTGTAGAGTTTGGGATAATCTTTGCCGTTGATGTGGATTTTGAAGTCGTCGCTGCCGGAGGCGGAAGATATTTCCGTCGTTTCGGTTGTATATTTCAGAATCGGCCGGCTGATGTAAAACTGGTAATAGCCGATCAGAATGGCGGAAACGGCGATGAGGAACGCTCCGGTCGGGCTGGTGAGGAAGTTCCACAGGGCGCGCACGGCTTTGGACTGCCGGTTATAAATGCAACTCGGGTTCATGTTTGTTTCTCCTTTCCTGCCTTGTGATATAAGTTCTCATCGGGCAAAGAAAAGAGCCGGGGGGTTATTTTTTGCGGCAGCCGGAAATGAGGTCGAGCGCAGGATTGTATACGGAAGTTTCGATTCCGCCAAGGCCGAGCAGAGTATGAAAGACGTTGTCGTGCGACCAGCTGCCGGCTGTTTTTTTGCGCAGGCATTCGCGGTCGATCCGCAGGGCGTCGGCATTGTCCGGGTCAAGCCAGACCAGCATGGGGATGCGGGTTTGCTCTTCCGGCGCGATCATATAGGGGGCGGCGTGCAGGTAAATGCCGTTTTCGCCGAGCGATTCCCCGTGGTCGGAAACGTAGAGCATAATGACGTTGTAGCGGTCGGAAAGTTCTTTCAGACGCCGTACGGTTTCGGCCAGAATATGGGAAGTATAGGCGATCGAATTGTCATAGGCGTTGACGATTTCCGACTGCGGACAAAGGCTCAGGTCTTCGGTTTGACAGGCCGGCGCATAGCGTTCAAAGGCCGCAGGATAACGGTGATAATAGGCGGGACCGTGGCTGCCCTGCTGGTGGAGGACGATCAGCGCGTTTCCGGCCAGGGCGTTTGCCCTGGCGACGAAGTCCTTCAGCAGAATTTCGTCTTTGCAGGCATAGTTGCGGCAAAAAGTTTCGGTTTCCACCCGGTTGCAGTTGTTTTTGCAGCCGGAGTTGTTTTCCCGCCAGAGGACGCGATAGCCGGTGCGGGCAAAAATGTCAAGCAGGTTTTCGGTGTAGACTTCGCTGCCGGGTTTGAAATCTCTTCTGCCGGCGGCGGAAAACATGCAGGGCAGCGAAACGGCGGTCGAGGTGCCGCAGGAAACGGTGTTGGCAAAGTAAAACAGGTCACCGGCATAGGGCAGCAGGTCGCGGTTGGTGTCGCGGGGATAGCCGCCGAGTGAAAAGTTTTGCGCACGGGCGGTTTCGCCGACGACCAAAACCATCAGCACGGGTTTGCCGTTTTGCCAGTAGGGACGGAAGACGGCGTCACGGCCGACGGCAACCGGTTCGTGATGCGTGCGGCTGACGATTTTGACGGCGGAAATGACGGCGCCGACATAGTTGACCGGCAGCAGCTGATATTTCAGGCTGCGGTTGTTGCGGAGAAACTGGGCGGCATATTTGTAGTTGGGGAAAATGACGGCGGCGGCAACGGCAAGGCCGGCGGCGGTCAGCCCGAGACGGAGAAGAAATTCCCGCCGCAAAGGTGCAAAACGGATTTTCAGCCGACAGAAAAAAACGGCCGGAAGAACGCCGCCGATCAAAAGAAAGGCGAAAAACTTTTTGTTAAACAGGTCGGCGGCTTCCGCCGAATCGGTTTCCAGCGCGTTCAGCAGCATGATTTTGTCGATGGCGATATGATAATCTGCCATGAAATAAAGGCAGACGGCATTGGCCATAAGAAAAAACACGGCCAGCGGTTTGGCCGTTTTCGGCCACAAAAGCAGATTGCAGGCGGCAAAAAGAAACAGAAAAACGATCAGGTTGACACTGACGAAGTCCCAGCCGGAGCCGGTGACGGCATAAAGCTTTTGCAGAAAAATGCCGTTGTAGGCAAAAAGCAGCAGAAAGGAGAGCAGGAAGTTGTATGCAAGAGAACTGACTGAAGCAGCGGATTTGAACATGGAAGCGATCCGAAATTGATAAATTGTTCTGTTGAAAGCCATGTCCGCCGGCATTTCGACAAATGATCCGGGCAGACGAAGCTGCCCGGACACAGGCACAACCGGTGTGCATAACCAAAAGAGACATTACATAAAAATTGCCGACCGGTCAACCGGGCGGAGATTATGAAAAATAAAAACCTGCGGAAAGAAAGGCGTTTTTGGCGGCAAAGCCGCGGCATCGTCCGGATCGGGTAAGGAGCCTCATGAACTTTTGTCCGTTTTTTCTTTCGCCGTTTTATTCTTTATGTTCAAGAATAAGCCTTTAATCTGAAAATAATCTGAAAATTTGCGAAAAAGTTATTTATCCGCGTATAAAAGGCAGATTTTGCTTGCAAAAAATGACGGCGTTTTTAATCTGAACAAAGAGAGGAAAAGGGACGGCCATGAAACTTTTGTTGGCGGAAGACGACATAAAACTGGGGGCATTGGTGAAAAGCCTGCTTGAGTTTTCCGGGTTTGAAACGGAATGGGCCAGGGACGGCAGAGAAGCGCTGGAACGGATCAGGGAAGCGGCCGCCAGCAGTTATGACGTGGTTATTCTCGACTGGATGCTGCCCGAGATCAGCGGCATCGAAATCTGCCGCCTGTTGAGAAATCCGCGCAAATACAATTATCAGGGCGGGATTATTTTTCTGACTGCCCGGGACGGCACCGACGACTGCGTGACAGGATTGGAAAGCGGCGCCGACGACTATCTGGTCAAACCGTTTGAAAACAAGGAACTGATTGCCCGCGTGAATGCGCTCGGCCGGCGCAAGGGCAGGCCTTTCGTCGACGACATTTACACCAAGTCCGGCGTGGAGATGAACAGCCGTACCGGGATGCTGACAGCCGGCGGAAAGGAACTGAAGCTGAGCCGGCGCGAGTTTGAACTGTTCAGGCTTTTGTTTGTCAACAGCGGACAGATTATCCTGCGGGAGACGATTCTGGACAAGGTATGGACGGACAACCCGGAAATCAGCCCGGCCAGCCTTGACGCCTACATTTATATCCTGCGGCGCAAAATACGCGAATTTTCCGGCCGGATCAGGATCCGTCTGGTTAAGGGAATCGGCTATGTTTTGGAGATTGAGGAGTGACGGATAAGGTTCGCCGGCGGCTGGTTTACAAATATACGGCGATTATTGCCGTGATGCTGCTGTTTTTTGCCGTCGGCGGGTTTGCCATGTGCAAATACGCGGTGCAAAAAGTGATTGCCGACACCATGTATGACGCCGTTGCCGCCGAAATCAGGGAAGCCGAAGACGCCGGGGTCAACGAAAATACGCCGCTGAAGGAGATGTCGGCGGCTTCCGATATCGGGTCGATTTACAGCTATGCCTATTGGTTTGCCGGCGACAGGCTGGTTTTTGCCGAACATCCGAAAGATCCGGCGGTCGACGCGGTTTGCCGGCAGAAGATTGCCGAGCCTTTCGCGGACAACAAGCTGCAGTATTTTTCGCTTGACGACAACCGCGGTCGGCGCTGGCAGTTTTATATGCTGGCGGGCCGTGACGGTGACCGGCGGGTGGTGATTTTGGTGAATGTGACGCCTTTTAAGCTGTTGTCGCTGCGTTATATTTATCTTTTGCTGGGGGCTTTGCTGCTGATGCTGACGGTGGCGTGGACGGGCGGCAATTTTCTGGCCGACCGCACCATTGCGCCGCTGATCAGAACGCTTGAAAACCAGAAAAGGTTTGCCGCGGACGCTTCGCACGAACTGCGAACGCCGCTGGCGGTGCTGCTGTCTTCGCTGGAACTGTTGGAACTGCAGTATCCGAAACAGCCGCTGGTGGCGGGAATGAAAGAGGAAGTGCTCGGTATGTCGACGCTGATCGGCAATCTGCTGGAACTGGCGCGGACGGACAACCGGCAGCCGCTTATCCGCCGGGAGACTTTCGATTTGAGCATGCTGGCCGACTGGGCGGCCGCCGGGATGACGGGACGCCGGAACGTGCGGGTGATAAACGGCAGTGCCGGCGCGGTGCCGGTCAGTGCCGACAGGGAAATGATCCGCCGGCTGCTGCTTATTCTTTTGGACAACGCCGTCAAGTACAGTCCGGAAAACTCGCAGGTGACGGTGCGGGTCTTAAAAGAAGACAAAGGCTGCCGGATTGAAGTTGAGGATCAGGGAATCGGGATTGACGAAAAAGACATTCCCCATATTTTCGAACGCTTTTACCGGGCGGACAAAACCCGCAGCCGGCAGACGGCGGGAACCGGCCTCGGGTTGTCCATCGCCATGGAAATTGCGGAACGTCACGGCGGCGGCATTGAAGTCAAAAGCACGCCGGGAAAGGGTTCCCTGTTTGTCGTGCGGTTGCCGGACGACTGATTTTTTGTCAATTTTTTGTTGACTGATCGAGAATGAAAGCATACAATGATAATGTTTCACTTAATTATTAACTAATTTTTTTATTTATGAACAAAATAACATGTTATCAGAGACTGGTTCAGGCAATTGTAAACAATGCCAAGTATGGAGAAGATTTCGAGTACGAATTTGAAAGTTTTCCCGGTTTTGCCCGCCGCGGCCACAGCGAACGCGAGTTCAGAGACTGGGTCAAATGCATCAAATGGGTGCTTGACGTGCTGCAAACCCATGACGGAAGTCTGAACGCCAAGAAGGAATTCTGTCGTCAGAGCGTTTCGTCCGCCGGGTTGTATGCCGTTCCCCGTTATCGTCTGCGCGAAGAAGAGCTGCAAATCATTGCTTCGGCCGAAAGGTTCGGACGCGGTGACGGCGGCGAAATTCTGAAGTACGGAAACAAAAACGTCGTTTCCTACGATTACCGTCACATTCCGCGACGGGAAGGCGGGCGCAAGGACGTTTTGGTCGTTTTTTCCGGCGCTCCCGAAAGCGCGGTGAAGGCGGCTGAGGCATTGTACTGCTATATCCGTATGCATAAGGCTCTGCCCGACGGGGTTATGTTCCTCGGTTTGCAGGACAACCAGAACATGACGGAGTTTTGCCCGCAGTTCAAATTGCGCAAAAATTCCGAATATCGGATGTATCTCCGTCAGATGCTGCTGCTCGGCGTTCCCAAAGGACTGCTCGGCAAACTGCTGATGACGCCGAAAGATACTTCGACGGCGGAAAACATCGAGTTGGTTAAGGAAACTCTGGCACATTACGGCGTCAGAGAAGACGTAAACCTGATCTGCGTGACCTATCCGCTCTATCAGATGCGGGTGGCAACCGAATTTTCGTTCGGTTTGCAGGATGTTGCCAACGCGTGGGTGCGCATTGCCGACATAGAGCCGAAGATGTTTTCTTCCGCGGCTTACGGAGCCATGGTTTCGCAAGGCGTGATAGCGGAAGAGCGAATCGGCCGCCGGGTTAACGAAAATCTCCGGATTTTCAGTTATGACCGGCTGGACATGCAGCTTGCGGACTTAACGCTTGCCAACGGCGTGGCGCATCTTTTCCGCGAACACGGAAAAACCCGTTTCGCGTTGCCGAATCTGGGAAGTTATCCTGCTGAATACAAGGCGCTGGCGCCTTTGTTCCTGGCCTATTCCTATCCGAACGTGATGGCGGAATTGTGCGGAACGGACGAAACCGTTTCCGCGGTGCTGAAGGTGATCCGCGCGCTGATGCTTGACGCTTACGACGAAGGCGCAAGCGGCAAGGCGTGGGATGCCCAGCAGCTGGAAAATACCCTGAACATGGGGTATAAGCTGGCAGCGGAAGGGTTGGTTTCTCCGGAGATCCTTGTCAAAGGACGCTATATGGAGGAAGACAAGTTCCTGAAGGCGGTCGTTGATTATCAAAGCCGGGTAAAACAGTAAGAACGGCTTTGCGACGTGTTTGAAAAATGCGAGAGGTTTTAACCTCCCGCATTTTTTTGTACCGTGAAACCCCGCGCCTGATGTATGTTTGAGGAGAGCTTATGTTTTTTCCGTGTTGCTCTTCGTCCGTTTTCGGTTTTCTTTTTCCTCTTTGTCCGTTTTCTTTGTTGCTCTTCTCCCTTTTTCTTTCCCGTTTTTTTTGTTCTTCCTTTTTTTTGCTCTCTCTATCTTTCCCGCTTTGCTTTTCTCTTTTTTCCTTTTCTGTTTTTTTCTTCGCTCTTCTCCCTTTTTCTTTCCCGTTTTTCTGTTCTTCCTTTTTCCTCCCTTTCCGTCTTTTTCTTTTTGGTTTTTCCCTTTTTTTCTTTTTTCCTCTTTCTCCTTCTCCTTCTCCTTCTTTCCTCTTCTTCCTTGTTTCTCTTGTAGTTTTTTATGCCTTACTCTTTGCGAATAAAAAACTCCGTTGCTCTTGTCGTAAAGACAGTCTGTCCACGATCTTAGATATGAGAGTAAAGGAGTTTTTAATGAACGTGCATACGATGGCACATACGGCATGGAACCCAGAAATACCATGTTGTTTTCGCCCAGAAATATCGCAGCAAGGCATTTTACGGCGGCAGACGTTTGGAAACAGGAACTGCACTTGGAAATTATGCCGACGGAAAGGAACAGGTATTGTTGAGACGCATGCCTGCCCTATGGCCTGAATATTCCGTAAGTTTGATTATGGGCTGAGAGTAGTTTGTCGATATGTTGGAAAGATGCAAAATTTCGTTATCGTAACCGGGAATTTTGGTGTAAAGGGCGCTCTATGTCGGTACAACCGGAAAGAATATCCAAAAGACAGCCGGGTATATTCGAAACCGGTTAAAAAAAGGTGCGGCGCAAAGTCGGTTGACAAAGGATTTTACCCCGTTTACGAGTGGCAGCTCATCCTCGCCCTGTCAGACCGTCACAGGTTCTTCAGACATTTGCCGGCAACTTGAGGGGTATATCCGCGGAGAACCCTGCGTTTTACCATAACACAGGTTGGTGCGGCGGGCCTGCCGGGTATACCCGGCATATGAAGAACCCCGCGTTTACGCGGGGCTTTTTCCGGCTTGTTTTAAGTGCGATAACGGGTTGTTATAAAGACAAAAAAAATATTTTATCCTTTCTTTCGGAGGATCGCAAAAAAAGGATCCTTTTTTTGCTACGCAAACTTATCGTATCACTTTTTCCGTTAAAAGTCACTTAATATATTCTTTCGTCTATCTTTTTTACAAATCTTCCGCATTCCTTTTTTACGGCCAAAAAAAGGATCCTTTGAGTGCGACGGCATTTGCCGGACGCGTTGTTCGGGAGGTCCTTTTTCCGGTTAATTTTAAGGAGATTAAACAATGAGTAAAATTGATGACTTAAGAGGAAAACTGGCCGAGAGAAAAGGGAAGAGCGCGGATACCGTTTTAAGGGCTTCCAGTGCCGAAAATCCTTTGTCACAAGAGGAAATTTTGAAATATGCCAAAGAAAACGGCGGTATGTTGTTTGATGTTGAAAAGGTCGGTATCCCGGTTGATCTGACCAAAGCCGTCGGCGGCGAAAAAGTGCAGACCAAAACGCTGGCGCGCGACGGACGGGTTATTGAGGAAACAAGCAATGTGGCAAAAGAAGGCTTTGCGATTGACAGCCGCAAATGCCTTGACGGTTCTCCCGATCAATATGCGAAAAAACCGGAGAAAGCCGGCAGCAACAATTATATACTTGACGACGGCAGAACATTTGCCGAGATGATGCCCGGCGAAACCGCCAAAGCCCATACCGTGGGCGGTGAACGGAGAAAAGCCATGGTTGCCGAAAACGACATGTATCTGCAAGCTTCGTGGGGAGAGGTGCAATTTGTGGCCAAAGGCGGTTTGGTGACTTTTATGGGAGATGAGGCCATCGGCAACAACAACCCTTGCGACATGGTTATTGCAAACGGTGATCGTAAGGGAAACAGGGTATTGACCGCTTCCGGTTATGAGATCAGGAAGGATCTGGAAAACAGCGGCGTTGAACTTTCCGACGGTGCGAAGAAGTTTTTGCAAGTGGCTGCCGAAGAAGACCGGAAAAACCCGTATTTGCCGAGAGGAAAAGGCAAAGATCTGGAAAATATGTAATTTGTGTCCGGCAGCAGTTTCCGGCTGCCGTTTTGCGCTAAGGGCTCAAAAAAGCCGTGCCGTCCGTTTTCGGCAGGGGGAGAAAATACAGCTCCCGGTGTTGTGCGGCCTCGGGCGGTGCCGGTCGTTTGAAAAGCGAAGCCTCCGGAAGTTGTCCGGAGGCTTTTGCCGGGTGGAAAACGGCGTTTGTTATTTCGTTTTTCTTAACAGACAGTTCAAAACGCGGACGCCGAAGCCGGTGGCGCCTTTGGGCGTCAGCGGATGGCCTTTGTCGTCTTTGTCGACGCCGGCAATGTCCAGATGCGCCCATTTGACGCCTTCTTTGATGAAGCGTTGCAGGAAACAGGCGGCGGTGATGCCGCCGGCCAGCCGGGGACCTGTGTTTTTCATGTCGGCAATGTCAGAATCCATCAGTTTGTCGTATTCCGCGTTAATCGGCAGGCGCCACAGTTTTTCGCCGCTCGTTTCGCCGCATGCGGTCAGTTCGGCGGCAAGTTTGTCATCGTTGGCAAACAGGCCGGCGTATTCAAAACCGAAGGTCATCATGGTAGAGCCGGTGAGGGTGGCGACGTCGATGATTTTCTTAACCCCGAATTTTTCCTGAATGTACCACAGGCAGTCGCCCAGAACCAGCCGGCCTTCGGCGTCGGTGTTAACGATTTCCACCGTTTGCCCGGACATTGAACGGACGATGTCGCCGGGACGCGTTGCCGAACCGGAAGGCATGTTTTCCACCAGGCCGACCACGCCGACGACGTTAACCGGCAGTTTTTGCAGGGCGGCGGCCTTGATTGCGGCGACAACGACGGCGGAACCGGTCATGTCGCCTTTCATGTCGCCCATGTTGGCGGCAGGTTTCAGGGAAATGCCGCCGGAATCGAAAGTGACTCCTTTGCCGACCAGACCGAGGTCGAATTCTTTGGCGTCTTTTTTGCCTTTCCATTGCAGCACGGCCACCCGCGGGGAATTGACCGAACCTTGGGCAACCGACAGCAGCATGTCCATGCCGAGGTCATGCAGCTTGGCTTCGTCGAGAACGGTGACGTCGATGCCGAGATAATCCAGACGTTTGATGTCGGCGGCGTAAATTTCCGGCGTGAGGTTGTTGGCCGGTTCGTTGCAGAGGTCGCGGGCATAGCGGACGGCGTTGGCCAGAGCGCGGTTGTCGGCAAATTCCTTATCGTCGATTTGTGTTTCGCTCAGAAATTCGACTTTTTCCAGTTTGGGGTAGCTGTCAGCCGGCTTTTTGGTGAAATATTTGTCAAAGCGGTAGCCGCCGAGTTCTATTCCGAGGGCTATGCCGGCCGCGGTTTCGCCGGCGGAAAGCGGGTTCTTTTTGTCGGCGGGAATGAAAACGGCGGCGGTTTCTTCGCCGCTGATTTTCTTATAGAGTTTGCCGCCGAGGATCTGCAGGTCGAGCGCGTTTGGCCGGGCGCCCGTGCCGGCGGCGACGATCCGGGTTTTGCCGTTGAATATTTCGGCGAAAGTTCCCGCTTTGCCGTCAAATTTCTGTTTGCGGACGGCGGCCCTGAGCGCGGCCGCTTCTTCTTCGGAAATAAACTTTCCGGCGTTGATGCCGCTGCCCGATGTTAAGATGACTTTGACGCCGGCGGCGCTTTTGGCACCGGTTGAAAATGTAAATTCGGTCATTTTTTCTCCTCCTGCCGATAATTTGCCTTTCGCCGGCGAAAACCGCCGCCGGCCGAATTGTTGTCGATAAGATGCAATATAGCGGTTAAATGATAAAAAACTCCTAATATTGTTAGACTTTTTGAAAAAAAGAGGTTATAATGTGACAAAATTCAACAAAAGGAGAGCGGCGTGGCCAGCAAATCCCGCAGGGAAGCGGTGGAATATCTGAAATATCTTGCCTTTGCCAACGAAACGGTAAACAAGGCGATGAACGTTTTCCGGCAGCTGCCCGAAGGCGAGCCGAAACGGCAGATGCGCGAACTGCTGCGCCATTATCTTTACAACAACAATTATGCCTGCACGATTACGCCCGAGCGGCCGATTGAGCCGGAGTATAAAATGCTGATCCGCGACGACTGCAACGGCGACATCTATGCGGTAGACAAGAACTTTCTTTCCTTTCATTACCGTTATGCGTTGAAAAACGCCGGGTTGGAGAAGCATGCTTCGGAAGAGTACGTCAAAGCGCTGGACAGAAACAAAGCGTGGAGCGACATGTGCGAGTTTCCCACTTACCGTTCGGTGGAAGGAGCGGTGTTGGCGCGGCTGATTGAAATGCAGCTGCCGCCCAATCTGATCAAAGCCATGAAGGTGAACGACTTCCGCGATTTTGTCCGCAACAACTGCGGCGAAGAGTTTGCCCGCTACCGTGAGCGCAAATCGTTTATCAAAACTTTTATCAATGCCCGGGAAACCGAGTTTCGGGAAATGCTGAACCGGGGGGGGGTGGATCCGCGTTATACCGACGCTTTGGTTGAAAAAATGCGCAAGACGGGCGAAGCCTGGGACGTCGTGGTTTTGGACGAGAACGGCAAGAGAATCGAAGGGCCGGAATTTGACCGTCATCATACCATCCCCGTCTATTCGCCGAACAATGTGGCCAGTTTGAGCGAAGTCAACAGTTTCAACAAATTGTGTCTGATCGAAAAGAAATTTCACCGCTGGCTGCATAAGCTGGAACAGGCCAAAGTGAGCGATGACATGCTTTATTTTGAAAAAATCATGGTACCTGAGCATGCCGCCTGTATTTTGAACTTTGAAACCTACATTGCGCACGATTTTTCCAACCCGGAACGGCGGCTCTTTCCGATGCGGCCGTCGGGCGAAAATCTGATTTATCTTAACAAGCTGGCGGAGATGACCTATAAGTTCAGTAGTCTGGTGCCCAATGCGAAAAGGGAAAAGACGCCCGACAGGTTCGTTCACCGCGGCGGCAAAGGCAGCCGCTGACAAACGCGGCCGGCAAACGGCTTCTTATGACCGATCATAATATTTTTTGCGAGAAGAAAGTTGATGAGCAACATATATCAGGCAAACGAAGAAAATATTGCCAAAGCGGCAGAAGTGATTAAAAACGGCGGTTTGGCCGCCATGCCGACCGAAACCGTGTACGGTCTCGGCGCCAACGTGTATGACGCCAAAGCGGTGGCAAAGATTTTTGCGGTTAAAAGACGTCCGACTTTTGATCCGCTGATTTCCCACATCGCCGATTTTGACGCGCTGCCGGACTATGCCCTGGCCGACGAGCGGGCGCTGGCGCTGGCACGGCGTTTCTGGCCGGGACCGTTTACCATGGTTTTGAAGCGCAGGGGGCAAAATCCGGGCGTGGATCTGGCCTGTTCGGGGCTGCCGACAACCACGGTCAGAATGCCGAAACATCCGGTGGCGGCGGCTTTGATCCGGCAGAGCGGAGTGCCGATCGTGGCGCCTTCTGCCAATTTGTTCAAATCGGTGAGCCCGACCACCGCGCAACATGTTTATGACGGTTTGGGCGAAGCCGTCGACATGATTTTGGACGGCGGTTCCTGTGCTGTGGGTGTGGAATCGACCATTCTTGATGTTACCGGCAAAAATACGGTTCTGCTCCGGGCCGGCGGCACCACGCTGGAAGAGATTGAGGACTTTTTAAATGAAAAAGTGCTGGTTTCTCACGGCGAGCCGGATCGGCCGAGTGCGCCGGGACAACTGCTGCGCCATTATGCGCCGGGGCATAAGCTTCGTATCAATGCGGAAAAGGCGGAAGACGATGAGTTTTATATCGGCTTCGGCGGCCGCGACGGCGATTTGAATCTAAGCCCTTCCGGCGATCTGTGCGAAGCTGCGGCCAACCTGTTTGCCTTTTTGCGCCGGGCCGACGCTCTGGCCGGCAGCCGCACGCTGGCAATGGCACCGATCCCGGAAAACGGCATCGGCCTGGCGATCAACGACCGCATCAGGCGGGCGTCTCACGATTGACGTCGGTAAATTCAATGTCTTTCTGTTCCGGGTTGTAGCGGATGGAGAGTTCGCCGTTGCGCAGTTTGAGGGCTTCGCTGCCGAAAATCTCATACCGCCAGCCGCAAAGTGCCGGGTTGTCTTTGTCCTTGTAAGCCGCCAGTTTCTGTAGAGCGGTATCGCCGGCGATCAGGCGGGAAACCACGCCTTCCCGCTGGGAGACGATTTTCAGCAGCATTTTTAACAGTTCGTAAAGCGCGGGTACGGCGTTGATGTTTTCGTTTTTGAGCTGTTTGGCCAGCTTGCCGTCGACGTTCATATGCTCCAGCACGTCAAGCATTTCGTCGGCCAGCCGTCCGGAGGCGACGTCTTTGCGCATGCCGCGGATCTGCATCAGTTCTTCTTTGTTCTTCGGGCAGGCGGTGGCAATCATGACCAGAAAGTCGTCTTTAAGGATGCTTTGCCGGGGAACGTTTTTTTCTCTTGCCCGGCATTCGCGCCAGGCGGCAAGCGCTTTTAAGGCCGAGAGCACTCTGGCGTTGTGCGAGCGGTGGCGAATTTTCAGCCAGGCGTCTTCCGGCGGCGCGACGTAGGTGGTGCCGCGGGAAAGGATTTCCATTTCTTCGTCAATCCAGTGCAGCCGGTTGCCGGCCGTCATTTGTTCTTTAAGATGACGGTAGATTTTGAGCAGGTGGGTGACGTCGCCGGCGGCGTATTCCAGCTGATGTTCGTCAAGCGGCCGAAGCTGCCAGTTGGACAAACGGTCGGTCTTGTCCAGTTCGATGCCGAGAATCGCTTTAACCAGCCGTTCGTAACTGATGCTTTCGCCAAAACCGCAGACCATTGCCGCCACCTGAGTGTCAAACAGCGGCTGCGGGATAATGCCCGACAGTTCGAAAATGATCTCGACGTCCTGCCGGCAGGAGTGAAACACTTTGGTTACGTCCCGGTTTTGCATCAGCGCAAAGAAGCTTTGCAGATCGATGCCTTCCGCCAGCGGGTCGATGATGGCGGTTTCTTCCTCCGAGGCGACCTGGATCAGGCAAAGCAGCGGAAAATAGGTTTTTTCGCGGATAAATTCCAGGTCTACGGTAATGTACGGGTGTTTGGCCAGCCTTTGACAGAGCAGGCCGAGATCTTGAGTGTTGTCGATTGTCTGCATGGTTTGATTCCGTTGTTGGTTTTGACTGAAAAGCTTAACAGTACATGATTAATATTGTTTTAATAAATTATTTTGTTTTTTTATTGATTTTGTTTCGTTTTGGCCTAATATAGGCCGCATGCTAACCAAAATTTGAGGTTTTTCAGATGAACGAATATCGTAATTTTACCTGCGGGCAGCTGCGTGCGGCGGATGCCGGCAAAAGAGTCAGACTGGCGGGCTGGGTGCACCGCAAACGCAATCTCGGCAATTTGTGTTTTGTGGATTTGCGCGACCATTACGGCATAACCCAGTGCGTGTTTGACAGCGCCTCGCCGCTGTTTGAGAAAATGCAGGGGATCCGGGTTGAATCGGTGATCGGCATTGACGGCGAAGCGGTGATCCGCGAAAATATTAACAAAAACATTCCGACCGGGGAAATCGAAATCAAAGTCGACGGGCTGAAGGTTTATTCCGAGGCCGAAGTGCTGCCGTTCCAGGTGGCGATTGAAGACGATGCGCCGGAAGAAATTCGTCTGAAATACCGTTTCCTCGATTTGCGCAAGGAGCGCATTCACAAAAACATTCTGCTGCGTTCGGCGGTGATTGAACGTTCCCGCCAGCTGATGCGCGAGCAGGGTTTTACCGAATATCAGACGCCGATTTTGACCGCTTCTTCGCCGGAAGGGGCGCGCGACTTTCTGGTGCCTTCGCGGCTTAATCCGGGTAAGTTTTATGCCCTGCCGCAGGCACCGCAGCAGTTTAAGCAGCTGCTGATGGTGTCGGGTTTTGACAAATATTTTCAGATTGCGCCGTGTTTTCGCGATGAGGATCCCCGCGCCGACCGGTCGCCGGGTGAATTCTATCAGATGGATATGGAGATGAGTTTTGCCACTCAGGACGACGTGTTTGCCGTGATTGAGCACACGCTCGGCACCATTTTCAACGAATTTGCCAACGGCAAAAAGGTTGACCAGGCGCCGTTTGTCCGCATTCCGTTCCGCGAAGCAATGATGAAATACGGTTCCGACAAGCCGGATCTGCGCAATCCGCTGGTGTTGCAGAATGCGACGGACTTTTTCGGCAACAGCGGTTTCGGCGTTTATGACAATCTGGCCAAAGAAGGCAAGACGGTGAAGGCGATGACGGTTGCCGGCATTGCCGACAAGCCGCGTTCTTTCTTTGACAAGCTTGATGCTTTTGCCAAGGAAGAAGGTATGGGCGGCATTGCCTATGTGGCTCTGGCCGCTGCCGGTGCCAAGGGAATTGCCCGCTTCTTCAATGAAGAAAAGATGAATGAACTGAAAGACAAGTTCGGCCTCAAAGAGGGTGACGCGGTTCTGTTTATGGCGGGCGCCGGCGTCAAATTTGACAAGTTCAGCGGGCGGCTGCGCAACAAGGTTGCGGAAGAGCTCGGACTGGTTGACGAAAATGCATTTAAAATGTGCTGGATCGTTGATTTTCCGTTTTATGAGGAAAACGAGGAAACCGGTGCGGTCGAGTTTTCGCACAATCCGTTTTCGATGCCGCAGGGGGGAATGGACGCGCTGCTTAACAAAAATCCGCTCGACATTCTCGCTTATCAGTACGACTTTGTCTGCAACGGGGTTGAACTGTTGTCCGGTGCGGTGCGCAACCATGAGCCGGAAATTATGTACAAGGCGTTTGAAATTGCCGGTTATGACAACAGCGTGGTTGACAACAAGTTCGGCGGCATGATCAGCGCATTCAAATTTGGAGCGCCGCCGCACGCCGGCTCGGCTTACGGTATGGATCGGCTGGTGATGCTGCTCTTGGCCGAGCCGATCATCCGCGCCGTGATTTTGTTCCCCTTGAACGGCAAGGCACAGGATCTGATGATGCAGGCGCCGAATTTCGTTACCGAGCAGCAGATGAAAGAACTGCACATCAAAACCGATTTGGAAGAGAAAAAATAATTTTCCGGACGGAGACGAAGGCGGCTGCGGCCGCCTTTGTTTTTTTGTATTCGGAACGGTGAAAAGGCAGGCGGAAAAAGGGCAGGGAGAAAAGAAAGAGAAAGTGAGGGAGGAAAGGGTTGGGAGAAAGGAAAGAGAAAATGAGAGGGGAAAACTTAGGCAGATGTGTCGGCGGATGTGAAAGAGAAAAAAGGCGGAGAAGAGAGGAACGGGAGAAGGAGCGAAAAATGCAGCAGGAAGAAAAACGCTCAACTAAAAAGTGTTGACTTTTTATGAAGGTTGTGGTATAAATTATTCCCATAATGGGATGAGTATTTTTAAAAGCTCCGGCGGTGTGCCGGAGCTTTTTCTTTTTTCCGTTATAAAGCACAAAGACCGCCGCAGGTTGCGGCGGTCTTAGGATCAGAAAATTCTCGGCCGGGCCGGGTTTTTTTGTTTTAAAATCTGAAGAAGAAAGTTTTTTGAGGAGATGATAAATGAGTACCGAAACCAGAAAAATTTTGGAACAAATTTTTACCGGACAAATGCCGGTTAAAAGGAACAATCCGAAACCGGGGCAAAGCCCGTTTTATTATGTCGCTTTTCAATCCGATGACAACAATGAAGAGCCGATTGCCGCGGATGGGGCGGGCAACAGCGGTTTAGGCGAAAGTTCGGGAGACCGGACTTTTCTGCCGGCGGAAGCTGTGCGCGGATTTCTTCCCGCCGTTCCGTCGTTGACCGAACCAATGCCGGCAGGCGGCGCGCCGTTTGTCGCCGAACCGTATTTTTTGCAGGAAACAGGGCAGGATGAACGGGAAAAGGAACGTAAAGCTGCCGATGCGGCGTTGAAGGCGCTTTTAATAGGGGAAGAAGGCAATGTTCCCCATATGTACTTGGATACTGTCGGGGATGTTACTTATTGTGTCGGTCACAGGTCTGCATCGCCGGAAGAAGCAGCAAGGTGTCCGTGGTATAAAGAGGTAAGCGGCAGCGTGGAACGGGACAGGACGAATTTGGCTGACCGGGACAGGGTTTTTCAGACGCATCGGTATGTTCAAACGCTGCCGTACGGGCAAAATTACGGGGCTGATACTTTTGCAAAAAAAAGTGATCTGCGGCTGCCGCCGGATTACTGTCTCGATTTGCTGGAGCGGGATTTGGCGGAACGTCGGCGGAATCTGCAAAAAACTTTTCCCAATTATGACAAAATGAGTCCGTATCTGCAAAACAGTCTGCTGGAGGTGAACTTTAACATCGGCAACATATCGCCTGAAAAATGGCCGGGGTTGTACAAAGCGGCGCGGGAAAAAGACGTGGAAAGTTTTTGTAAAAATCTGCACCGCAAAACCACGGACAGCAAAGGCAAGCCGATTGCCAACATGCCGAAACGAAACGCCTGGAATCTGGAAAATTGTTTAAAAGGCCGTTTTTCCGATTAAACAGATGACAAGTTGATTATATTTGTTTACTATTATGTGCTATTATTACTTGTTTTGTCAGTTAAGGAGAAAATTTAATGCAAATGACAGGAGCGGCGGCAGCGCTTTTCTTGCTGATTTTGTCGGGTGCGGCGGAAGCGGGAGAGGCGGTTTCCGCGACGGGAAAAAAATTTGTTGACGAGAGGTTTTATCAGATTTTGGAACCGTTTTCGAAGATTTCATGGCTGACGATTTTGCGGCCGGAAAAGATTGTGCAGGACAGTCAAGCCGGAGCAGTCTACGAGTGGACGGATTGTCGCCTGCTGGAAAACCGGATCGGTTACGTGAAGCTTGAATGCGATAATCCTTACAGAAAAAATAAAGGGGGAAGACGAGATATATTGGAATATACGATAGAAAGAGAAGGTTATGAAGAAGGAACGCAGATGGTGAGACATGATTGGGTAGGATCAGTGAGTTATTATACCATAAAAGATCCGGATTACGGCAGGGAAGCGGAACCGGCGGCAAAAGCGGACGAAGGAAACGGGAAAAGTGATATTCTGATTATCTGAAAGGCGGACAAAGATGCAAATGACAGGAGCGGCGGCAGCGCTTTTCTTGCTGATTTTGTCGGGTGCGGCGGAAGCGGGAGAGGCGGTTTCCGCGACGGGAAAAAAATTTGTTGACGAGAGGTTTTATCAGATTTTGGAACCGTTTTCGAAGATTTCATGGCTGACGATTTTGCGGCCGGAAAAGATTGTGCAGGACAGTCAAGCCGGAGCAGTCTACGAGTGGACGGATTGTCGCCTGCTGGAAAATCGGATCGGTTACGTGAAGCTTGAATGTCTTGATCCGTATTATGATAATAAAAGGCGCAGTGTTGTAGAATATACGATAGAAAGAGAAGGTTATGAAGAAGGAACGCTGATGGTAAGACGTGACTGGATGGGATCAGTGAGTTATTATACCATAAAAGATCCGGATTACGGCAAGGAAGAGGAACCGGCGGCAAAAGCGGACGGAGGAAACGGGAAAAGTGATATTCTGATTATCTGAAAGGCGTTTGCCTGTTTTCAGGTGACAGAGAGCTATAAAAGCTTTGCAAAACCGGGTCGGCATTTATGGTTTGACGAATGTCGTCGTGACGGTTGATCCATGAAAGGGTTTTTTCTGCCAGTTGTTTTTGAGGTTTTTCGGCGGCCCGTTTCAGATGCCAGCCGGCGTGATCATACAGGAAACGACAAAAATGGAGGGAGAGGGAAGGCAGCAGCTTTTTCTCTTTCAGGTAATCGTAAACCATGTCAAAAGCTTCAACAATGTCAAGCAGTTGCGTGGTTGCGGCGGAAACATGGGTGATTGAGGCCGCGTTATCGGTGCGGTAACAGTAAAGCGGGCGGTTAAGCAGGCAAATTTTTCCGGCGGATGTGATGGTTTTTATATGAAAGATTACGTCTTCAAAAACGAATCCTTCCGGAAATTCGATTTTGCGCTTGCGGATAAATCCGCGGCGGTAAAGTTTGCACCAGACGGCAACCCGGCTGAATATTTTTCCGCTGATTTGCTGATAGGTAAAGGCGTCGTTTTCGTTTTTTCCGTAATGTGCGGCGGGCAGGTTGGCGGTTTTAACGCCGTTGTCGGTGTACGGAGAGTAGCCGAAAAGGCAAATGTCCGCATCGTGGCGGGTAATTTGCCGGTATAATGACGACAAAGTTTCGGGGTGCAGCAAGTCGTCGCTGTCAACAAACAGAACATATTGTCCTTTGGCTTTTTTTAATCCGGCATTGCGGGCGGCGGAAAGGCCGCGGTTGTTCTGACAAATAAGGCGAATGCGCCGGTCTTTTGCGGCGTAACGGCTGAGAATTTCGTTACAGCCGTCGGTCGAGCCGTCGTTGACGCAGATGATTTCAAACGGTAAAAACGTTTGTTTGATCAGACTGTCCAAACATTGCGGGAGATATTTTTCCACGTTGTAAACCGGAACGATAACCGAAATCAGCGGTCGGAAAAACATTTGCATCCGGGAACGGAGAGAAATGGAAAAGCGAAAGCCGCAAAACGTGATTTTCCGGCCTTTTGGGGTATATTCAAGTGAGAAAAGTCTGATCATGACAATGCCGCATTAAAACGTTCGTTTTTTTGCGGCACGCCTTAGTGTCTGCTTTGTCCGGGCAAAATAAGGAATTGACTTTATTTTTCTTTTTGCCTAGCATGTAGAAAATTAACCAACGTTTATGTTAAAAAAATAACAGCCTTGCGGTTAAACAAACGGCGGAAAAATGTTGCGGAGAAAATAATTTCTTTAATTGTAAAAAAATGTTGTTGACATTTGTATGAAAATGCAATAGAACTGTCCCAGTTTCTGATGATTGCCCCATCGTCTAACGGCAGGACAGCGCACTCTGACTGCGTTAATCGTGGTTCGAATCCATGTGGGGCAGCCAAGCATAAAAAAGCACCCTTCAATGGGTGTTTTTTTATGCTTGATGTTATGGCTCTTGGATTTGAACCACGAGAAAAGTGGTTCGGCTACAAGCGAAAGGCCGGCATCAGCCGGCCGGTGCGCGAAGCGTATGAGCGTAGTGGAATGAGCCTTTGCATGCAAAGGTCGAAGACAATCCATGTGGAGCAGCCAATTTGTACAGGCTTGCGATTTTTGATCGCAAGCCTTTGTTTTTTCTTGTGTTTTACGGTTCGAATTGATGGATTTCCAGGAGATTTTAAATTCTCCGTTTTTCGCCGTAACTGTTGCCGGATAACGGTTCGGAGTTGGTGCCGTTAAGCCGAGGAAGGTTTGTGCGAAACGGCAGAAATCGGATGGAAAATTTTTCCCGGTTGATATTTTTAAAAAAAATGATATTATAAAATAGTAATATTTAAAAATTTTGCTTATGATTAAAACAATTATTGAAATCATCGTATTGATGGTTTGTGTCGCAGCACTTGGTGCTATGGTATATTGCCTGATAGGTTCCGTAAAGTTTTACAAGGAAGAAAAGCGTAAAAGAATAGAATCAGAAAGGGTTTTACGTTCGTGGGGACATGAACCGTCGTATGTTGTAAAGAAAAGAGAGAGGCGGGAAAAAATAAAAAGATTTTTTTCGCCGGTTTTCTTTATGAAGAAAAGACCTTCCGTTTAAGGGGGTCTTTTTTTATGCTTTAAACATTTGCATAAGCTGATGGTTTGCCGGTACGAGGCTTGAATGCGGGGGACGGGAGGAAAAACGGCAAGTGTTGTTTGCGTCGGCGGAGAGGAACTTGTGATGTCGACTTCGGTTGTACAGCGTATCGTTTGTTTTTTGATATTTCAGATGATTTTTGCGATCGCGGAAAGGTTTATTTAAAAGCGGGAAAAAGTGGTTACTTGGTTGGTTGAACAAATGTTGAAGGAGATTCTCATGAAAACAGGAAAAAACGTTTTGACGCTCGTTTTGGCTGCCGTCGGCGGTTTGGGCTGTGAATGTGCGTCCGCGTCCGAATTTTCGCAAACGATGACATTGAAAACGGATGCCGTTTTGTCGGTAAACGTTGGCCGACGTATGTTTAACCCATCACAAGGAGTATTTAAAATGTCTCAAAACAATACAACGGAATCAGCCGGTGCTTGGGAAGCGACCAAAGAAGGCACGGCCAAAGCTTGGGACAAGACCAAGGAAGTGAGCGGCAACGCCTGGGATGCAACCAAGGAAGGAACTGCCAAGGCAGGGAATGCGGTTGCTGAGAAGTCCGGCGATGCCTGGGAAGCGACTAAGGAAGGCACGGCCAAAGCCTGGGACAAGACCAAGGAAGTGAGCGGCGATGCCTGGGATGCAACCAAGGAAGGAACTGCCAAGGCAGGGAATGCGGTTGCCGAGAAGTCCGGCGATGCCTGGGAAGCGACTAAGGAAGGCACGGCCAAAGCCTGGGAAGCGACTAAGGAAGGCACGGCCAAAGCCTGGGACAAGACCAAGGAAGTGAGCGGCGATGCCTGGGATGCAACCAAGGAAGGAACCGCCAAGGCGTGGGACAAGACCAAGGAAGCAGTTTCGGGAACAGCCGACTGACGGATTGCCCGGTTGTCTGTGCAATAAAACAAAACTCCGCGTTTGCGGAGTTTTGTATTTTTACGCTTTAAACGTCTGCATAAGCAGGCAGACGTCAGGCACATCAGCCCGGTTGCAGAGCTTCGGAGCCGGGCGTTTGAGCTTTAAAGCGGTTGAGGCCGCCGGCGTCGGCCGGCGGGAGTTTATTTTAACTTGATCTGAGTTGTCGTGCAGTTGTCGTTGGAAACAGTGCCCATGAAAGCATTCATGTGAACCTGACATTTTTCGATGGTCAGGCCGTTGTTGCCGTCCGACGAAATGCCGGTAACAAAAGGGCCGGCGTTGGTGCAGGCGGCCAGCAGGGAGACCAGTACGGCCGTAAAGATTTTTTTCATTTTTACCTCTTTATGTAGTTAAACGGCTACATTATAGAGTAATAATATGTAATATAAACACTTAAATCTTTTTTTTCCCATTTTTTTTGCAGAGGCAGTTGTTTGCAAAATGGCGGTAATGACCGGTTATGCCGCGCCGGGATAAACTCTGCGTTTGTCCTTTGCCGGAAGTTTGCGGAAGCTGTCGGCGCTGCGTTTGTTTTGCGTTTGCAAAATGCGGAAACCGGCAATGACGGTTAAAAGTCGAATTGCAGTCCGACGTTGATTTCCCACGGGAGGGTTACTTTGCCGCCGACCTGGGCGGCCGCTTCGACATATGCCGACCAGTCGTCTTTCAAAGCGGCATTGAGACCAAGGCCGAATTCGTAATGTACGGAGGACAGCTTTTCGGTGATTTTGTAATCCGCCACTTTGACCGCGATTTTTCCATCCCAGTCATAGACCAGATTGAAACGGCCGTACGCTTCGATCAGAGCATCGTTGTCGAGTTTGAAACCGCGGCCGGCGGCAACCCCCGCTTCGGTGCTCAGATAGTCGGCGTCGGAAGCGTTTATCAGTGTATTGAAACTGGTGCGGTAACGCAGGCCGTTGATCATCATGTAATCTGCTCCGACAGAAGGTTCTATGAACCAGCCTTCGGCGAAATCGAACCGGCGGCCGGCGAAAACAGAGGCCTGCCAGCTGTTGGTGTCGTATTTGCTGATGACACCGGTGCCGTCGGGCATGTGGCTGGTGATTTTCTGATCGTGCCAGAAATAGGAACCGACAATGTTGATGAAATATCGGTCGGCGGTGTTGAAAGCGGAATACAGTCCCAGACTGTAAGTGTTGCCGTTGCCTTTGCCGGAGCGGTCATATTTTTGCCGGGAGTCCGTATATCCGCCGTAAAATCCCAGACTGAGAATGTTGCCGCCGTTGCTCCAAACGTCCCGGTCATAACCGGTTTCCAAGCCGAAAACGTTAATACGGCTGCCGGTGTCGTCTTTGAATTTGAATTTGATGCGGCGGCCCAGGCTTTTGACCCATAATCCGTTTTTGGGAGAGGAAGAGCCGGGGGCGGTGCGGAGGTGGTTGTATACTGGACTGAGGTGAGTGTAGAAAAGCGAAGACAGGGAAGCAAACGTGTTTTTTGCGATCAGGGAAGTGTCTGTCAACTGTTCGGTGCGCACCAATACCCAGTTGCCGTTTTCTTCGCGGAGATTATAGTGAAAGGCGCCGATGTCAACGGCGTTGCCGACCAGGTAAAAACTGTCGTGCGCGCCGGCTGCCTCGTCTATGATTTTGAATTCGGAAGGCAGGCTGCTCTCCATGCTGTAGTCATGAATGACAAGGCCGAAACTGCCGTCTCCGTTCTCAATGTTGATATGGTCGGATTGGTTTTGGCTTAAGTTGCTGTTCAGATAAAAACGTCCCCGGCCGTTTAGATTTTTGATGTTCAGTGATGAAAAAGAAGAACCTCGGACGAAGTTGACGGTTGAGTTGTCGAGCGAGAGGTCAAAAATGGCATTGCTGCCGAGAATGTTCAGGGTTCCGCCGGAGAATTCGGTTTGTCCGCTCAAGTTGCCGCCGGCCTGTAAATAAACGATGCCGCCGTTTTGGATTTTGGTGTTGCGGGAAGTGCCGCCGGCATAAATCCATTGTATGCCTTTGTCGCGGATGACGGTGTCTTCGGCCGTGCCGCCGGATTCGATTCCCTGAAGGGCATAAGTGAAGATTTCTGTGTTTTTGGCGATGCCGCCGGCATGAATCCATTGAATGCCCTGTTGAAATACGGCCGTGCCGTCTGCGGTACCGTCGTTGTCGACGTTTTGCAAACCGTTGTAACCGATCAGTGTTCCGACGGCCCGGCCGCCGGCGGAAATTTGCTGCACACCGCCGTTCCAAACAGCGGTGCCGTCGGCCAGACCGCCGTTTTTAACGTCTTGCAGGCCTTGTTCCGTAATTTGCGTGTTGCGGGCGATGCCGCCGGCCGAGATCCATTGCATCCCTTGCAGGGTGACGGTTGTTCCGTCGGCCAGTCCGCCGTTTTCTATGTTCTGAAGGCCGCTGTTTTCAACGGTGTTTTTTTGTGCGGTGCCGCCGTCGTTGATTTGCTGAATGCCGTTTTGGCCGATGAATGTTTGTTCCGCAAGTCCGCCGTTTTCAATTTCCTGAAAGCCGCCGTTGACGATCCGCGTGTTTTGTGCGGTGCCGCCGTTATAGATCGTCTGAATGCCGTTGCCGCTGAGAACGGCGTTCAGAACTTTGCCGCCGCTTTCCACGTTTTGTCGTCCGCCGGAAACGGTACTGCCGGTTTCCATACCGTAAACATATTGGGTGCCGCCGCTGACGATGGTGTTGGCGGAAGACGCGTCGTCGTTGATTTCCATGGTGCCGCCGGTCAGCCTGGTGCCGTCGGCATGCCCGTTGCCGGCAATGATCAGCGTGGCGTCATCGGCGACGGAGGCGCCGTTTATCGAACCGAAGACGTCCAACAGGGCGGAACCGGAAGCAATGGTGTTTTCGGCTCGTCCGCCTTCGTTTATCTGCTGCGTGCCGTCTTTTATTACGGTGCCGGAAGCGACGCCGCCGCTGCGGATTTCCTGAATGCCGCCGTTGACGGTTGAATTTTTGTCCGTTCCGGAAATGTACTGGTGTCCGGAATTGAGAACCGTGCCGTCGGCGTTTGCCCCGGCTGAAACAAAGAAGCTGCCGCCGTTGACGGTTGTGTTCCAGGCGTAGCCGCCGGCGTTGATATCGATTGTTCCGTACGAATCGACGCTTGAAGAATAGGCCCGGCCGTTGATTTCCATTACGCCGTAATATTGGACGCCGGTATTGTAGGAAACGCCGCCTTTTAAAACTTCCTGTTTGCCGTAGGGGAAAATGTTGCTGTTGTGTGTTGTTCCCCCGTTCATAACCTGTTGAACGCCGGAAACGGTAAAGTTGTTTGCTTCGCCGAAGACCTTTTGGGTGACAATGGAATGGACGTCGCCGCCGTTGACGACGGTACCGGCCGGAATTTCGGCGGTAATGGCGCCGGCAGCGGCCGGCAGGACGGTGAAAAACAGCGTCAATGTATATTTTTTCATGACAGACCCCGATTTGCGACTGTTGTGCGGATATATGTCCAAAGATATAATTGCCGATGGGAAAAATTAAAGCCGTCGGCGGCCGGTTGTCTGATATGTTTGATTTTGCGGTTGCGTAATCGGAAATTTATGTTAGCCTGAAAACAATGACGTTTATTCTGTCGCTTATTTCTGAACGGAGAGCTTATGGCTGATTTTACGGTAATTGAATTATTGCTGCTGCAATTGTTTCTTATTTTTTTAAATGCGGTGTTTGCCTGTGCGGAGATCGCGGTCATTTCGGTAAACGAAAACAAGTTGAAAAAACTTTCCGAAGAGGGGAACAGAAAGGCAAAGCGCCTGCTGTCGCTGACGGTGCAGCCGGCGAAGTTTCTGGCTACCATTCAGGTCGGCATCACTTTGGCGGGGTTTCTCGGCAGCGCTTTTGCCGCCGACAATTTTTCGGATCGCATCGTCGACTGGCTGGTTGCTTCCGGCGTGACGATTTCTCCGGCCAAGCTCGACGTGATGGCGGTTATCGGAATTACGCTGGTTTTATCTTACGTGACGCTGATTTTAGGTGAGCTGGTGCCCAAAAGAATCGCAATGCAGAATGCGGAAAAGATCGGTTTGGCGATGTCGGGGCCGATTTATGCGGTGGCTAAGATGTTTGCCCCGCTGGTGTGGTTTCTGACGGTTTCGACCAACGCGGTGCTGAAGGTGCTGGGTATCAGTCAGGAAAGCCGGGACGAACGGGTGACCGAAGAGGAAATCCGAATCATGATTGACGCCGGCAGCAAGAGCGGCGTGATTGACGACATTGAGAAAAATCTGATTCATAACGTGTTTGAATTTGACGACAAGCTGGCGGAACAGGTGATGACTCACCGTACCGAAGTGGCGTTTCTTGATGCCGACGACATGCCGGAAAAATGGGAACGGGAAATGATCAATACGCGTTATTCCGTTTATCCGGTTTTTCGCGGCAGCAGCGACAACGTGATCGGTTCGCTCAGCATCAAGGACTACTTCAAATTCAAAAACCGGGATAAAGAAGAAATTTTGAAACAGGCGTTGAAGCCGGTACAGTTTATACCCGAAACGCTGCATGTGGACGATTTGTTCAAGAGCATGCAGAAAAGCCGCAACCATTTTGCGGTGGTGGTTGACGAATACGGCGGCGTTGACGGCATCGTCACCATGAGTGACCTGTTGGAAGAACTGGTGGGCGATTTGGAAGACGACATGACCGCGCCGCCGAGTTGTCCGGATATTGAAAAGGTAAGCCGCAGCGTGTGGCGTATCAAAGGGGCGGCTTCCGTCGACGAAGTGAGCAAATGTCTGGGAGTTTTGCTGCCCGACGACGAATGCGACACTTTCGGCGGTTTTGTTTTGTCGCTGATGGGCAGTATTCCGGAAAACAAAACGAACGTGAAACTTGAATACGGAAACTTGAAGATCAAGGTTATCGGCGCCAAAGGTCACCGAATCGAAGATACGCTGGTACAGGTTGACGAGGGGAAAATGCCGGCAGAAAATTGAAACGCTGCAGAAAGAAAAAACTTGCCAAAAATTTTGTCATATGTTATATGCTGACATTACAGTTCATTATTTTAGCAACAATTAAAAATTTTTCAAAATGGCAACAAAAACATTTACCATTACGAATGCCAATGTGTCTAAGACCTTTGAATTTCGGATTAAGAAAGGCGAAATGCTGAGTTTTTCAAATCGGAGCATCAGCACCGACTTCAACGGTAAAAAGCAAAACAGTGTAAAAGGCATTTGGCGGACACCGACCGAAACCCTTGAGATTGTCAGCAAGATAGAGGGAAGCTGGCGTGTTCTCAACAAAAACGGCGATCGGCATTTCGTGCCGAAAAAGCCGGGCAAAGGTGAGGTGAAGGTTGTTCTCGTGTTTGAAGAAAAGGGAAATATCGGTTGACAAGCCGATAAGTGCGTAAAAAAGGAGTGCGGCGGTTGGTCGTATCTCCTTTTTTTTATGGTTTGAACGTCTGCGTCAGCGGGCGGATGAAGATACGCAGGTTGGCCGTAAGGCCGGCGAAGTTTTTGAAACTGGCATTTGAGGTTTGAAACGGTTGAGGCTGCTGACGTCAGCCGGCAAGTGTTTATGGTAAAACGACGTGAAAAGAGAGCGGAAAGCGGCGGCAGGGAGAAGGAGAGAGCCTTTGCCAAGGATATTCGGTGTTGCCGGCAAAAACGGAGTTGTGCCGTTGGCCGGTGACGGGACAAAAGAATAAAGGAAATGTTGTTTATGCATGGGAGAAGTTTGTGTTTGCCGTCCGGGACGGATAAAAAATAAGGCCGGCGAAAGACTGACGCGGACGGATGGCGATGTGCCTGTCCGGCGGAAGACCGGCGTGAGTGGGCGGCGGAAAGGCTGGGCAAAAGGCGGAGATGTTTGAAGATGACAAAAAAAGTCCATGCCATGGAGCATGGACTTTAAAAATAATCCGTTTTTGGATTTCAGAGGATAATATGAGGCACAAAATGACTCATATTATCCGTAATGCGTGAAGTCGTTTCCCGGATGCCGATGCCGGCCGGTTCGCCGCCGATAACCCAGCTGCCGATAACCGGATACCAGCCGTTATGGGCGGGAATTTCCACCAGCTGCTGATAGACATGGCCCTCTTTGCCGTATTCTCCGCCCGATTCCTCAAGCAGCAAGCCGTTGCGGACCAGTCTGATGTTGGCGCCTTCGCGGGAAAAAACGGGTTTCCGGCAATAGGAAGAGAGTTTTCCCGGTTCAAAAAACGCCGGCAGGATATAGGGACTGTGCGGAAACAGTTCATGGAGAATCGGCAGCATGGCCTTGTCGGACATGAGGGATTTCCACAACGGTTCCAGCCAGCACATTTCCGTCATGCAGGCGTCGGGGTTCTGTTCAAACATCGTTTCCCACGGAAACAATTTAAACATGCATGAGATCGGGTTTTCCGGCGAGGCATACAGCGTACCGTTGACGTGCATGATGTCTTCAATGTCGATTTCTCCGGTTACCAGCCCGGCCTCGATGGCGGTGGCAATCAGATACTTCAGCGTCATGTTGTCTTCTTCGAAATCGCTGACGGACGCGAAGAAGTACTGATCGCAGCGGTAGGCTTTGTGGATGTCTTTCCAGGAGGCGACCAGGCCCTCGTGGATGCCGTTGAACTGGTCGTTTGCGGGAAACACGTCTTCTTTCCACTGCCATTGGACGACGGCGGCCTCCAGGAGAGAAGTCGGCGTGTCCGCATTGAACTCCAGCATTTTCAGCTGACCGTCGACAAGGGCAAAGTCGAACCGTCCGTAAAGCGAAAGGTCGTCTTCTTCCCAGCTGCGGCGAATGAAGTTCCGCACTTTTTGCGGAATCCGCAAAAGGTCGAGCCGGCGGTCGTCGTACAGGCATTTTTCCACCGCCTGACAATACATGTCGTAGCATTCGGCGGTTGCTTTTTCGATTTGTTCCACTTCTGACATTGAGAGGGCGTAACAGGCGTCTTCCAGCCAGTAGTCCTTATGAAAGGTGAAACCCAGGTTTTCGACAATCCGTTGATAATTGTCGCGCGGTTTAATGCTTTTTCTTTCCATAAATTTGTTGTCAGTTTAGTGAATTATGCCCCGAACGAACGCGAAGAACCCGATTTGAAAGCTTTGCCGGTCGAACTTTTGGGACCCGTGCCGTACTTGCTGCCGGAAGAATTCGGTTTGGACGAAGGTTTGTAAAAAGACTGGCTGATGCCTTTGGGAGCGTCGATTTTCAGTCCGTTTGTGTTCGTCCAGGAATTGCTGCCCGGATAGTAGTAGTACATCGGCGGATTGCCTGCGGAGTTGGAAGTTACGGCCCAGCGGTTGAGCGCTGCGTTGTAGATCCAGAAATTTCCGTGTTCGTCGCGGCGTTCTTCTTTGTCTTTGGGATTCTGCGGCAGGGCGGTTCTGCTCGTGCATGAACTGAAAAGAGCAAGAATCGATACCCCGGTTGCGAGAAAGACTTTTTTCATCGTTTTCATAATAAAGCGTTTTTAATTTGACAAAAAAATTGTTTCATAGCCGGGAATGATGGAGTGTTTTTGTTAAAAAGTCAAGAAAATTGTCTGCTCTTAAAGACAAATATTGACAAAACGAAGGCGGCGTTTATAATTATCTTATCAGTAACAAAAGTGCAAAAGAGGTGTGTTATGGCAGAAGAGGAAAATCAACGGGAAGCGGACGAAGAACGGATGATCCGGCTGTCGGCTCCGGCCGTTTTGGACGATGAAGCGCTGAAAGCGGTGATGACGGAAGACATTGCGAGCAATCGACCCGAGTATATGGCCGAAGTGGCGGAAAGACACGGGCTTGACCTTGAACGGGATGCCGCCGCCGTAAGGGACACGGTTTATGAAGAGCAGCTGGGGGTGATTGTCGAAACCTGTATTGCCAACGCTCTGGATGAGAATACGATCGATTCCTACGCGCTTTTGCAGAGAGCCTGTTATTTCAGCCCCGAAGACATTGCCTATATGAACGCGGCGGAAGGCGAAAACCTGTCCGCGAACATTGCCAAATACATTGAGGAGCGTTTGAGCGGGGTGAAGGTGTTGACGCCGGTGATCCGCTTTACCAACGCGGTCAACGAAGCGATTTTGTATTCGACCGGCGACTATCCCAATTTTACCTCTTACAAAGCTAACCAGCTGAAGGAAAAGTTTGACGACAGCGGTCTGAAGCTGACGGATGAGGAAAGAGGCAAACTGCATTTTATCGCGTCCAGAATGTATCGAAAGCTGGGTGCGCAAGCGAGCCCGCTTTCCGATAATCATGCCGGCGTGCAGGAAGCCGAATGTCTGCGCAAGGTGTTGATGCTCAGCCGCGATTACAAACTCATTTCCTATTGTCAGAACCGTTTGCCGGAAAAGAAAGACGAACAGAACATTGTCCGGGCGTATAAACATGCGCTGACCAAAAAGCAGAGCAGGGGCGATATGTACAAGATCAATGCCGAACTGGCCGGGCTGTATCTGATCCGTGCGAGGGCAATCGGCTTTATGACGAAAAATTCGCGCAAGGAGATTGCCGCCGGCAAAGCCGTCAAGTATCTGTTGGGCGCTTACCGCTATGCCGATAGGGAAGACCGGCTGCCGGTGTTAAAGCGGATTGCCGATATTCAAATGGTGCAGGGAAACATCGAAGGATGGATAAGTACCAAAGAAGTGATTGCGATGAAATTTTTGAAAGGCGAGGAACGTTGTCTGGTTCTTAATTCCATTGGCGACAAAACCGGCGAAATCGGCTTTTACCGGAAAGCGCTTGAAGAATGCGACAAAGCCCGGATGCCGTCTTCGTCCAAAATTCATGTGCGGGAAGTGACATATGAAAAAATAGCCCTGAAAGCAACGGACGAAACGGTTCGCAAAGAGGCGGAGCAGCAGCTGGCGGAGGCAAGGCGGCAAAAACAGCAGGCCTATCGGCAGTTGCTGAGCGGCGGAAAAGGGAAAGTCTGACGGCGGGTGTTTTGCGGCCGGAAGTTTGGTATATGATAAAAGCCCCGTTTGACGGGGCTTTTGACGTGAATGCGGGCAGGCGTTTTATTTGTCTTTGCCGCAGCCGCAATGTCCGGAATCTTTTTCGCCGCAGTCTTTGCCGCACTGACAGTTGTCGCCGCATTGGCAGTCTTCGCACTGGCAGTTCGGATTGTTGCATTTTCCCATTTTTTTCTCCTCTGAATATATAAAGGTTGCTTGATCAATATAGTCTGCCGTTTGTGCGCTGTCAACGATTTACCATTGTTCAAGGGCGTCAAAAATGTGTCTGAGTTCGCGGGAGTCCTCTTCGCCGATGCCGGTGATGTAGAAGATTTCCCCGCGGGCGGGGTTGATGATGCAAAACTGTCCGCAGAGGTCTGTAAATCCGCGGTCGGCGGCGGTTTCTCCCGTTTCCGGCAGGGAAACTTCGGTACGGCGCGGGAGAAAGGCGTATTCTTTGGCGAAAACGGGATTTTGTTCGATTTGTTCAACCGCCGGCAGAAAAGAAGAAGGGTAAACCGGTTGCATATCGGTAAAATAAACGACAAACTTTTGATTTTCGTTGTAGAAATTGCCGTATAAAAGCGAATTTTGCAAATATGCGACGACGGGCGGGGGCAGGGGAATCGTCTGCGCGGTTGAACCGGGCACCGCTTTGCCGGCGGGCGGAGTTTCTTTCGGACGGCCGAACAACAGGCCGCCGGCCGCGAACGCGGCAACAAGAAGGAAAATGAAAAAGATTTTTGACTTTTTGCCGTTCATGACGTTTTCTCCCGGTTAGCATTTTATTATTGGCGGAGAAAGATTAAAGAATAATAAATTTTGCCGGCTTATGAACTGCCGTTGACCGTTCCGCTTTTCGGCCGTTCGTTCCGGGCGCGGCGCAAGTCTTCCGGTTGGGACGGTTTTCGACGTTTGTATGTTGACGCCGGCGTTTGAACCGAAAAAAAGCACTGCCGAAGCAGTGCTTTTTTGCCGAAGCGGAACCGGTCAGAACAATACCTTTGCGCTGAGGCCGAGGGTGTAGCTGTAATCGACGTAGTCGTTGTAGTTGCCGCCCAGATAGTAGTCGCCGAAAATGCCGACGGCGATGTTTTCTTTGACAAAGTAGTTGGCTTCCGCCTGTGCCCACCAGGTGTTGGTGTTGGTGCCGTCCAGAGTGAAGTCGTAACGGATACCCGCATCTACCGAATATTTGCCGCCGGTCTTGTGGAAACCGTTGAACCAGGAATATTCCATCGGGCGGTCAGCATAATCGATCCGGCTGTCGGCCGTAAACGAGGTGTAAGGCATCCAGCCGTTTTGCAGGTCATAGCCCAATTTGACGTTGGCGCTGATTTCCTTGTACCATCTTTCGTCGTTGCCGCGATGACCGTACCAGCTTTTCGGGTCAAAGGTGTAGTAGGAAGCGCCGACCTGAGCCAGCCAGTTGCCGTGCTGCATGTTGTATTTGGCGCCGATCGCATAGTCGAAGTTGTGATCGTTGTTGTATTCCTGATTGGTAAGGCCTTCAAAATCGAACTGGTTGCCGATTTCCGCAACAACGGAGAAATTGTCGGTAACACCATAAGTGATTTCTTCGGATGCGCGGAAATCCTCTCCGGCGCCGGCGTTGTGTTTCAGCGAGGTGCGCTCATACTGCAGGGAAGTGTTTGACAATACCTTTCCCGCGCCCGGCAGGTACATCGGGGCAGTAATGTCTTCCGCGTTGGCAGCACCGGCAAACATAACGGCGGCCGTTGCCAAAAGAATAGTTCTATAGTTCATGTGAAGTCTCCTTGGTTATTAAAACTTTTGTGAATAAAAAATATCACAAAAGTACTGTATCAGATAATTCGGAGATTTCAACAAATAAAAGTTTTCCGTTCGCATTTTGTGAGCACATGAAATGTTATGAAGCCGCCGCGGTTTCGTGAAAAGCGCGGTTTTGTCTGTTTTTCATGAAACGCAGCAAAGTCATGCGGTCGACTTTCAGTTGTCTGGCAATTTGCGCCTTGGGGACGTTTTTTTCGAGCATGGTATTGATGCGTCCCTCAAGCCCGGTAAGTTTCAGCTTTTTGTTGCGGCGTCCGGCAGGGCGGCCGAGTTTTTTGCCTTCTGATTTGATCCTGGTCAGCGCTTCTTTTGTTCGCTGTGAAATCAGGTTGCGCTCTATTTCCGCCGAAAGGCCGAAGGCAAAGGCCAGCACCTTGGACTGAATGTCGCTGCCCAGCCGGTAATTGTCTTTTATGGTCCAGACCTGGGCTTCCGCGCTCAGGCAATAGTGAAGGATGGTCATTACCTGCAGCATGTTGCGTCCGAGACGCGATATTTCGGAAGCTATTAAAATATCGTTTTTGGTGAGCTTCTTCAGCAATTTCCCGAGTTTGCGCTGACGGAAGTCAGTGGCGCCGGAAATCGTTTCTTCAAACCAGCGGTTGATGATGATGCCGTTTTTTTCGGCAAACTGCCTGATTTCAAAACGTTGGTTTTCCGTTGTCTGTTTGTCGGTGCTGACCCTTATGTATCCGTATATCATGATATATCCTTTTATGTTTAGCAGTTAATTCTCGTTCTGAGTTATAATTATAATTCCGAAAGTGCGGCAAAATAAGGTGTATTAAATTGCGATGTTTATATAAATTGTGTGTAAGGCAAAAAAGAAACGTAAAAACTTAAGCTTATAGCCGAAAGAAAACGGCTTCCCGCAAAAGGTGTGCAACTTAAACTGATTGGTGATGTTTAATTGCTACCTGAGTTTGAGCGCGGCGTCCGAAATAATCTTTCCGGGCGTTTGCAAAACGGCAGAATATTTGCGCTTATGCCGTTTTTTGCGAGCGGTGCCGCGGTTTTGCTTGATTTTTGCCGGAAAACTGCTTTTATAAAAGAACTTCGGAAAAAAACGGAACGGAAACATGTGGGAAGAGTACGGGTTTGTCGGATTGTTTGCGGTCAGTTTCGGCGCGGCGACGATTTTGCCGGTCAGTTCCGAGCTGGTTTTCGCTTCAATGACGGGGGCCGGTTTTGATCCCGTCATCTGCATTTGGGCCGCTACTGCCGGCAACTGGCTGGGCGGTATGACGACTTACGGTTTGGGACGGCTGGGAAAAACGGACTGGCTGAGCAAATATTTTAAGATATCGTCGGGACGGCTGGAACAAATCCGCGGGTTTGCGGCCGGTCGGGGTGCCGTTGCAGCCTTTTTCGGCTTTTTGCCGGCGGTCGGAGACGTGATCGTTTTTGTTCTCGGATTGTTTAAGGCAAATCTGACGGTTGTCGCATTTTCCATGTTCGTCGGAAAATTTTTGCGTTATTGTCTGTTGGCCTACGGTGTTTTACAGGGAATCGAGTGGCTGGGTGTCCGGTGATTTCCGATTACAGAAAAACGGATTGTCCGGATCGGTTGCGAAAATGTCCGGAAGGTTAATTTCTTTTACGGGAGGCGGTTATGAATAAAAATTTCAAATATATGATTCTTTTATTTGCGGATGCAATGATGCTTTCTACGGAAATATTTTGACTCTGTTTTCAAAAAGTGACCAAAGGATAGAGTATTGGATCAAAGTGCAACAATGAATCCTATGGATATGTTCATTATGAAAAATGGTCACGGAGGGAAATTTTAAAATTTGATTTTAGCCAAAACCTCATCGCTATCATATCCTTTTTTTTCAAGTTTAGGCCATGTATCCAGCCCGTCGTCATCAAAACGGGGAAAAATGTGAATATGAAAGTGGGGTACTGACTGTTGTGCCGATTTACCGCTGGCGTGCAAAATATTAATACCTGTGGTACCTAACCGTTCTTTAAAATGCAAACTGATTTTTTGGGCAAACTTGATAATATGAATGAGTTCTTCTTCCGGAATATCAAAAATATTTTCATAATGCTTATTAGAAACGATAAGCGAATGACCATAGACCTCCATTTTTTCGGGTAAAAAACAAGACAAGACAGTATCTTGATAAATTATTTTTCCCGGAAGTTTTTTAGCACAAATCTTACAGAATACACAATCCATGAGCAACTCCCTATTGTGAAATTAAATCATTTATAGCTTAATATAATAAAAATATATGTCAAACAGGTGCTTAATGAATGCACAATAAAAAATATCAAGACCAGTTTAGATACTGCTTTAAACAGCTTAATCCATAAAAATATGTTGATAAATTAGATGCATGATAACATATTGAATTTTAATGATAATTTTTTGTTGGTGGTGGTTTGAGCCATAAAAAGGGGATAAAGACGCTATTTTTGAGTTGAGTTTAGTAGGCTACATAAAAAAGCCCTTGAAATTCAAGGACCCGGAAACTGGTGCCGACAGAGAGACTCGAACTCCCGACCCACTGATTACAAATCTACTAAGTTATTGATTCTATGTAATATTAACTTATTGTTTTTAAATGAAAAATCGTTAGCCGGCAAAGGTTACAAGCAATTTTCCCAAATTTTAAACACATTTAAACTGCGTGTTGGAATCGCTAGCTGTATGTATTTCACTCACTCGGCACTCACTTAAAATTTTTTAATGTTATATATAAAACAAGTTATGTATTAGGGTTATAATTAACAACCATTTGGCTATCATTTAAAATATCAGCTATATCCTGAGGATAGGAATTTACTGGAGATGTAAAGAACAAACGTGTTTTAGCCCTGGATAATCCCACAAAAAAGCAGCGCAAAGCTTCATCTTTATCAGTTTGGCTTCGGCTTAATGTCCACCATGAATTTGTACGAAAATCAGCGAAAAATACCGTATCAAATTCTAGCCCCTTACTTTTATGTGTCGTCATAAGTTTTACAAAGTTAACGCCTAAATATTCATCGATTGCTAGTTGTAAGTTTCCATTAGCATTTTCTACACATTTTTGAAGCAAAGCAGGTACAGATAATATAGCCGCATTAAAATCTTTTTGATTTGTATAAAATTTATACCTTATTTTTTTCTTTGGCAAAATTAACAAAATTTGAGATAACCATTCTTGTATGTTATCAAAATCTATTTCATGAATTTCATTTATCTTATTATGTATTTTTTTTATATTATTATTTCTCCCTATATCTAATGATAAAATATCAGCTAAAAGAGAGAAAAGTTCCTTTTGCTCTGTAATAGTTATTATCTTTAATTTTGACTTAAGAAGATATATAATTAGTTTAGAAAAGCTATCGACCATTAAATCCTGAAAACGAAGACCATTTTTGCAAACTTTTTCATCTTCATTTCTTACGCAAATACTATATTGTGTAAAAATTTGTGATGTTGTAGATAAATAATCTGACGTTTTTTGTTTCAAAATAATAGCTATATCGTTAGGATGTAAATTTATATTTTCTGCTAATATTGTTTTTATACAGCATGCAATATATGTTGCTTCATCCTCAACAGTATAAGCACCATACGCAGCGATAAAACTATTAGTTACTTGTGATGTATTTGAACAGCTATATTTTATAATTTGTTGTCCTGAAGGCGTAAGTTTACAAATAACTTTGTTTATAAATTCAACTATTGTAGGAGTAGATCTGTGGTTATAAGTAAACAAATGTTGAGTTGAAGAAAAATCATTTTGAAATTTGTTAAAAATATCAGGGATAGCCCCAGCCCACCCCATAATAGCTTGATTAAAATCACCTACCGCACATATTTTATTATATTGATTATTAAAAAGACATTTTAGAATATCGTAATGTCTAACATTCATATCCTGAAATTCATCTAAAAAAATATACTTATATGTCTTAGATATTAGTTTTTTAATATTTTGATTATTATTTATAATATAATATGCCAAAGTATGACACATATTATAATCAAAAAAATTATTTCTTGCCGCATACAAATAAATATCTTTTGTTGCCTTTGAAACATCTCCTTGAAGAATGGTAACATCTTTAGTATATTGATTAGGAAAAACAGTTGTATTAGCTGATCGACAATAATTAACTAGATCAATTTCATCAACAATCTCAAAATCAGTTTGAATTTTTAACCAGCTAGGCAAACTTGTTGCAAATCTTCGTACTAAAGAAATAATAAAAGAATCTACGGTCAATGAACAAAATCTACTTGATAAATCTTTTGGACAGCGCTTTTTTACACGCTCACGAATATTAGAAGCAGCATCTACTTTATAACATAGTGCGAGAATCCTAAAAGGAGATAAACATAATCCTGTTTGCAATAAATATGTTGCCTTTTGAGCAAGAACTTCTGTTTTGCCTGTCCCCGGTCCTGCAACAATAGCAATATTTCTGTCATTAATAAGAACCGCTGTTTGCTGTTCTGGAGTTAACTTAACTCCATCAGATGGCTGCCAATTATCCCCGGATACATAACGTGTCAAAATATATCTCCTGTCAATTTATTGAAATGTGTGATTTCTTAAGTATATCACAAGCTTTGTTAATTAGCCTATGTAAAACAGTTGGGCATTTTTGTTCAAAATCAGAAAGTTCCATATTTTTTATTTTATCACAAATCAAATAGTGAGACGCAACCTTACTTTTTGTTTTAAATAAATAACGATATTTTCGTAGTAGCTCATCAGTAAAGAAATTATTTGGGGCAACATATTTTGATTCATCGCCATTTTTTCCTAGTACAGATTTCACCAATTTATCATGTTCGTCATCTTGACCATTATCAATATAAAAATCTGGAAAAGCCGTAATCATCAACATATCAAAATCCAATGGATATGAGAAAAAAACATTATGTTCTTCCAAAATTCCTTTGGTACTAGTCTTTGGCAATCCTAATTTTTCTGAAATTTCAAACAAGCGTTTTTCTCCACCTCCATAACGTCCTAAATCATAATCAAGCAAAGTAACATAAGGTATTTTCAATTCATTTAGTAGTCGCCACATATGATTTACATGTCTTCCAGCTAAAGGTACAAATGAAACAAATGATGTATCGAAATTACATGATTTTTTCTGAGCGATCACAGGTAAAACAATTTCTTCTGAGTCGCCTTCTCCTAAGACTACCAGTTTTGAAAAATATATTTCTGGATGAGATAAAACCGCCTGATTTAGATATTTGTAATCTTCTTCATCTTTATTTTCAGGTAGCAATATTTTACAGGAAATTGTTTTTCTGTCATTACCACAACATTCTTGTCTTAAAAAGCGTATTTGTTCAACCTTGTTTAACCGTCTTACGACATTAGGAGAGTGAGATGTTACAATACTAATTATGGAATTAGATTTACTTTTATCCTCTAAAGCATCAATTATTCGGCTTAAATAAAAAGGAGATAAATGATTTTCGGGTTCTTCTAGTGCAAAAATAGTAAAAATAGGAGCATCATAATCTTGTTCTTTTAGTCCTGATAATTTATTATTTTCATGTTGTACCTCTATTTCATATAATGCCATTGATAGAGTTAAATAAAGTAAAGATATTTGTCCATCGCTTAGTTCATTTATATCCTTTAAATCTTCAGTTTCGGAAGGAAATAATTTTAATATCAGAGATTTTACCAAATCTTCAAATTTGTTAGAAATTATTTCAAGTTTTATATTTCCATAATGAGGTAGAGAACTATCATGAATTTTATTCCATACATTGTTTATAGCTGTTTGTATAGATTGAACTGCTGTAATTGCATTAACTTTTTCCCCAAGCACTTTGCTGTCGTTTTCAATCGTTAATCTATCAGTTTCTGATATATCTGCATAACGCTCTATTTTTTTTATAATACGTTTTAATTCTATATTTAAAATACTTTTAGCATTTCTTGTTGCTGGTACATAAATAAGGTTAATTTGTCTACGTTCATGATTTTCAACTTTTATTTTTAATGGAGTTTCATCTCCAAAATCTACATCTTCGTCCGTTAAAACCCAAAATAGTGCTGATGAGACATCATCCTCATACTCATCTTCATTCCACAAGGCTTCTAGTCGCATGCGAGCTTGAAAAGTTTTATTTTTACTTTCATAAATAACTGGAGAAAAAAAAGCCAATGTTTTGACTTCGTCTTTATCGAGAAACTCAAACACAATATCAATATATAGCTGCCTATTTTGTAGATCTGTCTCTCCTGTAGCTACATGAAAATCAGATTTAAAAATAGTTCTTTCATCTGTTGTATTTCCAAAAACCTTCTGGATTGCTTTTAGTATGGAAGTTTTTCCAGCTCCATTATTACCGATAAGACATGTAATATCCTTTTCAAAATCAATATCAACAGGTACTTCCGAAAAACATTGAAAATTTGATATTTTCATAGATTTAATGAACATACAAAAACTCCTATTACTATTCCTTACAGCTTAAATCATACAAATACATTATAAAGAATCAAAGTTTTTTCCTGTTTTTACGCAACAATAAAAAATATAAACAAACAACAAAAAAGTTATTGACATTCAAAAATGTACACTATATAAGGAGTTTCAGTTGATTGCCAACATAGCTCAGTTGGTAGAGCTACTGATTTGTAATCAGTGGGTCGGGAGTTCGAGTCTCTCTGTTGGCACCATTAAACCCCTTGGTTTTCCAAGGGTTTTGTTTTATCTGGGATAAATAAATTTTACCCATATATTTTTTGGGGTGAGTGAAATCTACAGACATATACTCTGAACCCATTGAAATATATATACTTTCTTTCAAATTCGTGTGAGTAGTAAAGCCATATACAAGCATAAGTTGCTTAAAAGTCATTTTTAGCATTTTATGATTGAATTTCAAGAAGACCAACTTTATGATGGGTTGTAACCAATAATTTAAAATGTTACAAAAGAAAGGACGAATATGGCTTTTCCCACTAAAATGTATTTTTCTTTAAGTGAAGTTTCCGCAAGATGGCATAGACAAACTAAAGATGTCGAATATTGTATAGAGAATGGTCTTCTTAATGCCCATATTAAAGTTTGTTCTGTAAAACTTACTTCAAATATGCTTTTAACCAAATTCCCTCATAATTCTCAAGAAATATATGAATATACCGGTTGTAAACGTATAACGCCTGAAGATTGCCATATTTTATTTCGTCACTATAAACGGCAAGTTAGCGAATTCATTTCCAGCGATGATACCAAAAGAGAAAAATTAGTTTTTCCTGAGAAAATAACAATAAAAAAGGTAGATTTGATGATTCTTCTTTGCGATTTAAAACAATTTGAAGAAAAATACCAATTAAAATATGAAGAACAAGACCTCCCATTATGGAATAATAATGTCTCATCATCAGAAATCGCAGTCAATAATGATTGCGATTTTTTTATATTGGAAATACTCTTTATTCTTTCGGACATATCCAGGCAAAAATAATTCGAGAACTGCATAAAGCAGCACAATCTCCCAACCCTTGGCTTTTAGGAAAGAATTTGTTAATAGATAGCGGTGCAAGAACACAACATTTAAAAGATTTATTTAAATCTCATCCAATATTACCCCGGATAAAATATCGGGCAAAAGGTTATTACAGTTTGTCTTTAGAAAAGTTGTCCACAAATAGCTAACCCTTAAAGTCTGAATTTAACTCGGACATAAATCCGACTGTTTTTCACTTATCAAAACAGTTTGAATGCTTAACTCTGTCGTATATCCGATTTTATCATATACAGCTTCATACCTATCCGACTACAAAAAACAAAATATATTCCTCAAGATTTTGCTGTAAATGCAACAAAATTTTAAGAGGAAAATTATGACAGATGTAAATTCTAATACTTATCTGACGACAAAAGAGCTTTCTAAGCGTTGGAAAATCAATCCAAATACAATAGAGCATTGGCGCACTCAAGGATTCGGCCCTGAATTTATAAGGATTGGGCGTAAGATATTATACTCATTAGACAGTATTATCGCTTTTGAGAATAAGAGAAAAGCCCAAAATACGGCAGAAAACAAGCAATCTCAGTTATCTGCATAATTGCCATGAGCGGTTGGATAAAACTTCACAGAAAAATTACAGAATGGGAATGGTATAGCGATGCAAATACCTTTCGTGTGTTTATGCACCTTTTGCTAACGGCTAATTATGAAGACAAGCGGTGGCGCAATATTGATGTAAAACGCGGTCAAATCATAACCGGCAGAATGGAGCTTGCGCAAACATTAAGGTTAAGTGAACGCCAGATACGAACGGCTTTGGATAAACTCAAAATGTCCGGTGTTATAACCATCAAAACGACCAACCAATATTCGCTGATAACTGTTGAAAATTATAGCTGTTTTCAAAATCTTTCTGCTGAAAATGACCAACCAAAAGCCAAACAACCGACCAACCAAAAGTCCGCTGAAAGTCCATCTAATAGCCAACAAAGAGTCCGGCCAGTGTCCACGACTCAAGAAGATAAGAATTTAAAAACTAAAATATCCTCATTACATTCGGACATTTTATCAAAAAGTTCTCAAAAACCGGTTACATCAAAGAAAATGAGCTTTGCGGATTTGTTGAAATCCAAGGGGATAGCATAATGTCAGTAGTCGATATGCTAAATAAAAAACACAAAGTTATGAATTGTGTGTTCGAAATTCTGTACGATTTGTACGGAGAGCCAGTATGGCTGAACAAACCAAAAGACGGGCAAGAACCTGAAAAAATTATTGAACAATGGATTAAGGAACTTGGGGATTATTCAGAAACCCAATTAAAGCAAGCCTGCTATAATCTTTTCAAATATAAGAAAGTGGCGACATTTCCCAAATTGGCTCATATTTTGGCAGAACTCAGCGATCAGCAAAAAGAGTGTGTTCAAAATAAATCATCTCAGACGCATTTTACCGGTGTATGCCTTGAAGTTGAATTTATGCGGCGTGATATTCGCCTCAATAAATGTAAATACACATTACCAATCTACAAGGCTGCTTTTTACTACACTATTAACGATTTACTCAAAATCACAATCGGCGAACGAGAATATATGGAACTTGAGTATAGTTATCGTAATGATGGCTGCCAACTCCGCAGCATCCAATACCGAAAAGCTGTGGAATTAGGCTTGTTTGATAATTTTGATGAAACACTAGAAAAAATGGCAAAGGAGCGTGGTCATGGGTAAAATGTCGAGAAAAGAAGTTTTAGAACGGTTTGAAGAAGCTGTTTATACGGCTAAACGATTACCACCGGTTATTATACCCGGCTGTAAAGCTGCATGGCCAGATATAATTTATACGCCTTTAGAAATTTTACAGCAGGAAAAACGTCCGATAAAACTGCGTCCCTCATCTGAGCAATTATCCAGATTAGATGAAGTTTTGAGCTGGACACCTATATTAACTGAGCTTGAAAGGAAATTGATTTGGTACAAAGCACAGCGAAAACCGTGGAAATTCATTTGTACCGCACTGGGAATATCTAAAAGTTCCGGAAATGAAAAACTGAATAAGGCTTTGGATTATTTAAGCGATAGGATAGAACGCTTATAAAATAAATTAAAGACTTTTTAATTCGATAGCTGAATGTTTATCTACATCATACAAAAAGATATTTTTAAATTTTGAAGTAAACTTATGATTCAGTATTTCATCTGTAAAATGACAATAATTACCTTTGGAAACTCCGGGTTTGCACACTAACAAATAACATTCATCACAATGTTTTATAAAATTATCATATTTTTGATTTTTTTTCTCAATTACATTTTGTAAAGGGGGAAACGGATTTTCTAGGCTAAAACATTCATTATTAACAAAGCACTCATATTTTCCGTTAATATCTGGAAAACCACTGATTGAAAAGCACAAATATTCATCATCTATTTTTATCCAAGGTTTTATTAGCCGAGGAAAGTTTTTTAATCGGTCTAAGTTATTGTCAATAATAGGCTCTATTTGAGCTTTTATTTCTTTTTCATTAAACCTGTCAATAAAGCCAGGATTATAACAAACCTCTAAAATTTGTTCCTTAGTTCTAGCCTCATATTTCCTTTTATCATATTTATCGATAATGATTGATATTGGCAATTTATGTTTATTAAGAGAATATTTACAAATTTTATTACCCGTTGTCGCCAATGCCTGCATAGCTTTCCCGTGCTTGCTTTCGATTATAAACTGCGTTATCTCCAACCCTATCTTTTTTTCATCATTGGTCTCAAAGATAAAATCGGGGCTTTCTGTTTCTTCAATTTTAATAATATTATGTTTTTCGTGCCATGACTTTCCTATGGACGTTTGCAAAAAACAATCTAAATATTCTTTTTCTTCTATTTTATGGTTCTTCATATTAAAATCTATATTCTCTTATAAACTACCCAAAATGAGCCTTGTTCTTTTTTTATTGCTACATAATAATATAAAAGTCCATAAGATTCTATGATTATATTAGTTGTGTTCGGCTGTATTAAACTTTAAAAAACTTATCCGTTCTGTAATCGCATATTTTTGTATGGACATTTTCAAAAGTTTTCCGTTAATATTTAGATATGATGAGAAAAGGTGTCGGAAGACATCTTCTCTCATTTTTTATGTGTAAAATCTCTCCAATATTCTCTGGGTCCTTCTGGACTTTTGACCCTATAGGGGTGGTTCAAGCGCGGCATATTTTAAGCCGACAGCCCAAAAATTTTGGTTGACACGGTTGACATTTTTTATCTTCTTTCTTGGATTTTCAGGCAGTTGAGTCCTATTGTTCCGACAATGCGCATAAAAAAATATTATTTTGAATCAAATATATAAAGTTATAAACCAAACTCTCTAAACAAGTTGACAATTTTGGCGGTTTTTCTAGGAAAAACGCCATTTTGCAAATAAGGATGTAAACTAATGGAAAAAGTTGAAGTAAACACAAATCTTGAATACAGTCGCCGCAAACTGGCAGATTTAAAGGAATATGAGGGAAATGCCCGCACGCATAACAAAGAACAGATTATGCAAATTGCCAATTCCATGATGGAAAACGGTTGGACTGCGCCAATGCTTATTGATGAAAACGATATGATTTTGGCTGGACACGGACGTAAAGCAGCCGGAGAAATGTTAGGTGTTGAAGAAGTGCCGGTTATGATTATCCGCGGTCTCAATCTGGCACAAAAAGCCCGTTTATGTATTTCTGAAAACCAAATTGCTCTGAATGCCGGTTGGGATACGAACAAATTATCAGAGCAGTTGCAGCTTATTCTTGATGATGGTTTGGATTTGGAAATTACCGGTTTTAATGATGATTTTCTCAACGATATTCTAAAACTGGATAATGACAATGAACTGCTTGACCCTCTGGAGGGAGAGAAAGAAGAGAAGGTTCAGGCCAATAAGTTTTTATCATTTGGCAGTTATAAAATTCATATTTCGGAAGAGGAATACCAGAGTTTGGTGGATGCTTATGAGAATTTTGTAAAGGAAAACGGTGTCCGTTATGGTTTTGTAGCAAAGGTATTGTTACCCCAATGTTAGAGTTAGATTACCCAATTAAAGATTTAGTCGGCGCAGATTATAACCCGAGAGAAATTGACAAGGAATCGCTAAAAATACTTCGCCAATCTATTAAAACCCTTGGTATTGTCAAACCGATTATTGTTTCTGGCAATTTAATTGTTGCCGGACACCAAAGAACAAAAGCCCTGCTGGCCGCCGGTATTGATAAAGCACCGGTATATCTTTTGCCGGAAAATATTAACCAAACCGATGAAATCCGCTTTAACCAACTGCACAACGGTACAGATTTTGACAGCGGCGATGAACGGGCTTGGGTTGGCAGGAGTGAAAATCTTGGTTTTGAAATGGTGCCACCTATCAAATTGCGCGGTAATATGCGGGCTAAAATGGCAAATGTCCGCAATGAAATCTGTAAACTTATTATCAAATATGGCAACTGGGGAGCTTGTGTTGCTACTCAAGCCGGAAAAGTTATCCATGCCGGACAATATGTTTTAGCCTGTAAAGCGATGGGCATTTCAGCCAGAGTGTACCGCATTCCAAACGATATGGCGAAGCAAGCCGCAGAGTTTTTGAACAAAAAGTATGGAAAATTCTCGTATGAACATCTGGCTAAAACAACCTTTATACAGACATTTGCTCAAAAATTCCGTTTGCGACACGATGAACAGGAAGAAAAGCCGTTTAATGCCTCGCCGACTTATGAAAAAAGCCTTATTCCAAATTGCAAAAAAGGCGAGCGGATTTTTGATTTTGGCTGCGGTCAGGCAGATTATGTAAAAAAGCTTCGCAAAAAAGGCTATGACATTCACGGTGTTGAGTTATTTTACCGTAAAGGCAATTTCATTGATTCAACAATGGTTCACAAAATGATTGATAATCTTTGCGAACAGCTAGAAACCAAAGGTTTATTTGATATTGTCATTTGCGATTATGTTCTTAACTCGGTAGATAGTATGACTGCTGAAAACGATGTATTGACGGTGGTTAATGCAATGTGCCGAATGGGCGGCAAAATCTATTTTTCAGGTAGAGCCAGAGAAAAAATTGATATGCAAGACCGTACGACTTATGCCGGAGAAGCAAAATCCCACCGTTATATTGAGTTTTTGGATGATAATGGATTTTCGGCATTATTCCGTAAAGGGCATTGGTTTTATCAGAAATTCCACCGGAAAAGCGAGGCTGTTGCGTTAGGGCGTAGATTTATCAATACGACCGAGGCTAAGCTGGAACGCCATAATCCGGGAGTTTGGTGTATGAGCGGAATAAAAAATGTTGTAATATCCCCTAAAATGGTTGAAGAATCTATCACTCGGGAATTTGAGATGTTACATCCGGACGGCAAGCCTATAGGTAGAAGTGCCGATGTCATAAAGGCTTATCGTCTTGCATTGGCAAAAGATAACTAACGCCAAATTGATAATTGCGGCAAGACGTGAAAGCCTGAGATAAACTGTTATACCCTTTTTCAAGCGGTGGAATGGGTAAACGTCTTGCTCCGGTTATAATCACTTTATCGCCCCTGTATGTTTCGGTGGTAATGATGTCGTTTTCATTATCGCTTGGAACAAAGGGAATGTGGAGATTGTTTCGGTAGCCGATAACGCCACACAAATATAAACACTTGAAATCGGAAAACTCATTGAGTTCAATCTCGGTGTTCACGGGCATATTTAGACTGACTTTTTGCGAATAATCGCCGATTAGGCATTTGGCGCAATGAACTGTCGGGTCAAACCCTCTTATATACTTTAACCAAAAATACCTAAATCCAGTAACTTTGGCGTTTTCCGTAACAAATTTTATTTTCATATCAACATTATAATATAATCATATAGGGTTGCAATGTTTTTCATCGGTATATCAAAAAGAAGTTTAGTAAGTTATGGCATACATTACGCAGGCAGCATGGGGGAGAAAACATAATTTTACCCGACAATATGTAAATAAGTTGGTAAATAACGGAACAATAAAGCTCCATAACGGAAAAGTGAATGAAGAAACCGCCGATATGGCTATCGCCGCTATCCGCCAGCCTATGAAAACCAGTAAAAATGCCACAGACGGAATGGACGCCCTCGGAAATTTATCAACAGTACTCTTAAAAACCCGTATAAAAAGCGAAATTGAAAAAGTCAAATATCTTGAAACGAAAAACAAAGAGGCTGAAAAATCTTTGGTTTCGGCAGATGGTGTGAGGATAGCCGCCTTTAATAAAGGACGAATGGTGCGTGATGCCCTCTTAAATATTCCCGACCGTGTGGCGTCAATCCTAGCCAAAGAAACTGATACCAACCGAATACACGAAATTTTAACTAAAGAAATACGCCAGATTATTGAGGAAATATTAGAAAGTGGCTGACGCTTTTATCATTTATAACGAGGGATTTAATGCCGGTTTAAAGCCAGACCCGCTCTTGAATATCTCGGAATGGGCAGACAAATACAGGGTTCTTTCGCAAAAAGCCTCGGCAGAACCGGGAAAATGGCGAACTTCACGAACGCCATATTTAAAAGAGATTATGGACTGCCTTTCTCCGTATTCGGGAATTGAGCGCGTTGTTTTTATGAAAGGCGCTCAAATCGGCGGAACAGAGGTAGGAAATAATTTTTTGGGCTATATCGTGCATTTATCCCCAGGGCCGGTTATGCTTGTTATGCCAACGGTGGACGGAGCAAAAAGAACATCTAAAACCCGTATAGACCCGATGTTTGCTGCAATTCCTGAATTAAAGGGCGTTATCAGCGACCGTCGTTCCAAAGACGCCAGCAATACAACCTTGATGAAAGAGTTTCAGGGCGGTGTATTGGTTTTAACCGGTGCGAACTCCGCCATTGGCTTACGTTCTATGCCGGTACGCTATATTTTTCTTGATGAGATAGACGCATATAAAGGAGATGTCGAGGGCGAAGGAGATCCTGTCAATTTGGCAATCAAGCGAACAAGCACCTTTAACCGCCGTAAAATTTTTATGGTTTCCACGCCGACAATCCAAAGCGTGAGCCGAATAGAATATGAGTACGAGCAATCAGACCAACGTCATTATATGGTACCGTGTCCTTATTGTAATAAAAGGCAGTTGCTTAAATGGAAACAAATCCATTGGGAAGATGATGACCCGCAAACGGCTGTTTATATTTGCGAATATTGCGGCGGTATAATTGAGGAACATCACAAAACGTGGATGTTGGAGAATGGAATTTGGGAAAAATCCAATCCGAGCAGTAAAATTGCCGGGTTTCATTTATCTTCTTTATATTCGCCGGTTGGCTGGTTTTCATGGGCTGACGCGGTTAAACAGTTTTTAGATGCCAAAAACAAGGATAATCTGTTGAAAGTCTGGGTTAATACCGTTTTGGGCGAAACTTGGCTTGAAAAAGGCGAAGCTCCTGAATGGCAGGTTCTCTTTGATAAACGCGAAGATTACCGGCAAGAACTTGTCCCGAGTGGCGGTTTATTTTTAACTGCCGGCGCAGACGTCCAAAAAGACCGTATAGAGTGTGAGGTTGTTGCTTGGGGGAGAAACCACGAAAGCTGGTCGGTGGGCTACTTTATTATAAATGGCGATACCGCCAGAGAGGATGTCTGGAATGAGCTGACAGATTTTTCCCGGCGTTATTTTGAGCATTCGTCCGGCGCTATGCTGCCAATCTCCCGTTTTGCCATTGACAGCGGTTTTGCAACGCAACAGGTTTATAATTGGGTACGCAAACAACCGCTGAATTTTGCAATGGCAGTCAAAGGAACAGACAGCGGCGTTACACCGTTAGGTCTTCCGACTAAGGTTGACCTTAATATCAATGGTAAAAAACTTCGCCGAGGGGCTAAGGTTTGGACAGTCGGAACTTCCATTCTTAAGTCTGAATTATATCAATTTTTGAGGTTGACTCAAAATGAAGACGAGAGCTTTCCGGCCGGATATTGTCATTTTCCCAAATATGACAGCGAATATTTTAAGCAATTAACTGCGGAACAATTAGTCACTAAAATTGTCCGAGGCTATCAGAAAAGGGAATGGCAGAAAACCAGAGAACGAAACGAAGCGTTAGATTGCCGTATATATGCCCGAGCTGCCAGTATCTGCTTTGGCATAGAACAGTTCTCCGAAACAAAATGGCGCAATCTGGAAAAAACTCTAATTCCGGAAAAACAGGAAACAGCGGAAATACCGGTAAAGAAAAAAACTAAAATTAGCTTTTCGCCCAACGTAGTCAAGGCACAAGACCCGTATTTATAAGGATTTAAGATGACAAAAATTGAAACTTTACAAAAACAGCTTGAGGAAGCGGAACAGGCCTATCATGAGTTAATGATTGGAGCACGCACCGTTAGCGTTAATGTTGAGGGTGTCGGCTCTACTTCATACGCTCAAACAGATTCCTCTAAGCTGAGAGAATATATTTCATATCTGAAAGCCGAGATTGGAAAAGCCAATGGATTAAAAAATAGAAAAGTTATCAAAGTGAGTTTTTGATTCATAATATATAAATCTTTCAGATATACAATCTAAATAATAAAAATAAGTAAGCCAATGGCGTACTTTTTGCTTGACATTTATAAGCCAATGGCGTAGTATAGGAATACAAGTTATGATGACTAAATATATAACTGTAGTGGAAACTCGGGAATTTGTTAATTTTGCAAAGCAAAATTTGTCAGAAGAAGAAAAGAAATCTCTAATTGACTTTCTGGCAGAAAATCCCAAGGCTGGTGTTCTAATTTCTGGAACAGGCGGTTTAAGAAAACTAAGATGGGCGCGGCCTCATCAAGGTAAAAGTGGAAGCTATAGAGTTATTTATTATTATCATAATGAGAATATTCCTCTGTTTTTGATTTCTGCATTTGCCAAAAATGTAATGGAAAATATTTCAGAGGCGGCAAAAAATGAATATGCAAAACTCTTAAAAGAGTTGGTTAGACAGTATGAGGGTAGAAATGGAAAGATTTAATGAAACAGAAATGTCAATATTAAATGGCCTCAAAGATGCTTTGAGTTTTGCTAAAAATGAATCTAATGGTGCAAAAGTCCATAAAATCAAAGTTAAGGATATTGATGTTAAAGGGTTGCGTGAAAAACTAGACTTAACTCAAGAGGCATTTGCGGATACTTTTGGATTTAATCTGGCTACAGTTCGCAACTGGGAACAAGGGAAACGCCAACCAGAGGGGCCGGCAAAAGTATTGTTAAACGTAATTGCCTATAACCCTAAATGTGTATTTGAAGCAATCCGCGCTTAAATTATTTCCAATATGATTACAACAGCAGGAAGAAAAATCCTGCTGTTTTTGTTTTAAAAGGTTCAAATAATGGATGATACAAGCTATAAAGGAGCGTCTTTATCGGCTAAAGAGTTGTTAAGCTGGCGACCGTTGCGGCATTCTGCAGATGTGGAGTTGGATGGCGAACTTTCGACATTAGTCGCCCGTTCTCGTGATTTAATCCGTAACAATGGTATTGCCAGCGGAGCTATACAGACACTCGTTGATAATGTTATTGGTAACGGACTAAAACTCGTTTCCATACCGGATCATCGGATTTTGGGATTAGACCTTGATTATTTAGAGGAATGGGCGCGAAAAGTTGAGAGTTTATGGCGTATTTGGTCGGAAAGCGTTTATTGCGATGCCGCGCGTAAACTTAACTTCAATTCACAAACAGCCCTGATTTTTCGGTCTGTTATTGAAAATGGAGAGGCTTTAGCATTAGTTTTATGGCGTGAAAATCAGGCTAATCAGTTTGCAACTTGTTTTCAGCTCATTGAGCCGGACAGGTTATCAAACCCAGATTTTAAGCAAAATACAGAATTTTTACGCGATGGCATAGAAATCAACCATTACGGAGAACCACAGAATTATTGGATAAGCAAATATTATCCAAACGACTATTATTACCATGGCAACACCAATTCTTGGGAAAAAGTTGCCGCTCAAACTTCTTTCGGGCGAAAGCTGATTTTACATATCCATCATCCGGAGCGTATTGGGCAAAATCGAGGAAAGCCGCTTTTTACTTCAATAATGCCGCTTTTTAAGATGTTAGACCATTATGAGCGTTCCGAATTAAAAGCCTCGGTTGTTAATGCGATGATAGCGGCTTTTATTGAAACACCGATGGACAGCGAATCAATCGCTGAAATGTTTGGCGAATCTGTAGATGATTATTTGGAAAAACGCAAAGATTGGAGCGTTAAACTTGAGGGAGGCTCAATTATTCCTGTATTCCCCGGCGATAAAGTTTCTGCATTTACGCCCAGCCGTCCAAATTCGAGTTATGCTGCTTTCGTTGAAAATGTCCTGCGGCATATCGGAACAGGCCTAAACATTCCTTTAGAATTGTTGATGAAAGACTTTTCTAAAACCAACTATTCTTCAGCCCGAGCCTCATTGATTGAGGCTTGGCGTTTCTTTAACGGTCGGCGAAGTTGGATAATCAATTATTGGGCTAAACCGGTTTTTGAGCTTTGGCTTGAAGAAGTTGTAAACAAGGGGCTGATTGAAGCCCCTTGTTTTTACGAAAACAAAGCCGCGTGGTGTCGATGTAAATGGATTGGCCCGGGACGCGGTTGGGTTGACCCTGTTAAAGAGGCTCAAGCATCACAAATTCGTATGGAAAGCGGACTATCCACCTTAGAAGATGAATGTGCTTCACAAGGTTTGGATTGGGAAGAAGTTTTAATGCAACGGGTTCGCGAACTCAAACGAATGAAAGAGCTTGGGCTTAAAACTTCTGACAAAGGAAATATCGAACTTATTAAGCAAGAGGAAAATACAGATGAAAATATGGAATAAAATAACCAACGAACCATGGGCTACGACAAGCGATACATTGGAAAATATAATAAATATCGCCCAAAGGCAAAATGCCAACCCGGCAACCATCGCAGCTCAACTGGGAAGAAAACTGCAAAATACCTACGCCGTTTCCATAAGAAACAATGTCGCCATTATTCCCATTCGGGGGCCGTTGTTTCGTTATGCGAATATTTTTACAGCTATTAGCGGAGCAACATCTTATGAGCTTTTAGCCCGTGATTTTAATTCTGCGTTGATTGATGAAAGTGTAAAAGCAATTCTCTTTGATATAGACAGTCCAGGCGGAGAAGTAAACGGCTGTTCTGAATTGGCTGATATGATTTACAATGCACGAGGTAAAAAGCCAATTATTGCCTATGCTTCCGGAAATTGTTGTAGTGGCGCATATTGGATTGCCGCCGCTTGTGATGAAATTGTTGTTACTGATACGGCAGTGGTTGGTTCTATCGGAGTTGTTGCGGTTTATGAAAGAGAGGATGACAAAAACAAAATAGAAATTGTTTCATCACAAAGCCCTTTAAAGCGCATAAATCCTGACACCCCAGAGGGACAGAGCAAATTGCAGGCCAGATTAGACACGCTGGCAGAAGTTTTTATCAATAAAATAGCGACTTATCGAGATACATCTACCGAAACCGTTATCAAAGATTTCGGTCAGGGAGATGTTTTTGTTGGGAAAAAGGCGATTTGGCAAGGTCTGGCTAATCGTCAAAGCTCTTTTGAGCGAATTTTAACAGACCTTAACAAAGAAAGGGAAAATGAAAACATGAATGAAATGGAGATAAGACAACAGGAACGTCAAAGAATGAAAGAGGTCTTTGATAATGCTGAAGCTCAAGGTCGTGAACAGATTGCAAATAAAATGCTGGTTACAACAGATCTTTCATCATCTCAAATTATCGAGATTTTAAAGGATATGCCTAAACAGCAGGTTGTTTCATCTTTTGAAAAAGTTATGGCTCAGATTCCTAACCCTGAAATTGTTGTTTCAGGTACGGAAACCGCCGAAAATGTAGAGGTAATGGCTAAACGCATTGCTTCTTTGGCCAACAAATCATCTTCAGGAGAGTAAAATGTATGCAAATTGTAAAGATGAAGGAACATTAAAGCCCGATAACTTGTTGGCAGGTGATTTTCCCAGAGTAGCTAGACTGGTTGATGTTACTGCCGGGAATTATGTTCGAGGTACCGTTCTCGGAAAGGTAACGGCCAGCGGAAGGTATTGTAATGCGGTTTCGACCCAAACAGATGGCTCTCAAGTACCGCTCTGCATTTTGGCCGAAAATGTCAATGCGGAAAAGGAAGATAAACAGGCCGTAGTCTATTTTACTGGTGAGTTTAATTCAGACGCTTTGACTTTTGACAACAGTTTTACTGTTGATGTCATAACCGAAAAGCTCCGTGAAAAGAGCATTTTCATTAAGAAAACCCAAGCATAAGGAAATAAAAATGGATATCTTTTCAACACATGTATTGTCAAAAGTGGTGGAGAATCTTCATTCTCCATCATCTTTTTTATTGGATATGTTTTTTCCTCAGGAACAGCGTTCGGAAACAGAAGAGATTTATTTTGACACACAGGAAAGTAAACCTCGGATTTCACCGTTTGTTTCGCCATTGATGCCCGGCAAGGTCGTAGAACACGAGGGATATCGCACAAAATCGTTCAAACCGGCTTATGTTAAGGACAAACGGCGTTTTACCCCGGATATGCCATTTAAAAGAATGGCAGGAGAAAAAATCGGGGGAGAAATGACACCTGCCCAGCGTTTAGAAAAAGCCGTCGCGGTTACTCTTAACAATCAACTTGACTGTTTAACTCGTCGTGAAGAAGTTATGGCCTCGGAAGTTTTGCGCACTGGCAAAATTACGGTTGAAGGCGATGGTTATCCTGCTGTTACTGTTGATTTTGGTCGAGATGCTTCATTTACTAAAGTTCTTACCGGAGATAACACTTGGGATAATTCCAGCGTAAATATTCTGGACAATTTGGAAGATTGGGCCGGTGCAATTCAGTCTAAATCTGGTGTTGTGGCTAAAACCGTTATTTTAGAACCTTCGGCATGGAAGATTTTCCGGGCGAATCCGTTTGTTCAGAAATATCTAGATTATCGGCGTGGGACAGCTAACACTTTAAGTATTGACCCGATTATTTTAGGAAATGAAAAAGCTCGATTTGTCGGGAATATTGGCGATTTTGAGGTTTGGGTATATAACGACATATATATCGAAAGCGGAACTGAAATTGAAAAGAAAATCCTGCCTGAAAATACCGTTCTGCTGGGAAGTCGCAGCGGTATTGAGGGAGTTCGTTGCTATGGTGCTATCAAAGATGAACAGGCAGGTTTTCAGGCTAACCGTTATTTTCCTAAGTCATGGTTGGAAAATGACCCAGCTGTCCGTTGGATGCTGCTGCAATCTGCGCCGTTGGTCGTACCATATCGTCCCAATGCCTCAATGTGTGTAACCGTAAAATAGGAGAGTATATATGAAAGTATTAGCCAAAGTAACTCTGGTTGTAAATAAAACAGAATACGCTCCTGATATGGAAGTTGAGATTTCTAATGAAAAAGAAGCAGAATCCCTTATTGAGCGTGGTTTTGCTTCGAGAATTGTTAAAAATGAAAGTCAATCGTCTCAACCACCGTCATCTTCATCCTCAAAACAGGATAATTCTCAAAAATCGGATAAAAATGCTTCTAAAAGCACAAAAAACGATAAAAACACCCTAAAAAAAGATGAAAAAAGCAAAAAGGAGATTGATAACAGTGGTGCAGCAGTTTCAAAAAGCAGTGGATCATCTGTTCAAGAAGCTGGGAAAAAACGCTAAATATCAAAATCGGGACGTTCTTGTTTTCCTCTTACGCCCTGATATGGTCGTCAGTGTGGGCTTTTCACAAGCCCACACCGCGACTAATATGATGAAAATGCGGATTTCAGATGCTCCATATTTACAGATTGGAGAAAAACTATACTGCGACAATAAAGAATATACGGTTAGTCAGGAACCGTTAAAAGACACAAATAACTTAACGTGGAGCTTTGAAGTTATATGCACTTAAAGACAAGTTTAACTGGAAATCTGGCTGAAATATTAGAAAAAGAGTTAAAAAATGCGGAAGTTGCCGTAACAAGAGGTATATCGGCAGCGACCAATCAACTCAAAGATACAATGAGAAAACAAGTAAAATCCGCACGTTTGGGGTCTCGTTTGGCGTACACATGGAGAGGAGATATTTTTCCTAAATCAAAAAATAGTCTAAAAACCGCCGGCATAGTTTATTCGAAAGCTGATAAAATTATGCAAAGTTTTGAGTATGGTTTAGTCATCAGGGGAAAAGACGGTTTTTGGCTAGCAATTCCTACGCCGGCAATTCCCCAAAAAATTGGTGGGAAAAAAGTTACTCCGGCCCTTTATGAGAAAATGAAAGGAATCCGGCTTAGATATGTTTATCGTCCTAATGGTACCTCTTTATTGGTATATGAACAGAAACGACGGACGGTTATTGCCTTTTGGTTAGTACCTAAGGTCAAAATGCCCAAGTTAATTAATTTCGAGACAGAAAGCCGAAAAATAGAAAATAAAGTGCCAAGTTTGATTTTATCAAACTGGAAAGACTAATTCTGTATGTTTTTTATATTCCCTAAAAAGGAGAGACAAATTGGAAAACTCAAGCGTTACAAATATTATCAACCTTTTATATAAGAGACTGGAAAGACTGAAAGATGTCCAAATAAAGAAAAATATTGTCATTCCGCAAAAAATTCCACCAGAGGGAATAATTATTCTCCGCTCTGGAAAATGTGAAATAGTTGAAACAATCCTTTCGCCAGTATCTTATGTTTTGGAGCTCCGCCCTGAATTGGAAGTTTTAGTACAAGATATGGACGATGATAATCGCCATAATCAAATGTCTAAAATTATAAAAAAAGTATCAGACTGTCTCAAATCTGATTTTTCATTGGGTGGAAATGTTGACTATTTGCATACAGAACCCCCGGAATATAGCGATGAAAATATTGATGGTGCTCCGCCAGTTATGGTGGCGTCCGTCCCCATTATAATCGAATTTGTTTCAAATAACCCTCTTTTATAAGGAAAAAGATATGAGTAGAGCTTATGGTTGGAATGCCAGCCTTTTAATTGCCGAGGAAATAGAATATGGGGTTATGCCGAAAAATGGCTATACTAAGATTCCGTTTATTTCTTCATCTTTGGATAGTGAACAGAGCCTCGTTACATCAAATGTTCTCGGATTAGGACGTGACCCTACCACCCCATTTCAAGATGTTATTAATGTTTCAGGGGATATCGTTATTCCTGTTGATTTGCGTAATTTTGGAATTTGGTTAAAAGCCATTTTTGGTTCACCCACTTCAAAAGCAATTACTGATGATGAAGAAGCCCTTACCGGAAGTTATGAACATACTTTTGAGTCTGGAAAAGTATCTCTTCCCAGTTACGCATTAGAAATAGGTCTTCCCCAAGTCCCCGAATATATCCGTTTTATGGGCGTGAAGGCTGATAGCATTGCCTTTAACTTCCAACGTTCAGGAGAAGCACAGGCAACTGTGGCTCTTTTGGCTCAGGGTGAGGATGCTGCTCAAACGAGTATATTTACAGAAGCTGAAACTAAAACATATACTCGTTTTTCACAATTTCAGGGATTTATTAAAAATGCTGGCATGCGCTTGGCAAATGTTACTGCAGCTTCATTAACCTATTCTAACAATCTGGAAAAAATTGAAACAATCCGCAATGACGGCAAGGTTGAAGCGATTGATGTAGGTGTTGCCGGCCTGTCTGGAAGCATTTCCGTACGGTATGGGGATAATGAACTTATGAACAAAGCACGAGCTGGCGAGCCTGTAGATTTAGAGTTTGGGTATGAACTGTCAGAAAATCAAAAATTAACGATTATCTGCCATGAGGTTTATCTTCCTAAGCCCAAACGTTCTATTTCCGGTCCGGGAGGCATTGAGTGTTCCTATGATTTTCAGGGAGCGAAAGAACAGACGCTCGGAAAAATGATGACTGTTATATTAATAAATAATGAGGAGGCATACTGATGTTAAAGCTAAATATTCCTAAAGAACCATATTGGCTAAATGTTGGTTATGGTGTTAAAATTAAGGTAAAGCCATGTACTTCTAATATATTTTATCAAGCTAAAGCATATATGAATGATAAAATATCCCAAACTGTCAAACAATATAAAGAAGCAAAAGAGGTCGGAGCAGATGTTTCCGACTTTTTAGATTTAAACAATCCTAAAATTCGAGAAGCTTTTGCAGATGAACATTTAACAATCGGAATGGCTTTGGCCGGTATTTTGGAGTGGGAGGGTATTTTAGAGGCTGAAAGCGATGAGCCGGCGCCGGTCTGTGAACAGAAAATTGAGGAACTTTTTTCAAATTTTTGGCTCATCGCCGAGAATTTTCGTAACCAGTATTGTGGAGTTCGTGAAATCTTGGAAGCGGAAAAAAACGACTTAGCGCCCGATGCCAGTGGCATTTCGGCAAAGGGCGAGACTATTGTAAAGGGTGTTCAGAAACCAATAAGCTCTGTTCCATTGAAAAATGTAAATACATAGAAACAGCTCCGCAAACAGTTGAAGGATGGCAGGCTTGGGAAGTTTTGAAAAGACTTTCCGAGCCTGATTTGTCTTTGGCTCTTAATATTGCCAAAAATTTAGGTTTTGACTTGGAAATTATGAGCGAACTGTTGGCAATATAAATTTTATTAACGAAAGTATAAAAGATGAGTGCTGCTAAAAATTTATCTATTCGCCTGGCGGCGGTGGGAGGCGACAAAGTCAGACAAGAGTTCAAAGCTCTTGGAAATGACGGTCAAAAAGCCTTTCGTCAAATAACGAATGTTATTACTCCTGCTAATGATAATCTTTTAAAATTAAACGAGAATACAAAGGTTTTTAATAATATCCTAAGGCAAGCCTCTTATGTTGCCGGTGCTTTTTTGGGATTCAAAGGCATTTCAGGAACCTTAGGGGCGTTATTTGAATCAAACAGAAATTTTGAACAGCTTTCAGCTTCTCTTAAAACTGTTATAGGATCTACAGAAAATGCACAAGCCGCATTTACGTTGATTGAAAATTTTGCAACAGCTACACCATATCAATTAAATGAAGTTGTAGAAGCTTTTATTCGGCTTAAGGCGTTAGGGCTAGACCCCTCGGAAGAAGCATTAACCTCTTACGGGAATACAGCCTCGGCATTCAGTAAAAATATTCTAGATTTTGTTGAGGCTGTTGCAGATGCTACGGTTGGAGAGTTTGAACGTCTGAAATCTTTTGGTATTAAAGCCAATACCTTGACGAATGAAGTTAAATTCACTTTTGCAGGTGTAACTACAACCGTTAAAAAAAATGCTACGGATATAGAAAAATATCTCCGTTCGCTTGGCGATATAAAATTTGCCAGAGCAATGTCGGAACAAATGAAGACTATGAACGGTGTAATTTCCAATATTGAGGATAATTTTGATAAAATTTACCGTGATATTGGCAAAAATGGCTTAAATGAGGCATTAAAATCTTCACTTACTCAATTTAATGAATTAGTTGGACAAAGCGGAAATGCAGCAACAGTAATCGGAGAGACCTTAGCTACGGCTGTAGAGGTGGCGTCAGGGGCTTTCTTCACATTAGCTGAAAATGCGGATATTGCATTAGGTTTAATTGCCACTCGTTTAGGAGGTTCAGCTATTTCTGCCGGCTGGGTTGCTTTAAGTGGCAGTGTTACGAAATTAAACGGAGGAATGGCCCTTTTAGGAACAACCTCTAAATCTGCAATAGCAGGTTTAACTATGATGTCGCAAGTTTCTAAGATGGCTGCTGTGCAAATGGCCTTAACGGCCGGAGTAGCGAATACCTTAAAAGTGGCATTAAGTCTGATTGGCGGCCCTGCTGGTCTGGCAATTATTGCCGGATATTCTTTATATAAACTGGCTGACAGTCATAATGTCGCTAAAAGAGCAAGTAAACAACATGCCGAAACCCTAAATGAGCTGAAACAATCACTCGAGAAAACTGTTCAAGAAGTCAATAATCTCAATGAAGCCGGTAAAAATGAAGCGGTTGCAACTTGGAGCAAAGCTCTGAAAGACGCAGAACAAAATATTAAAGATTTGGAAAAAAGTCTTAAGAATACCGGCGGTGTATCCTTATTTCAAAGGGTTAAACCAGATATTTTCAAACAAGAGTGGGAAATTATGGCGGGAGATTTGCGCCGAATGCTCTCCGAATCCCGGATTGATTTGGAACAGTATCAAGAAAGGGTTTGGGAGTTAGCAAAAGATTATCCTGATTTTACACCCATGGCAAAGTCCATTCAGGAAAATATTTTGCTTTTAAAAGCTGCCAGAATTGATGCTAATAAAGCCCGTGAGGAATTAGCCAATATTGAAAATCCCCCAAAAGAGGAAGTTACAACTGAGGTTAAAGTAACACCTCGTGTTGATGACAATACTTATAAAAAAACGATTGATGATATCCAGAATAAGCTTTTGGATTTAAAAACACCGTATGACAAAGCTATTGCGTTGGCTGATAAATGGAAATCGGAAACATTAAAAGGTTTAGATTCCACAAAATCAGGGTATCAGCAATATAAGTCTGATGTTGAAAGAATATATGATGATATGATTAAGAAAGCCGAAGAATCTGCGCTAAATTCATCGAAATCATTAGAAGACGGCTTTAGGCGTGGTTTTACAAGTATTCGGGAGGAAGCCGGTAATTTCGCAAATCTGGCAGAAAGTACGGTAAAAAATGCGTTTTCTAATATGGAAGATGCTCTTACAACCTTTGTAACAACTGGAAAGGCCAGTTTTTCAGATTTTGCCAACGCTATTATCAGTGATCTTACGCGTATTATAATTCGGCAATCTATTACTCAACCATTATTGAACGGAATTGCCAGTTATTTTGGATTTGCAACCGCTCATACAGGGGGAATTGTTGGTTCTGATAATTTACGGAAGACTTATGCCAGTCCGGCAGTTTTTTTTAATGCTCCCAAATTTCATGGCGGTGGCATTGTTGGAGATGAGGTACCAATTATCGCTAAACGCGGCGAAGGGGTCTTTACCCGTGAACAGATGAAAGCAATTGGGGATAGGGAATCCACGGTTAACATTAGCGTTAATGTTATAAATAATGCTTCTTCGGATGTTAAAACGTCGGTTACTAAATCAAATCAGGGAAACGGTAAAATCAATCTGGATATAATGATTGAAAAAATAGAAAACTCAATGGCTAAAAATGTTTCCAAAGGAACAGGCCTTGCTCCGGTTTTGGAACGGCGATACGGACTTAATCCCGCATACGGCAGTTATGGTTAGTTTATAAAGGAATATTGATGACAGTAAGATTTCCAGACTTGCTTCCTCTGCCGCTGGTCGAGGATTACTCTATTACGCCCAATGAAGCAATTATCCGTACACAAATGGAATCGGGGACAGCTCGGCAACGTCGGCGATTTGATGCGGTTCCAAGTAAAATTACCGTTAAATGGTTTATGAATGCATCGCAATTTTCTCTTTTTGAAGCATGGTATAAATATCATGCGAAAGAGGGAGCTGAGTGGTTTGTTATTAACCTTTTAGGCGGTTTAGGCCTTATAGAACAGGAAGCGAGGTTTACCCAACAATTTACAGCTAAACTTCAAAACGGAATTTTGTGGGCTATTACCTCTGAATTAGAAATACGAGAACGTCCTACCCTGTCGGAAGGAGCTTTAGATATCTTGCTTTCTAATGATTTTGAAAAACTTTCCCGTTCTGTAAATCATCTTCACGAGTACGTACATATAACATATCAAAAACAAACAAAGGATTTATAAATGGCAAATATGGAAGAAAGACTTGAAGCTGCTGTTTCGCAGGTAGAGGTTGACGGCAAAAAATGGCATAATATTATACATGGCGATGAAAATACGGTTGTAACAACTGAAAATGGAGATGTGCCGACAGTTGCGAAACAGCTTAAAGATATACGAGATAACATAACAGGTGGTGTATCAGATGTTGTTGCGGAAGCTGAACATGCAAGAGATGAAGCTATATTGGCTAAAAATGCCACTCTCCAGCTTAAAGATGATGTAATTATTATAAAGTCAGATACGCAGATACTAAAAAACGATACTTTAGACATCAAAAGCCAGGCGGAGACAATCTTTAATAATATATCTTCGGAAACAAATAAATCTATCCAAAACATTCAAAATGAAACGGCTTTACAGATTTTTGCCATTCAGAATAATGGAGATACAGAGGTTGAAACTGTAAATCTTGCCGGGACAACACAAATTTCCAATATTGGAAAAGCTGCAGAGGAACAAATAGCATTAGCAGAATCTCACGCTAATCAGGCTAAGTATTATGCTGAATCCGCTGCACCAGCTCCTTTGGGGTCTCGTTTGAGTGTACCGGGCAATAAAAAAGTCCCGGACGGTTATGAGCCTGTATGGTATAAAAACACCATAACGCGCACCAAATATCCTGATTTTTTTGCTCAATTAGTTGATACTAATTATCTGGTATTTACTGATGAAACAACGTACAACAGTCAGGTTTCCAATTATGGAATGTGTGGCTCTTATGTTAAAATAGATGAAAATACCATTATTTTGCCGCTTTTAAAGAACTATGCCCGAAGTGGTACATTAGAAAATATTGGAACAATTTTAGATGATCAGTTTCAAGGACATTACCACTCCAATCAAATTAGGACTGATGCATACGGTTCGGGTGATGGTCCGGCAATTACCGCAACAGCAAGTGCAGACGAGGCTCTCCAGAAAGATGGTATAAATATGTATGTTCTGGAACCTAAAACAGACGGAATCAACGGAATTCCCCGTTATGGTTCGGAAACAAGACCTAAATCTTATTATGAATTGGTTTATATTAAATGTGCGGATATTTGTCGCCCTCTTTCAGAAGAAGACACTACCGAACTTAGGAATACTTTAATAAATAAAGTCGATACAGATTTGGGCAATATAACATCTGCGCTGGTTAATGCTAAGATATTTCTGTCGGCATGGAATGATACCTGCTGGTATGAAAGAAATCAGGCAACTGGCTTAATCAAGCAAGGTGGTAAAGTTATGGTCAATGCCAATGCTGATTTTCCGGTCACATTTCCAATCGCATTTTCGGCAGCTCCGCTAATGGTATTACTGACCCCTTATAATCAGCCGACTAATTATACCAGTGACTATAATTACCTTGCTGTGGCTGTCAATATTAGTACAACGGCTTTCAGTATTCGATATCGGGATTCTGATGATACAGGATGTCGTCAAGGTATAGTTTCATGGTTTGCTGTTGGATATTAGGAGAGTACGATGCCAAATGATGTTTTACAGCAGGCTATTATGGAAGCTTATGCCTCAAGCCCAAGTGATGTGCTTATTTATCATACATTAGAAATTAAACATCCTGATTTTATGGATGATAACAGAAATCCGATAACAATCTTTCTTGTGCAAGGATTTCATAATATTACAGCTAAACTCGAAACAGGAAAAGATGTCGAATTTCAAGCGATGTGTTTTAATATCGAACTTCCTCCGGTAGATACTTCTGCTGTACCGGAAATTACAATAGAAATAGATAATGTCAGTCGGGAAATAGGAAAACACTTGGACAATGCTGCTTCATCGCAATATAAGACAGAGCTTGTTTATCGTCCTTATTTATCTACGGACTTGACAACACCCCAAATGATTCCGCCCGTCAGATTGACCGTTACGGAGATTAGCGGTGATGTTTATAAAATCACGGCGAAGGCAAGAATGACAGATATCGGAAATAAAACATTTCCGAATGAAACCTATCGTTTATCAAAATTTATGGGATTAGTGAGTTAAAATGAAACATTGGGCTGTTAAATATATCGGAAAACTATGGATTAATGGCGAATATGATTGTTGGGGATTAGTCCGAGATGTTTACCAAAACGAGCTGAAATTGGAACTGTCACCGATTGTAACAGACGCAACAAGTTTGCGTGATGTTTTATGCGAATTCAGAAAATCATCTAATTATAACCACTTGAGAGAGACTTTTAAGCTAGAGGATAAGAATATCGTTATTTTGACACAGAACAAATATCCTTGTCATGTGGGGATTTATGCTGATATAGACGGAGGTGGCGTTTTGCATAATATGCAAGGTGTCGGCGTGGTATTTCAGAAACTCCCGGAGCTTAAAATGAACGGCTGGCAAATTATGGAGATTTTAGAGTATGCCGCAAATAGTTAAGATACAGAATCCTTTCAACCTCGCTCAAAGCGAGGTTTTTTATTGTTCTAAACAAATGAGCATAACAGAAATTGCCATATATTATAATGTCAGTCCTCAAAATTTGCCATTCATCTGTTTTTTAAACGGTGAACCTTTATTGCGAAGATTTTGGAACGATTGTCCAAAGTCTTCAGATCACCTTGCTTTTATGTGTTTGCCTCAAGGTGGTGGTGGCGGTGGTTCAAATCCGATTAAGGTCGTACTGTCCGTAGCCGTTATGGTGGCGGCCTATTATACGGGTGGAATTGTTGCCGGAGCTTATGGCGCTTTTGCCGGAGCTGCGGCAGCAACAGCCATAAGTGTTGGAGGGTCAATGCTTGTTAATGCAGTTATTCCGTCTCCATACAGCAGCTTAACATCATCATATTCCGCCTCGTCATTGGAAAGCAGTCCGACATATTCTCTTAACGCTCAGGGGAATCAAGCCAAACTTGGCGGGGTTATTCCTGTTTTGTATGGCCGGCACATTATCTATCCGGATTTTGCAGCTAAGCCCTACACAGAATATAATGAGAATGAGCAATATCTTCACCAGCTTCACGTTTTAACACAAGGTTATTGTGAAGTTGAGCAGATTCGCATTGATGATACGCTGATAAGTTCGTTTGCTGAGGTGGAATATGAAATTGTCCAGCCTAACCAACCTGTAACCCTTTTTAATCCGAATGTGGTAATGGCAGCGGAAATCGCCGGGCAAGAACTATTAAAAGACACTTATGTCGGCGGTTTTATTGTTAATCCTGAAGATACTCAAATAGATAAAATCGGTATAGATGTGGTTATGAGCGCCGGATTGTATTATGCCAACGATAGTGGTGGCCTGTCTTCCAAAACAATTCAATGGAAAGCAGAGGCCAGACTCGTCGATGATGAGGGAAATGCGCTTGGAGATTGGATTGTTTTGGGTTCAGAGAGTCATACGGCAGCTCAAAATACACCTATTCGACTTACTTTCTTTTATATGGTTTCTTTGGGACGCTATGAAGTTCGTATGGTACGTTTGGACGCAAAAGATACAAGTGCAAGGGCCGCTCACGCCATTTATTGGGAAAGTTTGAAAGGCTATATGGAAGCTCCGTCTGATTTTGGTGAAATGACGCTTTTGGCTATTAAAATGCGGGCAACAAATAACCTCTCATCTAATTCCAGCCGAAAGATTAACGCTATTGTAAATCGTAAAGTCAAAACATGGAGTTCAAATTCCGGTTGGAGTGAACCGGTAAAAACGCGTTCGATTGCTTGGGCTATTGCGGATATTTTAACGGCTCCATACGGTGGAAAATTGTCAGATGAACGTATCCATTTAACCGAACTTGAACAGCTTGACAAGGTTTGGGAAAGTCGGGGAGATTATTTTGACGGAATTTTTGACAGTACAACTACAATTTGGGAAGCTATGTTAAAGGTTGCACGTTGTGGACGAGCCATTCCTATCTTGCAGGCAGGAATGATCCGAATTATCCGTGATGATAAAAAGACGATTCCTACGGCAATGTTCACACCACGAAATATAGTCAAAGATAGCTTTTCTATCGAATATATCATGCCGTCTGAGGATACGGCAGATAGTGTAAAAGTACAGTATTTCTCAAGTAAATACTGGAAATATGATGATGTAACAACCAAACTTGCGGACGGTACGGAAGAAAACCCGGCCAATGTAGATTTGTTTGGCTGTACCAACAAAGAACATGCCGCTCGGGAGGGCTATTATATGTGCGCTTGCAACCGTTACCGGCGGAAGTATATCAGTTTTCAAACCGAATTAGAGGGGCTAATCCCCACCTATGGCGATTTAATCAGCATAACGCATGATATGTGCGAATGGGGACAAGGCGGCGAAGTGTTATCAGTTTCCGGGAATACTCTAAAATTGTCAGAACATCTGATGTGGAAAGAAAACGAGGAACATTTTATATGTTTTCGCCACAAAGACGGCTCTATGAGTGAGACATATCCGGTTATCCGCGGTGCAGTAGATGAAGAAGCTGTCATTCAAACGGTGCCGGATATTAAAATCTATACCGGTACGGCAATGGAACGAACTCATTTTACTTTCGGTATAAAAGGAAAAGTATCAATGTATGCCAAGGTAATCGGTGTCAAACCCCGCGGCGACACAGTGGAAATTAACTGCGTTAATGAAAGCGATGAGGTTTATAAAACATAAAAACGAAAGGATAGCGAATGGATTGGCTAGAATTTTTACAAATTATTTGTGTTCCGACTTTTGTTTGGCTTGTCCATAAAATGGGCAGTGTACATAAAGAATTGAATGATTTTAAGGTACAGGTTGCCCGGGAGTATGCCACACAGGTTCATATTACCCGGCTTGAACTGAAAATTGACGAATTGCGGCAACTTATTTGGGAGATACATAATGAATCAAAAACTACCAAGAGGAATTAGAAACAATAATCCGGGGAATATCCGGCACGGTGCTAATTGGCAAGGATTAAATCCTAAAGGCAGAGATATAGATTCTGCCTTTTGTGTTTTTACAGCACCAATTTATGGAATCCGTGCTTTGGCGAAAGTTCTTATAAATTATAAAAAAATTCATGGTTTAAATACAGTCCGAACGATTGTAAGTCGTTATGCGCCTCCTAATGAAAATCAGACTGCTGCTTACATTCAGTCTGTTGCCAAACAGCTCGGTGTTTACCCCGATACAGTCATAGATATTGAAGAACGCGGGGTGCTGACTGTTTTTATTAAAGCTATTATCCGCATGGAAAATGGCATTCAACCCTATTCCGATGAAACAATTCAACAGGGGATTGATTTGATATGAAGTTAAATAAAAGATCATGGATTCCGCTGATTGGTTGGATTTTATGTTATGGTTTTCTGCATAACTGCGTGATTGCACCGTATTTTGCGGTGGATGTTATCGACTGGGAACAGCTTTTAACCAGCTTAGGCATTATGTTGGGAATTAGCGGTGTCCGGGATATTGGAATTAACCGGAGAAAAAAAGATGATGGAAATTCTAAAGAAGTTTAGAGCAATAGTTTTTACCGCTATTGCTCTTTTTTTATACCTTTTTGGCTATCGCCATGCCAAAGAGGCGGCGGAGAATAAACAAACGAAAGGAAAGTTAAATGCCGTTAAAGCTGCTAAAAATGTTCGTAGTGGTTTGTCTGATATTGACCGAATTAAACGCTTGCACGACAAGTATAAGCGGTGATTTTTGCTTGCTTTATGAGCCGGTTTATGCTGATTATGAAAAAGATACACCGGAAACAATTAAACAAATTGATAAAAACAACATCATTTATGATGAATTATGTATGTTTAAGCCCCCTACTTCCGAGTAGGGGGCTTTTTTTCATTGTTTTATTTGGCATATCATTGAGATTAAATTTTAGCCCGTGAGAACGCTCAGAAAGAAATTCCAGGGTATTTTTATCAAATCTTGATAAAAATGGCTATTTTTCATTGACTCGCAATGAAAAATCTATTTAGATTCCTGTGCAATATAATCTAT